>SXGR01543815.1_pt1 | contig 21631 bp, 15 predicted proteins | sample 3174711 | NCBI WGS metagenome assembly SXGR01 (sample SAMN11356860, study PRJNA531348) | freshwater metagenome | isolation source: freshwater sample F1-60 | place: China: Fuxian Lake, Yuxi | collected 2017-12-25 | reverse complement strand
GGGAGCGTATCGTGTCCTGGTTGCAGACTTGGTGGTCGGACCCACGCCGCGTCCGTTCCCTCATTCCGGACTGGCTCCTGGTTCAAGCAAACGCTTCCTCTGCAGGCATTATACCGGGAAATTAGGGTAGCCGGTATCAGATCCCCCATCCTGCCATCGCGGCGGACCTGGAGACAGCATGGGCAGTCCGGCCTTTGGGTCTCCGACTGGCTTCCCCATGTGGCGCAATGTGCCGACGAGCTCGCGGTGATCCGGTCCTGCTGGGCAGACGGCATCAACCACTCGACGGGCGTCTGCCAGATGAACACCGGTTCGACTCTCGCAGGCCGACCGTCTCTGGGGAGCTGGGTCACCTACGGGCTGGGCACGGAGAACGCCAACCTCCCGGCGTTCGTGGTCCTCCAGGACAGCCCGGCGCAGGTCATCAATGGGCCCCGCAATTGGGGTTCCGGGTTCATGCCTGCCGTCTACCAGGGGGTCCGCATGCAGGGCGGCTCCGAGCCGATCCCCCATCTGAACACCCCCGAGGGACTGACGCCGGACCAGCAGCAGGGAAAACTCGGGTTCCTGGACCGGCTCAACCGGCGGTTCGCCGCCCGCCATCCTCAACAGACCGAACTGGAGGCCCGCATCGCGAGCTACGAACTCGCCTTCCGCATGCAGGTCGAGGCTCCGGACGCCCTCGACCTGAGTCGCGAGAATGAGTCCACCCGGAGGCTCTACGGTCTGGACGATGCCGACACCGCCACCTTTGGCCGGATGTGTCTCCAGGCCCGTCGGCTCGTCGAGAGGGGCGTCCGATTCATCCAGCTCTACAGCGGTGCCGGAAGCCGGTGGGACGCCCACGAGAACCTCGAGAAGAACCACGGAACGTTGTTCCGTCAGACCGACAAGCCGATCGCGGGCCTCCTCCGGGACCTCCGCGCGCGGGGGCTGCTCGACGAGACGCTGGTCGTCTGGGGTGGTGAGTTCGGGCGCACGCCGATGTCGGAGAAGGGCACCGGACGCGACCACAACCCCACGGGGTTCACCATGTGGATGGCGGGCGGGGGCGTCCAGGGCGGACAGACCATCGGATCCACGGACGAGGTGGGGCTCCGGGCTGTCGAGGACCGACTGCATGTCCACGACCTCCACGCCACCATCCTCTGGCTGATGGGGCTCGACAACATGGAGCTGGTCTACACCCACGGCGGCCGTCCGGAGAGGCCCACCCTGAATGAGGGTGCCGCGTTCCGGAAGATCGTGGGGTTGTCATGAAACGCCGCCAAGGAACCGCCAGGCCGCCCTCGGCCGATTCCGGAGGTTCCATGCCTGAAGGACTCTTGAACCCGATCCGGTGCACCGGGACGCTGCCGCTTCTTCTTGGGTGCCTGATCCTTTTGGCCTGCCCGATCCATGCGGGGAATGCCTTGGGGCGCGGGTCCGCGCGGACCCTCGCGGGCACGGGCGAGAAAGGGCATTCAGGCGACACTGGGCGAGCGTCGGGAGCCCGGCTCGACAATCCCTTTGGCGTCACCCGTGGCCCCGACGGCGCCCTCTACGTGGTGGAGTTCGACGGCAATGTCGTCCGGAGGATCGGATCCGATGGCGTGATCGCAACCGTCGCAGGCTCTGGGAAAAAGGGGGGACTTGGCGACGGCGGTCCGGCGTTGGAGGCACAGTTTGACCAACCCCACGAGATCCGGTTTGGGCCGGATGGATCCCTGTATGTGGCCGACATGTCGAACCATCGGATCCGCAGGGTGGATTCGAGGAGTGGCATCGTGACGACGGTCGCCGGAACCGGGCATCCGGGATTCAGCGGAGATGGCGGAGCGGCCACCCAGGCGGCACTCCACAACCCGATCTCCATCCAGTTCGATGCGAACGGGAACCTGTTCATCTGCGACATCGGGAACCACCGGGTTCGCCGCGTCGATGCGCGCTCCGGGCGGATGGAGACCTTCGCGGGATCCGGAAAAGGCGGGACCGCGGATGACGGGGCCTCCTATTCCACCGCGCCGTTCAATGGGCCGAGGACCCTGGATTTCGATGCCGAAGGCAACCTGTGGCTGGCCCTCCGGGAGGCGAATCAGGTGTGGAGACTCGATCGGAGGACCGGCAAGGCCCACCACGTGGCAGGAACGGGTGCCAAGGGGATGACCGGTGATGGCGGCACGGCCCGTCTGGCCACCCTGTCGGGACCCAAGGGTATCGCAGTGGGCCCGGATGGCCGTGTCTTCGTCGCGGACACCGAGAACCACGTCATCCGGGTCATCGACCCCGCCTCCGGACGCATCGAGGGCTTGGTTGGGGATGGGATCCGAGGCGATGGACCCGAAGGTCCCGCCACCGGGTGCCGACTGGCCCGTCCCCATGGCGTGTTCGTCGACAGGAACGGAACCCTCTACGTCGGGGACAGTGAGAACCACCGGGTCCGGGAAGTGCCTTCCGTGTCGAAAGCGGACCGGGGGTCATCCCCCGCGGCCAGGCCTGGCACCGCGACGCGGAAATCCCTGTGACGGTCGAGGCGATGCCGCCGGGGACGAGGACCGTTCTGGCGGATCCCTGGGCCTCCCGGATCGCCCCCGGGATGTCAGTATTCCGGATTTGGGATTGGATGGGGTTCGGCGAGTGGACAGCTTTCCGTGAGTCACGACCCGCACCGCCCTCCGATGAACCCTCTCCGACCCGTTCCCCCCCGTCTTCTTGCCCGACTCGGATCCCTGCTGGCGCTGTCCCTCTGGGGACTGGGCACCGTGGGCCTTGCCGAGGAGGAGGCCTTCCACTGCCGCTGGTGCACCGCACTCGGACAGCGCCTCGCCGCGGGCCGGGCCGCCTCGGGAACCGTCCCGCAGTACACCCCGAGCCGGGAGATCGACATTCTCCACCTCGCCATCGACGTCACCCCCGACTTCAAGACACGTACCGTCGACGGCGTCACCACGATCCGCTTCAAGCCCATCGCGCTCCCGCTGAAGGAGCTGCGCCTGGACGCCGAGGCGATGCGGATCGACTCGGTCACCGCCACGGACCCCGTGGTGCGCTGGATCTATGACGACCACCAGGTGACGGTGGTCTTCGACAAGCCAGTGCCCCCGGACCATGAGGTCACGGTGACGCTTCGGCACCACGCCGAGCCGACCCAGGGCCTGTACTTCCGGACCCCGGAGATGGGGCATCCGGAAGGCGACGCCCACCTCTGGACGCAGGGGGAGGCGATCGAGGCCCGGCATTGGTTCCCCTGCTACGACGCCCCCAACGAGAAGTTCACCTCCGAAGTCACCTGCCACGTTCCCGAGGGGATGGTGGTCCGGTCGAACGGTCGCCAGGTGTCCTCGACTCGGGACGCGGCCAGCGGTCGGGTCGCGGTCACCTGGATCCAGGAGAAGCCGCACGTCAGCTACCTGATCTGCCTCGTCGCCGGACATCTCCGGGCGGTCGAGGACCGCTATCGCGACATCCCGCTGGCCTTCTGGACCCCGGCCAGCCGGATCCAGTATGCCCCGTCGTCGTTCCGGGATACCCGTTCGATGATGGGCTTCTTCGAGAAGGAGCTGGGCGTGCCGTTCCCGTGGGCCAAGTACGACCAGATCGCGGTCGATGACTTCGTGGCCGGTGGCATGGAGAACACGAGCATCACGGTGCTGACCGACCGGACGTTGTTCCCGGCGGAGTCGGCCCCGGTCCGGAGCAGCCGGGGTCTGGTGGCCCATGAGCTGGCGCACCAGTGGTTCGGCGACCTGGTGACGTGTCGCGACTGGAGCCACCTCTGGCTGAACGAGGGGTTCGCGACCTACTACGACGCCCTGCAGGCTCGGGATCAGCTTGGCCAGGATGAGTTCCAGCTCGCGATGCTGGAGCGGGCCCGTGCGGTCCTTGGGACCACGGATTCCACGCCGATCGTCTGGCGGGGCTACACCCAGCCGATGGACCAGTTCGGGTACCGCGCCTATCCGAAGGGATCGTGGGTGCTCCACATGATCCGATCCCAGCTCGGTGAGGACCTCTACCGTCGGGCCATCACCACCTATCTCCAGCGGCATGCCCTCGGGGTCGTCGAGACGTCCGACCTTCAGCGGGTGCTTGAGGAGGTGTCCGGACGCAGCTGGGACCGGTTCTTCGACCAGTGGCTGTACCACGGGCATCACCCGGAGCTTCAGATCGACCAGTCATGGGATGATCAGACCCGGCTCGCCAAGGTCACGGTCCGTCAGGTCCAGAAGCTCAGCGACCAGGTCCCGCTGTTCCAGGTCCCGCTGCCGGTCCGGTTCGTGACGTCGCAGGGCGTGGTCGACCAGACCCTCGAGGTCACGGGCCAGAGCCAGGACTTCCACATTCCGCTGCCCGCGCCGCCGGATCGGGTACGGATCGACCCTGGCCAGACTGTCCTGGCCAAGATCACGTTCGATCCGCCGGAGTCGATGCTGCGTCGACAGCTCCAGGACACCAACGATGTCATCGGACGGATCCTCGCGGTGGAGGCCTTTGGTCGGCGCCAAAGCCGTGCGGCCGTGGAGGCGCTCCGGGGCGCGCTCAACTCGGATCCCCTCCACGCGGTCCGCAGCGAGGCGGCCCAGGCGTTGCGTTCGATCCATTCCGACGGGGCGTTCGAGGCCCTGACGGCCTCCCTGGAGCAGCCGGATCCGCGGGTCCGGATCGCGGTGCTGAACGGCCTCGGCGGATTCCATCGGGAACAGGGGGCTGTGTTGGCGGAGGCCCGCCTCCGGAATGAGACCCACCCGGATGTCCGCCTGGCGGCGATCCGTCTTCTGGGGCATCCGGCCCGCACCGGTGGGGGGCGCGAGCTGGTGTCGTGGCTGGGCACGAATTCGTTCCGACAGCAGATCGCGGGTGCGGTCCTGGGGGTGCTGCGCGAACGGGAGGATCCGTCCGTGGTTCCGGATCTCCTCAAGTTTCTCCAGGAACGGGGCGCCTCCCTCCCTACGGACGTCCAAGGCACCGGGGTGTCGACGCTGGCCTGGCTGGCGCGCAACGAGACGGACAAGTCGGCGGTCCGGGAGTACCTGGTGTCGCGGGTCAACGATTTGCGCCCGCAGCTCCGTCGTGCCGTGCTGGGGGCCCTCGGCACGCTGGGCGATCCGAGGGCGGTCCCTGTCCTTGAGAGCTTCGCCCGGGCGTCCCGATCGAGTCCGGAACAGAGGACCTCGAGTTCCGCCCTCGAGCGTCTGAGGAACGAGCGTCGTCCCGCCGTGGAGTTCGAGGAGCTGCGTCGTGAGGTCCTGGATCTCCAGCGCTCGGAACGGGAGCTGAAGGAGCGGGTGGAGTCCCTCAAAAAGACCTGGGACTCCAAGATGACGTCTCCGTCCACCCCGCCGCCGGCCTCCGGCAAAAAGACCCGTCGCTAGCCCACGGAGATTCCAGTGTCCTGGGCCGGCCTCCAGGTCCGGCACCAGGTCCACGATCCTCCCCAACCCACGAGCCCTGCGACTCCAATGAATCCGATGACCCGTCCCCAACCGCCGAGCGAGGGCATCCCAAGGTGGCGGATCGCCGTGTTGCTGGCCGCCTCCGTCGCATTCCTATCCTCCTGCACCATGTCGAATTCCACCCGCACGTCCCCGGTTCCGTCGCCGCCGGTCGCACGCCAGATCGAGCATCTCTCCACCTGGCATGGAGAGACGGTCAACGACCCGTGGTTCTGGCTGCGGGAGAAATCCAATCCCGAGGTGATCCGCCACCTCGAGGCCGAGAACGCCTACGCGGAGGCGTCGACCGTCCAGGAAAAGGCCTTCGGCGAGACCCTCTACCAGGAGATGCTGTCCCGCATCCAGCAGACGGACCTGACGGTTCCCCTGCAGCGGGGGGCCTTCGTGTACTACTCGCGGACCGAGGAGGGACGGCAGTATCCGATCCAGTGTCGCAAGCGGGCCGGGACCGATGGCAAGGCGGCTCCGGATGCCGCGGAGGAGGTGTTGCTCGACCTGAACGCCCTCGCCGTGGGCCATCCGTTCCTGTCGCTGGGTGGATTCGATGTCAGCGACGACGGGCGCCAGCTGCTGTACAGCACCGACACCACCGGGTTCCGCCAATACACGCTGTACCGGAAGGACCTGGTCACCGGCGAGACCACGAAGGCCCTCGCGGAACGGGTCACCTCGTTCGAGTGGTCCGCCGATGGCGGGTGGGTGCTGTATGTCACCGAGGACGCCGTGACGAAGCGCAGCAACCAGCTGTGGCGTCTGCGACTCGACGGCGGCCCCCCGGAGAAGGTCCTCGAGGAACCGGATGAGCTGTTCTCCGTGGACGTCGGCCGTACCAAGGACCGCCGCTGGTTCGTGTGCTCGTTCCAGAGCACCGACACCTGGGAGCAGCGTCTGCTGCCGGCCGATGGGCCGACCGGGACGTTCCGGTCGGTGCTGCCCCGGGCCAAGGGGCACAAGTACGACGTCGAGCATCGGGACGGGGTGCTGTTCCTGCGGACCAACCGGGAGGCGAAGAACTTCCGCGTGGTCACCGCGCCAGTGGACGCCCCGGAGCGATGGACCGAGCTGGTGCCACACCGATCGGATGTCCTGATCGAGGGCCTGGAGGTCTTTCGGGATCATCTCGTGGTCCAGGAACAGCGCGAGGCCCTGATGCGCCTGCGGATCCACGACCGCCGCACCGGCGCATGGCGGGAGGTCGGGTTCCCGGAGCCGGTGTACGCGGCCCAGGTCACTGGCACGCCCGAGCTGGGGGCGTCCGCATTCCGGCTCTCCTACCAGTCGATGGCCACCCCGCCGGGGGTGTACGACGTCTCCCTGGCGGACGGTTCCCTGATCCTGCTCAAGCGCACGCCGGTGCTGGGCCGGTTTGATCCGGCCGACTATGTGACCGAGCGGCGCTGGGTCACGGTGCGGGATGGGGTGCGGGTTCCTCTGTCCGTCCTGCGGCGACGCGATGTGAAGGGCGATGGCACAGCCCCGTGTCTCCTGTACGGCTACGGGTCCTATGGACTCAGCATGGACGCCGGGTTCTCCATCGCCCGGCTGTCGTTGGTCGATCGCGGCATGGTCTATGTGATCGCCCACATCCGGGGTGGCAACGAACTCGGCGAGACCTGGCACGACGACGGCATGCTGATGCGGAAGAAGAATACGTTCTTCGACTTCGTGGACTGCGCCGAGGCCCTGGTGAAGGAGGGCGTGTGTGCGAGGGATCGCCTGGTGATCGAGGGGGGAAGCGCGGGCGGTCTGCTGATGGGCGCGGTGGTCCACCTGCGGCCGGACCTCTTCCGGGCCGTCCACCTGGCGGTGCCGTTCGTGGACGTCATGAACACCATGATGGACTCCAGCCTGCCGCTCACGGTGGGCGAGTACCTGGAGTGGGGAAACCCGAACGAGAAGCCCGCCTTCGACTACATGCGGTCGTACAGTCCCTACGACACCCTGAGGCGCGGCGATTATCCCGCCATGCTGGTGACCACCAGCCTGAACGACAGCCAGGTCATGTACTGGGAGCCCGCCAAGTATGTGGCAAAGTTGCGGACGTTGAAGACCGACGACCGCCCGCTGTTGCTTAAGTGCAACATGGGAGCCGGCCATGGTGGCGCGAGTGGACGCTACGACCGCCTGAAGGAGGTGGCCTTCGAGTACGCGTGGCTGATGTCCCAGGTGGGCCTCCGGCGTTGAGCGGCGGCCGGTGGGTTTATGGCCTAGTGGGACTTGATGCCGGACGCATTCCAGCGGGTCGCCGGTGGTGGGGCGCAGCGACACCACCGGTGACGAGGTCTAGACCTCGGGCATCCCGGCAGAGAGGCCAGCCCGCTCCTCCAACCCCACCGCTTCCGGAAATCTTGTTTCCCCGGGCCGGGTCGCAGGCCTAGGCTCTACCCCACATCTTTCTACACCATGTCGAGCATCGGAAAATTGATGAGGCAGGCGACGCGCATGCAGCAGCAGATGGAGCGCGTCCAACAGGAACTGGCCAGCAAGACCGTCGAGGGCGTTGCCGGAGGCGGAGCCGTCAAGGTCACCGCCAAGTGCGATCAGACCCTCCTCTCGATCAAGATCTCGCCCGACGCCGTCAATCCCTCCGACGTCGCCTTCCTGGAGGATCTGATCGTGACCGCGACCAACCAGGCGCTGAATCTCGCCAAGGAGACCGCGAACAAGGAGATGGGTGCGATCACCCAGGGGATGAGCGTCCCCGGGTTGTTCTGAGCGTCCCTGCCCGGGTGGAGCAGGGAAGGGGGGACGCCACGGGGACGTGTCGCCCGGAAGCCGTGTCGACCTGAGTTGCCGCGTCCGCGTCCGTTCCTAGCGGAGCTTGTCGGGATTCAGCCCGCGCAGGTCCTTCGGCAGGAAGAGCCCGTCCTTGCGGATCAGTTCGCCGTCGAACCACACCTCACCGCCGCCCCACTCTGGGCGCTGGATCAGCACCATGTCCCAGTGCACGGCCGACCGGTTGCCGTTGTCGCAATCCTCGTAGGCCTGTCCAGGAGTGAAGTGCAGCGATCCGGCGATCTTCTCGTCGAACAGGATGTCGCACATCGGGTTCATGATGTAGGGGTTGAACCCGAGGCTGAACTCCCCAATGTAGCGGGCTCCGGCGTCGGTATCGAGGATCTCGTTCAGGCGCTTCTCGTTCGAGCCGGTCGCCTTGACGATGCGACCCTGTGAGAACTCGAGACGGATGTTCTCGAACTTGGTGCCGGCGTAGATTGTGGGGGTGTTGAACTGGATGGTGCCGTTCACGGAGTTCTTCACCGGGCAGGAGAAGACCTCGCCATCCGGGATGTTCCGGGTGCCCTCGCAGGGTTTGGCACCGATGCCTTTGATGCTGAACCGCAGGTCGGTACCCGGCGACTTCAGGTGCACCTGGTCGGCCTTCTGCATTCGCCTCGTCAACGGCTCCATGGCCTTGGCCATTTTGCGATAGTCCATGGTGCAGACGTCGAAGTAGAAATCCTCGAACGCCTCGGTGCTCATGTTGGCCGCCTGGGCCATGGAGGGGTTGGGCCAGCGCAGCACGCACCACTTGGTCTTGTTGACCCGATAGTTGAGTACCGGGCGCAGGGTCTTGGAGTAGAGCTGAAGCCGGTCGGCCGGAACGTCGCTGGATTCGCTGGCGTTGTGGGCGCCGCGGATGGCGATGTAGGCCTGCATCTTCTTCATCCGGTTCATCTCGAGATCCCGGATGAGGGCCGCATGGGTCGGGTCGGTCGCCCGCTGCTGCTCCCGGATGAGGCGGCTGTGCCGAGCCTCCACGACGGGTGTGGCCCCGGCCGCCCGGGTCGCCCGAATCAATGCGACACCCATCTCATCCGGGACATCGATCAGGTCGATCAGGATGTTCTCCCCCTTCTTCAGGGTGCAGGAGTAGTTGATGAGGAGGTCGGCAAGACGGTCGTAGCGGGAGTCTTTCATGGCGGTCGATTGACTGACGGATATTCCAACACATCGCACGGATCGGACCCAGTCCAAATCCGGAGTGACTGCAGGCCGCGGCACGGTGGGACGACGATCGTTCCGATCGGAGCCATCGCCTGCAGCGTCCGCTCTGCGGCCCTTCGCCAGGAATCGGATGGGGACGCGTTTCTTCACTGGGCAAGTTCCCGAGCTCGGATGACAGTCCACACCACGCCGCCGGACGGCGACCCGGCTGGGCCACCTGGAACACTGTCCGTCGCCGGACCCGACGTCGGCCGATCCCTTCCGGGGCGCCCGCCTGATCCCTCCATGCGCATGCATCACAAACGACTCGCCGCCGTTGTTCTGGCAGGGGGAGTGTTCTGGGGCCTGTGCCTCGGCTTGAACGCCCAGTCCGTTCCAGCAACCACGCCGTCCCCCACGCCAAGACGGCAGGAGGTGCGTGCCGCCATTGAGCGGGGTCTGGTCTTCCTCCAGAAGAGCCAGAATCCGAATGGCTGGTGGTCCACACCCGATCAGCCGGCGATCACCGCCCTGGTCCTGACCGTCCTGAATCTGGAGCCGACCGGACGGTTTCAGCGGAGCCGCACCTCGGAGATGAATCGCGGGTACGACTACCTCCTCTCGTGTGCGAGGCCGGACGGGTCGATCCAGAAGGCTGGACTGGCCAACTACAACACATCCCTGTCGCTCCTGGCGCTGACGACGGCCGCGGACACCAATTTCCTGCCGGTCGTCGTGAAGGCGCGCGAGTTCCTCGCCAGCACCCAGGTGGATCTCGGCGTCAAGGGGACGAACGACACGCCGTTCGACGGAGGTGTCGGCTACGGGAGCAAGTATCAGCACTCCGACATGAACAACACCCTGGTGGCCATCGAAGCGATGCGGGCCTCCGAGGCGCTGTTCCCGAAGGATTCATCCGCGCCAGCCGTGCCAATGCCGGATCTGGACTGGAAGGCGGTGGTCCGCTTCCTGGAGAACTGCCAGAACCTGCCGGGCACGAACATCTTTGAGCGGGTGTCGACCGAACCGGGGGACCGGGGCGGATTCTTCTACTACCCGGGCCACAGCATGGCGGGAGGCGTCACCAACGCGGTGACGGGAAGGGTGGCCCTGCGCAGCTACGGCAGCATGACCTACGGTGGTCTGTTGAGCTATCTCTACGCCAAGCTGCGCAAGGACGATCCGAGGGTGGTGGCGGTGAAGGACTGGCTTCGGGCAAACTACACCCTCGAGGAGAACCCCGGAATGGGGCAGCAGGGCTATTTCTACTATCTGCATCTGCTGACCAAGGCGCTGACCGCCTCCGAGGAGGAGCGTCTCCGTCTGTCCGATGGTTCGGAGGTCCCCTGGCGGGACCAGGTCGCAGCGCGTCTGCTCCGGCTTCAGCGCGCCGACGGCTCTTGGGTGAATGCCGAACCCCGTTGGTGGGAAGCGGATCCCATCCTCGCCACCTCCTACGCCATGATGACGCTGGAAATGCTCGAGTGGAGGCTGCCGTGATCCAGGGTTTCCACGACCGCATCCGGGCCGGTGCAGCGCGCGGGGGCAAGCCGAACCCCGGCTTCCGGCCATTAGGATTCCGTGGACTCCTGGCGGTTCTGGCGTTGCCCAGCCTCGTGCTCGGGGTCGAGGAGCTTCCCACCCCCCCACCCGCACCGGCAGGGGTTCAGGCCCAGTCCTCCCCCGTGGCTGCGGTGGAGAAGCTCAGGTTTCCCGGTATCGCGATCCACCTCGAGGAGCGTTGCGTGGATGTGGAGGCGTCGGTGTGCCTTCGACGTGGACTCCTGGAACTGGTGGCGTGCACCCAAGGCACCAAGGAGCATGAGTCCATTGTCGTGGTCAGAGCCAAACCGATGCATCTGCACGCGGCACTCCTGCTGCTGGGCGCCCGACCCGGAAGTCCGGCCAGGCGCCAGCAGGACGGGGCTCAGGGTGACCGGTGGATCGATGTTCCACCCCATGGTGGTCCGGTGGACGTGTTCCTGGTGCTGAAGGGGGAGGACGGGAAGAGCGTGGAGCACCCGATCAGCGAGTTCATCCTCCGTTCCCGCCAGCGGTCCGATACCTCGGCCTCCGCGGATCCGGTACCAAAGCTCCCCTCGCACACCTTTCTTTTTGCCGGCTCCGTCGTGCAGGGCGACGGCCCCGGCCCCCGCCGATATCTGAGCGACAACAGCGGAAACGTGATCTCGCTCTCGACCTTCGGCGACGAGGTGCTGTGCCTGCCGTCGATTCACACCCAGGACAACGACGCGCTTCCCTGGCAGGTCAACCCCGCCCTCCTGCCCGAGGTGGGTTCAAACGTCCTCCTCCGACTTCGCCCGCAACGTCCACCGGCCGCCAAGGCTGCAGCGGATCGAACGCCCCCCTACTCCCCATCGAATCCGATCCAGACGGATCCCCGGAAATGACAGTCGCTACGCCCATCCGTCCCCAGGCCGGAGCCCGCCGTTTGGCCAAGGGCCCTGGGAATCGCCATCCAAGCGTGGTCAGCCCCCCACAACCCACCCCGTCTCATCCATGACGATCTGTCTCCGAACCCTCCTCATCCTGGCGCTTCTCGCTGCTCCTGTGTCCGCGTTGGCCGCTGCCAAGAGCCAGGCGTTGGCGATCCCTGACCTCACCCAGGGCGATGCCATTCCCAAAGGCGCCAGGCATGACTGGAATCTGGGCCCCACCGGCCTGCGCGGGTGGATGTTCTGTGACCAGATGGTGACCACCGATGCACGGCAGATCTCCGTCACCGAGGTCGGGAAAGGGTCTCCCGCCGAGGGCCTATTCCTTGTGGGTGACGTCATCCTGGGAGTCGGCGGCAAACGGTTTTCCGAGGACCCGCGCACCGAGTTCGGCAGGGCGGTGACCCTTGCCGAATCGGCGGCGGGCGGAGGACGGATGACCCTGACCCGCTGGCGGGCCGGCAAGGTGGAGGAGGTCGTCGTCCGTCTCCCGGTGCTCGGCAGCTACAGCGCCACCGCGCCCTATGGGTGCGACAAATCCCGTCGCATCCTGGAGCAGGGGTGCCGGGTTCTGGCCGGGAAGGTGGCCAAGGCCCGACATCAGGACGATCCCATCGTACGGTCCCTCAATGCGCTGGCCCTGCTGGCCAGCGGGGATCCCGAGTGGCTTCCGCTGGTCCGGAACGAGGCCCAATGGGCGGCAGGCTTCTCGGAGGACTCGATGCAGACCTGGCACTATGGCTACGTCATGATCCTGCTTTCCGAGTATGTGATCGCGACTGGCGACCGGTCGGTCCTGCCCGGGCTGAGGCGACTTGCGCTGGAGGCCGCCGCAGGCCAGAGCGCGGTCGGTTCGTGGGGCCATGGGTTCGCGAGACCCGATGGACGCCTTGGCGGCTACGGGATGATGAATTCCCCCGGGGTCCCGCTGACCATAGGCCTCGTGCTGGCGCGCGAGGCCGGCGTGGACGACCGGGAGGTGGCTCGTGCCATCGAACTCAGCACACGCCTGCTGCGGTTCTACATCGGCAAGGGGGCGATTCCCTATGGAGACCATCATCCCTGGATCGAAAACCACGAAGACAATGGCAAATGCGGGATGACCGCCGTCCTGTTCAGCCTCCTGGGAGAGGCCGACGGTGCCGAGTTCTTCTCCCGCATGAGCGTCGCCTCCCACGGGCCGGAGCGCGACACCGGGCATACGGGCAATTTCTTCAACATCCTCTGGGCCATGCCGGGCGTCGCCCAGTCGGGCCCCCAGGCCACGGGAGCCTGGATGCAGGAATTCGGCGCCTGGTATTTCGACCTCGCCCGCCGCTGGGACGGCACGTTCTCCCATCAGGGTCCGCCCGAGCCAGACCCTGACAGCTACGAGGGGTGGGATGGCACCGGTGCCTGTCTTTTGGCCTATGCGATGCCGCTGAAGAAGCTCCACCTGACCGGCAGGCGCCCGGGCGTCGTCCCTAAGGTGAATGCCGCCGCGGCGCAGTCACTCCTCGAGGATGGCCGCGGCTGGGACAACAAGGATCGCCATGGAACCTACGACCGCCTCGGCACCGAGGCGCTGATGGTGCGTCTGGGCAGTTGGTCGCCGGTGGTCCGTGAGCGGGCCGCGATGGCGCTGGGCCGGCGCAAGGAGGTCCCCATCGCACCCCTGGTCGCAATGCTGGGGTCGAAGTCGCTGCCTCCCCGCTACGGAGCCTGCCAGGCGTTGATCGCGCTGCGCGGGCGCGGAGCGCCTGCGGTCGAATCGTTGCGGAACGCACTCGCGGATCCGGACCTGTGGCTGCGCATCAAGGCCGCCGAGGCGCTTGCGGCCATTGGCTCGCCCGCCATGGGAACGGTGCCGCAGCTGCTCGAGCTGCTGGCCCAGGTGAACCTGCAGGCCGATCCGCGCGGCATGCAGCAGCGGTATCTCTCCTTCGCTCTGTTCGACGGCGGCGGGATGCTCGGCCGATCGCTGGAAGGCGTGGATCGCGCGGCCCTCTACAAGGCCGTGCGCGCCGGGCTCAGGAACCAAGACGGTCGCGCCCGGGGCAGTTTCGGTTCGGTCTATGCCAACCTCTCGTTCGAGGACATCAAGCCGCTGTTGCCCGCCATCCACCAGGCGATCGTCGAACCGGCTCCGAGCGGCGAGATGTTCGCGGACTCGATCCGCGTCGAGGGACTTCGCCTCATGGCGAAACATCGGATCGGGGAGGGCATCCGCGCCTGCGTGAACTACACCCGCGACCAGAATCCTTGGGCGAGCGAGGAGCGGACCCCAGAACTGATGAAGATCCTCCTCAGCTATGGGACCCACGCCCGGTCGGTCATTCCGGAACTGGCGAGGATCGCCGACTACTTCGAGAACGAGGAGAAGGACTTTCCAAGGGAACTGAAGCTGAGGAAGGCCAAGTGCGTCCGCGAAACCATCCAGGTCCTCGAGGCCACGACGGAGACGCCGGAGATCCTCCGTCTGAACTAGGCCAAAGTGCTGCAAACCCCATCGGTGGATCCGGCATTCCTGAACCCCACCTAAGACTCCTGCCATGAAACCCCTGCTCCTGCTCGTGATGCTGGTCGTTGGTGCTGCTCTGGCCGAGGCGAAGCCGCTCAAGGTCTTCATCCTCGCGGGCCAGTCGAACATGGAAGGCCACGCGCGGGTGGAGACCTTCGACTACATCGGCGACGACCCGGCGACGGCTCCGCTCCTGAAGCGGATGAGCGGGCCGGATGGAAAACCGCGGGTGTGTGAGGGTGTTTGGATTTCCTATCTCACCGGTCCCTATGATGGGAGCGCCAACGGCGAGGGCCTGGGCCGGCTTACGGCTGGCTATGGCGCCCGGGACACTCCGGCGGAGGACGGCGGGAGGATCGGGCCGGAATTCACGTTCGGTCTGACGATGGATGCCGCGTTCCAGGAACCGGTGCTCCTCATCAAGGTCGCGTGGGGTGGCAAGAGCCTGCACACGGATTTCCGCCCGCCCAGCGCGGGGCCGTATGAGCTGAACGAGTACCAGCGGAAGCTCTACTACGGTCCCCCTGGACATGGTGTGCCGAAGGACATGGACCAATGGCTCGCGGAAAAGAAGCGGGACACGGGCCGATTCTATCGGATGATGATCGATCATGTGAGACAGGTGCTGGCCAGCCCGGCACGCGTGGTGCCGGGCTACGACCCGGCTCAGGGTTTCCAGGTGGCCGGCTTCGTCTGGCTGCAGGGGTTCAACGACATGGTGGATGGCCACGTGTACCCGGCGGAGGGAAAGCCTGGACGATTCGACCGCTACAGCGAGTGGCTGGCGTGTCTCATCCGCGATGTACGCTCCGATCTGGGTGTCCCGAAGCTGCCGTTCGTGATCGGGGTGATGGGCGTGGGCGGGCTGAAGGCCGACAGGGACATCGTCGAGTTTCGCAAGGCGATGGCCGCCCCGGCGGCACTAAAGGAGTTTGCGGGCAACGTCGTCGCCGTGGAGACCGCGCCATTCTGGTCCGAGGAACTCGGGGCCATCGACCGCAAGCGCGAACAGGTTGGCCAGATGGGTTGGTACCTCGATTCAAAGCACAAGGATCACGCCAACGCCGAGGGTCGGATGACCGACGAGGAGAAGCAGGCCTTCCTGAAGAAGTACGAGGCCGACCTCATCTCGCCAGCCGAGCTCGCCCTGTGGCGCCGCGGCGCCTCCAACGCCGGCTACCACTATCTCGGCTGCGCGAAGACCTTCGCGCTGATGGGCCAGACCTTTGCCGAGGCGAACCTGCGGATGCTGCGGTCCCCGATCGCTCCGTGATCCGGAACCGTCTCCCGCCGCTGGCCGGGTTGGGGGGCATCGCAGACCTGGAGACCGCACCTGTGGGACTCCTCTCTGCAAGGTCCACGCCGTCCTCGACGGATTACCCGGCCCGTACGGTTCGTCCGCCGGCCGGTTCCCCATTCCCCAATCCCCGTCCTCCCTTCACAGCCATCCCATAGAGGGGAGGGAGGAAGGCAAAAGGTTGAGGAATCCGAGGGAAGTTGGAGTTCGGAACCGTGAGAATGGTTAAGGATTTCCCGCGTGGTTCCTACCTCGTCAAGGCGTACAGGGTCCGGCCGGTGCCGACGTACAGGACGCGGTTGGCGGCGACTGCGGTGGCACTGATCGGGGCGTCGAGGTGGACCTCGCCGAGGAGGCGCTTTGTGCGGGAGAGGGTGAAGGTGTAGAAGCCACCGCGGCGGGATCCGATGTACACCTTGCCGTCGGCGACCAGGGCCGAAGCCCAGACCTCGCCGTCGAGCTCGTGGGTCCAGACGGCCTCCCCGGTCGCGGCGTCGAGGCAGTGGAAGGTGCGCATGGAGTCTGCGGCGAAGACGAGGCCGTCGGCCACCGCTGGGGTGCTCATGGTGTGGCGGCCCAACGGATGGCTCCAGACGGTCACCTCCTTCGTCCGGTCGCCGCGGCCGCCAGCCCGGAGGCACTTCACCCAGGCCTCGTTCTTCCCCCAGAACCAGTCGCCGCCCCCAGCCACGAAGATGCGGTCGCCGTCCACGGCGGCCATCCCGTAGATGTTGCTCGGGCTGGTGCGGCGGTTGTTGAGGTACGTGGACACCTCGGACTTCGGCGCCTCCGGGTCGAAGTCGAACCGCCAGACCTCCTCCAGCCGGGCCACGCCGTCCTGTCCCCGCCGCGGACGGAACGGATCGAAGCCGTAGAGAACGCCGTCACCGCCCGCGAAGAGGATCCGCTTCCGACCGTCGATCCGGGCCATGGAGGGCGAAGACCACGTGCAATGGAAAATGCGGGGACCGATGCCGAGGCCGTCCTGCGCCAGCCAGCGGACGGTGTGCCGGTCGAGGACCACGAGGCTCGGCGCGTCGGGACGCCGGATGCGGCGGTGGGTGTTGTCCACGCCGTTGCCGGTGTTGAGGTAGAGGAGGTCGCCGTCGACGAGGATCGAGCTGTGCGCGGCATCGTGGGACCAGATCCCCGCCTCGCGCGTGAGGTCGAAGGACCAGAGGATGTCCGCGTCGAGCGGCCCGAGCGGGAGTTCCGGTCCGACCGGAATCCCGTTGGTGGACTTGGGCGTGTAGTAGGCGGCCTCGTTGGTCCCGCCCTGGTTGCCGTTGGCGAGTCCCTTGGCGTCGAGGCAGAGGACCACGCCGCGGTTGTCGACGAGGTACACCCGGTCGCCATCGACGGTCGCCGGGGAGCTCATGCCGGTCTTGGGCCAGTCATGGTAGATGTCCTCCTCCCGCTTCGGGACAACGAGCTGCCAGACCAGCGCGCCAGTCTTCTCGGAAAGGCACAGGAACACGCCGCGGTCGCCGGTGCGACGGGGGTCGCGGGGCGCCTCGTTGTTGGTGCCCACGTAGACGTGTCCGCCGGCGACGACCGGCGTGGAATGGGATTCCGATCCTGACCCGCCGAGGGGGACGCTCCAGCGGACGCCGCGGCCCGACGCCGGGTCGAAGGAGTCCGGCAGGCCGCGTTCGCCGGAGGTCATGTTGCGCGACCATGCGGTGCCGAACTGAGGACGGTCGGCGGCCTGCGCGAGCAACCCGGCCGTGGCGATCGGAATCAGGTTTCGGACGGGGAACATCGCCGGAGGGATACCCCGCGGTGATCGGGATGGAAACAACTCCATGACGACTCGCGACTCGCGCGGGGAGGTGTCGTGCCGCGTCGACGGCCGAGAACGGCGGCGAACTCGTCATCGAGGACACCTAAGGCACGAAGTCCATGAAACTGCCGGCGGGTTTGAGGGTCCTATATCCGTCGACCCGCCTCCACCATGTTACGCCTGTAACCCGGGGCGTGCGTCGTTGCTCCTTCTTCTGACTGCAGAACTTGTCCGGGACAAACACCAGCGGACGCTCTTCTGAGACATGGACATCGCCATCGAAAACCTCGGTGCTGAGACATCGGACCACTCCTCTGTGGTCCAATTGACCGGCGTGTACCACAACCTCATCCGCACCTGGACGGCGCTCTGATCCCCGCATCCCGATGAAGAAGCTTCGTCCGCTCCTGTTTTGGACCCATCTCGTGCTCGGCGTCGCCGCAGGCGGGGTCATCCTGATCACCGTTGTCACCGGTTCCCTAATGGCTTTCCAGAAGCAGGTGACGGCCTGGGCCGAACGCCCGGCCGCGTCCGCACCGCCGGCTCCCGGCGTCGCCCCCCTCCCTTTGGCGGAGATCCTGGAGCGGGCCTCGGAAGGTCAGGGCGACGGCGTCCGTCCGTTCGCGGTCACGGTCTCCTCCGATCCGCGGATCCCGGTGCGGGTGGAGTTCGACGGCGGACGCCGAGTTGCCGTGGACGCCCATACCGGCGTGGCGACGCCGCTGGAGCCGGGACGGGCGCGGGCGGCCTTCCGCTGGATCGAGAATTGCCACCGGCGCCTCGGAAGCGGCGAGACGGGCGCGCGGATCGTCGGGGTCTCGACCGTGGCGTTCCTGTCCCTGTGCGTCTCGGGACTGGTTCTCTGGTTTCCGCGCCGGTTCACGGCGAAGGCGTTCCTCGTCGTGATGCGTCCCCGTCTCGGCCTTCCGGCCCGGGCCCGGGACTGGAACTGGCACAACGCGGTCGGCTTCTGGTGTTCGCTGCCGTTGTCCGTCATGGCCTTCACCGGTCTGGTCATGGCCTTCCACGGCTTCGGCGACTGGATCTATGGGCCGCGCCAGGAACGAGGCGGTGGTCCGCCCTCCGCGGCGACGGTTCCCACGGCGAGGCCACTGCCGTTGGCCGAACTGGTGTCCCGCGTGGTGACGACGACCGAAGGCTGGACCGAAATCAGCGTCCGCACCGACGAGGGGCGTGGGGGCGGCCGTGGGGGAGCCCGGGACGAAGGTCGTGGAAACCGCGAAGGCGGCGAGCCCCGCCGTGGACGGGAGGGTGGGGATTCCCGCGGAGAAGGTCCGTCCGGACCGGAGGCGCGCCGGGAAGGCGGATCCGGCCGGGGCAGAGGCATGATCCAGGCTTCGGTCCAGAAGGCGGCCTGGCGTCTGCCGGAGACCTTCGGGATCGATCCTTCCACCGGGGAGCGGTTGCCTGGCCCCGGAGCCGGAGCCGGAACCGATTCGAGTCTCCGCTCCCGACTCCGCGCGCTGAACCGTCCGATCCACACCGGCGAGGTCGGCGGCGTCGCGGGCCAGGCCGTGACTTTCCTCGCCGCCTGCGGCGGGATGCTTCTCGTGTACACCGGGTTTTCCCTCGCGCTGCGTCGGGTGTTCGCGCGCGCATCCCGGACGACCGTTCCCGACGGCGCTCCTCCGGCCTGAGCCGATCCGGGTCAGGCGTCGAACCCGGGTCAGGCGTCGACGTCGTCCTGGAACCGGACCCGGTGGACGCCGCATCCTGAGAATCCCTCCGCGGCTCTGCGCGCGGCCTCCGCGCCCGCTTCCCCGTGTGAGTCACCTCCGTTCCCCTCTTTCTCTCCGCGTTTTCGCAAGCCGCTTCCCCTCCCTAAATCTGGCGATGTTCGAGAAGACCAGAACTCTGATCGGATCACCGGGATGTCCGTTCCCGCATCCGATTTCGACAGCGGCTGGAAGGAGACCGTCGAGGTCTTCCTTCCCTCGCTCGTCGACCTCTTTCTCCCCACCATCGCCGTCAAGATCGATTGGAATCGCGGATTCGAGTTCCTCGACTCCGAGCTCCGATCCCTCTTCCCCAGGCGCGGCACTCGACGTCGTCGCGTCGATAAACTCGTCCGCGTCTTCTTCAAGGATGGCCGCTCCCAATGGATCTATCTCCATATCGAGATTCAGTCCCAGTCCTCGAAGGACACGGCCATGCGGATGTTCCAATACTTCTGCCGGATCTATGACCAGTACGGAGAACCAATCCTCAGTCTGGCAATCCTGGCTGATCCGGATCCCCACCATCGGCCCGGAGATCTCGATCTTCGCATCGCGGGGTCTGGCTGTTTGTTCCAGTACCACACCTGCAAGCTGACTGACTTCACCGACGAGTTCCTCCAGTCCAGCCCCAATGCAGTTGCCAAGGTGGTACTGGCCCATCGGATCGCCCAACGCACTGTCAACGATCCCTCCGCACGCCTGCAGGCAAAAGTGCAGTGGTTCCGGGAACTGATCCGGCAGGGCTTCAAGCGGGGCCAGATCAAGAAACTGTTTCGCGCTCTGGAAGCCATGAACCCCTTGCCTGAGGAGCTCGACGTTGAATTCAAGGAACGCCTACGCCAATGTGATCCACATAAGACCATGCCCATCATCACCAGCCTCGAACGTCTCGCCCGCAAGGAAGCCCTCGCCGAGGGGCGCTCAGAGGGCCTTTCTCAAGGCCTTTACAAAGGCCAGCTCCTTACGCTGCGGGACGCCATCCGGGACCTGCTCGAGGAACGCTTCGGTCACACCCAACCCGACATCGGAGAGCGTCTGGAGCAAGAGATGGATCCGGTCGTCCTGAAGGCGTGGCTTCGCAAAACCGCCGCCATCGAGTCCTTGGAGGCCTTCAGAAAGCTCTTGGAGCTCAGGGCGTAGAAATCGAGTTGAGTCTTGAGAGGCGAGAGTTGGGACAAGGCGGCGCTAGGCTCCTGTTTTTTCCGGAAGCCACCGGTTTCCCAAGGTGGGTGAGGCAGTGGCACCGAAATCAATGGGTGCGACAGCACCCACCCAGGGCAGGGCCGCCATCCCTTGCGTGCCCGTGAGCCCAACCGGGTTCCCGACCGGTGTAGGCAGTCCGGCCGCCTGTTGGATCCCTCTCCCTAGCGTCACTTCGCGTCCGCCTGAGTGCCTTCCGGTCCTCTCACCGCACGTTGGGATCGAACCGTCCGTTCCATGCATTGAACACCCTATCTAAATCTTAAATAGTCAATAAATACGGGCCTTAAACGCGCTTTTTCTGCATGAATCAGACCTTGGGTAAGACATCTTTGTAAGACTCTCAGCCTGTGACGTGCCTAGGTGTTTCGCCTTGTATCCCGATGTTCCGCCGCCACGTTGCGGAACGTGACACTGATCGACCAACGTCTGCAGCTGGCAGGGCGCTCGAGCTGGGCGGAAATGGCGATGGATGGGGTGCTTGCCCGATCGCGTTCTGGACGTGGGAACGTCGCGAAGACTGAGGTCCACTGGGGGATCTACGCCGGCATCCCGATGCTGGAGACAATCATCGAGGTCGCAGAGGCCACGGTCGCTAACAAGAGCTCTGTCAGTCATCTGGAGGTGTCCGCGAAGAAACTACTTCGGAGATACAACGATCCGGTTGATGACGAGGAGAGGGAGGTCATTTGGGGGCTGAATCTCCACGTCGGGTTTCAGGTAGGTCCAGCCCTTAGCAATTCCATCTCCACAAAAACGAAGTTCGGATCCTTCTACCGCGATAACACCGAGCTGGTGCTGCTGGTCGCCGCCCAGTTCACGCGGTGGACGAACCTGCGATGTCACGGGCTCGACGAGCAGACGCGTATCCTCCGATTCATGATACTGCACACCCGGCTACCCGGATGTCCCGTCGATGCGCCCATCAATATCCACCCCGACTTGATGGTCTGCCGGGCGGTGCTGGCATCGGACGAGCAGATCATCAAGTCCTTCGAAGATGTTACGGGGCTGAGGGTCAACGGTCCGAGGGTCGTCGCTGATGTGCGGAGGAGACTGCTCAAGCATCAGCAGTTCCTGATAGGCCTCCGGGAAAGGATCCACAGGTTGCGCCTTTGATGGCTGGGAAGCCATCCGGAGCGTTTTGAACGTCAAGTGGGCCTGCTTCGATAAAACGGACAGAGAAAAAGGGGTTCTACGTTAGTTGTTTTTGAGTTCGAACTGGGCGGGCGAGAGCCCGCCGAGGGATGTGTGGCGGCGCTGGCGGTTGTAGAAGACTTCGATGAAGTCGAAGATC
>SXGR01402986.1_pt1 | contig 21638 bp, 23 predicted proteins | sample 3174711 | NCBI WGS metagenome assembly SXGR01 (sample SAMN11356860, study PRJNA531348) | freshwater metagenome | isolation source: freshwater sample F1-60 | place: China: Fuxian Lake, Yuxi | collected 2017-12-25 | reverse complement strand
ACATTTGCTGATCCGAGGGCACCAATCAAAATATTGCGCCAACTACACAAGTGGGCGAATTCGCACTCGATCTCTGATTGGTCGCAAGTGACATCAGCGTCGCATCGTGGCGGTCTAAAAACTCTTGCTGAGTAAGACAGATTGAATCCTTAGAACTAGAATGGATTAATGGCAACGTCGCCTGCTGATATCAACACTCGTCAAATTGCAGTATCTACTGTGCGTGAATTACGGGTTGCAATGAACAAAGTACTTGAGCAAATTGCGAGTGGAGAGCGTTCGCTAACTTTGGTGATGTATTCAAGTGACGATTTGCCGTTGAATGAACTTTATGTTGTCAAAGTTCTCGAGTCGTTTTCGCACATTGGCAAAATTCGTGCCCGACAAGTACTAGACACATTACAGATTTCGCACAAGCACAAAATTGGTCTTCTAAATCAAGATCAGAGAACATTGATTGTCGAGGCTCTTAAGTGAGCGTCGACCGTTCCGGCCTAGTGATTGTTGTTTCTGGACCTGGTGGCGTTGGCAAGAGCACTATTGTCGAAAAACTAGTTCAGCGCGACGAACACCTTTGGTTGAGTCGTTCATGGACGACACGTGAGCAGCGACCGGGCGAAGCAACTGATGCATACAAATTCGTTACCCGGCAAGAATTTGAAGACAATATCGCCGCCAATGGATTTCTCGAGTGGACCGATTTTCTCGGCAATCTTTACGGCACCCCGACACCCAATCCGCCAGTAGGAAAAGATACAGTTCTCGAAATTGAAGTTGATGGTGCGCAACAGGTCAAGCGTTTGAATGAATCGGCACTTCTTTTGTTTGTCTTGCCACCGTCAAGACAAGAACAAAAGGCGCGGCTTAGAGGTCGAGGCGATACGGATCAAAAAGTAGAGAAGCGTTTGCGTAAAGCTGAAGAAGAAGAGCCCGTCGGCAAAGCAATTGCTGATTATGTGATTATTAACGATGACCTCGAATCAACGCTCGAAGAAATGAGTCGGATTATCGCGTACGAGCGTAAACAGCGCACGCCTAGTTAGATCTAGGGCTATACTCAATAGCCGCAAGTCGAGCCATTTGAGATCGCCTTGTGTTGAGCGCCAGGAGGCAAAAGTGACTACCGAAGACACGATGATGAACCCAGCAATTGAGTCGCTGATGGGGCACACAGGTTCGAAATTCTCTCTAGTGACACTTTCTGCACGACGTGCGCGCGAGATTAATTCTTATTTCAATCAGCTTGGTGACGGACTTGGCAATATGGTGCCACCGCAAGTTAGTTCGACTGCACGAAAGCCGCTTTCAATTAGCTTCGAAGAAATCGCTGCTGGCAAAATTCAACTTGTTGCTAAGACGATCGAAGAAGTTCTGGCCGAGAATGAAGCAGCACTTGCCGCTGAAAAACAGGCAGAGCTTGATGCGATGCAAGATTCGACAACAGAGCAAGCTGCAGAGTAAGCCGAAAAGTCTGCGTCAATGAAAAAATATTCATTTACTTCAGAGAGCGTTACCGAAGGTCACCCCGACAAAATGGCCGATCAGGTTTCTGATGCGGTACTTGATGCAATTTTGGCAGAGGATGCCAATGGTCGTGTGGCTTGTGAAACTTTGCTTACTACAGGTCTTTGTGTTGTTGCAGGTGAAATCACAACCAGTGCATACGTCGACATTCCCAAGATTGCCCGCGAAGTAATTAAAGGCATCGGCTACGACAACGCACTTTATGGATTCGACGGAAACACCTGCGGCGTAATAGTTAGCATTGACGAACAAAGCCCGAACATCGCACAAGGTGTCGATGTCAGCGAAGAAATTCGTGCCGGCAAAAGCGGTGAAGACAAATTAAATAGTCAAGGCGCTGGTGACCAAGGAATGATGTTTGGTTACGCATGCACCGAAACTGAAGACCTGATGCCTTTGCCGATTTGGTTGGCTCATCGCATGGCAGAGAAGCTCAGCGAAGTGCGAAAGTCTGGTGCAATTCCATACCTTCGCCCAGATGGCAAGACCCAAGTCACTTTCGACTACGAAAATGGCGTGCCGGTTCGTTTGCGAACAGTTTTAATTTCTACTCAACACGCCGACGGCATCAATCGCGACACAGTCATTCGCCCAGACTTGATTGAACAAGTTATTCGCCCGGTGATTCCTGCACAGTTTGCAAAAGATGACTATGCCGTTTATGTCAACCCAACTGGTGAATTTGTCAAGGGTGGTCCGCACGCCGACACCGGTTTGACGGGCCGCAAGATCATCGTCGATACATACGGTGGTATGGGTCGTCACGGTGGTGGTGCATTTAGCGGAAAAGATCCCTCAAAAGTCGACCGTTCGGCAGCATATGCAGCGCGTTGGGTAGCCAAGCATGTCGTTGCATCGGGTGCAGCCAAGCGGTGTGAGTTGCAAGTTGCTTATGCAATCGGCATGGCGCAACCAATCAGCATTTTTGTCGAAACATTCGGTACCAATACCGTTGATGAGTCTGCGATCGAGTCGGCAGTTAGCGCAGTATTCGATCTTCGTCCTGCCGCAATTTTGCGTGACCTTGATCTGAAGCGACCGATTTATCAGAAGACCGCTGCTTATGGCCACTTCGGTCGCAGCGAGCCAAATTTCACTTGGGAGAAGTTGTCGAAGCTCAAAGAGTTCAAGGCAGCAGTCAAACTCTGATTCAAACTGCGGTGCCCTCGGTTCGGGTAGCGCGAGTCGTTCCTGATGTAACAGGAGTCGACAAAATTTTTGATTATTTGGTGCCTGATGCACTTGTCGAAACAGTGCGGGTGGGTGTCAGAGTGCGGGTGCCGTTGCACGGAAGAAATGTTGCTGGCTGGGTAGTTGAAATCGGTGAACCAAGTGCTCGTCTTGAAGTCAAAAAGATCAAGAGTGTCATCAAGGTTTTGGGTCTAGGGGCAACTGTAGAGATAGTTAACCTTGCCGTTTGGGCGACCAAGCGTTGGGCGGGTCGAATGCGCTCATTCATTTCGACGGCGGCACCAGAAACTTTGGTCAAAAGTGTTCCATCTGCGCGCTATATGCCGCGCGCGGTTCAATATGCATCAGATGCTTTTGAGAAAATTAGGGATTTTGGTGGTGGTTTGATAACCGTTTCACCACTGACAAACTTGGCACCGTTCATAAGTGCAGTTGCCTGTGACGGGCCGACAATCGTCGTGATGCCGACACAACATCGAGTGAAGCTGCTTGCTGCAGCGTTGAGAGCAAACAATTTTTCTGTTGCTCAATGGCCCCAAGACTGGTCATTAGCTTACGGTGGCGTAGATGTCGTGATTGGTACTCGAAGTGCAGTTTGGGCACCTGTCGAGAAGTTTGCCAATATAGTCGTCGTCGACGAACATGATGACTTGTTGCAAGAAGAGCGAAGTCCAACTTGGCACGCTCGTGACGTTGCGATCGAGCGCGCATCACGCGTTGGTGCGAGGTGTGTGTTGCTGTCGCCAATCGCGTCTTTAGCAGCTCGCAAATGGGCAGGTGACCGCCAAGTTGTAGATACGCAGGGCAAATGGCCCGAAGTTTTAATAGTTGATCGCAACAAAGACGAGCAATGGAGCCGATCGTTGATCTCATCTGAATTGATCGCCGAGTTGCGCGATAAATCGCGCCGAGTCGTTTGTGTGCTGAACAGCAAGGGTCGTGCTCGATTGACGGCATGTGGATCGTGTCGCAATATCTTGCGCTGCGAGAAATGTGATGCCGCGCTAAACCAGTCAGACAAGACGATGCTTGCTTGCCCGCGTTGCGGAGAGTCAAGACCTGTGATCTGTCAGGTTTGTGGTTCAAGCAGTTGTGCGGTGCTTAAACCGGGTGTGGCTCGATTGCGAGAAGAGCTCGAAGCCGCCGCAAATCGATCAGTTTTTGAAGTAACAGCTGCAACAGAATCAGTAAACGAGCGTTGCAATGTTTTTGTGGGCACCGAGGCTGTATTGCATCGGGTCCAAAGTGCCGACACAGTCGTATTTCTGGACATTGATTCAGAGTTACTTGCACCCCGATACCGTGCCAATGAAATTGTGGCGACGCTAGTCGTGCATGCGGCAAGACTCGTCGGCCGTTCTAATCAGAATCAGCGAATTTTGTTACAGACTCATACTCCTGATAACGCTTTTTTAGTTGGTCTGAAGGTCGGTGATTTGAACCAGTATTTTGCCAGCGATGATGCCCGACGTTCATTGTTGAAGTTTCCGCCTTACGGCTCAATCGCCCAAGTTTCTGGCAAAGGAACGAAGGCATTTCTAGACTCGTTGAATGAGTCACTCGAATATTCTGCGGTTGTGCAGACCATGAATAAAGACACAGAGAACGGATTAATCCGCGCAGAAAATTGGCAACAATTGACCGATGTGATTGTGTCGGCACAGCGTCCGGCTAGGTCTCGGCTCACATTTCATGTTGATCCGCCTCGCGTATAGATCGTTGGCGTTGAGGCCTTAGGTAGTGTTGATGGGGTGAGTTACGACATCAGAACCTTCGGCGATCCCGTGTTAAAGACTTGCGCCGCCGAGATCACAAATATCGATTCAAAGCTGATCAAGCTCACTGATGAGATGTTCGAAGTGATGTATAAGGCTCCGGGTTTGGGTCTTGCAGCGCCTCAAATCGGGGTGCAGAAGCAACTCTTTGTTTATGACGTAGATGACGAACCTCAAGTTTTGATCAACCCAAAAATCGTTGAATCAAGTGGTGAGTGGGTTTATGACGAGGGATGCTTGTCAATACCTGGACTTTATGTCGAAATGCTGCGACCAAAGCTCGTGCTTGTTGAAGCGACAAACTTAGACGGCAATACGATACAAATTGAGGCTGACGAGTTGTTGGCACGCTTATTTCAGCACGAGATTGATCACCTGCAAGGCGTCTTGATGTTTGAACGAATGACTCCAGATCAGCGAAAGCAAGCACTTGCTGAATATCGTCGACGCGAAGAAAACAAGATCGAAAGCGAACCAACGCACTTAAGACTGTCGTGAGTTCTCTCGCACCTTTGCCCATTTCGGGTGCGTCAAGGGTTGTATTTCTGGGCACACCTGAGATCGCTGTGCCTTACCTTGAAGCATTAGTCGCAAGTGGGGTCGGAGTTGAGTTAGTAGTGACTCGTCCAGACGTGCGAAGGGGCAGAGGAAACGAAGTTTCTGCGAGCCCCGTGAAAGTTGCGGCACAAAATCTTGGCTTAACTGTCTCGCACGATGTCAGCGATGTCTTAGGTGTCGCCAAAGATAATTCTGGTCTTCTCGGTGTTGTTGTTGCATTTGGAGAGTTGATTTCTGTCGAAGTTTTATCGCGAGTGCCAATGGTCAATGTGCATTTTTCACTGCTTCCGCGATGGCGTGGGGCCGCGCCGCTTGAGCGTGCAATTTTGGCCGGTGATCAGACAACAGGCGTTTGTATTATGCGTGTCGTCGAGAAATTAGACGAGGGTGAAGTTTATGCTCGGCAAGAATTAACAATTACCACGAGCGATGATGTTGAGTCGCTTAAATCAAAACTAAACGAAGTTGCGATTAAGTTGTTGTTGAGCAAAATCAAGGCTGGTTTCGGTAGCGGAGTAAGCCAAACCGGTGAGGCGAGTTATGCGAAGAAAATAAAGTCCAGTGATTTGCAAATCGATTGGAGCAAATCGGCTAATCATATTTCTCGACAAGTTCGTATTGGCGGTGCGTTTACAACTATTAATGGTCGACGAATAAAGATTCTGAATGCGCAAGTGATTGATGGCGTCACTGACGATTTTAAGCCCGGCCAAGTTTGTGAAGTTAATTCGAAGTATTGCTGTGTAGCAACTGGTGAAAGAGCATTGTCACTGATCGAGGTTCAGCCGGAAGGCAAGTCTTTAATGAAGATTGACGAGTGGCTAAATGGGGCGAGACTCAATGTTGAGTCTCGATTTGGTGTTTGAACAGTTGGCTAGTTGTTTTCTGTTGTCAACTTGACATAGACCAAGCGAATATTCGCCAACGCATCTTTGAATGTTTCGTGGTCTTGGCCAAGACGACTGCCGAGCGCATCGACTATTGCCGCGAGTGCATCAATCGCAAGTCGCGCGTCATCAAACCTTGGTGGATTCGCGCCCAGATGTATTGCGGCCAATTCGTATAGACCGACTACATGGTTGGCTACAACGATGTTGGCGGGTGTGTCAGCAAGCCGGGCTCGGGCTTCGGCGAGTGCTTTTTCTTGCTCTGGTGTGGGGTTGTCACTCATTTGCGATACCATTATGCCTTAGGTAATCAAAGAGATAGTTCATATCTTTTCGGTTACACAGCAAAAGTGGAAACTAGTTTCCCACCTTGCCACCAAGTTTTACAAAGTTCGCGAGTTTGATCTTTGTTGCTAAGTGCGTCTCGGTCGAGCTGAAAGCAGTGGCATCGCCACGGCCGGCTTTGACCCGCGCGCCGCGACTACGCAAACTTTCGAGTTTTGAGTTTTATCCAACACGAAAGAGGAGGCACAGCCGCTTGTCAAGCAGTGAACAGTCATAGCACCGCCAAATAATGAGCCGCGCTACAACGAGAAAATTCGGGCCAAACAGGTTCGGCTCGTTGATGCAGATGGATCACAAGTTGGAGTCGTCAGTATCGAAGATGCACTAGAGCGATCACGCAAGGCCGATTTAGATCTTGTTGAAGTCGCTCCGCTAGCAGAACCACCCGTATGTCGAATCATGGACTACGGAAAGTTTCGCTACGAAGAGGCTCAGAGACTGAAAGAGTCCCGAAAAAAAACGGTGCAGATCACAATGAAGGAAGTCAAGTTCAAGCCAAAGATTGCAAAAGGAGACTTTGACACCAAGGTGCGCCACATGCTCGAGTTTCTCGACGAAGGCCACAAGGTGAAAGTCACCCTGCAGTTTCGCGGAAGAGAAATGGCTCACCCAGAGTTGGGTTCGAAGATTTTGGATGCCGTGATCGAGCAGCTCGGTCCGATTGCCAAAGTTGACACCTCAGCTCGACTTGAAGGTCGAAATATGACGATGGTTCTCTCACCAGACAAAAAAGCAGCCAAACGTCCGGCGAGCCCAAAACCCGCTTCGACGAAACCACCAACCTTAAACCCAACGCCGATCAAACAAGACAACTCAATAACGACAACCGAAACGGAGCCACAAAATGCCAAAGATGAAAACATCCAAGACAGCCAAGAAGCGATTTAAGAAAACGGGCACCGGCAAACTTCGTCGTCAGCAGTCGATGCGTCAACACTTGTTTGAGCACAAGTCGAGTGAGCGTACTCGCCGCCTTGATGGCACCGTCGATGTGCACACAGGCGACGTCAAACGAATCAAGCGTCTGCTCGCAGAGCGGTAAAACACGAAATCGAAGATCTGTAATCAAACTTTTACTGAAAGGAAACGAAGATGGCCAGAGTTAAACGTGGTGTTCATGCCCGCAAAAAGCACAGGGCAATTCTTGAAAAAGCAAAGGGTTACTACGGCGATCGCAGCCGTACTTTCCGTTCGGCAAACGAGCAAGTACTGCACTCAGGTCAGTATGCGTTTCGTGATCGCCGCGCAAAGAAGGGCGAGTTCCGCAGTCTGTGGATTCAGCGCATTAATGCCGGCTGTCGCATGCACGACATGAGCTATAGCCGCTTCATCGCGGGCTTGTCAGCCGCTGGCATAACAGTCGACAGAAAAATTTTGGCTGATCTTGCTGTTCATGACGAAAAAGCTTTCGCGAAGTTAGTCGAAACAGCCAAGGGCGCACTCGTCTGAGTCTTTCGCCACTCGCGTTCACGAGCAATCGAGTTCAGCGACTACGCAGACTTGTAAACGATAAATCTGAACGGGCGCAAGAAAAGGCGTTCGTAGTCGAAGGCGCCACGCTGATCGATGAAGCAATTCGGGCCGGTTGGCAAATCGAATCGCAATTTGTTGCCCCGGGTGGTGTTGCATGTTCTGGTGCAGGTAGCGCGGTAAACGATCTTGCCTCGGGGGTTATCGAGCGCGTTGCGTCAACTGCGACCCCTCAACCAGTAATTGCGATTGCACTGAAAAAAGAACATGACATTGAAGACTTGAAGAATGGTGGTGATTCTTGGGTTGTAGTCGCAGACAAAATTTCAGATCCAGGCAATCTAGGCACAATTCTGCGATCGGCAGAAGCAGCGGGTGCCAGCGCGGTAATGCTGACAAGTGGCACCGTTGATGCTTTCAGCCCAAAGGTTGTGCGGGCATCGGCCGGCGCAATTTTCAATATCCCAGTTTTTGAATCAGTAACACTAGATGATGTTGCATTGCTTGGTTTTAAAACTTGGGGCTCGTCGAGTCACCAACTCGAGAAGTCAGTCGATTTCAATGCTGCAGATCTATCTGGACGCGTAGCGATAGTGCTTGGCAATGAAGCACATGGTTTGTCAATGAATACCAAACTTGACGGATGGCTGACAATTGAACATGCAGGTCGCTCTGAGAGCCTGAATGTTGCGATGGCTGCCACACTGTTGTGCTTTGAAGTTAAGCGCCAACATAATAAGTAGCCCAGTCGCGAAGTCGCCGAAGACTAAAGTTAGATAACGATGTCTGAGCAAAACCTTGTTGGGTCAATGACCACGGCGATCAATGAGGCCAAAGAGTCGGCGATGATGGCGATTAGAAGTACGGCAGATCTTGCCGGGTTACGTGCGCTTTCAGCAGATCTAAATAAAAAGGACAGCCCGTTAAATAGTTTTAAGAGCGAAATGGGAAAATTGCCGGCGGTTGAAGATAAGCGGTCAATTGGCCAGTTGCTTAATGCGGCGGCGACCGAGATTGCCGCCGCACTTGAGTCTCGAACTCGCGAGTTTGCTGACAGCGAGATCTCAGCGCGCATCGAAAGCGAGTCGCTCGATCTGACCGAATTGTTGGTGCAGCGTCGACGGGGTCATAGCCACATCGTGACTCAGGCGACACAGAGGCTCGAAGACGTTTTCATTGGTTTGGGTTTTCAAATCGCCGAAGGGCCAGAGGTCGAGACAGACTTTCATAATTTCGAAGCACTCAACATGCCGAAGTCGCACCCGGCTCGATCAGAATTCGACACGATGTTTCTCGAATACGGCGAGCCGAATTCAGTGCTCTTACGAACACACACATCGCCTGTGCAAATTCGTGTGATGAAATCATGGAAGCCACCGATTTATGCGATTATGCCAGGACGAGTTTTTCGACGAGACACGCCAGACGCGACTCACATGCCCGTGTTCCATCAGATTGAAGGTCTCGTAATTGACAGAGGTATCACGTTCGCGCATCTGGCGGGCACAATCGAAGCCTTCACCAAAGCATTTTTCGGTAGCGAGTTCACCAGTCGTCTTCGTCCGTCATTCTTTCCGTTCACCGAGCCAAGCGCCGAGTTTGATATTCGTCGCGCCGATGGTGAGTGGATAGAACTCGGCGGATGTGGCATGGTGCACCCGAATGTGTTGATTAGTGGAGGCATTGATCCTGAAGAATTCAGCGGCTTTGCATTTGGCTTTGGTATTGATCGCATGGCAAAAGAACGCCACAAGGTTGAAGATATTCGCGAGATGTACACCAACGATTTGAGATTCTTGAGGCAGTTCTGATGAAGATTTTGAACTCGTGGCTAAATGATTTTGGCTCATTTGGCACAGATGCCGAAAAACTCGCCGAGGCGATGACAAGTCTTGGGCTAGCAGTCGAATCAGTGACAACTGTTGGTACCCCGGTCAAAGGCGTAGTTGTAGCCAAAGTGTTGCGAACCGAGCGTCACCCTGACGCCGAAAAAGTGCATCGCGTATATGTAGATGCAGGTGACGGCAAAGATTTGCATGTTTGGTGTGGTGCATTCAATATGAAGTCGGGTGATCTGATACCACTTGCAACACTCGGTACCACGATGCCTGATGGTCGAATAATCACAGCGCGAGGAATTCTCGGCATTGAGAGTCATGGCATGCTTTGCTCTGGCACCGAATTGGGTTTGACCGCCGATGCTGATGGCATTTTGATTCTGCCTAGCAATCTCAAACTTGGCACTGATGTCTTTGCGGCACTTGGTATTAAACAAGACTTTGTGTTCGATTTAGATGTGACCCGCAATCGGCCCGATTGCAACGGCTACTTGGGTGTTGCGCGTGACCTGGGTGCTCGCTTGGGCATCAAAGTTGTTGCGCCGAGCGGAGACAAAGCAAAGAAAGGTGTGTCGCGCTCGATGAAAGTCACAATCGTGGATAAAAGTCGTTGCGCCCGTTACAACATGACGCTCATGTCGGGAGTTATGGTAGGTGACTCGCCGAGTTGGATAGCGCAACGGCTTGCAAACTGCGGTATGCGACCGATTAATAATGTTGTTGATGCATCAAACTTGGTGATGCTTGAGTTGAATCAGCCGACCCATGCTTTTGACGCAGAAAAAGTAAACAACGGTTTCAAAATTCGATGTGCTCGCCCTGGCGAAACATTGCTGACATTAGATGGTCAAGTTCGAGATCTCGAATCAAGCGATCTCTTGATTTGTGATGGCAAAGATAATGCCATTGCTCTCGCCGGTGTCATGGGTGGGGCTTCAACTGAGATAAGTGAGCAGACCAAAACTGTCGCACTCGAGACCGCTTGGTTTGAATCGTCAGGCGTAGCGAAAACCGCAACAAGGCTCGGCCTTAAATCTGAGGCGTCAATGCGTTTTGAACGGGGGGTTGATCCGTACGGTGTAGACCATGCTGTCAGTCGCTTTGCCGCATTGTTGCGCGAGTCGTGCCCAAATCTAGTTGTTCATAGTGGGGCAGCAGACGCTAAAGAAAAAACTCTTCCGCCAAGGCAAAAAGTCGTCAGTTTGCGAGTCGGTCAAGTTAATCGAATTCTCGGAATCAAACTCTCGGCTAAGGCCATTTCGGTGATACTCGCAAAGATTGGCTTCGCTACCAAGGCAACTTCTGCTGCCAAATCGGCTACTTTAAAAATTGTAGTGCCCTCGTGGCGCCCTGACTGCGAAACTGAGATTGACATCATTGAAGAAGTTGCCAGACATTACGGCTACGAGAACTTAGGCAAGATTGTGCCCCAATCCACGATGCATGGTCGGCTCTCACCTTTGCAACAGCGCCGTCGAGATATTCGCGAAGTGGTTTTGAGCATGGGGTTGAGTGAAGCGATGCCTAATCCGTTTTTGGCACCAGGCGATCTGGTCAAGGCTGGCTTGTCAGAAGATAACGCGATTCGACTTTCGAATCCGCTTGTTTATGAAGAAAGTGTGTTGCGCACATCGCTTCGACCCGGTCTATTGAAGGCGATTTCATTCAATATTTCGCATCGGGCAAGCAAGATATCGCTATTTGAACTAGGCCATGTTTACCCGTCTGGTTCTGAAGACTCAGCTGAGGGTTTACCTGACGAATTTGAGTCACTTTGCTTAGTCGCAGTCGGTGAAACGAGTTCATTGGCACTCGATTGGTGGAGCCAGATTTCTAGTGTGATGGGCTTTGGCGCACAACTTGATCAGGCGAGTGTTGAATCTGGCTATCACCCAAAGCGCAGTGCGATTTTACGTCGGGGTAAACAAGTCTTGGGGTGTGTTGGTGAAATTGATCCTCGAGTGTTGGCACGACATCAGATCAATACTTCGGTTGCATGTCTTGAGTTAAATCTTTCGGTGTTGCTTGCTGAAACGCCGCGAATCGCGACGGCCAAATCAGTAAGTCGATTTCCGCGAAGTGATTTTGATTTAGCGTTTACCGTGCCGAACAGTCAGTCGGCAGGTGCCGTTATGAAGGCATTGCGTCAAGCGGGAGGTTCAGAGTTAGTCGATCTTGAATTGTTCGATGTTTATCGTGGCGCAGGCCTACCCAATGATTCGCGAAGTTTGACATTCAGGTTGTGCTTGCAGGCCAGCGATCGAACGTTGACCGATGCCGAAGTCACGGCAATTCGACAAAAGTGTCTCGACGCCGCGGCCAAACTTGGCGCTTTGCTTCGTAATTAGCCACATATTTTTTAGACCCAATGATCAGGCATTCAGCGCTCGTTGTTGGCGAAGATGACATGTCTCGATGTAGTTGGTGTGAAGGTGACAGTGAATATATTCGCTATCACGACGAAGAGTGGGGCATGCCAGTTGTCGACGACAGACTCATTTTTGAAAAAATTTGTCTTGAAGGCTTTCAGTCAGGTCTGAGTTGGCTGACAATCTTGCGCAAACGACCAGCTTTCAGGATTGCATTTAAAAATTTCGAACCACAATTAGTTGCAAAATTTAACAAAAGAGATATCGAGCGCCTGCTGAGCAATGCCGGCATAGTCAGGCACAAAGGCAAAATCGAAGCGACTATTCAAAATGCCAAGGCGAGTCTGCAGATGCAATACGAGGGTAAATCGTTGGCGAGATTTTTCTGGAGCTTCTGCCCGGAGAACCAGTCAATGGTGTCATCTAAAACGCCCTCTAAGGCACCAAAGACTCAGCGTGACATTCAGAGCAAAACACCAGAGTCTCAAACGATGTCAAAGGCGTTACGAAAACTCGGCTTCAAATTTGTGGGCGAAACAACCATGTATGCGGCGATGCAGTCGCTTGGCGTTGTTAATGACCATTATTTAGGTTGCCATCGGCGTGAAACCTGTGAAGTAGCACGAGCTAAAGCCCTCAAATTAATGCTTGCATAATTATGCACAAAACCGTATAATCATACATCTATGTTTTCGATCGGCATTTTGGGGGCGTCAGGCTTTGTTGGCGCAGAACTTTTAAGGCTTTGTGCCAGCCACCCCGAGTTTGAAGTTGTTTATGCCACTGGCGATTCTCAGGCAGGTGCTCTGGCTTCGACTTTGTATCCCAATTTGACGACTGCGTATCCAAACTTGGTCTTCGATGAGTACTCGTTAGAGAGAGCGTTGAAATGTGATGTTGTTTTTCTGGCTTTGCCTCACGAAGCAAGTCTCAAAATCGTGCCGCAGTTGCTTAATAAGGTTCGACTTGTGGTCGACTGCAGCGCTGCATTCAGATTGAAAGACGCGACTCTATATCCGACTTGGTATGGCTTCGATCACGACCAACCAACTGAGTTGAGGGCGGCTGTTTACGGTTTGCCCGAGTTGTATCGGCAAGATCTAAAAACCGCAAAGCTGATCGCAACACCCGGTTGCTATGTGACGGCAGCGAGTTTGGCCCTGGCGCCATTGGTGAAAGCCGAAGTTATCTCAACAAGCGGCGTAATCGTCGACGCCGCATCTGGGGTATCAGGCGCTGGGCGAGCGCTCAAAAATAGCAATTCGTTTTGCGCTGTCAACGAAGATTTCTCTGCATACGGTTTGCTTGATCATCGTCATACACCAGAAATTGAGCAGGTGACCGGTGCGCAGATTTTGTTTACTCCCCATCTTGCGCCAATGAATCGGGGCATTCTGGCGACTTGCTACGCCCGACCAATTGATGCCGCAAAAACAAGCACGGCATCGTTGCTCGCAGTTTTGAGTCGAGCCTATGCTCGCGAACCATTTGTGGCGGTACGACCTGCATCGCCATCAACGAAAGCAACACTCGGCACAAACTCGGTTCTCTTGTCGGCAAGATTTGATCAACGAACTGGATACGTGATTGTGCTTTGCGCTATTGACAACTTGACGAAGGGGGCCGCGGGTGGCGCGATTCAAGCGGCCAATGTTGCACTAAACATCGACGAATCTTTTGGTCTTACCAAAGTGGGAATGTACCCATGACGAACGGTCAGCGAACGGCCGTAGATCAATCTGTGGTTGACTCTGCACAGATTGCGAACTTGCTGATCGAGGCATTGCCGTATATCCAAAAATTTGCGGGTAAAACAGTAGTTATCAAATACGGCGGCAACGCACTTGCAGGCTCGACAAATGACGATGCGCTGGCTGCTTTCGCAAAAGATATTGCACTGTTGCACGCAGTCGGAATTAAGCCAGTTGTTGTGCACGGTGGCGGACCGCAAATTTCAGCGATGATGGAGCGTCTTGGCAAAAAACCAAGTTTTCATAACGGTCTTCGAATCACCGATGCCGAAACAATGGAAATCGTGAGCATGGTGTTGTTGGGCACTGTTAATCCGCAATTGGTTACGGCCATTAATCAACACGGGGCGCCAGCAGTGGGTGTTTCAGGCCAAGACGCGAATATGTTCATCGTGTCTGCCCATGACGAAGCATTGGGTTTCGTAGGGGAGATAACGAAAGTCGATGCGACAATTGTTAAAAAAATGCTTGCCGAATCGCAAGTGCCAGTAGTTGCGACGATTGGTACAGACAACTCGGGTCAGGCCTACAACATCAACGCCGATACTGCTGCTGGGGCATTGGCTGAAGCTCTTGGCGCCCAAAAGCTTGTTTATATGACTGACATTGCAGGTGTCCGTGGCAACAAAGACGACGCGAGCTCATTGCTGCGTCAAGCAACAACTTCTCAACTGCGCTCGCTACTCGGATCTGGGGCAATCGATGGTGGAATGATCCCCAAAATTGAGAGTTGCGTTTCGGCAATTGAACGAGGCGTGTTTCAAGCACACATTTTGGATGGAAGAATCGCTCACGTTTTACTGCTCGAGCTCTTTACTGACGCTGGTGTCGGCACGATGGTCTCGAAGGGATAAACATGTCGAAAACAAATTCGCATGTATTCAGTGAGAGCAAGACTGCCAGTGCTTTACTGAACGCGCGACCCTCGTGTCCATTTATGCCTGTCTTTGGTGCACCTCAAGTTATGTTCGAACGTGGACAAGGCACGCAGCTATGGGATGTCAACGGTAAGCGCTATTTAGATTTTCTGTGTGGTATCGCAGTCACCTCGCTCGGTCACAGCAACCCGATAGTCGCTGCGGCGATTTCGCAACAAGCAAACACGTTGTTGCACGTCAGCAATTTTTTTACCAACCCAGTTGCTACCCAAACAGCCTTGATGGTCGACAAGTTGCTCAGCGTGGCCTGTGGCGAAGAAGCCGGATATGGCCAAGTGTTTTTTTGTAACTCAGGTGCTGAAGCCAATGAGGCAGGCATCAAACTGGCGCGTAAGTTTGGTGGCCGCGGCAAACATGTCGTCGTTAGTGCCCTCGGAAGTTTTCACGGGCGTACTCTTGCAGCGTTGGCGGCAACCGGTCAGCCAGAAAAGCATGAGCCATTTGCGCCAATGCCCGAAGGTTTTCGTCATGTCGTATTTAATGACATCGCGTCGCTTGAGTCGGCGCTTGATGAAACAGTCGCCGCAGTTTTGCTCGAGACAATTCAGGGCGAGGGTGGTGTTGTGCCAGCCTCTGTCGAATATCTGCAAGCGGCACGAAAGATGTGCACCGACCGAGGCATTTTGTTGATGATTGACGAAGTGCAAACAGGTTTTGCACGAACTGGCAAATGGTTCGGCTTTGAGCACGCAAAAATCAAGCCTGACGTAGTGATGCTGGCTAAAGCCATGGGCAACGGCATGCCAATTGGTGCACTTTGGGCAAGTCAACAGGTTGCGAGCGTGTTTAAACCTGGTGATCATGGCAGCACTTATAGCGGCACTGCATTAGCCACAGCGGCGGCACGAGCAACGATGCAATTGATGATTGATATGAACGCGCCCGAAGTTGTGATGCAAAAGGGCGCAGAGTTGACGGCGAAACTTCAAACAATCGGCGGTGTCGTCAATGTGCGCGGACGAGGTTTGTTGTTGGCTGCAGAGTTGTCACCTGAATTAGACGCAAAGAAGGTTGCGTCACAACTGCTTGATAGAGGCCTGGTCGTCAACGGTGTGACGAGCCACGCTTTGCGTTTGGCGCCACCGTTTACAGTTAGTTCAGAAGAAATTGATGAAGCAATTGCAATTATGAAGTCGGTGTTATGAGCGTGCGGCACTTCTTAGATGTAACCGATCTTTCGGCGCGCGACTTGAATGCCGTTTTGACGCTTGCTCAGGCAGATATCTCGAAACTAGGCCGACCGCTTGCCGATAAAGGTGTCGCATTGATTTTCGAAAAACCATCAAATCGCACTCGACACAGTATGGAGATGGCCGTTGTGCAACTCGGCGGTCATCCGATCTTTACGCGTGGCGAAGAAGTCGGCTTTGATGACCGCGAGACGGTCGAAGATGTAACGCGAATTATGGCCGGGTATCACCATGTGATCGCGGCTCGAGTATTTGCGCATTCTGTATTGCAGCGCATGGCGAGAGTTTCGAGTGTGCCGATTATCAATATGCTCAGCGAACAGTCGCATCCATTGCAAGCAATTGCCGACGTCTTAACGATGCGTCAAGAAATCGGTGTTCTGCACCAAAAAACAGTCGCATGGATAGGCGACTACAACAACGTCGCCAGATCATTGGTTGAGGCGTGCGCGCTCGAAGGCATGCATATTCGATTGGGTTGCCCAAAGGGTTATGGTGCCGATGACAACGAGTTAAATCGCATTTCAAAGTTAGGTGCTGCTTCGGTTGAACAACATTCTTCGGCGCAAATCGCGGCAATCGGTGCGCATGCAGTGCACACGGACGTTTTCGTATCAATGGGACAAGAGTCTGAAACTGCAAAACGGATGATCGACTTCGCAAACTTTAGAGTAGACGCCAGCGTTATGGCTGTCGCAGATAAAAATGCAATTTTCATGCATTGTCTGCCTGCGCATCGAGAAGTCGAAGTGACAGCCGAAGTTATTGATGGTGCTCAGAGTCGCGTTGTTTCACAAGCACATAACAGAATGCACGCCGCACGAGGTGTGCTCGCACATTTGATGGGGGTCACAATATGAGTACAAAAGTTCAACGTCAACAATTAATTGCCAAGATTGTAAGTTCTCAAACCGTGACGAGTCAGCCACAGTTGCGAGAGCTTCTTAAAAAGAAAGGCATTAAAGCAACGCAGGCGACCGTGTCCCGAGATCTTGAAGATTTGGGTGCTGTAAAAGTGCGTACCGCGAGCGGCGAAACAACATATGCGATACCAGAATTTGAACCAGATCGTTTATCGCCGCCAGATCAATTGAAGCGAGTTCTAGCTGAATGGGTGGCTGACGTTCAGTTCAACGAACCAATTGTTGTTGTGCGCACGCCGCCAGGATGTGCCCACGTGGTGGCGTCGGCGCTTGATCGATCTCGTCTGCAGGGATTGCTCGGCACCGTTGCCGGTGATGACACAATGTTTTGTGTAGCGAATTCAACTTATTCAGCGAAGCGACTTGCGAAAGACATTAAACAGCTAGCGGGTATCGACAATGACTGATCAGCCGCTGTGGCACGGACGTTTCGAAGCAAGCCCGGCCGAGTCGTTATTGAAGTTCACAGAAAGCCTTTCGTTTGATAAGCAACTGTGGCGCGATGACATCGTTGGTTCGATAGCCCATGTGCGTGGTTTGGCCCAGGCCGAGATAATTACCCTCGCAGAGAGCGAGACAATCATTCTGGCATTGAACACGGTCGCCACAGAAATGTCGAGCGGCAAATTTGAATTTGTTGCAAGTGACGAAGACATCCACACGGCTATTGAGAGGCGAGTAACCCAAATCGCGGGTGACACTGGTGCAAAGTTACACACCGGTCGCAGTCGCAATGATCAAGTGGCAACAGCTCTCAGATTGTGGTGCAAGCGCGAACTTGCGCATGTTGCAAAACTAACTCTCGACCTGTGTGATGTTTTGTCGACTCGAGCCGCTGAGTCGGGTTGGGGTGCTGATGGTGTCTATTTGCCGGGTTATACACATATGCAACGAGCCCAGCCAGTTTTGCTCGCACATCATTTTGCTGCGCATGTGTGGGCGATGATGCGCGATGTTGACCGTCTAACTCAAACAATCGAGAGACTCGACGTTTCACCGCTTGGTGCAGGTGCACTGGCAGGTTCATCCTTGCCTCTTGACGCAGACTTTGTCGCCAGAGAACTTGGTTTTTCTCGACGTTTCAACAATTCGCTTGACGCAGTCTCAGATCGAGACTTCGTGGCCGAGGCATTATTTGATATTGCTCTTATCGGCGTTCATCTTTCGCGACTAGGCGAAGAGTGGGTGCTGTGGACGACCCAAGAATTTGGTTTTGCGATTCTCGACGACGCATATTCAACAGGTTCGTCGATGTTGCCGCAAAAAAAGAATGCAGATATCGCCGAATTGGCGCGTGGTAAGTCGGGTCGTTTGATTGGCAACCTAACGGGTTTGCTGGCGACGTTGAAGGCGATGCCGCTTTCTTACAACCGTGACTTACAAGAAGACAAAGAACCATTGTTTGATTCGGTAAACCAGGTTTCACTCGCACTGCAAGCCCTGGCCGGCATGATTGCGACAGCAAAGATCAATGCGCCAGCGATGAAAAGCGCTGCCGATTCTGAGTTGTTAGGCGCAACAGATTTGGCCGAATGGCTCGTGGCACGTGGTGTGCCGTTTCGTGAAGCGCACGCCCATGTCGGTGCGCTCGTGAGTAAATCAATTCGTGATTCGGTAAAACTTTCGCAGTTGGTTGCTGCCGACAAGAAACTCGGACCAGATGCGGTCAGTTTGCTCAACCCAGGTGTGGGTGTTGCGCGCCGTATCACCAAGGGTGGCAGTGGCCCTGTGCCTGGTGTTGCTCAGAGCGCCGAGCTCAGTGCTGCGTTAACAGTGATGCGCACACGTATTGCGGCACTAAACAACACGCGATAACGCCTAATATTGCGTCATGGCATCGACGCAAGATTTCGTCAAAGAGTTCGGTGCTCGTGGGTTGATTCATGACAGCACTGACCGCGCAGCTTTAACAGCTCGGGCCACACAGTCATCATTGGGTGTCTATGTTGGCTTTGACCCAACTGCTGATTCGTTGCATATCGGTCATTTGCTTGGACAAATAACGCTGCGAAGATTGCAGCTTCTCGGTCATCGTCCGTTCACCCTTGCAGGTGGCGCAACTGGCATGGTGGGCGACCCCTCTGGTCGTAGCGAAGAGCGCAATCTACTTGATGCTGAGACGTTGCAACATAATGTGCAATCAATCAAACGTCAGCTCGAACGAATTCTCGATTTTGAAAAAGGGCCAACTCAAGCGACATTGGTTGACAACGCTGACTGGACACGAAAGTTTTCGATGCTCGATTTTTTGCGCGAAGTTGGCAAACACATAACCGTGAACCAAATGTTGGCTAAAGATTCAGTGAAGAGTCGAATTGCGGATGCAAATGGTCTTTCTTATACAGAATTCAGTTACATGCTGTTGCAGGCAAATGATTTTCGTCATCTTGTCGAGCATCACGATTGTGAAATGCAGATGGGTGGCTCAGACCAGTGGGGCAACATCACTGCGGGCATCGATTTGATTCGCAAGAAACTTGGTCGTTCTGCATACGGTTTGACTTGGCCCCTGGTTACTCGTGCTGATGGCACCAAATTTGGCAAGACTGCTGATGGGGCGATTTGGCTTGACGCTCGCCGCACTTCGCCTTATCAGTTTCGCCAATATTTTGTGCAGATCGCAGATGCTGATATCGAAAAGATGCTGCTGCAATTTTCGTTGCATCCGATTGAAGTGATCAAAGAGATTGTCGCCGAGCAAAAGCGCAGCCCAGAATCGAGAATCGGGCAACGAAGTTTGGCACGCGAGCTAACTGCGTTGGTTCATGGCGAAGAGGCGGCCGAGGCAGCAGAAGAGGCTGCGGCGGTTCTGTTTGGTGCTAATCCGATGTCGGCGACGCCAGCGACTTTGCACCTAATCGCCAGCGAAGTTGCCGTCACGCAAATGGGCGCAGCGGCTCTCGGTGATGCTGTAGCCGTGCTAGTTGAAACAAAACTTGCTTCTTCTAACAGCGAAGCACGGCGGTTGTTGACTCAGCGCAGTGTGCGCGCAAACGGAGAACAAGTTGACGATCAAACTAATTTGTCGAAAATCGCCTTGTTGCACAATCGATGGATGTTGCTGCGCAAAGGCAAGACGAGTTATCACCTCGTAGACGTCAAAGGCTGACACAAGCTCACGAGAGCTGACGCGAATTTCAGCTTACGTTTAGTTCGTATCTACTGACACCACGAATTGTCAAACGATCTCGCCACTCAGGTTCACTCGCGACTTCGATGTTTGCAAAGGTTTTAACCAGTGTTCCGACTGCGATTTCAGTTTCAAGTTTGGCCAGTGATGCACCCAAGCAATAGTGCACACCAGCGGCAAATGCGAGATGTTTGTTCGAATTTCTTCTTGAGAAGTCAAGTTCATGTGGATTGGTGAACACACTTGGGTCGTGATTGCCGGCGCCCAAACTTGCTAACACGAGTGAACCTTTAGAAATCTTGATGTCTTGGTTATCAACACGGATAGAGGTATCAATCAACGGCGTTCGAATCGTGTGTTGGACAGGGCCGTTGAAACGCAATAGTTCATCAACCATGTTTGGTGTGCAACCAGTTTCACGCATCACCGCGAGTTGATCTGGGTGGGTGAGTAGGGCATGCATCGAGTTGCCGATCAAGTTGACGGTCGTTTCGTGGCCGGCGATGTAAAGCAAGATGACAAACGACATCAGTTCTTCGTTGTTTAGTTTTTCACCCTGCTCTTCGACGCTGATTAAAGATGAGAGCATGTCGTCGCCCATATTTTTGCGCCGATGGCGGATGACTTCTTCGAGATATGGCCGCATTTTGCCGATTGCGATTTGGCCTTTTTCGAGGTCTTCAACGCCAGTGGTTGGCTCGAGAGTTGCTGTGATAATTTGTGACCATTCGCGCAGTTCATCGCCGCGGTCAGTTGGCATCGCAAGCAAGTCTGAGATCACTTGAAATGGCACAGGAAACGCCAACTCTTCGACGAGTTCGAGACTTCCAGTTTTCTTGGCATTGGCAAGTGAGTCGTCGACGAGTTGTTGAATTCTCGGTCGTAATTTTTCGATTGCGCTCGGGGTGAAAGACTTTGAAACCAATCGTCGCAGGCGAGTGTGATCTGGCGGGTCGAGATTGAGCATGGATTTGCTGCGCTCATTTTCGCGTCTGAATTTTCGCGTTGGTGTCTCAGGAAGGTTGGCGTTCAGTTCAATATCACGACTGAAGTCGTTGTTGCGTAACGTATTGACGACATCGTCGTAGCGTGTTAATACAACGAAACCTAACGGCGTGAGATGAACCGGGTCGAGTTCGCGCAACTTGTCGTAAACTGGGTAAGGATTTTTGCGAAATTCCGGATCAAACGGATTGAACGAAACTTCTGCCACGCATGAACCTTAGTTTTTGACCAAACCCTTGCCAGTATTGAGAAACATGGCAGGGCAGAATCCAGCAGAATCCGAACCTAAACAAGCCCCTTAAATCAAGGCATTTTCTTTGGTTTGTTTGGTCCGAAGGTTGATAAATCAAGGAGTTGATGGCTAGTATTGCTCCCCGCACTCTGATCAGGGGTGCGCCACCAATTCGCGGTGGGGCATGACTAGCAAGTTTGCTTGCTGGGTGCCCAAAGTGAATGCTCCTTGAAAACGGAAGAGAAGATTGAACGCCAGTGCGGTCAATAGAAAACGGCCCGCCCTTAATTGGGTCGGGTCGCTATTTATTGTCCGTCAATTCCGATCAATTGTGAAGCGAGCTTGCTCGTGAATCGTTGATCAAATAATTATTAATACCGGCAGTATTCGATTCGGTTTGAATATTGTCGGCAGGAAACGACGGCAACACAACAGATTTTTTTCCATCTGGTCGTCGTGGACTTTCCTAGATTTACTCGAACTTCGGTTTGAGCATTTCTTGACGGAGAGTT
>SXGR01061127.1_pt1 | contig 21654 bp, 20 predicted proteins | sample 3174711 | NCBI WGS metagenome assembly SXGR01 (sample SAMN11356860, study PRJNA531348) | freshwater metagenome | isolation source: freshwater sample F1-60 | place: China: Fuxian Lake, Yuxi | collected 2017-12-25 | reverse complement strand
GGACTGCGCCTCCAGGTAGATCTGGAATTTCTTCTCGGCGCTGAGGAAGCGGCGTTTCTTCGGGCCCGAATCGGGGTTGTCGGCCGGATGGTCGTTGGTCATGTCGTTGGTAGTGGTTGTGACCGCCTCAGACGGGGGGATGGTTCCGGTCGCCCTCCGGGCTCCCTCCACCATCCCCCCGTCTGCTACCTCGTAGCGTATTGACTTCCACTTGTCAGGTCACGGACTCAGCAACGGCGCGGTAGGGATTGTAGATGGGATGGAAGGCATCGTTGCGCCTGGGCTTCTCCGGGATGTCTGGACGACACGAGATGATCTACTTCTGGGAATTGAGGTTGGGGCTGACTTGGCTCGGGCGACGGTGCCGGAAGACCGCCTCGCTGAGGGTGGCAACGCTTCGAAGGGTTGCCCGAGCGACTTCCTGATCGGTCATCTTCAGTCCGTACTTCTTGTCGATCGCAACCACCAGCTGGAGCGCATCCACGGAGTCGAGGCCGAGCCCCTCCGGACCGAAGAGTGGACGCTCGTCGGTGAGTTCCTCTGTGGGGATCGACAGCATCAGAGTTTCTAGGACCAGTGCGCGGATCTCGTTCCTGAGTGCGACCTCATCCATGGGAGGCCTTTCTATTAGATGGACGCGATTGCGTACCGGTGGCGGAAAGCTTGAGAACCTCAGAGGTTCCACGGATGGGTCTCGTCAGGAAACGATGCATGGTTCGGGGGTAAATCTGAGATTTCCCATGCCGGGAAGGAGGAGTTCTACCCGACTCTACTTCCTCGGTTCAAAATATTCCGCCGTCGACCTTGATCGAAGCTCCGGTCATGTAGGAGGCCTCCCGGGAGGCGAGGAACCGGACGACTGAGGCGACCTCTTCTGGACGTCCAAGGCGGCGCATCGGAATCGAGGCCAGGGCAGCCTGCCGCCGTTCGGTGGACAGCGACTCCAATGCCTCCGTGTCGATGTAGCCAGGGCATACGGCATTCACCGTGATGCCGATGCGGGCCACCTCTTTGGAGAGCGACTGTGTCAGTCCCAAGACACCCGCCTTGGCCGCGGCATAGTGGGTCTGTCCCGGCGGCGCCAGCAGGGCGCTCAGCGACGAGATGTTCACGATGCGTCCGAAGCGGCGACCGATCATGCCGGGAAGGACTGCCTGGCAGCCGTGGAAAACCGCATCGAGGTTCACCGCGATCACGCGGGACCACGACTCCGGATCCAACGTAGCCAGAAGCCCATCTTCAGCATGACCGGCGTTGTTCACCAGGACATCGATCCGGCCTACCGTGGATTCCATTTCGGCGATGGCGCGTTTCCAATCGGTAGGATCCGTGACGTCGAGGTCCACGCAGCGACAGCGTTCCGGATGAGATCGGGACATCGTGTCTGCCCGGTCCCGGTTTTGCCGGACACCAAGCCAAACAATCGCATCGGGCTCGGAATCCAGCATGGCCTGGGCGATGGCCTGGCCGAGAAGGCCGTTGCCTCCGGTGACAAGGGTGACAATCACGGCTTCAGCCAATCAGTCCCCATCCGCGAGGTGAAGCCGCGATGCAACCGGTTGCCGTTTTAGGCGACCGCGGGAATCTCGGTCGGAAACCGATTTGACTGGAATCGGCAGGCTAAGGTTTGCCCGTTGGATCCGTCGACGACAGCCACAGATTCCTGGCACTGCCCCCTCAGGATCGCATCCACAGCTGCGACGCAGGCCCAACCGCCGGTGGCGGCGAGCCCTTCTCCGAATCGCGGTTCGAGGCGGTTCATCGAATCCGATCCTCCAGCCCGGACGACCTGGGTTGTGGGGGCGCTGGTCCATCGGAGATCCTGCCGGATGGTTTCGAGGTCCACTTGCCTGGCCCGCCGGTGGGAACACCGATGCGGCGATGAAACTCCGACGAGTTCGACTGCGGACGGCTCTCTGCGGAGCAGCAAAGCGGCCGCCCCTTCGGACGGGAGCGTCTTGCCCGGGAAAAGTCCGATGGCCCCGGCGTTGGGCCAGTCCAACTCCTCGCAGGACACGACGAGGCAGGCAGGGACGACATCGTCTGCCAGCCATCGTGCCGCCAGGGCGAGAGACGTCAGAAACCCGGTCTCATCTCCCACCTCGGTGTCGTTCCTGGCCCGGGTCTGAAGCACCGCGGCGAGGTGGGATCCCGGCGCGTTGAAGACTGTCTCCGGGAAGAGCAGGGGGCTGGCCGTGGAGGGATCCGCGAGGACCTCCCCATAGAAACGGCGGGAATAGATCACCCCGCCTCCCATGACACTGGTCAGGATCCCTAGACCCGGACAGGGCTGCGGCATCCCCATTTGTCCGAGGGCCTCGAAAGTGGCCGCCAAGGCAAACTGGGAGATGGGGCTTGTCCGACGCATCCGGGGATGAGCCATCCACGGCGGCCGTGGGACCAAGGCGGGCACTCGCAACACGGTCCTCGCCAATCCATCGGGGTGCGGCAGCTCCGACGGGGGCGCAACCCGATGTCCATCGAGGATCTCCCGAAAGGATCCGACGCCCCAGCCCGCCGGTGAGACCACCCCGATTCCGTGCACGTGGATTCGCGTGGAGGTCATCATGCCTTCCGGAACACGAGACTCGCGTTGGCACCGCCGAAGCCGAATGAGTTGCTCAGGACATGGTCGAATCGGGCGGATGTCGGACTCTGGACCACAGGGAACCGGCAGAGGGGATCCGGCACGAGGTCCTCCGGTTCTGGGGGCAGCCACTGGCCGCGGAGAGCCATGATACATGCGACGGCCTCGACCGCGCCGGCGGCACCGAGGAGGTGTCCGATCCCCGACTTGGTGGAGCTGACCGGGATTCTGGGCGTGGCGTCTCCCGCCCATCTGTGGATTGCCTGTGTCTCAGCCGCATCATTCAGGCGTGTTCCGGTTCCATGGGCGTTGATGTAGCCGACCTCGGAGGGACGGATCCCGGCTTGTGCACAGGCCTCGGTCATGGATTCCAACGCTGCCTCGCCGCTGGGATCGGGCTGGGTAAGATGGTGGGTGTCTGTCGAGGCTCCATAGCCGACGATCTCGGCGAGTATCGTCGCTCCCCGAGCGTGTGCAGCGTCCATCGGCTCGAGACACAGGATGCCCGCGCCCTCTCCGAGTGCTAGTCCGTCACGTCGGGTGTCGAATGGCAGGCATCGCGTGGTGGACAGGGCTTGGAGGGAATCGAAGCCAGCGAAGACCAGCTGGGTCAGCGCGTCGTAGCCGCCGGTCACCACTCGTTCGGCATGGCCGTTCCGAATCATCTCGAACGCCTCACCTACGGCGTTGGCTCCGGAGGCGCAGGCATTGGAGATGATTCGGGTGGCTCCCTCGAATCCGAGCGCCTCCATGACATCGGACACCTGCGTCTGCGGCTGGTAGTGTAGGGCGAGTGTGGCGAGGCCCCGAGACCTGGGCGGTTGCCCGATGCAACGCCTGAAATACGCCTCCCCGAGACCCATGCCGCCGCTCGTCGTTCCCAGAACGACGGGCACCGTGCACGGGCTGCCTGCCCAGCCTGCCTGGTTCCAGGCTTCGGCCGTGGCCTCCAGAAGAAGGTGGGCGGCCCGATCCATCCTGCGCGATCGATGCTCCCCCAGACGGGACTCCGCGAGGCCGGTTGCCGGTTCGGCCTCGGCCGCGATCTGGACACGCTGTCCTGCGGTATCGAATCCACGGACTGTGCGGAATGCGGTCTGGCCGGAACGGAATCCCTCGGCATTCACCGCCCATCCATGACCCAGTGCAGTCACGATCCCCGCGCCGGTGATCGCCACTCTTTGAGGTCGCGTAGAGGCGTTTTTGGAGGGAAACAGCACGGGGCTCTGCATTGAGGCTATGGACCTTGTGCTTGGAGTCAAACAGGGTCCTGATCATCTGGGTCCGGGATAACCCGTGCTCGTGACCCTTTTGAGGATCCAGGCTCATACAACTTCCTCTTGAATCACCGGTGGACACCCATCGGAATCCCACCATGCGGACCGAAGTCGTCGACGTAGCCATCGTGGGCGGATCCCTGTCCGGATCCGCCACGGCCCTACTGCTGCTCCGCGGAAACCCGGGACTGAGGGTCCTGGTGCTTGAAAAATCGACCGCCTTCACCCGACGCGTCGGTGAGTCCACTGTCGAGGTCAGCGCTTATTTTCTGGCGAGGGTCCTTGGATTGACCGCCTTCAACAACGAGACCCAGCTATCAAAGCAAGGCATGCGGTTCTGGTTCAGCCGTCCTGGGGTTGAGGATCTCGTGGACTGCAGCGAGATCGGTGGACGGTACCTCACGCGCATACCGGCCTGGCAGGTGGACCGGAGTACGCTGGACGAAGAGGTCCTGAGCCGCGCGCGGGATGCCGGCGCGGTCGTTCTGCGTGGGGCCAAGGTCCGATCCGTGCAGCTCGCCACAGGTGGAACGCAGCGGGTTGGGGTCGAGGCCGATGGCGAGTTGTTCAACGTGGAGGCTCGCTGGGTGGTGGATGCGAGCGGGTTCACAACCCTTCTGGCCCGACAGGAGGGATGGCTTCGATCCAATCGTGAACACCCAACCACGGCCTGCTGGGCCCGGTGGCGTGGCGTGACGGATCTCGATGGGAGCGATCTGACCGCCCGGTATCCGGAGTGGTCCCAGGCCTGCTGTGGCATCCGGGCGACGGCCACGAACCATCTGGTGGGCGACGGTTGGTGGGCCTGGGTCATCCCGCTGAAGGGGGGGGAGACCTCGGTCGGGGTCGTCTTTGACCAGCGTCGTGTACGCTGGCCGGCTGGCCCGGAGCCTCTGGTGCGCCGTCTGAAGGCGTTCCTCTGTGCCCATCCCATGGGACGTGCCCTGTTGCAGGATGCGGAACCTGTCGCGGGCGATGTCCACTGGCGGGCCAACCTCGCATACTGGTCCGAGCGGATGGCGGGCGATGGTTTCGTCCTGGTGGGAGACGCGGCGGGCTTCATCGATCCGCTCTACAGTCCTGGCATGGACTGGCTGAGCTTCACCGTAAGCCGTGCGGTGGATCTGATCCTTCGATCGGAGGCCGGGGAGCCAGTGGCACCGAGGGTGGATCGGCACAACGAGGATTTCACGCGGAGCTACCGGGGTTGGTTCGATGCCGTCTACCGTGACAAATATTCCTGGCTTGGGGATTTCGAGCTGATGCAGATCGGGTTCCGACTCGACCTCGGCTTCTACTATATCGGAGTGGTCTCCCAGCCCTTCCAGATGGGGCCGAAGGCGCTGCAGAATCCGGTCTTCAGCCTGCCCGCGAGCTGGATCCCACAATGGATCATGCGGACCTACAACCGGCGTCTCTCGCGGATGGCCGACGATCGGCGTCGCCGCGGAACCTTCGGACGCGCCAATGCACGGCGCCGGGATTTGTTGATGGGTTTCCTGCCCGACCGTTCCAGTGGACCACCGCTACTTAGGGCGTTGGCCCGGTGGCTTGTCCTGGAGGTCTGCGAGGGGTGGCGGACGTGGCTTCCAGGGTCCGCGCGGGTCAACCCGGTCGTCTAGGGGTGGACCTGTGCTATGGAACCCAGGAATGCAGCGAGACTCTTCCGGGAAACGGTCAGGCCCTCGTGGGCGACGGCGGACAGGACGCGTTCTTCATCCATGATGAACCGATCCCGCTTGTAGAGAAGGTAGTCGCCTCGCATCTCAGGCGGGGTGAGGTTGATGGTGCAGAGGTTGGCGCCGGCGCGCAGGCCTCCCCGGTATCCGAGATCCGCACCGACGATGTTGAGTGCGCTCACGGCTGGAATGACCCAGTTCGGCCTGAGGATCCGGAGCAGTGCCATGGCGTTGAGGGTCGGGTCGAAGCCACCGGAGGTTGCGCCACGGAGCGGGGTCGATTCACCCGGCACGAAGGGGCTGATACTGCACCCGATCAGGGGAAGATCCAGTGCGGCCCGGACATCACCCAGGAGTCCGTCGATACCCTGTCCCGGGAGTCCTGAGATGAAGCCTGAGCTGACGTTCCATCCATTCCCGGCCAACCAACGAATGTGGGTGAGCCGTTCTGTCAAGGTTCCTGGAGCCTCGAAGGACCGGTAGAGGGCTTCCTGGGAGCTCTCGAACTTGATGATGTAGGTGGTGGCTCCTGCCTCGAGCAGCTCCGTGGAAAGATCCTTGCTGAGCGTTCCCAGGCAGACGCTGATGCCCAGTGGGGTCTCGCGCCGCAGGGTCCGGATAAGGGGAATGGCGATCTCCCGGACTGCAACCGGGTCCTCGCCGGCCTGCAGATTAAGGTCCGTGATGCTCCCGGGGCGACGGTGGACCAGCAGTTCCAGCAGGGCATCCAGTCGGCCTCGGTACCGCTTCAGATCCCGGTTTTCCCGTCGCATCCCGCAGTAGTGGCAGTTCTCGCGGCAATGGTTGGAGATCTCCACGACACCGCGCACGAAGACGCTGTCTCCGAACTGGCATCGGGTGGTCGTCCAGGCTCGATGATGGAGCTCCTGTTGGGCATGACCCGTGACCCCAAGTTCGGCGACCGATGGGGAGTCATCGGTGCCGGGGAGTTCCTGGACTGGATTGGCGTTCATCGTCTTGGGCACAGACAGCACGATGCCATTCGGAAGGGATCACCGTCAGAGGAGCCCTCTGGACAGCAACCTCGGTGGTCGGGAAGATCAAGCGTGTCGAGGATTGTGCCCAGCACAATTGCAGTCGTGCCCTGCCTTAACGAGGCCGCGACGATCCCAAAGGTTGTCACGGGACTCGCTGGGCGGGTCCGCACGGTGATCGTGGTCGATGATGGCTCGACGGATCCGACCGCATCCCGGGCTCGCGATGCAGGGGCCGAAGTCCTCCGCCACGGCAAATCCCAAGGAAAGGGAGCGGCCATGGCAACGGGATGGGTCCGTGCCATGGAACGAGGTGCCGAGTGGGTCCTGTTCCTAGATGGCGATGGCCAGCATGACCCAGTTGAGTCCCTCGGTTTCATGGAGTCTGCCGAGCGCGGGTGCAGGGTTGTAATCGGCGACCGCATGCGGTTTCCCAACCGGATGCCATGGATCAGGCGATTCACCAATCGCTGGGTCAGTCGACGCGTTTCCAGGCTCGCGGGATGCCCGGTGCCGGACGCCTTGTGTGGATACCGATTGGTTCATCTCCCCACCCTCGCCACGCTTGGGCTCAGGAGCCGACGCTACGAGATCGAGTCGGAGATGACCGTGGCATTGGGGCGACAGGGATTCGCGATCGCGTCGGTCCCCATCACCTGTGAGTACCGATCGGAACGGAGCCGGATTTCCCCGGTCCGGGACACCCTTCGGTGGTTCCGCTGGTATCAGCGGGCTTGTCGGGTTTGATCCGCGTTCTTGTCGACGGTCAGCAGGACCCGTGATCCGTGTTCGGCCCAGACCCTGGCCCTAGGAAGTCCAGCGGCCCTCGCTAGGCGTTCCCATTCAGAGACTCTCCATCCCCGGCGGACCGACTGCAGTCCATCCTGACGGAATTCCCGAGGGGCCCCCACCATCCAGAGCGTCGTCCCGAGGAGGAGGAAGAATGGGAGCCGACGCTGCATGTCACAGATCAGGACCCGGTGACGGGCCACACGTGCGGCCTCTCGAAAGTGCACCGCAACGTCTTCGTCGGACTCGAGGTGATGGGTCATCGTATTGGCGACGACCACATCGAACTGGTTGTCCGCGAAGGGCAGCGCTGTCGCTGAACCGAGGACCGCTCGCCCGCTCGGATTCAGGGCGCAGACTGTGGTTGAGGTGTCGAGATCGGTGAACGACCAATCCCATCCCCGGGTCTTTGCCCAGGTTGTCAGACAGCGACCCAGGGCCCCGTCACCGGCTCCCACATCCAGGAAGGTGAGCTTGCGGCAGGCGGTCTCCGGAAGCAGCCGCGGGATCCAGATTCGGAAGGGACGTTCGAACCGTGTGAGACGGTTGATCCGGTTGAGCCAGAGGTAGTGTTGTTCCAGCTCGGACGCCGTGCGTTCCGGCGAGTCGAGGTACTCCGGCTGGGTGCTCCGGGTCTCAAGGAACATGGCTGGACCGTATGCCAACGGATCCCGTCAGGTCGAGGGGCCCCTCGGAGGGCGACGACGGGAGGACCAAGAGTCCTGCAAGTCCTTCCATACTACCGGGAGAGGAAGCCATGCGGCCAGCCAGATGAGGCAACGCAATACGGGCCATGCAGCGGCCAGGAGACGGCCGCCACGCGGGCCCGAGAACCCCACCTGCTTCAGGAGTAGGTGGACCACGATCAGCTCGGCCAAGTACTGGAATCCGAGTTCAGTCCAGAGTACCGGGTTCATGGGGTCGACGAGGAGTGCTCCGAAAAACCCGATCAGGGGGAACAGGATCACCAGTGCCGCGGATCCCCAGGGTTGGCACCAGCGGATCGTCCGCTGCCACCGGTGAAGATGTTGGAGCGCGGGCAACAGGTTCGATTCGAGGGCGCAGGTTTCCACGAGGGTGTGAGCAATACGGACCGGGGCGAGTTGTCGTCCCAGCTCATGGTCGTCGGCCAGGCTCTCACCGAGTTCCTCCCAGGAGACCCGGCGGCGAAATTCGGCGGATTGGAATAGCATCGCCGCGCCGAATCCGAGTGCGACGGGGCCGGTCCGCCTCAGGAGTAGGGTGCCGGGCAGGAACTCGACGTTCACAAAGAGTGCCTCCAGCCACCCGGCCGGTTGGGCGGTTCGACGGATGCAATATGGCACCGTGATAGCATGGATTCCCGGATCCGATCCGAGTGACGCCCTGATTTCAGCCAGGAATCCGGGTGGCGCGATGATGTCGGCGTCGGACCAGAGCCAATCCTCACCAGTGGCCTCGGGCGCGAGTTCCGCGAGCCACGCCACTTTGGGGTTGGCATGTCGGTTTGGGGTGGCGCGGATGCGCGCGCGGAGTCTTGCCCTGGGGAACATCTCCCGCCATCCGTCCACCTTCGGACGCCACAGGTCGGACTGTTCCCCGGGAACACCCAGGATCAGCTCGCAGGAAGAATCCATCTCCGCAAGGAAGGTTTCGACCGCGGCGGCGATCGCCCCGGCCTCCTCGGCCGACCGGACCGGAGGCAAGGGCTTGAAGATCGAGAGCGAACGAACGCGCTGCCGGTGACCCCGCGTCGTCACGGACCCGGTACGACGAGTCCCGCGGACCAAAAACACAGCCACGATCCACCACAGGAGCGCCAGGGTGCTCCACGCCATGGGAATCAACTCAAGGAGTCTCATGGGCTGATGTAGTTTTTTCGACTGACGTGGACGGCTTTGGCCCCGGAGGAATCACGGCTCCGGAACCAGTCGACGCTTTCGGCAATCGCGGAATCGAGACCGTTGGCGGCTTGCCAGCCGATGGATCCTGGATTGCGCGAGAGATCGAAGAATTGCACCTGTCGGGCGAAATAGGCGGTCTCCCAGCACAGGCGGCCGGTACCCTTGCCTGTCGCGAGTTCCACGAGATCCCCGACCAATCCCGCTGCGGCCACCACAGGCCAGGGAACCCATGCCTTGGGTGCACGACATCCAATGAGACGTGCGGCCCGGCCCAGGAACTCCTCGAGCCATAGGTTTTCGTGGCCGAGGATGTAGCGCCGTCTCCGGATCCCTGAACGCCCTATGGCCAGGAGGCCCGTAGCGACGTCCTCCACAGCGACAAGATTCAATCCGGTCCTTGAACACCCTGGAAACCGACCCTGCATGAGGTCGAGGATCATTCGTCCCGTTGGCGTCGGCCGCTCATCGCCTGAGCCGATGGGTGCCGTGGGGCTTGCGATTACGACCTCCATCCTGGACCCATTCGCCTCAAGGGCCAGCCGCTCTGCGTGCCACTTGGAGATCTTGTATCCGCAGCCTGCTGGAGGATGGTCCGGGAAGTCGTCCTCACGGACCAGACGTCCCCGTGCCGATAGGATTCCCGCGGTGCTGCAATGGACGACCCTTGAGACACCGGCTCCCCGCGCCGCCGAAAGTACTGCCCGGGTACCCTCCACGTTCACCCGCCAGAGTTCGGACCGATGACGCGCTCCAAACTCATAGAGGCCCGCGACATGGTAGACGGTCTGGATCCCCTGGCATGCGGCAGCGAGCGCCGGGCACGAGGCGATGTCACCGGTCACGATCTCCGGAGCCTCCCCGAATAGGGCCTCCGCCTTGCGGACTGATCGACACAGGAGACGCACGTGTTCTCCGTTTCGGAGCAACTGCCGGACAAGATGGCGTCCGATGAATCCGGTTCCGCCCGTGACCAGCACCTTGGGTGAAGCCCTCATGCACCCACCCTTGATCGGGGTTTGGCGACACCCAGCGCAAAGGAAATCTGGCAACCACCACGATGGGCTTCGAGGATGCCGGTGGTGAGGGCTATCCGTCAGATCCAGTTTATCGCGGACGACTTTGGTCTAGGCCCGCGGGTCAACGGGGCGATCCTGCATGCGCACCGGGAGGGAGTGCTGACGGGAGCGAGTCTGATGCTGGGCCAGAGCGGCAGCGACGAGGCGGTCCGAATCGCTGCGGCCACTCCGGGACTCGAGGTCGGGTGGCATCTGCATGTCTGCGATTCACGGCCTGTCACCTGTCCTCGATGGCCCTGGGGTGGGTCGCCCTTCGCGGCGGCCGTTTTGCTCGCGATCTTCCCAAGTGCGCGTCGTCGGGTCCGGGATGAACTCGTCGCGCAATGGCAGCTCCTCGGGCGGACTGGAGTCCGATGCCGGTTCATCAACGCCCATCATCACCTTCATCTCCATCCGGTCGTGGGGCGGATCGTCGCCGACCTCGTCGGTCATTCCACGGAGGTGTGGATCCGTGGTGGCCGGTTCCATCGATTCGGCACCCGGGAGGGAGTGGTGCCCCGGCTCACTCGTCTCCTCGGTAATCTCCATGGCTCGTTCGGGGCTCCGCCACAAGGGCTGCGGACACCGGACTCCGTCTGGGGTGTCGACCGTCTCCATGCGATGAATGCGGACGAGGTCGTCCAGGTGGTTGGGACTCTCTCCTCGGGATTCCACGAGTTCATTTTCCATCCCGGGGGTGTTGCAGAGGGGAACCCGGATCCGGACCTCGAGGCGCTGATCCGGTTAAGGACCCTCATGGGATTTTGCTGATATGGCTTTTGCCCTTGTTCCCGGTTCCCGCGCGAAACCAGTGTCCGGCATGAGCACGCCTGCGTCAGCCGGGTCCCCGGGAAAGTCTGCATGGATAGCCCTGCCACTGCGCATGGCTTTGACCGCGACCCTGGCTCTCGGGATTGCCTGGGCCTGTGGAAAGGCCATGGCGATCGATGCCCGGATGACCCAGCCCCCGGGATTGTTCCGTGGACTGCTCCATGGGGCCCTCATGCCCATCGCCTGGCCGACCTTGCTGACGGGTTCCGACCAGGAGATCTACGCGGCACGGAACGAGGGACGCCCCTACAAGCTCGGCTACTCCCTCGGCGTCAACCTCTCGGGACTGGTCTTCTTCGGTTGGTTCTTCATCGCGGTCGGACAGGTCCGGAACCAGGTTCAGAGGAAGGGTCCGCAGTAGACCTCAAAGGCGTCGATATCGCCGCCGAGGAAATACTCTGTGGGTGGCATGCAGAAACGACGTGCCCGCAGGTTGAAGTCCAGATCCAGGACGGTGTCAGGGGAGTTGGGATCGTAGGTCAGGAACCGGAAGCCCTTGGAGGTCTCCCGGGCCTCGAAAGCCAGGATGGCGTGGTTGAGGGTGAGGGCCGGGAAGGTAAAGACGTGGACTACCGGGGCCCGGCCCGCCCGGACCGAATCGAGGAGCCTGAGGGCCTCATGGTGCTGTCCGCGTCGGGTGTACGGCATGACCATCCGCCAATGGCCGCGCTGGAGGTAGCTTTGCCAGGCGGCACCGAGGTGTTCCTTGCAGGTGACCTCCTGTTCGAGGCTGAACTCCCGGAGGTTTGCGTAGCCAGGAAACAGGACCCGTTCCCCATCGGTACTGATCGACCGGGGACTCCGGTCGACGACCTCACGGATCCGGTGCGCATAGACTCCGGGTTCCAGACGGACCATCCCCGGATCGACTTTCGCGTGGGAGAAGAACTGCTTTGCTGACCGCGCCATCACGAAGCAACGCAGGTGGTAGTCCGGAGGGGGATCCCGCTTCTCGTGCCGCTGACGTCCCGTCACAGAATCCCGTGAGTAGCTCCAGAGCGTCTCGTTCCGGAACGCGAAGGTGTCGTCGGGATGTCGGAAGGCGTGGGTCGCCACGGAGCCGACCATGGAAAACCGGGCGGACGAAGACAAGTGGCCGACCGCCGACGCGTGGCGGGTCTTCGATCCGGTTGCGGTCAGAGTCGAAACCCATACGATGCCGACCTATCGGACCGATGAAAATCGTGGATGCCATCGTAATCGGAGGTGGGCCGGCAGGAAGTTGTGCCGCCACCTGGCTGGCCCGTCGGGGTCGATCCGTCGTCCTGCTGGAACGGGAACATTTTCCGCGGTTCCACATCGGTGAATCCCTTTTGCCGTACAACTCGGAGATCTTCGATGAGCTCGGGCTCACCCCCACCTTGGAGGCTGAAGGATTTCCGCTGAAGACCGGAGCCCAGTTCCATTTGGGCAACCAGTCCAAGCAGACCGCCTTTGTCTTCAGGGAAGGACGCTTCACCCGACACCATCGTGCATTTCAGGTCGAACGAGCGCGATTTGACGACATCCTTCTGCGCCACGCTGCTTCCTGTGGGGTTGATGTGCAGGAGGGTGTCGAGGTCGGGCGTGTCCTGGTTGATGCCGATGGCGTCTCGGTTTCCACGGCGGCGTCAGAACTCATCCGAGGTCGGTTCGTAATCGATGCATCGGGCCGTTCCAACCTGACCGGGACGCAGGAGGGGTTGAAGGTCCCGAACCTGAGGCTCCGGAAGCTTGCGTTTTTCGCGCACTTCGAGGGTGTGGTGCTGGATCCGGGTTCCAAGGGAGGCGACACGGTCATTGTGCGGGAGGAGCGCCATTGGTTCTGGCTGATCCCGTTGCGCATCGAGGGTGGCGACCGGGGAAAGGTGAGCGTGGGGGTGGTCATGAACCGGGATGACTTCGCGGGTATTGGAGGTTCTCCGACCGAAGTGCTCGAAAGGCTGATTGCGGGGTGTCCTGCAGTGAAGGCCCGCCTTGCATCAGCGACGGCGGTCTCGGAAGTCCGGGTGACGAGCGACTTCAGCTACCGCAACAGCCGCCTCACCAGCCCGCGCTGCATCCGGGTTGGGGATGCGGCCGGATTCATTGATCCGATTTTCTCCAGTGGGGTCTTCATTGCCATGCACTCCGCCCGAGCCGCTGCTGCTGCGGTCGAGGAGGGACTGAGCGGGGGACACGACGCGACGGTTGCCCGGGGACGATATGAGGAACGCATGGCGTCAGCGATGCGCGTCTACCAAGAGATGGTTGAGGGCTTCTATACGAAGCCGTTCATGGAGCTGTTCCTCGAGCCCCGTGCCAAGCTGGGCATTGCTGCAGCGGTGAATGCCGTTCTCGCCGGGGAGCTGGATGGCGGGTGGAGGTTGCGCTGGCGGATGACCGTCTTCTTCTGGCTCGTGAGACTGCAGGCACGGTTTCCTCTCGTGCCCCGATTCTCCTTCGACGCGGTTCCATGAGGCAATCCATCGCCCGCGCTGCCTCCCGCCTGGGTTTCTTTGGCGCGGTCGCTGGGATCTTTCTCGGCTGCAGCAGCCATCCGATGCCCCCATGGAACCTTGCCTCAACGGGCTGGAGCCTGAGCCAGCATCCGGCGGTTTGGCGAACCCGGGAGGGTGGACCCGAGCTGGTCGGTGAACTCCTCGTGGCTCGTCGTGAGGATGGCTCCCGTCTGGTGCAGTTCAGCAAACAGGGGATCCCGATGATCGTCGCTCGAGCTGATCCCGGAGGATGGGAGATCGAGTCACCTTTCGAGGGGTCACGGCATTCCGGGCGAGGGAAGCCTCCTGCACGTGCGGTGTGGTTCCAGATCCATGGATTCCCTCCTGGTCCAACAGCCTGTCACCCGTGGGAGATCCAGCGATCCATCGAGGGATCGTGGATCCTTCAAGATCGTTCCCGAGGCGAGAGGTTGGAGGTGGTGCCTTGAATCGGTGGTTTATCCCGTTTGGGGTCCTCCTCGCCGTATGGGGTTTGGTGCGGCTGCGGCTGGATTCGGATCCCTTGAGCTTGCTGCCTGCGGGTCTGCCTTCGGTCTCGACCCTGCGAGAGCACCAGTCCCTGTTTCCCAGCGCCCGTGAGCTGTTGATCACGGTCAAGGCACGGACGCCGGAGGAGGCTTTGGCCCTTGCGGAGGGCATTGCAGCGGATCTTGTGCGACGGAAGGACCTTGTCGAATCCACCCGCTGGGACACGGGTTTTCGGGAGTCCATTGCCGACACCGTTGCGTGGGCGTGGGCGCAGCGTGCACCCTCGGATCTTGAGGTGTTGGAGCGGCGGCTCGAGACCGGTCAGATTGCCCAGGAGTTGGCGGTGTGTCGTGAGCGTCTCGCCACGACGCTGGATCCGGCCGAGCTCGCCCGGCTCGCCTATGATCCACTGGGGTTGCTCGACATGCCGGGGCTTGCCGGGATGGAGACCCTTGGGCGCGCGCAGACCGATCCATTCTCGAGTCCGGATGGCACCTTCAGGGTGGTCTCGGTCGCACCCCGTGACCCTTCCATGCCCTACCGTGAAGCCGCGGTGTGGCTGGGGGCGATCCGGCGTGTCGTGGAGGAGGCTCGACTACGGGTCGTGGGGAATCCGGGCGGGAAGGCTGTCCGGGTAGCCTTCACTGGCTACGTGGCGATCATGGCCGAAACGGCCAATGGGATGGAACGCGACCTCACCTCCTCGGTAACCCTGACGCTCGCGGTTATCTGCCTTCTGTTCTGGGCCACCCACCGTTCCCTCAGGCCTTTGGCTTGGCTCGTCGTCTCGCTCCTGTTGACCTTCTTGATCACACTGGCGCTCGGATCGCTGGTGCTGGGTGAGCTGAATGTGATCAGCTGCGGATTCGCCTCCGTGATGATGGGCCTGGTCGTGGACTACTCCCTGGTGGGATACCAGGAAATGCGGGCCTGTCCTGATCGATCCCTCGTGCAGATCCGAACGGCGGTGATGCCGGGCATCCTGTGGTCAGCCGCCACGACGGCGGGCACCTTCCTGTCGCTGCACTTTGGCGGACTGCCAGGGCTTTCCGAGCTTGGCACCCTCACAGCAATGGGGTTGGTCGTGGGCGCCATTGTGACGCTGTTCTGGTTCCTGCCACGGGTGGCCGGTCGGAATCCTAAAAGCCTTAGTAACGCAGACGGTTCGGAATTGGGGGAGACGGGTATTCCAGGTCCAGTTTCCCGCTGGCTGGCAGTCGCGTGCACATGTGTTCTGATGGGACTGGCCGTTGGTGTCCTCACTCTCAAGGGTTGGCCTCGGGTCGAGGGAGCCAGCGATCCACTAATGCCCAGGAACAGTGCCTCCCAGGAGGCCATGGAGGAGCTTCGGAGCGAATTGGGTCGGACCCACAAGACGAGCTGGTTGCTGGTCCGTGGGGCGGATCCCGAATCGGTCCATGGCCGGTTTGCCGAGGCCGTGCCCAGACTTGAAGAGGCCCGACTCACGGGTGCAGTGGTCGGGTTCCAGGTGCCCACGGTCATTTGGCCGTTTCCGGCCCATGCCCGAACCAATCAGGCAACTCTTGGCCGACTGGGAGGGCGTGCGGACGAATTTCGATCCCGCCTTTTGGAGGCGGGATACGGATCAAATTCCCTGCACCTGGCCGATTCCATCCTCCAGCGCTGGCGTCGCTGGAGCGGTTCCGGGGAGGGGATCCCGACCTGGCCGGAGGGTGCATTTGGACGATGGGTCGCTCCGATGACCAGTGCCCGGGACCGCGATGGCTCCTGGATCGGACGTGGGATTGTCGAGACACCAACGACCCGGGAAGGGGTTCCCGTCTTGCCCTCCGGGGTCCAGATCGCCGGATGGGAGAACCTGGGTCCGGAACTGTTGGCACGGGTGGTTGGACGGGTCCGGGTGTTGACGGCCGCGATCGCAATCGCCCTGACGCTTTGTCTTTGGTTGGCGTTCCGACGATGGATCGAGGTCGTTTTGGGTCTCGGGGCCCTCGCGTTGAGCTTTGGGCTTCTGTTGATGGTCATGAGCCTCACGGGAGCCACGTGGAACCTGCTCAATCTGGTCGCGATACCGCTGATCCTCGGCACATCGGTGGACTCCACGATCCATGTCCAGCTGGCGCTTCGCCGGCATGGTGGGGATCTCCGGGCGGTCTGGCGTTCGACCGGTGTGGCTCTCCTCCTGTGTGCCGGGGCCAACATCGCTGGATTTGGGTCCTTGGCGTGGAGCAGCAATGCAGGCCTTGCGAGTCTCGACCTCGTCTGTGCCGGTGGGGTGGTCTGCGTGTTGGTTGTCGTCCTCCTCCTCCTGCCCGCATGGTGGCTGGTCCTGCACAGGACAACAGAGGACCTGTCCCCCAATCCAGGGTCATTAGCCGAGGTCCATGACCTGGCCCCAAATGGCTGCACTCCAAATGGCTGCACTGATGACCTGACCCCAAAAGCCAAGGGCCTGTCCCCGGGCCCGAATCCTTGGGCCAAGACAAAGGACCTGTCCCCGCCCGCACCCGCCTCCACCAAGGACCTGTCCCCAGGGTCGAAACCGTCCCAACTGTATGGGGGGTGGGCCTGGTGGATTGCTCTCCAGGTGGCCCGTCGCATCGGTCGACGCCCGCTCGCTGGGATGACACGCCTCGGCATGAGGCTCTATATGGCTGTTCGGCCGGATCGACTCGAACTGGTCATGGAAAACCTCCGTCCGGTGGTCGGCGATGAGGCCTCCCGGCTACGAGCCATCGCCAAGGCCAATGGACTTGGATTTGCCGAAAAGCTGGTGGATCTCTGGCGTCTTGAGGCGGGAATTCGACCGAGGGTGCGGTTGGGGTCGGAGGCAGGCTGGAAACCGTTTCGTGAAGCCGTCGCGTCCCATGACGGGGTACTTCTAGTCACTGTCCATCTGGGAAATTGGGAATTGGGGGGGCCTCTGCTGACAGATCTCGGGGTGCGTCCCCTCGTGCTCAGTGCCGAGGAGCCGGATTCGGGGCTCACCACCCTCCGGGCGGCGGCACGTGCCCACCATGGGATCGACACCCTCGTGGTCGGATCCGACCCCTTTGCGTTCGTCGAGGTCATCCGAAGGCTTCAGGAAGGTGGAGTCGTCGCATTGCTCCTGGATCGGCCGGTTGGATCCGGGGTCGAGACGCGATTCTTTGGGCGTCCCTTCAGGGCCAGCCCGGCCGCTGCAGAACTTGCCCGGGCGACCGGAGCCCGGATCTTTCCCATGGTGGTCATCCGGGATGCCGAAGGGCCGGTTGCGAGAGCCCTTCCCGAGGTGGTCTATGACCGTTCCGAACTCGCCGGTCGGGAGCGGCGACGGGACTTCACCACCCGTCTGCTTGCGACGTTCGAGGAAGTGATTCGGGAACATCCCGACCAGTGGTTCCATTTCGTGTCGGTCTGGAAATCCGGTCGATCCGATGATGGAGTGTCGGGAACATGATTCGAGGATTCCGGAATCTCGCTGCAGGCCTCGGGGTTGGCGTGCTGGTGGTTTTGGGGGAGGGAGTACCCGACCCCTACGAAGCGATTCTCCGATCCTGGCTCGAAGCCTCGACCCACCTCAACCGCTTCCAGGCCGAGTTCCAGCAGACCCGCCATCTCAAGGCCCTGACCCAGCCGCTGGTCTCGACGGGCCGGGTATGGTTTTCGGCGCCTGACCGATTCCGTTGGGAACTGGGTGACCCGCCACAGTCGGTCGCCGTGCGTTCCGGGGACACACTCCTGATTCTTTCACCCCGGCTTCGGAGGGCGGAATCCTATTCCCTTGGCGGCAACCCTACCGGCCCCGCGAGGGATCTGATGGGCCTGCTGGACGGAGCCTTCCCGAGAAGCATCGAGGACTGGAAAGGTCGATTTGAAATCACCGGAGTCTCCACCAATCAGGGGATGCTCCGGCTGGACCTGCGCCCACGGAGTCCCGCTGCCCGGAAGCTGATGCCAGTCCTGATCGTGGGATTGGATGCAGGAACCTTGGGCCTGCGTCTCACAGAGATGATTATGGTGGACGGCTCGCGCATCCGGAGCGAGTTCGGCACGCTCCGGACCAACCTGCCGATTCCATCCGAACTCTTCAGCCTCGAGGTGGATCCTGCCTGGAAGCTGACGCGGAACGAATCTCCCCCGTGAACCCCTCCCTTGAAATTGCCCTTGCGACGCTCCCGCACGGAGCGGAGTTCCGATTCGTGAGTCGTCTCCTGTCCCTACAACCGGGCATCAGCGCGGAAGGGGAGTATCAGCCGACGGCCGAGCTGGACTACTTCCGAGGTCATTTTCCGGGGGAGCCAATCGTGCCCGGAGTCCTGCTGGTGGAGGCTGTTGCCCAGCTGGGTGGAATCGCCGCGCAAGCCGATCCATCAATATCCCCCCTGAGAAACCTCAGGCTGGCGGGCATCCGGAACGCGAAAATCACCGGTGCGGCTCGGCCTGGCCAGACGATCCGGCTCGAGGCGACGGTGATGGGACGCATGGGTGGCCTGATTCTGGTCGGAGGGAGTGCTTCGATGGATGGGACGCTGATTCTCAGGTGCGAGGTCTCCCTCTCGGGTCAGGAGGGTGCCTGACCTTGGGTGTCGGATTCGAGGAGCCGCTGTCGCCATGCCTTGCGGGAGCGTTTGCCCCGGACGTCGTTCCCCAGGGACTCCCTGCGCCACCAGCGGCGTGGGAGTTCCCAGGGGGCGAGCCTGTCCGCAAGCGTGGTGCGAAACGTGAGTTCGCTGATTCCGCTCTCCGCCGAATACACCACCCCAACGCATTCCCCGCGTCCTGACTCGTCGGGGATGCCGAGAACCAGACAGTCCCGGATTCCTGGCAGCGTCATGAAAATCTGTTCAATCCGCTCCGGGGCGACCTTGCGTCCGGCGACGTTGATCAGATCGTCCTCGCGCCCTGCGATCCACAATGAACCCTCGGCGTCGATGTGGGCGAGGTCTGAGGTAACAAACCGCCCGTTGCCGAGGCTGGGTTCGGGAGCGGGCCAATAGGTGGAGGCGACGGCTGGGGATTCCACGATGAGCTGGCCACGGTCGCCGCAGCTGAGGCGTACACCATCCATGGGTCGGCCGACAAAGGAGGCCTCGTGCCGGGCTGTTGTGGAGCGATCGTAAGCGATGCCACCGCATTCCGAAGCACCGAGGAAGTTGTGGATCTTGAGTCCCAGCCGATCGAGCGCGCGGTGTTCGATGGCGAGAGGAAGGGGTGCGCCGGCCGAGATGGCCAACCCGAGGTTCGGTGGGATCGAATCTGCCTCCAACCAAGTCCGCCACAGGGCGGGAACCGCAGGCAGGGTCAGGCGTCCCCACGGTCGGGCGGCCATCCGGACGGCTTCCGGGAGTGCGGATTCGCCTAGGATCAGAGGAATTCCATGGAGCAGAAGGGGCAGGACCAGGTTGGCAAAGCCGTAGCTGTGGGCCAGCGAGATGACTCCCAAGTTGGGCTGGTCTGCAGCGAGTCCCATGGTGGTGAAAATCTGGTCTGCGTCCGCCGCCACCTGGGCCGCCGTGAGTGCCACGCCGCGAGGGGAACGCGTCGAACCGGATGTCTGCTTCAATAGCGCGATGTGGGGACCCGGTGGAGCCCCTCTGAACGGTTCCTGACCCGACTCCAGTGGACAGATCGGAGATCCTGAACGCCAGGCTCTCAGGGTTTCACAAAGGAATCCAACATCACGGCCGGCCGGGTGGATGAGGGGTTGATCCGGCGGGAGGGGTTCTGAATCGGCCAGCGATTCGAGCTGCGCGAAGGTCCAGGACCGGCCGGAACCGGTCTCGTGGACGGCGAGCTTCCGGGCATGGGTCCGCGCCGTTTCGCGCCATCTGGACTCCAGCAACATTTTGGATTTGGTCAGGTGCTGCAGTGGCAAGGAGCACTCACTTGGAGATACGGAGTCGGAGAGGAACGCCAATGCGGGGGCCTTTCATCGCGAGGCAGGCTCCGTGCGGGGTTTGCGATACTCAGCCCCCGAAGGGCATTCGGAAGCCTCCGGGCATGGCGGGCAGCTTGCCGCCGAACTTGCCCATCATCTTCTGGAAGCGGCCCAGCTTGCGCATCATCTCGCGCATCTCGTCGAACTTCCGGAGCACGTTGTTCACCTCGGCCACATTCACACCGCTGCCCTTGGCGATCCGCTGACGCCGTCGGGCGTTGAGGATCTGCGGGGTCGCCCGTTCCCCCGGCGTCATCGCGCAGAGGATGCCCTCCATGCGGCGGAACTCCCGCTCGCTCTTGGAGAGATCCGCGCCCTTCACCATCTCGGATCCACCGGGGAGCAGTCCGACGAGGTTCTCGAGCGGCCCCATCATCTTCATCTCGCGGAGCTGCATCAGGAAGTCGTCGAGGGTGAAGGTACCCTTGCGCATCTTCTCCTCGAGCGCCATGGCCTTCTCCTGGTCCACGGCTTCGGCGGCTTTCTCGACCAGGCTGACAACGTCACCCATGCCGAGGATCCGCTGGGCCATCCGCTCCGGGTGGAAGGGTTCGAAATCCTCAGGCTTCTCCCCGACGCCCATGAACTTGATCGGCTTGCCCACGACGCTCTTGAACGAGAGGGTCGCACCGCCGCGGGCATCACCGTCGAGCTTGGTCAGGATCGCCCCAGTCAGGTTGAGGGCCTTGTCGAAATGGGTGGCCACGTTCACGGCCTCCTGGCCGGTGGCAGCGTCGATGACGAGCAGCGTCTCCTGGGGCTTGATGAGATCCCGAAGGTGGACGAGTTCCTGGACCAGCGGCTCGTCGATCTGGAGTCGGCCGGCGGTATCGAAGATCAGGGTGTTCCGCTGCTGGGTGCGGGCGTGATCGAGTGCCTCCGTGGCGATGCGGTTGACGTCGGTCTCCCCTTTCTTGACGAAGACGGGCACCCCGAGCTTCTCACCGAGGACGGCCAGCTGGTCCATGGCGGCGGGACGATAGACGTCGGCCGCCACCAGCAGGACGCTGCGTCCCTGCTTGGTGAGGAGTCGGGCCAGCTTGGCCGAGCTGGTGGTCTTGCCGGAGCCGTGGAGGCCGCACATCAGGATGCAGGCGGGGTTGCCGCTGAGCTGCAGGGCGGCGTTCTCGGAACCCAGCAGTCCCACGAGCTCGTCGTGGATGATCTTGATCATCTGCTGTCCGGGGTGGACGGACTGGATGACCTGTTCACCGAGGGCCTTCTGCTTGACCGACTCGATGAAGTCCCGGGCGACCTTGAACTGGACGTCGGCATCGAGCAGCGCCATGCGGACGTCCCGGAGCGCATCGCTCACATTGGACTCCGAGATCTTCCCGAGTCCTCTCAGGTTGCGGAAGACGTTCTGCAGCTTGCCGGACAACGAATCGAACATGTCCGGACGCTACGGGAGTCGTCGGATCGTGCAAAGGATGGAGCAGGTCTGCCGGGAGGTGGGATCGGGCCGAGGACCTGTCCGTGGGTCGGGCTCGCGTGCGGTACGATCGCGGGTGCGGGCATTTGCATCCCCGGGGGGAACCTCCCATTGTCTCCCCACATCGGACATGGCTGTCGAATTCAAGGACTACTACACGCTCCTCGGCGTCCCGCGGACGGCGGGGGCGGATGAGATCAAGAAGGCGTTCCGGAAGCTGGCCCGCCAGTACCATCCGGATGTCGCCAAGGACAAGAAGGTCGCGGAGGAGAAGTT
>SXGR01263494.1_pt1 | contig 21671 bp, 21 predicted proteins | sample 3174711 | NCBI WGS metagenome assembly SXGR01 (sample SAMN11356860, study PRJNA531348) | freshwater metagenome | isolation source: freshwater sample F1-60 | place: China: Fuxian Lake, Yuxi | collected 2017-12-25 | reverse complement strand
CACGAGGTTCTCTTTCAACGCCGCCTTCACCGACCGGCCCGCGATCGTCACCGTGCCCGCCGCCGGCTTGAGCAAGCCCATAATCGCCTTGAACAGCGTCGACTTCCCGCTGCCGTTCACGCCCACCAACGCACAGATCGCGCCGCCTTCGAGCGCAAACGACGCAGCGCGCAGCGCCACGTTCCCGTTGGGATAACTCACCGTGACGTCACTGACGCGCACGCTCATTTCAGTGGAGAGAGGGTTCATACGCTCGAAAGGCAGGAGCCCGCTTGCGGACGATTTCCAAGGCGCGCGACCGCAAGTGTGCTCATACGCCAGAGCGGTCGCGCGAAGAAATTCATTGTCCGAGAAACCCTTTCACGATCGTGCGTACATTGTAGTCCATCAATTTCAAATACGTCGGGGCCGGGCCCTTCGCATCCGTCAACGAGTCGACGTAGAGCACGCCACCGTAACGCGCCCCCGTCTCCCGGGCCACCTGCTGCGCCGGTTTATCGCTCACGGTACTCTCGCTGAACACGACGGGGATTTTGTGCTGCCGCACGCCGTCGATGACGTTGCGCACCTGCTGCGGCGTGCCCTGCTGATCGGCGTTCACCGCCCAGAGGAACAATTCCTTCATGCCGAAATTCCGCGCGAGGTAAGGGAACGCCCCTTCGCTTGACACCAGCCATCGCCGCTCCACCGGAATCTTTTCCAGCTCCACCCGGAACGTCCGTTCGATCTCCGCAAACTTCGCCGTGTAGGCCGCCGCGTTCGCGTTGTAGGTCGCCGCATTGGCCGGGTCCAGTTTCACGAGCGCCTTGCGGATATTCTCGACGTAAATGACCGCGTTGCGGGGCGACATCCACGCATGGGGATTCGGTTTCCCGACAGCAGGCCCTTCCTCAATCCCCAGCGGGGCAATCCCCTCCGTGAGCACCGCACTCGGCACGCTCTGCAGATGGCCGAAGAAGCGCACAAACCAACGCTCGAGGTTCAGTCCATTCCACAACACGAGGTCAGCTTTCTGCGCCTTCACGATGTCCTGCGGTGTCGGCTCGTAACCGTGGATTTCCGCGCCCGGCTTCGTGATCGATTCGACGATCGCCGCATCGCCCGCGACGTTCTGCGCCATGTCCTGAATAATCGTAAACGTCGTCACGATCCGTTTCTTCGCCGCCGCCCCATGACACGGGACCAACGCCACCCACAGAGCCACCGCAACCCAGCGGAACGCGCTCGCCGCAGTCCGTCCGTCTTGCCGACGCCACACGGTGTCTGGGGATAAGGGAGGATTCATGGCAAATGATCAAAAACGTCGGGAGATCCCGGCAAAAAACTGCCCATGCCCCGCAGCGAACGTGAACGGACTTTCGGTCGCATCCGGTCGGTCAGTGGCCAACTCCCGCAGGAGTGTGGCGCGCGTGGGTTGAAAAAACGGATAGGCGCTCTTGTCGGCCTGCTGCGCCGCAGCAGGAGCGACCGCCTGGAGCGTTGCCCCGATCAGACCGACGGCAGCAAAGCCGTAACGTACCAGTGAAGTGTCGGGCCGGCACTTGCCGACGAGTCGCTGCACGACGGACAAACCCGGCGAAGCGGCAAGCAACAGCCCACCAGCGATCAGTCTCCGTGATCTCATCCGTAAAAGGTGGTCCGACTGCCTGGATACGGCTAAGTGAAGCCGAGCAGAAAAATAAAGTGAATGCGTCACAGTGAGGGTGATTATGGTTAGTTATTTTGATTAGTCAAAATAAACGTTTAGTTGCTGCAAAGGAATTTTTCACTACCACCCCAACATGGCAACGAGTACCGTTGAAAATTACCTGAAACACATGCTGCTGCTCTCCGAGGGGGGCGAGGAGCTCGTGTCGATGGGTGCGCTCGCCGAGGCCCTCGCCGTCGTGCCGGGCACGGTAACCACCATGGTCAAAGCCCTCGCCGATTCCGGTCACGTGGAGCACCGCCCCCGCCAGGGCGTGCGCCTCACCGCCGAGGGCCGCCGTGTCGCTTTAAACGTCCTCCGTAAGCACCGCCTCGTCGAGTGCTTTCTCGTGAACGTCCTGAAAATGGACTGGGCCGCCGTCGACACCGAGGCCGAGCAGCTCGAACACGCCATCTCCGACGAAGTCCTCGACCGCCTCGACGCGCTCCTCGGCCACCCCGAGACCGACCCGCACGGTGATCCGATTCCGAGCCGCCAGGGCAAACTCGACTCTCAGGTCTACGCCACCCTCGCCACGTGCGTCGTTGAAAAACCGTTACGCATCGTCCGCATCACGGACCAGTCCGCCGAGTTCCTCCAGTTCGTCGAACACAACGGCCTGCTCCCCGGAGAATCCGTCCGCGTGACCGAGCGCAATCTCGCCTCCGGCCTCGTCACCGCAAAAAAAACCGCCGGCCGGCCGCTCGTGCTCAGCCTCGCCGCCGCCGGAAAAATACTTGTGCAGCCCGCGCGGTAGACCGAACGCAGATCGGCGCGGCGGCGCCGGGTCAGCCGATCTCCCGCGCCACGCGCTGCCAAATCAGCCTGAACGAGGAACAATAGTACTCAGGCCGTGCCGCCAACCGCCGCGCCAATTCATTTACCCCGATCCACTCGCCCCGCTCGATTTCCTCCGGATGCAGCTCAAACGGCCCTTCGTGCCCGAGCCGATAGATCCAACAAAATTCCCACCCCGTCTCTACGCACGCCTCGATCCGAAACCAGCGCTCCGGCGGCGCAGACAAGCGCACCCCAATCTCCTCCCCTAATTCGCGCACGGCAGCCGTATCGTAGTCCTCTCCTGCGTCGAGATGACCCGAACACGAAGAATCCCATAGACCCGGAGAAAGATCTTTTTTCATCGAGCGCTTCTGCAGGAAAATCCGCCCCGCCGCATCAAACACGAGCACATGCACCGCCCGATGCCAGAGCCCCGTGGCATGCACGACTCTGCGGGTTTCCCGGCCCACGACTTCATCGCGCGCATTCACCACGTCAAACCATTCATCGGTTGTCTTGTTCATGCAGCCACCCAATGAGCCCAAATCTGAAAACGCTTCAAGCCCCGTCCGCAGAATGGCTCACGGAAGATTGGCTTTGTCATCCTCGGCCCTTCCTGTCCTTTCCTCCCTTCTCGTATCTAAAACACCATGGCCAAAATTGACGTCAGCAAAGTCGCCGAAATTCTAAAGAAAAACCAGCTCGATCCCGCGCTCCTCCGCCGCGTCATCGAAGAGATGAACCTCGCCGTCGAACCCGAGGGCGCCGACGGCGACAAGCCGCCCGCCGTTAAAAAGCAATTTATTGTCATCGTCAGTGACCCTGAGGGCCGCCTCCCGAAAAACGATTTCGTCGGCTGGGTAGTTCAGATCCCCGAGAGCGAGAGCCCTTCCACGACGCTCGACCGTATCTTCCGTAGTTCCTACGACTACAATGCGACCAAGAAAGGCCAACTGCTGCCCGTGAAGACCGTGGGCGAAGCCATCGAAGCCGTCCCCGCCAAATTCCTCAAAGAGGCCGACGTCTGGATAAAAACCAAAACGCCCGTCCTCGTCGTGAAAACCGACAACGAGATTCCGAAGGAGTAATTCTCCGCGTGAAAACGCCCGCGCGACCGCTGGCCATTTGTCTGCTCAGTGTCTGCCTCGCGGGGTCGGCCGGTTGCGACGCGCAATCTTCTGGGATGTCGGGCTCTCCGGCTCCCTTGGTCACGTCGTCCTACGAAGTCGTCCACACCTTTCCGCACGACCCCGCAGCGTTCACGCAGGGGCTCGTCTTCCTCGACGGTGACCTCCTCGAAAGCACCGGCCTCAACGGCAAATCCACTCTCCGTCGCGTAGAGCTGTTCACCGGTCGCATCCTCCATTACGTGCGCGTCCCCGCCGAATACTTCGCCGAGGGCATGACCGTGCTCGGCGGAAAAATTTACCAACTCACCTGGAAAAACCAGAAGGGCTTCGTCTACGACCTCGCCACGTTCACCCTCGAAAAAGAATTCGCCTACACCGGCGAAGGCTGGGGCCTCACCACCGATGGCCAATCCCTAATCCTCAGCGACGGCACCCACCAACTCCGCTTTCTTGATCCTGTGACTTTCAAGGTCACGCGTACGGTGAATGTCCTCCGCGACGGCCAACCCCTCCGCTTGCTCAACGAGCTCGAATTCATCCGCGGCGAAATTTACGCGAACATTTGGCAGAGTCACACCGTCGCCCGCATCGCGCCCGCCACTGGCCGCGTGATTGGCCTGATCGATTTCTTCGGACTCTTGCCCGACGCCGACCGCACTGCGGACACCGATGTCCTCAATGGTCTCGCCTACGACGCCGCGACCGACCGTCTCTTCGTCACCGGCAAGCGCTGGCCGAAACTCTACGAAGTTCGCCTCAAACCGGCGCGACCCTGAGTCGCCGGTTGCGCGCTTGCCGATCTCCGTCGCCCACTCAAAGTCGCCCAGCAACCGATCGTTCATGGCTGCAAAATCCCCCCCTCCTCCGCTCCTTTCCGCTGATACCACGCGCAGTCCCGACGCGCTTTGTTTCGGTCGCGTTGGCGTGCCTGACCCGTTCATCGCCTTCGGCCTGCGCGGCAAGAACTACGCCGTGGTCGGCGCGCTCGAATTCGGGCGGGTCAAAAAAACGTCCTCGTTCGACGTCGTCCTCCCGCTAGAGTTTTACGTGAAACGCGCCCGCGACCTCTGGCCGGAACGCAAACCCGGCGCCGCCAAGTTTATTTATCTCCTCGCAAAGGATTTCTCGCAAACGCCCTTCACGGTTCCAGAAGATTTCCCCGCCGGGATTTACGAAAAACTCTTCGAAATCGGCCTCGACCTCGAAATCGCCGACGGCGCGCTCTTCCCCGCGCGCGAAACCAAAACCCCCGTTGAAACCGCCGCCGTTCGCGAGGGCAATCTTCTCAACGCCCTCGGCTTCGCGGCCGCAGAAAATATTCTCCGCACCAGCACGATCTCCGGTCGGGAACTGCTTCACCGGGGAAAACGGGTGACGAGTGAAATGCTCAAGTTCGCCATCGAGGTCGCAATTCTGGAGGCGGGCGGAGTCTCAGCCAACACCATCGTCGCTGGCGGCGACCAAGCCTGCGACCCCCATGAGCGCGGTTCTGGACCACTCCGGCCAAACGAACTCATCATCATCGACATCTTCCCGCGCGTCACGGCCACGGGTTACCACGGCGACATTACGCGCACCTTGCTGCGGGGGCGGGCCAACGACGCCCAACGCGCCCTCGTCGCCGCCGTCCGCGCCGCCCAACTCGCGGCGCTCAAAGCTATCCGCGCCGGTGCCAATGGCCGAATGGTTCACGGCAAATGCGTCGAGGTTTTCGCCGCCCGCGGCCACGAGACCACGCACACGTCCGCGGGGGCTTCCGGTTTTTTCCATGGCACCGGTCATGGCCTCGGCCTCGCTGTGCACGAGCCGCCCCGGATCAGCGGCACCGTTGATTACACTCTGCGAAAAAAACTCCGTCGTGACCGTCGAGCCCGGCCTTTACCACCCCGGTCTCGGCGCCTGTCGCATCGAAGACGTCGTCCTCGTGACCTCCACCGCTCCGAAACTCCTCTCCCATTACCCCTACGACTGGGAACTCAACTAACCTGCGTATGAAATCGCTCTCTTCTCTGCTCCGAAAAATCGCGGGCCTGCGCATTCTGGTCATCGGCGATGTCATGCTCGACCGCTACATCTGGGGAGATGCTACCCGCATCTCGCCCGAGGCCCCGGTGCCCGTGATCGATGTCTCCCGCGAAACGTGGACCGCCGGCGGTGCCGCCAACGTCGCGCTCAATATCGCCGCTCTCGGCGCTCGCTGCACGGTCGGCGGATTCGTGGGCTCAGACGAATCTGGCGCCAAGCTGACCCAATCGCTCGAGAGCAAAAAAATCGCCATAATCAAAACGCCGGGCTCTGCCCGGACGATCGTAAAGACCCGCGTAATGGTGCAGCGCCAGCAACTCTGCCGGATCGACCTTGAGTCCCCACCCGCGTCCTACGGGATGACCGCACTGCAGGCGCAAGCGCTGTTCGCCCAGGAACTCGCCGCCTGCGATGCCGTGATCATCTCCGACTATGCCAAGGGCATTCTCAACGATGAGGTCGTTGCCCGCGTCACCCAACTCGCCCGCGCCGCCGGCAAATTCATCGCCCTCGACCCGAAGCCCAAGCGCAAACTCGCCTTCCACAGCCTCGATCTCATCACGCCCAACAAGCGCGAATCCCTCGAACTCGCCGGGCTCACGCCTGCACCCCATACGCTTTATCCTGCGGCCGAGGTCTGCACCCGCCTCCACGAACGTTACGGCTCCAAGCATCTCGTCATCACGTTGGGCGAAGAGGGCATGCTCCTCAGTTCGGGCGGAAAAATTCTCGGCACGATCCCGACGGCGGCCCGGGAAGTTTTTGACGTTTCCGGTGCCGGCGACACCGCCCTCGCCGCCCTCGTGCTCGCGCTCATCGCCGGCGCGAAACTGGAAAACGCCGCCCTCTTCGCCAACGCCGCCGCCGGTGTCGTCGTCGGCAAACTCGGCACGGCCACCGTCACCCCCGCCGAACTCCGCGCCTACGTCGCCCAAGAATCATGAGCAAAGCACTCTTCCTCGATCGCGACGGCACTCTCATCCTCGACAAACATTATCTCGCCGACCCCGCCGGCGTGGAACTTATCCCCGACGTCGCTGCCGCCCTCACCCGCGCTCGGTCGTTAGGTTATAAATTATTCATGCTCACGAACCAGTCCGGCATCGGCCGCGGCCTGTATTCCCTCGACGACGTTCACCGCTGCAACGAGCGCATGGACGAACTGCTCGCACTCCCGCGGCCGATCTTCGACGGCATCTGTATTGCGCCCGAGTCGTCCGACCAGCCGTCGCTCTATCGCAAACCGTCCCCGCGCTACATTCTGGAAATGATCACGCTGCACGGCCTCGATTCCGCTCAATGTTGGATGGTCGGCGATCGCGACACCGACATCGAGGCGGGGCTCAACGCCAAGATAAACGCCGCCGCTGTTTGCACCGGCAAGCACGACACCGCGACGTGGGCCGCTCTCGCCGTCCCCGGGGTGCCGGTCTTTCCTCGTCTCCTCGAATTCGTCGCCACGCTGCGGTGATCTTATGCCCGAGCTCGCTGAAGCCGAATTCTACCGCAAGCGCTGGGACCTCGCTGCGTGCGGCGCGATTGTCACCAGCGTGCTGACCCATGACCGCGCCGGAGTTTTCCGCGGCACCGATCCTGCGAGCGTGCGCCGGCACCTCACGCAAGCTCGATTGCAGAGCTCACAGGCAGCGGCGAAGCAGATGATGTTTCACTTTTCGGGCGACAGTTGGCTCGGCCTTCACCTCGGCATGAGCGGCGAACTGCGCTCCGAACCACCCGACTACGTCCCGCAGAAACACGATCACCTCGTGCTCGTCACGCCGAAACACGCCCTCGTTTTCACCGATCCGCGCATGTTCGGGCGCGTGCAGTTTCACCATGATCCCGCGCCGCCCGCGTGGTGGACAGAGATCGCCCCCGCCATTCTCTCGCCCTCCTTTACGCTCGCAGCCGTCGCCCTGTTCCTTCGCCGGCGCGCGCGCACGCCGATCAAAGCCGTCCTCCTGATGCAGGAACGCTTCCCGGGGATCGGCAACTGGATGGCCGACGAAATTCTTTGGCGTGCGGCGATTCACCCGCAACGCCGCGCTGGCTCGTTGCAGCCGACCGAGATTCGCACGCTCTGGTGCGAATGCCGTCGCGTCGCTCGGCTCGCACTCCGCATGATCGCCGGCCACGGTGAAGTCCTCCCGCCCGACTTGAACACCCACATCCCGCGCACGTGGTTGTTTCATCATCGCTGGGCCGACGGTGGCCGCTGTCCGAAAACCCACCAGCCCCTGCTGCGCGCAGCGGTGGGCGGCCGCACGACCTGCTGGTGTCCAGCCCGACAGCCGTTTCGCTAAGATGTCCACCGCCCCGAAACTGCGCCTCGACGAACTCCTCGTCGCCCGCGGCCTCGCCCCGACACGGGCTCAGGCGAAAGCACTGATTATGAGTGGCCGCGTTCTGCGCGGCACGGATCGCCTCGACAAACCGGGCAAAGAATTCCCGACCGACCTCGAGGTGATCGTCGAGCAACCGCCGCGTTTCGTCTCCCGCGGAGGCGAAAAACTCTCCGGTGCCCTCGAAAGATTTGCGCTCGATCTCCGCGGCGCGCACGTCCTCGACGTCGGCGCGTCCACTGGTGGCTTCACCGACTGCTCACTCCAGGCGGGCGCCGCGGACGTTATTTGCGTGGATGTCGGCCGCGCGCAGCTCCACCCCACACTTCTCGCCGACCCGCGCGTCACGAATTTCGAAAAAATCAACGCCCGCCATCTGACTGCGCGCGACCTTCCGCGCAGCGGTTTCGACATCATCGTGATGGATCTCTCGTTCATCTCCCTTCGTTCAGTGCTTCCCGCCGTCTGGCCGCTCCTGCGGGTCGGCGGCACCTTGATCGCGCTCGTCAAACCCCAGTTCGAAGCCGGGAAAGCCGCCGTCAACAAAGGGCGCGGCGTCATCCGTGATACCGCGGTTCAGGACGCGGTGCTGAGCGGCATCCGGGATTTCGCCCTCGCCGGACTCCCCGGCGCCAGACTCGTCGGCACGATGGATTCGCCAATCACGGGCACCGACGGCAACCGGGAATTTCTGCTCGGACTACGCAAAGAAACAGCTCACCCTCACGCCCTCACATGATCCCCATCCGCAAGCTCGCGTTCGTGGTGAACGAGGCAAAACCCGGCGCCGCCGAACTCGCCCGCGAACTGCTCGTCGTTGCACGCGGTGCCCGCGTCCCGCTCAAGCACACGAAGCGTTTTCCACTGCCGAAAGGCTGGCTGCGTGGCTGCGACGCCTGCTGCGTCATCGGCGGCGACGGCACACTCCTCGGCGTCGCCCGCGAGGCGGCGCGCGAACAGGTACCGATCATCGGGGTGAATCGTGGCAGCCTCGGTTTTCTCACCACCTTTTCGGCCGATGAGGCGCGCTCCCAGTTTCGCGACCTGCTCCGCGGTCATTGTAGGGTGGCCTACCGCGCCATGCTCGAGTGCTCCACCGGCCACGGTCTGCCCGACCTCGCGCTGAACGACGTGCTCATCAAAGACAAAATCAACTCACGCTTGGTCCGCCTCGAAGTCTTCGCCGACGGTGAACTCGTCACGAACTACACGTGCGACGGTCTGATTTTTTCGACGCCAACCGGTTCCACCGCTTACAACCTCTCCGCAGGCGGGCCGATCATCCATCCGAGCGCCAGCGTCATCGCCATGACGCCCATCTGTCCACACACGCTGAGCAACCGCTCGATCATCCTCCGCGAAGACGTCCACCTCCGGGTTTTCAATCGCAGCCCCGGTTCAACCTTGCTCGTGGCGGTGGATGGACAACGCAATCTCCGCGCCGCCAACGATGCGCCCACCGAGATATCGATCTCCAAACTCCGGCTACCGCTCGTCCAGCGCGCTGATTATTCTCACTTCGCCGTCGTGCGGTCTAAACTCAAGTGGAGCGGCGGTTTTGTCGACCAACGGTAGGTCAAGCGGCGCTCCACACTGGGCGCAAAAAAGCCCCGGCTTTCACCGGGGCTTTGATGTTAAACCGAGCGGGAAATTATTTTCCTTCGCCCTTCTTCTTCTTCTCGGCCTTGGCCTTTTCCATATCGGCCTTTAGCGCAGCCTCTTCGTCGGGGTCGAGCTTGCCGTTGGCATTCTTGTCATACTTCTTAAGGTCGGCTTCGGCCTTCTTTTTCTTCTTAGCAGCTTTTTCGGCGTCATCCGCAGCGCGGACGGCGGGAACAGTGAACATGCCGGCAACAGCGAGGACGCTGGCAAGCAGGGTGATTTTGGAGGATAGTTTTTTCATTGGCGGGAACATGTAACAGGATACCGGGAAGGAAATCCAGCCTCTTTTATAACCATGAAACAACGACTTGGCGGACCCGATCGAGCCGTTTGTAGGCCACCATCTCCGGCGACATCGAAGTGAGCGCCCGGCGCAGTCCGGCCGACGCCACCCCATCGCCCACCAGCGTGTCGAGCCGGTGCAATGAGATGCGCAGCCCAAACACGATGCCACCCGACTCCGGCAGCGCCACCAACACCTGATGCTCGACGCGGAGCCAGAGCCGCTCCGGGGAAGTCGGCAGATCAGGAGCCGGCACGCCCCTCGCCGGATGGAGATTGAGTTCGTCGCTCGCCGTGAGCCCCCAGTTGTCGCGATGAAAGGCAACCCCCGGCTTGAGCCGCTTAAGGAATTGCTGGATCCGCGAAGCGAGCGCGCTATTCAGCCCGGGCACGACGCCATGGATGAAATCGAGAGTCTGGCCCAATTTTTCTTCCAGTGCCCAGCCAGTGGGAAAGCAGAGCGCCCCGCCGCGCAGACGAAACGCGCCACTCGCGTCCGGCGATAACAACAGAAAATCCGGCTCCACCGTAGCACCCAGACCGCGAATCGTGGCAGAGCTCGCGACGCACCATCCGGCACACAGCCCGGCAAACTCCGCGAGGAGCGGCTCCCCCTCGGCCGTGAGCGCCGCATAGCGCTGGGGCTCCGCCTCTAGCCAGCGCATCCGCTCCGCCAACACGCGACCCGTCGGATCGCGCGACTGAAAAAAATCGCGTGGCTCTCCGCGTCGCAGGGTCAGATGCTGACGGTAATCGCCGTCGGGGAAAAGATCGCCGAGCGCGCTCACGGTCGCACCACTAGCTGCGTGCGCCGCCCGCGCTGGAAATATTTTTTCGCAAACGCGGCGAGGTCGGCGATCGTCACCGCGTCGATCTGCGCGTCGTAGTTGCGCCACGCGTTCGACGGCTGCCCTTGCAAGACATTGAGCGTCGCCTGCAAGGCCCGCGAGGAATTCGTCTGCATCGATTGGCGTTGCCCGGCTTTGAGCCGCGCCTGACAGCGGCGCAATTCGATCTCTTCGACGGCGCCCGCCTGCACCCGCGCGATCTCCGCGTCGATTTCCGCGAGCACTTCGCCTTCTTTGCCGGGCTGGGTCCCGGCCATGAAGTAGAACATCCCCGCATCGAGCCCGAGCACGCGCCCCGAGCGCACGAAATACGCGAGGCCTTTCTCCTCCCGCACCCGCTCAAACAGCCGCGACGCCATCCCGCTGAACAACTCGTCGGCCACTTCGCCGATATGAAAATCATCTGCGTGCACGCGCGTACCGGGGAAAGCCTGCAAGACCACGGCCTGCTCCCGCGGTTGCTTTTCCACAAAATCCCCGATCTCCGCCGGGAGTGAAACCGGTTTGGCTGGTGCGTGGCACGACCGCGCTGTAGCCCGCGGGAGTTTCGAGAGGAAGGCCTTTAGTTTTGGTCCGAGTTTCTTTGGATCAAAATCGCCGGCCACCGCGAGTACGACATTCGGTGCCACAAAAAGCCGGCGGTGGAGCGCCCGCAGCGCGGCGGCAGTCAGCGCCTTCACACCGGCCTCGTCGCCACTCGCATCGAGGGCCAGCGGGTGCGCCCCGAAGAATTTTTTCCGCAAGAGTTTTCGCGCGAGCGTGACGACATCGTCGGCATCTTGCGCGAGCCCCGCGAGTTGCGCGTCCCGTTCGGTGGCAAACGTAGCGGCGACGAATTTCGGCTTCAGCACCGCATCGGAGATGACCGCGAGCGCCCGCGCCCAATCGGGCGGCAGTACTTCGGCGGCGACCCCAATGCTATTGTTGCCCGCCAGCGGACCAAACGAGCCGCCGACCTCTTCGATGAATTGAGCGACCTGCGCGGCCGTGCGCTGGCCGGCATCCTTCGTGAGCATCGTGCTGAGCAACGACGTGGAACCCCGCTGGCCTGGCTCCTCGAAAAGCACGCCGCCGTTCGCTCCGAGCCGGAAATGGAGATTGGGGAGGTGGCGATTCGGCTGAAGCAGGAGCCGCGCTCCGTTCGGCAACATAATTTCCCGGAAATCAGGCATGGACGTCCGCGTCAATCCAGGCGCTTCGATTGCGGCAACGGCAGCCTTGGGGTTGAGCGAAATCGACGTCTGGCGAGCGGACGAAACGTAGGCCTTTAACACCCGCACTAAATCGGACGGCTTCACATCGCGCAGCTGATCGAAATAGGAACGGCTGTAGTCGAGGTCGCCCACCACGACTTCGGCGGCGCCGAGCCGCGAGGCTTGGCCGCTCATGGTTTTCCGCGAGTTGATTTCGCCCACCACGATTTGGCGCAGAGCTTTCTTGAGTTGGCCGGCCGTGAACCCCTTCGTCGCGCAGCGGGTCAACACGCGCTCGATGGCGGCGGTGGCGGCGATGCGCTTGTCAGCATCCGCCGTGTAACCGATACAAAACAATCCGCTGCTGCCCGGATTCCAACTCGATGCGTCAATGGAGTGCACCAGCCCGGCCTTCTCGCGGATCTCCTGCCACAGCACGGAGCTGTCGCCGCCGCCCAGCACCGTGGCGAGCAGATCGAGGATCGGTGCGTCCGCATGCGTGAGTCCGGGAATCGGCCAAGTGAGGGCGCCGCGGGTGAGCTCGACATCCTCGAAGCGGTGCTCAGCCCGCGGAGCGAGTTGGAGCGGCTCGGCCGGAACCAACACGGGGGCGAGGCGCGCGCGCGGCGTGCTGCCGAAGTGTTGCTCGACCGCGGCGCGGGTCGCGGCGAGATCGATATCGCCCACAATGACGACGACCAGATTGTTCGGCACGTAACGCGCTCGGTAGTAGCCGACGAGATCTTCCCGGGTGACGGCGGAAAACACCTCGCGGTGGCCAATCACGGGCTGACGATACGGATGCTCGCGGAAAGCCGTCGAGAAAAGCGCGTCCCACAATCGGTTTTCCGGGTCATCCTTCGTCATCGCGATCTCGCGGAGAATAACGTCTTTCTCCTTCGCCGTTTCGTCGGCCGGGAGCGTGGAGTTCAACACCGCGTCGGCGAGCAGGTCGATAGCGACCGCCGTGTGCTCACTGGGCAGATCGATGTAGTAGACCGTGCGGTCAAAGGTCGTATAGGCATTGATGTAGCCGCCGTGCGCCTGCACCGTCGCGGAAATTTCGCGGCCGGCCCGGCGCGTCGTGCCCTTGAACAGCATGTGTTCTAGATAATGCGACAGCCCCGCGCCAAGGTGGGCGTCCTCGTGAATGCTCCCCGTTTTCACCCAGACCTGCACCGAAGCCAAGGCAGCGGAGCGATCAGATTTGAGGATCAGCGTCAGACCATTGGGGAGGACGGTGCGCTCAACGGGCTCGCGCCAAAAAGCATCGAGGAGGTGAAGATCAGCGGTGGCGGAGGACAACAGTGTGGGCATGAAGGAGGGTTGGCTGGAGGCCGCGAATCATTCGCTCAAGCCGGCCGAAAAAAGGCTAGGCCGCACCGAGGACTTCCGTCGAAGGTGAGGTTCCCGGAGGGCGGGCGCGTTTGGTAGGTTGAAAAGGTTTCACGAACGCCGTCTCAAAATCGTAGATGTCGGAAAAATCTTCGCGCTGGTCGCTCTCGGTTTTTGAAAACACGTTGTATTCGATCAAATTGAAAACGATGTCGCCAAAATGCGTGCAACGCGTGACCCCCCAGGCCGTGAGCACCGTGTGCGTGAGGGGCCCGAACTGGTCGAGCGCGTAGACGCGGAGACCATCAAGGAGTTCGGCTCCGCTCACATGGCGGGACTTATCCGCACGGGCGGCATCCTTCTTGCGCAACTCCTTGACCGCGTGGTCTAGCCCGAGGCGGACGAAGTCGTAGGCCTTACGATCAAAGCGCGGATCTTCCTTGCAGATGAGGGTGACAATGTCGGCGAAATGAGGGTCTTCCATGTGAAAGGGCAAAGGACCGTGGCACACGCGAAGCCCTCGCGCAACCTCGCGCTCACGTCATTTACCCGCTCCCGCCTTGGGAAAAGACCCGAGAAGGAAATGCCGGCAAATCAACGCGACGCACGTAACCGGCTTGCCCCAATTGATTCTTTCAAACCCGCGAAAGTTACCGCTGCCTGGCTCCACGCTTGCCCGCGGGGGCGCGTCTTCGCTCGAACGCGCCATCGCGAAGCTCAAGTCTGCTGGGCTGCGGATCACACAACCCGGGATCGCCATTCTTACTGCGCTGCACCCTTGCGAACAACTCACGAGCATTGAGCAGTTGCATTTCATGGCCGACAATCTCCTCGCCGCGAAAAAATGGTCCCGATGATCATCGTGCTGCCTTGGGGCCACGCCGTGCCCTTCGGCGGTCCGGGGTACAACAACGGCACCTTCGGTCGCTACCTCGCCAAGGAAGTCGCTGCAAAGCCCTCCTCGACGATCCGACGGGCACCAACGCCAAACTCAAACGGCTCGAAATCGCCTGCGGTCGGCAGGACTCGTTGTTCGCCTCGAGCGAGCGCATGGCGGGCACGTTGTCCGCCGCCAAAGTGCGCTACACCTTTTTTCTGATGGCAGGCCGGCACCATTACGTCGTGTGGCACCGCTGCTACGAAGAGACCGCGCCGCTGCTCTTCCGCTCAGTCCGGCACGGTGTCTGATCCGCCACGTGCGCACTTGCCAATTCCCACGCGCACGCCGACGGTCACGACTCTTCCCTCACGACCATGTCATCTCCGATCTCCCGCCGCACCGCCCTTCGCGCCATCGCCGGTGCCACCGCCCTCGCCTCTCTAAGCCGCTCCCGAGCCGCTGACGCCGCCACCAAATCCACCCCTGCCACGCCCACGACGTCGAGCCCGCTCCGCCAGTCGGCTTGCAAATGGTGTTGGCCCAAGATCGACCTCGACGCCTTCTCCGTAGCCGGAAAAGAAATGGGTCTCGTCGCGATTGATCTGCTCCAGCCGGAAGATTTCCCCACCCTCAAGAAACACGGTCTCCTCTGTTCGATGGTCAGCAACCCGACCGCCAAAACGCCCCAAGGCGTCAACGTCGGCGGGATCGGCAAAGCCTTCAACCGTCTCGAACATCACGATACGCTCGTGGAGATTTACACGAAGCGAATTGCCGAAGTCGCTGACGCCGGATTCACCAACCTCATTTGTTTTTCCGGTAACCGCGAAAAAATGGACGATCAGCAGGGCCTCGAAAACTGCGCCGTCGGTCTCAAACGTCTCCTGAGCATCGCCGAAAAGCGCGGCGTCAGCCTCGTGATGGAGCTCCTCAATTCAAAGGTGAACCACAAGGACTACATGTGCGATCGCACCGCTTGGGGCGTGGAACTCTGCAAGAAGATCGGCTCCGAACGCTTCAAACTCCTCTACGATATCTACCACATGCAGATCATGGAGGGGGACGTCATCCGCACGCTGAAGGACAACGCCGCCTATATCGGCCACTACCACACCGCCGGTAATCCGGGGCGGAACGAATTCGAATCCCAAGACCAGCAGGAGCTCAACTACCCGGCCATCATGCGCGCGATCAAGTCGACCGGCTTCAAGGGCTTCGTCGGCCAGGAATTTCTCCCGAAGCGCGACGCGCTGACCTCGCTGCGCGAAGCCGTGAAGTTGTGCAACGTGTGACGCTCGACCCGACGGTCCGCACGTTACTGCGCTTCGGCCTCATTGCCTTCGACGCACTCATGGCACTATCCGCGGTCACGAATATCGTCGCAGCCTGACCGCGCCACGCTGGAGCCAGCGTCGGTCTTGCGAGAGAACTGCGGATTCAGGAAACCGGATGCCAGCCACTTCGCGACCGCAAGCCCATCGGGTTGCGACGTGTTTCTGACCAACAACCAGCACCTCGGTCGCTGCCAAGCGATCGTCGTCGAAACACGGTAACCGGCGCGATTAGGCGGCACCCTGCAAGGCCGACTTCGTGGCCTCAAGCACCTGGGTGAAGGGTGCCTCGCCGGCAGCGCCGAAACGCGGGTGACGCGTGAGTTTCGCCTTGGCGAGCGCGGGTGACGACAGACCACAACAGAAACGCGCCAGCGGCCGAGCACCACTCAGCGCGCGCGGATGCTCCGCGCAGAGCGCACGGAGTTCATCGGCGGTGAGGGGGACCGCGGCAGCGGCGCGCTCCAGCACAGCGCGCACATCGCCCGCGCACAACCCGCAATGTCCGCAGCCACGGCCGTGCTCCTCGCCGAAATACGCGAGCAAACGACGGACGATACATCCCTCCCCTCCGACCAACCTTGCGACCGCAGCCACCCGCGCGATGTCGCTGCTTTCGCGAACGGAGAATCGCCGCTGCAGTTCGTGCCAGACAGCGGCCAAATCCTCGGGCACCCGCACTACGCAGTAACCTTGACGCACACCGGCAACCTGCAGCTCAAGATCGCCTTTCTCCTCGAGGAACGTCAGGGCCTTGACCACGCGGTCGCGCTCGCCCCCGAGCGCCTCCACCGCTTCGGCGAGGACGACGGAGTTCCACACGCGGCCGACCTTCGCGAGGGCGAAGAGTCTTTCGAGAAATGTGCGCCGCTCGGCGTCGAAGCGCGCGAGGATTTCCTCGGGGGCGCGGAGAAATTTCCACTGATACGTCGTGTAGAACGGTGCGGTCGCCGCGATCAGTCCATCGAGTTCGAGGTAGGTCAGCGCGGTCCCGATGACGAGTTGGCGTATGTCGTGGCGGGCGGAGAGTTCGTAGGCCGAGATGTCGAACACGTCGCCCGCGGAGCGATTGGCGAGCAGTTCATAGAGGAGATCGCGCAGCGCCTCGGGCGTGGGTGTGTCGCCGTAGGTGAAGTTTTCCAGCACCGTGAGATCTGCGGCCGCCGCGAGGATTTCGCAGTGCGAGGGCGCGCCATCACGGCCGGCACGACCGATCTCCTGCGCGTAGTTTTCGACGCTCTTCGGAAGATTGTAGTGATAGACCGCGCGGATGTTCGCCTTGTCGATACCCATGCCGAACGCGATGGTCGCAACGACGATGGCCCGGTCCGACGCCATGAAGCGGTTTTGCACGGCCTCGCGCACCTCTGCCTCCATGCCCGCGTGATAGGCCTCGGCGGTGAACCCGACCGCGACCAGCGCCGCAGCGACGTGCTCGGCAGTTTTCTGGAGTGTCACGTAGACGATGGTCGGGCCTAGGGATCGCGCCCGGAGCCGCTCGATCAATACGCTGATTCGCTCCGGTGACGCGCACGCCGTCACGCGCAGAAAAAGATTCGGCCGATAGAAGCCCGTGTGGACGTGGGCCTCGGGCGCGATGGAGAACGCGCGGCAGATGTCCTGCGCGACCGCCGGTGTCGCCGTCGCAGTGAGTGTCAGCACGCGACCTACTTTCAACTCTTCGGCGTAGCGCGCGAGCTTCAGGTAGTCGGGCCGGAAATTGTGACCCCACTCGGAAATGCAATGGGCCTCATCGATCACCAGCAGATCGATCCGGAGTGTTTTCAGCTGGGCGAGAAACCGTTCGTTGGCGAAACGCTCGGGTGCGACGTAGAGGAGTTTTAGGCTTCGCGCGCGCAAAGCGCTTTGGATTTCCTCAAACACCTCGCGGCTCACCGAGGAATCCAGCCGCGCCGCCGCAATGCCGCGCGCGAGGAGAAAATCCACCTGATCCTTCATCAGCGCGATCAGCGGTGAGACGACGACGGTGAGCCCTTCGAGCAGCAGCGCCGGGAGTTGGTAGCACAGGCTCTTGCCGCTGCCGGTCGGAAACACGGCGAGCGCGGATTGGCCAGCGAGGAGTTGCGCGATAACGGCTGCTTGGCCGGCGCGGAAGGCAGTGAAACCAAATTTTTCGCGGAGGAGCGCCTCGGTGCGGGCGGCGTCAAGCGAGGTCGCAGTCATACGAACAACGGTGTGCACTCTGTTTGGATTCGCACCAAGCAAATGTTTTGCCACAGCAGTATCATACCGGACCCAGCCCCGGCCACCGCCGGTTTCCGCTACGCCACTCAACGAGGAAAAGGATATCTTCCCATTACAGAATCTTGATCCGATCCCGGTCTTTGATGGCGAAAATGAACGCCGCACCGTGCCGGGTATTTTCCCGCAAGCGCTCCGTCGCCAACGCCCATAGTCCGTTAAACTGTTTGCGCATATCACCGGCTCGATGGCCAGGGAGATCTTCAGCTCCGTCGGCAACATCAGCATGGCTCACCTCGCAGTGCCCGCACCAACGCGGCCAGTGCGCGGACCTCGCTGCCGCGCACGACCACGCCATCCGGCAGTGACACGCTCAACTCCGCCGGGGCCTTCTGCCCCATCGGCAGTTGCACCTACGCAAACCGCACCGCGCTCTCGCCGCATATCAAGAGCTGCCAACTCGTGCTCGGATTCACCGAATTCGAACTTGGCGGTATTTGGAACACGATGCCCCATCACACGCACAGCCGTCGCACGGAAATCTATCTCTACTTCGATCTCGGCGAAAACATCGCGATGCGCTTCAGAGGCGAGCCGCAAGCCACCCGCCACCTCGTCGTCCGCGACCCCGAGGCCGTCCTTTCCCCCGCGTGGTCCGTTCACTGTGGCTTCGGGACCGGCGCCTACCGCTTCGTGTGGGGCATAAGCGGCGACAACCAAGTCTTCGCCAACATAGACCCCTCCCCCATCGCGACCTTACGCTGATTCGTTCGACGCAGTGCCCCGCACGCTCGGACGCTGCTCGCTCCCCCCTACCCCACCGCGCCGCTTACTCGACGTTCGCGATTTGCTCCCGCACTCGCTCGAGCTCGTTCTTCAGCTCAATCACGGCGCGCGAGATCGTCAGATCGTTGGCTTTGCTCCCGATGGTGTTCACCTCACGACCGATTTCCTGCAAAATGAACTCCGCCTTGCGTCCGATTTCCCCCTCCGATTTCAGCAGCGCGGCGAATTGCTCGAAGTGGCTCCGCAGCCGTGTAATCTCTTCCGTGACATCGCAGCGATCGGCAAACAGCGCAATCTCGCGCAGCACCCGCTCATCGTTCAAATCCAATTCTAGCCCCGCGTCCCGCAGCCGCTTCATCAATTGCTCGCGATAGCTCGCGGGCACTTGCGGCGCACGGGCCACCACCACGTCAACCTGCCGATGGAGTAATTCGCTGCGCTTGATAAAGTCGATCATCAGCGACTCGCCTTCTTTCGCCCGCATGGCCGAAAACGAACGCAAAGCCGTCGTCAGCGTGGCCGTCAGCGAGGCCTGCGCCGCCTCGGCCGCTGGCAGCTCACTCTCGCGGCGCTGGGAATTCACCACTTGCCACAACAACTCGGGGGTCGGTTGAAACGGCACGCCCTTGCGCGCCGCAAACGCCGCCACCCGGTCCAACGCCTCGGACGCCGCCTCCTCGTCCCCGGTGGCCTGCGTCGCGGATTTGCTCCCGGTCAGTTCGATGTCGACGTGCACCTTGCCGCGTGACGCAAACTTTCTCACCCACTCGCCCACGAGCGGTTCGAGGCTGTCCCACTCCTCCGGCATTTTTACCGTGAGATCGAGCGTCTTCCGGTTCACCGAGTTGACCTGCACCGTCAGAGAAAACCCTGCCAGTTCCGCGGTCGCCCGCCCGTAGCCAGTCATGCTTTTCATAGTTTCACGCCTAAAATCTTCGCAACCTGCTGCACGTCTTTGTCGCCGCGCCCCGAAAGATTGATGATAATCACCTTGTCCTTCGCCAGCGCCTTCGCCCGCTTCATACCCTCGACGATCGCGTGCGTCGATTCGAGGGCGGGGATAATGCCCTCCAACCGCGAACAGAGTTGAAAGGCCGCCATGACCTCGTCGTCCGTCGCGTAAGCAAACTGGATACGCCCGCTGTCGCGATAGAACGCGTGCTCCGGACCCACCGCCGCGTAATCGAGTCCCGCGCTCACCGAGTGCGTCGACTCAATCTGACCCTCCGCATCCTGCAGGAGAAACGTCTTGCAGCCTTGGAGCACCCCGAGGCGTCCTCCGGCAAAACGCGCCGCGTGCTCGCCGCGCTTGATGCCGTGCCCACCGGCCTCTACGCCGATCATCCGCACGTTCGGCTCCTCGAGGAATTCGAAAAACAGGCCGATCGCGTTGCTGCCGCCGCCAACACAGGCAATGAGCTCGTCCGGCAGCCGCCCTTCCCGGGCGAGGATCTGCTCCTTCGCCTCTTGGCCAATGACGCGGTGAAAATCCCGCACCATCATCGGATAGGGATGGGAGCCATAGGCGGTGCCCAAGATGTAGTGCGTGCTGCGTACATTCGTGACCCAGTCCCGCATCGCCTCATTGATCGCCTCTTTGAGCGTTTTTTGGCCCGCGGTCACCCCGCGCACCTCGGCCCCCATGAGTCGCATCCGAAACACATTGAGCGACTGCCGCTCCATGTCGTGCGCGCCCATGTAGACGACACATTCCAGACCAAACTTCGCGCACGCCGCCGCGGTGGCGACGCCATGCTGCCCCGCGCCGGTTTCCGCAATAATCCGTTTCTTGCCCATCCGCCGCGCGAGTAACGCCTGCGCCAGCGCGTTGTTGATTTTGTGCGCTCCGGTGTGGAGCAAGTCCTCCCGCTTCAGATAGATCTTGGCTCCGCCACAATGCTCCGTGAGTCGCGCGGCGAAGCCCAGCTCGGTCGGACGCCCCGCAAACTCTTTCAAGTGGTGCCGCAACTCCGTGAGAAACACCGAGTCTTTTCGCGCCAAATCGTAAGCGGCACCCAATTCTTGGAGAGCGGTCATGAGCGTCTCCGGCACATACACGCCACCGTAACCGCCGAAATGCCCCCCCGTGTCGGGCAGTGAGAAGCGGTCAAGGGGTGCGGTGTGGGCGTTGGCGAAAGACATTGTAGGCAAGAGTGAGACGAGGCTTCGGGGAGAAGCAAAAGATTTTCCGCGGTTCACCCGCCGTGATCCCCCCCGCCCCATTCGTGCTCGGCCGTGCTTCGGTCCCGTAACGCCTCACTTCTGCGCAACGCGACCCTTCAGAAATGTCAGCACGTCCTGGAATTTATTCCGATTCGACTCATCGACCGCCACGAGATTTTCATGCGCCTCCAGCACGAGGCGGGCACTCTCCAGTTCTGTGTGCTGCACGCCTTTCAACAGCGTGTCGCACTTGCTCACGCACTGGGCAAAGTCCCCCACATCTACAATCAACAGACGATGCAGGCCGAGGTTGCGGATCAGCTCGAAGTTGCGCTCACCGACCCGCGCCAAGACCAAGCTGCCCCGCGGCACCGTCTTGCGGAGCTCCAGTGCGGCACCCGCCAGCACGCCCAGAAACGTGCTGTCCATGCTCGTACAGTTCTGGAAATCGAGCACGAATCGTCGCCGGCCCTGCTGCAGCAGCTCGCTGATGAAATCGCGCAGACATCCGCTGTTCTGAAAACTCGCGCGGCCGTCGACCCGGACGACCACGGGGTCGGACGAAGCATCGACGAGGTAGACAGGTTTGGCGGCAGACGCGGACATTGCGAACAGAGGGAGAAAAGAATCGACCCGCCGGAGGACGGCTCAAGCGCGATCGCTCGGGCCGTCACTCAGCAAGTGCGACGCACAGATTTGCGGAAATATCTTTCTATCGGGAGAAATCGCCCCCGCCCTACTCCGACGACGGCGCGCGGATCCACTCAGTTTTTTGCCACAATTTGGCGGAGCACGTAGGGCAAGATCCCACCGTGTTGGTAATAATCGATCTCGATCGGCGTATCGATGCGGCAGCGCACCGGCGCATCGAACACTTCGCCGTTTTTCCGCGTGATGTGCAGCACGAGGTCTTGCTGCGGTTTGATATCCGGACTGAGACCGACGATGTCATAGGTCTCTTGACCGTCGAGCAGGAGCGACGCCGCGGTCGTGCCTTCTTTAAACTGCAGCGGCAGCACACCCAT
>SXGR01168199.1_pt1 | contig 21683 bp, 28 predicted proteins | sample 3174711 | NCBI WGS metagenome assembly SXGR01 (sample SAMN11356860, study PRJNA531348) | freshwater metagenome | isolation source: freshwater sample F1-60 | place: China: Fuxian Lake, Yuxi | collected 2017-12-25 | reverse complement strand
GGTGTTTCTTCATACTTAAAGGTCTTAGCAAATTCTTCTTCCAGGTCTCCACCTTTCTTAAACGCAAACCCTTTCGCCGCCTTTCTCTCTGCATATAATTTCAACAGCTCCTTCGCAATTTTCTGCGTCTCCTTCTTCACTTTATTCGTCATCGTGTTCCATTCCGCGCTACCAAGACGCGTCAATTTCGGCATTAATTCCTCTGATCCAATATATTTATTTACCTTATCCGCCTGATCAATCGGCACAAAAAGTTTGTCGTTTTCAGCATACCCAAGCTTTAAATACTCTTTCGTAATATTGTCTACAGTTTTTCTCTCAAGGCCCAAAAATTTCGCAATTCCATGATCATTGTGCACAACATAGTCCCCGACTTTTAAACTTGTTAAAAAGTCGTCAAAAACCGACTTCGAACTTTGTTTTTTCTTCTCCTCACGAATCAAAGAAACATCCGTATCATTCAATAAAAGAATTTTCTGCTGTGGTGATTGAAACGAAAGTGGAAAAGTATCTTCCTTATCAACATCAATCAAAAACACTGAACTCTGAGTAAATTTTTGCGCATCCATTCCCATAACAAACGGCACATTTTGATCAACCATAAGCCCACGAATATCCTCAATATGTTTTGTGAAAAATAACACCTTCCACTCCGCACTGATTTTGTCTCTCAAATCATTTGCCAGATCATAAGCATTTCGATATTTCAAAACCGAGAAAAAGTGCAGATGTTTATGATTTGAAACATCATCATTAAAAGATGTAAACGCAATTGTTTTACAACTATTCGAAGCCCTCTCCATAAAATCATTCCACACCTCATAATACTCATCCACTACATCAATTTCATCGTCCACAATCGCATCACGTTGATTAAATAAACTAATAATATCCCCATCAACCTCGCTACAATTCAATGAAAAAATATCAAAATTTTCCACAGAAGCCATATCCTTCGTATAGTCACTTTCTTCTACAAAACAAATTTTTTCCACAATATCAAAATCCATATCTATCCGCATCGCCCCCTCGCTATTCACCGGATAAACATACAAACTATCTCCAGCCCGATAATACTGTCCCTTTTTTAAAATTTGCTCGTCGGTAACCTCATAACCCCGACTAACAAGTTTCTCAATTATCTTAACAAGGTCGTTTTTTTCCCTTTTTTTAATTTCAATTTTGCTCTCCTCAAATCTTCGCACATTTGGAAAATTTTGCAGAACAGAATCGAAATTCACCACAAAAACCGCCCGATCATGTGCAAAAACCCTGGAAACAAATTCAAGTTTTTCTACATTCCGAACCTCTTCAAATTCACTATAAATTGAAAATGAAATCCTCTCATCATCCGGCCTTTTTCGATAAACAAAAACTGGGCGATCACTCCACATCTCCATCGCCTTTTTCACCATAATCTGTTCAGACTGATCATTCACAATCCATAAAACATTTCCCACATCATTTTTCTTTTCACGAAAAATATCACTAAGAAGCATCGCCTTTGACGAGCTATTATATGCACCTGAATAACTTACATTCTTTGGCCCACTGAAGACTTCAGCAGCTTCCAAAAGTTGTTCTTTTGGAAAAAAAGAAATTATATTCTTCATGAATTATCAAAAACTAAACCTTTAAAGGCATTATTATGTAGGTGTAATCATCTCTTTTTGCAGGGCGAATAACCGCCGGTGAAACCTTATCGTTCATCTCTAAAACTACTTTTTCATCATTAATATAAGTCAAAACATCTAATAAATATTGGGAATTTAGAGAAATTTTATTATTCTCTCCTTCAATCTTAATCATAACCTCCGCTTTTTCCTCACCAACTTTTGTCTCCTCGGAAGCTACAACTAATTTTCCATCATTAGTTGCTGAAAGTTTTATACTATTATTATTTTCTCGTGCAAAAAGACTAACTCTTTTTAAAACTAGAGATAAATCCTCAATAGAAACCTCCACTTTAGTCTTATAACCACTTGGAATAATCTTCTCATAATCAGGGAATTTCCCCTCAATTAATCTTGAAATTAACTCAATATCCCCACAACTAAATAAAATTTGGTTTTTTGCGATATTTACTTTCACCTCTTTATCCTCAAGTTTTGCAATAATTTTAGAAAGCTCCATCATTGTTCTTGCTGGTACAATACATGAAACCTCCTCTTTTGTACCCTTAATAAGGGCAACTTTTCTCTCTGCTAAGCGGTAACTATCTGTTGCAACCATTACTAAATTTTCACCACTACAAGAAAAATAAACTCCCGATAAAACAGGTCTAGATGTATTCATTGAAGCTGAAAACACACTCTCATTTATACCTTCATAAAAATCCTTCACTTTAACTACGAATTCCTGTTCTTTCTCCACTTTTGGAATCAATGGAAACTCATCAGCGCTTATACATTTAATTTTTGTATGTGAAGTTGATGAATCAATTGATAAATTAAGGCCATCAAGAAGATTTAATTCCACTTTTTCATCACTCAATAAAGCAACGTAGTTTGTAATCAATTTTGCTGGAACAGTGATAGCTCCTTCACCTCGAACATCGGCATCAATTGAACAACTAATCGCAATTTCCAAATTTGTTGATGAAAAAAGCAATTTTTTCCCTTCCGCCTTTATTAAAATATTATTTAAAACCGGTAATGTGTTATTTGGACTAATCGCTTTATTCACAATATTTAAAGCATGATCCAAATCTCTTTGAGAACAAAAAAGCTTCATAAACAGAAATGTGAGAAAATAAATTACTAAACTATTTGGTGCCCTTTTTTTTAAACCTACCCCATTATATGAATATTTCCTTTAAGCACAATATTAATTAACCTATTGGAAACCAAAAAAAGAAAAAAGAAAGTAAAACTATTAAACAGTTATCTAAATGGAATTTTTGTATTTAATTAATTATATATGAATAGTTGTAGTTACGTATTTACTTTTTTAAATAAAGATGGTGTGTATATGTATGACTATTTTATCCTTATTTAAAAACAAAACACCTTATTTTATTAAACATTTAAAAACCTTCTTAAAACCTGTCTGGGTACAAAATGTTTAAAACCTGTTTAAAACCTTGATAAATCAGCCTTTTCCCTCTATTATTGGCAAGCTTATTTTTAAGAGTTTTTATAGTTTTAGACAAAAATCATGGAATACTTGTTTACAATTTTAGTTGGTATGGTGGTTGGCCTCGGAGGAATGTTTATTTTTTTCAAAGGACGCGGTTTTATTGATGTAGATAAAAGAAAAAAAGAGGTAGAGATTTTGTTGGAGGAAAAAAAGGAAGAAGCAAAGTCTTATCTGGAAGATACAAAAAAGTATGTGGAAAACTTCCGAAAAAATGCACACGAAGAGGTTGAAAGACGTGCAGATCGTTTAAAAAAGATGGAAGAAGCGCTTGGTTATAAAGAGCATAGTGTAAACAAAAAAGATGAAAAGAATAAAGAACTCAAATTAAAAATAGCCTCAATTGAGGAAGAGTTACAAGGTGTGCAAAACACGATCAAAAGAATGGACCACGAAACTATTGAAAAACTTTCCCAAAAGGCTGGTAAAAAAGTGGAAGATCTAAAAAATGAGATTATTAATAGTTATACGAAAGACCTTGAGCATGAAGAAATGGAAAAACTTAGTATTATAGAAGAAGGGTTAAAAGAAAATGCTATAAAGCAGGCAAAAGCTTATCTGGTAAGCACGATGCAGAGACTAACCTCTCCTACTTCTGTAGAAAATCGTGCGGTAGAAGTGCGTGTCCCTCAAGATCACATTAAAGGAAAAATTGTTGGACGGGATGCTAAAAATATAGAGGAGTTTGAAAATTTAATGGGGCCGGACGTCGCAGTTGTATTTAATGATATGCCAAATATTATTAGTATTTCTTGTTTTAACCTCTTTAATCGTCGAATTGCCCAGAAAGCAATGGAAAAACTGGTTATGGTAAAAGGTGAGATAAATAAAGAAGTTATCCATAATTCAGTAAAAGAAGCAGAAAAAATTGTAAACGAAGAAGTTTATAAATTAGGATTAGAAGCTATTAAACAGTTAAACCTCAATGTCGAACGCTTTGATAAAGAAATATTGAAAATTATTGGTAGACTCCAATACCGCACAAGTTATGGCCAAAATATTATGAAACACTCAATAGAGGTTGCCTGGGTTGCCGCAATGCTTGGCTCAGAACTTGGCCTTAATCCCGAAGTTTGCAAAATTGGAGGATTCCTTCACGACTTAGGTAAAGCTATAGATCAAGACCCTACTGTTAAAGATGCTCATGACCGTTTAAGTAAGGAAATTATGGAAGCTCACGGATTCTCCTGGGAAGAGGTTCACGCAGCCTGGACACATCACGATGCTATTCCTCAGGAAACACCGGAAGCGCTTATTGTAAAAGCTGCAGATGCTGTTTCTGCTGGTCGGCCAGGTGCACGTCAGGAGTCAATTTTTAGTTATACTGAGCGTATCAAAGCCCTTGAAGAAACAGGGAACTCGTATGAAGGAGTAAGTCGGTCTTTCGCAATTTCTGCGGGAAGAGAGCTCCGTGTCCTTGTTGACCCAGATAGAATAAAAGACAGCGACATGCCTATTCTTGCTGAAAAAATGGCTGATCAAATCGAAGAAACCATTGCTTATCCAGGAAAAATCAAAGTAAACTTGATTCGTCGTGTAGAGCACATGAATTATGGTGGCGGCGTTGTTAAGACAACAAAAACTACTCGTAAAAAATGAGTGATAAAAAAGACAAGAAAGGCAAGCTTGATAAGGTAATTATGGGAGCCATTATAGGTGGCGCCATTGGGTCAGTTCTAGGCGCCAGTATTGCACCTAAAGAAGGTAAAGAAACCAGAAAAGACCTTCTAGACACTGCTAAAAAAGTTACTGACAAATCGATTACAATTTTCCAAAAAGTTAAAAATTTCGTGAAAAGGAAAAAAGAAATTCCCCACGAGGATTAACATATGAAACACCATCCAAAAGTAAAAAAGGTGATCGTCTCTGTTTTGATCGGGAGTATTATTGGTCTCTTCATTGTAAGCAGCATATTTGCTTTGAAGGTTTATTTTAACGGGCGCGCTCCAGGAGGTTTAACTATAGCCGGTATCGACATTTCTTATGACAGCAACCAGGCCGTTGAGGGAAAATTAAAAAACGCCGTTACGACATATTTAAATCAGCCAATAGGGATTTCTATTAGCGGCAAAAGTAAAAACATTTCCCCTATATCTCTTGGTGTGGAAATTTTAGTCCCGGAAAGTGTCAAAATGATTGATAAAATAGATAGCTTTAACAGCTCAACAATCGAGTTTTTAAGGGCACTGATTGTTCCTCAGAAAAAAAATATCCCCCTGCTTGTTCGAATTAATGAAGAAAAATTAATTTCCGCTTTAAATAAAGAATTTGGTCTTACTGCACCAGAAAATGCCAAGTTTTATATTAATCAAAACAAGACTCTTTTAATTGAAGCAGAAAAACCTAGCAGTTATTTTAATAAAAAAAAGCTAGTTCAAGACCTAAAAATCCACAGTAAAACCCTAGATAATGAAGATTTTGAAATTACTTTGGAAGAAGCTCTTCCTGACATTCTCTCTGCAGATCTAGAAAAACAAAAGCCGCAGGTTTCCCAAACACTAACACACAAGTTGGTTCTGATAGACCCTGTTTACAGCGATGATTGGACGATCACACTCGCTGACAAGAAGGATTGGGTAATTTTCAATACCACTGCCCAAAGCACTGTAATCGAAATCAATCAGGGAAAATTAAACGAATTTATTGACGCCGAAATCTCAAAATGGCTGGATAAACCCGTCACAAATGTCACAATGTCGAAAAAAGGCGAGGAAGTGATCATCGAAGGAGATGGTCACGACGGCCGCCTGATTCAGAGGGAGGCGCTTAAAAGATCTATCGAATTGGCCGCAGTCGCCAAAATAAAAAATGTCCCGATTCCCACAAAAAAAATCGTTCCGGAACTGAAAATTTCCCAGGAACTCCAGGAACTTGGTATCAAAGAACGCATCGGCGTTGGCCATACCTCTTTTTACGGCTCACCCGTGAATCGTGTTTTCAATATTAACGTTGCTACAAATAAATTAAACGGAAAACTAATCGCCCCCGGCGAAACCTTCTCTTTCAACAAAACCATCGGAAATGTTGATGGCTCAACCGGTTATCGCAAGGAGCTTGTAATAAAAAAAGAAGGAACACTTCCCGAATTTGGCGGCGGTGTCTGCCAGGTCTCCACCACAATGTACCGCGCCGCGCTTTTTACCGGCCTGCCGATCGTTGAAAGGAATCAGCACTCCTATGCTGTTTCCTACTATTCACAAATAATGGGCGACGGTCTCGATGCCACAATTTACATTGGCGGTCCCGATTTAAAATTTCAAAACGATACAGAAAATCACCTTCTCGTTCAGGCCTACACCAAAAACGAATATGAGCTTTATTTTATCTTCTATGGCACCTCCGATGGCCGCAGTGTTCAGATGGAGGGCCCATATTTATCAAATTACCGCAATCCCGGCCCGACTCAAACCATCGAAACCAACGACCTTTCTCCTGGTCAAAAAAAACAAGTCGAAAAGTCCCATACCGGCTTCGATGCCCTTTGGTATCGCTATCTCACAAAAGCCAATGGCGAAGTTATCAAAGAAACCATCGCTACAAAATACAAGGCAATTCCTGCAAAAGTATTGGTCGGCGCCGCTACTTCTGCTCCTGTTCAGTAGAAAGCTTTTTGATCTCCTTTTTCAGTTCTTTCGCATGCTCGCTATCCGGCTGTAGCACCAAAATTCGTTCTACAATCTCCGCCGCCTCTTTTAAATTCCCCAAATCTTTCTGAATATCCGCTGTCAAAAACAGAAAATCCATATTTTCCTGATCAATATCCATCGCTTTGTTAATCGCCATTAAAGCATGATTTAACTGCCCCAAAGAACGATAAACCTGCCCCAGGCTTACAAACCTCTGTGGACGCGAAGGATCAAGAATAACCGCTCTCTGATATGCCTGTTTCGCTCCTTCAAACTCATTTTGCTGATAAAGCGCCAACCCCAAATGGCTGTAATGAACAGCTTCGTCCGTCTGTGCGCATAATTGTTTAAACAAAGCCGAAGCCGCACTAAACATCTGTTTCTGCATATAGAGCATCGCCAGTTTGTGCTGAGCCTCCTGATGAAATTCGTCCATCGCCAGAATCTGCACCAAAAACTTAATCGCCTCATCCTCTTTGCCGACTTTAATTTTTACATCCGCTTTTTCCAGATACTCCTCAATCAATTTTTTATCTCCCTTCGAAACTTTTTTCTTCTCTCCTTCCTGCAACTCCTCTTCATCAGAAAAAATATCTTCAGGCTCGGGCGCCGGCATCGCCGCTAATTTCTTCTCTGCCATATATCGATGAACGAAAACCGCGATCAAAGTCGCCACGCTCACAAGCATTAAAAAGTAAGTCCACATAATTTATAAGGCTAACATCAAATTTTCTAAAACTAACCGCGAGTTTACATTTCTCGACAAAAGCGCGCAAGCCTCTTCTGCTTTTACCACCGTTTCAATATATCTCCTTTCTCCATCCAAAATCCTACTTCTGAGTACATGAATGAGCAGATTAAAGAAAATCTCCAGATTCTCACCCTCCTCGAGCAACGTCTCCATATAACCAAATCTCTCTGCAACATTCCGGTGATGGAGAAAATTTTCAATATCATGATAAATTTTCATATACTGCGCCAATTTCTCTGGGCTTTCCATCAAATCAATCGCTTTTCCAGTCTTCCCCATCGAAAAAAGCCCCACTTTCGTCATCGTCTCCTCCTCCGCCTCCGGATAAATCTCCCTTATTTTTTCTTTCAAAAAATTAAGGGAAACGTTATTAAATTTTACTACTCTTGTTCGTGAAACAATCGTCGGCAAAATCTGGCGGAGATTATTGCAGGTTAAAATAAAAATCGTCCCGTTCGGCGGTTCCTCCAAAGATTTCAGCAAGCTATTTGCCGCTTCTGTCGTCATCCTTTCTACATTTTCCAAAATAAAAACCTTATATTTCGCCTGCTTCGACATATTGCACCTCTCTACCAGTTTTCGCACCTCCTCAATCTTAATAGACTCACCCTCATCCAAAACCTCATAAGTATCCATATGCCCGCCTTTTTCCACCTGAATACAGGTTGGACAAATATGGCAGAAATCGCTCTCGCACTGCAAAATCCCCGCAAATTTCCTTGCGACCGTCCTCTTTCCAATACTATCCGGCCCCGTCAGTAAATACGCATGCGCAATATTATTTCCAGCAATATCTGCCTCGATCTGCCTAAGCTGTTTCTCATGCCCGATTATGTTCCAATTATACTTCATAAAATTTTCTTAATCGGCCCTCTTTTTAAAAATATTTATATCTTATTCCACACTTTCTCCTGCCTCACCAAAAGCTCCTTCGCATCTTCCGGATGCGCCATAAATTCTTTTACAAATCTTTCTAAACGAACATTGTTTTGAGACCCTTTCGCCAAAACCAAGTCTCCCTCTTTGATTCTTTCTTTATAAAATTCCACCGCCTCACCTACATTTTTAAAACTAAAAACATTTTCTTCTCCCAAAACAGGTATCGCTTTTTCAGCAATAAATTTTGCCTGAGAGCCTACAGTAATAAGCAAATCGCAACATTTTGCTGCCATCTCTCCGACCATTTCGTGCAAAACCTGAGACTCTTCTCCCAGTTCATTCATATTCCCCAAAACCGCTACTTTTCTGCGGTCTACGCCCACGTCTTTCAGTACCTTCAATGCCTCGTTCAACGCGGCCGGTGAAGAATTATATGAGCTGTCCAAAATAGTGACCCCCTCTTTCCCCGGAATAATATTAAGCCTTCCCGGCGGCAGATTGTATCTCTCCAAAGCTACAACAGCCGTCTCCACGCTCATTCCGAAAAGATGTCCGCAAATAATCGCCGGCATTAAGACATAAACCTGATAATCCCCCAAAACCTTCACCTTCACAGGAAATTTGTGGTCTCCATTGTGTAATGTAAAGGTTGTTCCCTCGACGGTGCTTTTAATATTGCTCGCCCAAAAATCAGCATTATCATTTTTTCCATAAGTAACAGTTTTTCTTTTTCCTCGGCTCTTCGCCAGATGTTCAACATAAGTGTTATCAATATTTAAAATTGCTATTCCGTTATCCTTCAGCTTCTCAATCATCTTCTTTTTCTCATCAAAAATATCCTGCAGATCTTTGAACTGACCATTGTCCAGGTGAACAGGAAAAATATTTGTCATCACGGCAATATCCGGCTTTACAACCGAAAGTAGAAAATCCATATCCCCGGGCTTGTCCACGCCAAATTCCAATAGCAAAACCTCACTATGATCCCTGAAAAAACTATGAAAAAATCCTTTAATCAAAAACCAGGACCATTTTGTCGCGGACGAAAACCCGCTCTCTATATCCAATATTGTCAAAAGCAGGCCAATGTCCGTATTCATACTTTTCTTGCTCTTTTTCACCCTAAACTGGGAATTCAAAACCGTAAAAATAGCCTCTTTTGTGCTGGTTTTCCCTACAGAGCCAGTAACCGCAACAACCTTGCCTTTAAATTTTTTAAGCCTTCTTTTCGCCATTCTTTTTAGCTCCCAGAAGACGACTTTTTTGAGAAATTTCTTCATAAATTATTTTACCCGCCGAGTCTAACACAAAACTTCATTTAAATCGACCTTTTCCTATGCTAAAATACCCCGGCAAACTAACCCAACAACATGAAAAAATTAGCTTTAATTCCTATTTCCCTTCTACTTTTCGCCGGCTGCAGCAAAGCCCCTGAAGAGACCACCCAGGCTCCTCCCGAAGTTCAAAGTCCAATAACCACAACTGAAATGAAAACTGCACCTGAAAGCGGCGATAAAATCGCCACTCTTACTACAAACAAAGGCACCATCAACATTCTGCTTTTCACTGAGGAAGCTCCTGAAACCACCAAAAACTTCATAGAACTGGCCAAACAGGGCAAGTACGACGACACAATCTTTCACCGCGTGATCGATAACTTCATGATTCAGGGCGGTGATTTCGAAAACCGTAACGGAACCGGCGGCTACAGCTACAAAGGCCCAGGAAACTATCTCCAGGACGAATTTGGCGAAGGCTTGACCCACATCCGAGGTGCAGTTTCCATGGCGAATGCCGGACCAAACACTGGAGGTAGCCAGTTCTTCATTGTTAACGCCCCAGAAGGAACTGCTTGGCTGAACGGCGCCCATGCAATCTTCGGCTTCGTTTATGAAGGAATGGACGTTGTTGACGCCATTGCAAAGGTAAACAAAAGCTCAATGGATCGCCCAAATGAAGACATGGTTATCGAAAAAGTAGAAATTTCTCAGTTCAAATAAATGCAGCAGGCGCATTTGAAAATCACCGGCATTGTCCAGGGAGTCAACTTCCGTTTCACCGCTCGTGACAGGGCCAACTCTCTCGGACTTGCCGGTTTTGCAAAAAATCTTCCAGACGGCAGCCTCGAAATCCTAGTTCAGGGAGACGAAGATGCAATAGCCTCATTCGTCAGCTGGTGCCACCAGGGCCCTCCCGCCGCCAAGGTCGAAAATGTCCATACAGAATGGGAAAACGCCGCCGTCGTTCTTTCAAATTTCAACATTTTCTAGCAGAGTTGCCATTCGTTCACCAACAAAAAAGACGCCCCCTCAGGAGCGCCTTTTAAAATCTCGGTAAATTTATTTTGCTGCTTCCACAATTGCTTTAAACACTTCCGGCTGATGAATTGCCAGCTCGGAAAGCATTTTTCTGTTAATCAGGATATCCTTTTTTGTCATAGCCTCAATTAATCGGCTATATGTGATGCCGAGCGGTCGGCATGCAGCATTGATACGTAGAATCCAGAGAGCTCTGAAAGTACGTTTTTTGGTCTTGCGATCAACATATGAATGTAAACCGGCTTTCATTACGGCATTCTTCGCCTGTGTAAACACACGGCTTCGAAGACCTCTGTAACCTTTGGCAGCCTTGACCACTTTTCGGTGCCTACGGTGGGCGGTTTCGCCTCTTTTGACTCTAGTCATGGTAGAGAATTAGATTATATAATGCCCAAACTTTCGCTTAGGCGTAGGAATTATTTGTTTAGCTTCTTCAAATTTACCTTTCCAGGCAAAAGTCTTCGGACCGCTTTCATATGCGCGGTAGTCACAGGCATACCTGATGCAAATGCACCTTTCTGTCTCTTAGATTTATTTACAAGCAAATGTCTTTTAGCCGCTTTATCAACCATTAGTTTTCCGCCGGCTCGTACTTTGACGCGTTTTTTGATTCCGCTATGAGTTTTCTGCTTCATTTTTGTGGAGTTATAATCATAATTAATGTATTTCCCTGGCTCTTCGGCGGACTCTCCAGAAGCGCCACGTCCTTTAGCTTTTCAAAGAAAGTTTTAAGTTTCTGAGTTGCAAGGTCTTTATAAATAACTTCTCTTCCTCTAAAAATCAATGAAATTTTTACTGTATTTCCTCCCTCAAGGAACTTTCTCGCTTGCTTGGCCTTTACATCTATATCGTGATCACCTGTCTTAAATCCCATTCTTATACCCTTAACTTCAGTTTTCTTCTGCGTTCTTCGATGTTTTGAGTCTACTTTTTTCTGATGATATTGATACTTGCCGAAATCCAACAATTTACAGACAGGCGGATTGGCATTTGGTGCAACTTCTAGTAGATCGGTACCGTTTTCTGCCGCTAACGACAGCGCTTTTTCTATGGAAACAATTCCAAGCTGTTCGCCGGCTGCACCCACAAGTCTTACTGAAGGGGCCTTAATTTCCTGATTTATCCTGACCTTCTTAGCTATATATTTGGATTAAAAAGCTATGGGATTTTACGAAAAAGACTTGAAAAAGTCAAGGAATTGCCACAAAATCACCACGCAATGAAAAAAGTAGTCGTCTTAGGATCAACTGGGTCGTTGGGAACTCAGATTCTCAAATTGCTTAGGAAGCACTCCCGCTATTTCGAAGTCATCGGACTTTCTTCCTACAAAAACTCAAAACTGCTCAAGGAACAGGCAGAAGCCTTTGGTGTTCCAAAAGAAAATGTCGTCATCTCAAGCCGCCACGGCTTAAAAAACCTTCTTCGCCTATCCATGCTTCCCGAAGCAGATATTATCGTGAATGTTGTCTCCGGAATCGCCGGCGTCGAGCCGACAAAAAACGCTCTCTATAGCGGAAAGACTGTTCTTCTTGGCAATAAGGAGTCGCTTGTTGCTGACGGTGAGGCGATTATGAAAATGGTCAAAAACGACAATCTGATTCCTTTGGATTCCGAGCATAACGCGATCTACGAGATTTTGCAGAGAAATCCCGAGCGCAAAGTTTCAAAAATTTCTCTCCCCTGTTCCGGCGGACCTTTTCTTCACAAAACTACAAAAGAACTGAAGCATGTGACGGCAAAAGAAGCTTTAAAGCACCCAAAATGGAAGATGGGTGACAAGATCTCCATCGAATCCGCTACGTTGATCAATAAAGGGCTTGAAATCATTGAGGCGCACTACCTGTTCGGACTCCCCTTCTCAAAAATCAAAGTAGTAATTCATCCTGAATGCCAGGTTCATGGAATTGTCGAATTCGAAGATGGTGAAACTTTTTATTATTTCGGTGCGCCAACGATGACGGAACATCTGGAAAATGCGCTTTTCCGTACGATCGATCAGGTTTTTACCAGGACGATCCGCCGCAAGATCTCCCAGAAATACCAGTTCTACACTTGTCCCCATAAAACTCTTCCGGGAATTAAAATCGTCACAAATTCTTTCCGTCAGTCTCCAAAAACAATGAAAGCCTTCCTCAAAAAAGAAGAATTCGTCATCGAAAAATTTCTCGAGGAAAAAATCGAATTCCTCGATATCTTTAAGCTACTTGCTTAAGTTTTTCTCCCAGAACAGTATTTATCCCTGCCCAGTCGTGCTTGTCCACTATTGGATTCTCTCCATAAGGGTTTTCCTGTTCAGCCAAAAGGCTCTTTGCTTCAGAAGTATGAACAATTACTAGCGCATCTGGGAACAGCATTTTGATTGTATGCAAAACTTCATAACCTTTTAAATGATCTCCGATACTGTGATCCAGAAGAATTACATCCACATGCTGTCCTCCCAGCGCTGATAACTGGCTAAGGTTCATCGCCTTGTGTGCAATTCCCCCCGCCGCCTTAATCACATCAGCGGTATCGTCTAAAATATGTTGCTCATCGTCTATGACACAAATACGCAGCCCGTTAGGAATTTTCAGTGTGTTGATTACTGGACTGCGGAGCTCTTCCCAGACTCCGGCTCCATTTGTTTTTTTAGAACAACGGCCTTTTGATTTAATTCATCAATGTAGGCCTGAGCGGTGATTAAATAATTCTGATCATCCGCTTCAAGTTCGTAGCAGGTATCTAAAATATTCCATATCAAGTTCATAAGCGCAGTTCCTTGTTTCTGAAATTCTTTAATGAATGATGCGATTACTTCAGAGTCAACAACCTGCATTGTTGCAGAAGTCAAAATAAATCTTTCAAACTCCGCCACTTTGCTATGAAGATGTTTAACTTTTTTCCTAAATCTCCGGGACGGTTATCAATTCCTCCAATCAAGTGTTTAACCGAATCAATCAATATTGCTGCTTCGCCAATAAATCCACCAATCACCTGCACTTTTGGATCCTCGTCTTCTTGTGCCAGCGAGTCCACAACCGCGTTCAACTTATTACCCAGAGTTTTTTGAGTAAAATCAATTCCCGGCATCAGATCAGTTGCTGGAGCAGGTGCATCCGCAAAAATCATCTCTTCCAGAGTGTCAATTTCGTCTTCAGATTTTCTCCGAATCACGTTCATTGTTTTTAAATTTACGGTGCACTATTCTCTTTTGAAATATTCAGAAAATCAAGCCTTAAATAGTCTCGCCAGATTTTTCATATCGACGAGCTGTCTTCCTTAAATCGGATTTTATCGGTTCAAAATTTATCTCCCCGGATTCTCCATGGCTCGACAGTGTTGAAAGATTTCTTCCGCCAGTTTTCGACTCGTATAAAGCAAGATCTGTACGCTTTCTCAATGCTCCAAAGTTCTCATCTTTAGAAAAATCTGCTTCAGCAACTCCCACGCAAATTGTGATATTTATAGTTTTTCCATCCGGTAAAACAAAATCGGTTTTTTCTACCTCCGTACGCAGCCTTTCAGCCGCTTTTTTTGCGCCTTCCAGATTTGTTTCGCTAAGCATCACTGCAAATTCTTCTCCTCCATCTCGGGCTCCTACGGTTTTAGGTACTCCTCCTTTTTCCGCACTTATCCCATTCCGCGTTGTCTGAAAAGTGAAATCCGAAATTCTCAAAGTCGTGGCCATAAGTTCGCCCATTTGTTATAAAACTGCATCACCTGCGTCGTGGCCAAACGTGTCATTTATCGATTTAAAGAAATCAATGTCCACAAGCAAGAAATTCAAAGGCTTCTCATTTTCTTTGTGATAATTAAAAAAACCGTCTGCATATCTTCTAAATGCCTGCTGATTCATCAGTTTCGATACTGGATCGAGCATGCTCTCTTCGATCTCCATCTCAAGCTCTCGACGCATTGCCAGCGCTTCTTGTAGGCGATTCGCCATCGTTTCTAACCGTACATTAGCCTCTTTGTCTTTTGAATCCTGTCCGACAATTAATTTTGTCTGAAATCTTATTACTGCACACAAAAGTTCAATTGCCGCTTTTGACGCTGGCGTCATCTCCGGTTCCTTTAAAATAATCTTACCGACCTCCTGCATAATACCCATTGCCTTTTCCGCGGTTAATTCCTGCACGTCAACAGCTTCAGTCATTTGCTGAATTCTTTCCCAGGGCGTGATTTCTAGATGGCTTCGTTTAACCATATTTATAATTTAGAGTTACTACTTATACAATACTGGCCTAGAAAAGTCAATAGTGATTGAGTTTGTAGATAAAAGTAGTAGAATAGCAATCCTATGAGTCATGCAATAATTCTTGCCGCCGGAAAAAGTGAACGTTTTGGAAAAGCAGACAAATTACTTGTCGAAATTTCTGGAAAGCCGCTTCTTTACTACACTTTAATGGCTTTTAATGATCATCCGGAAGTTTCCACAATCACCCTCGTTGTGAATCGCCAAAATGCCACAAAAATTAAGGAAATTGTTAGAAAATATCGATTTCCAAAGGTTAAAAAGTACGTTTTTGGTGCCAGAACCCGCCAAGAATCCGTAAAAAAGGGGTTAAATAGTCTAAAAGTTAAAAGCGAAGAGCTGATTCTCGTTCACAATGGTGCAAATCCACTACCCTCACAATCAGAAATTTCCGAATGCCTTAAAAAAGCAAAAAAAGTTGGAGCCTGTATTGTTGGACACTTTCTAACATCCACAATAAAAGAAGTCGGTAATTCTCATGTGCTGAAAACGCACGATCGCAAAAAGCTTTTTGCTGCAGAAACCCCGCAATGCGCAAAATTTGGAATCTTGAAAAATGCCCTAAAAAAAGCTCTAAGTTGCACAGATGAAGCGATGGCCCTGGAGGCGGCCGGCCAAAAAATTGCTTTCGTTAAAGCTGGCGAAAATAATTTCAAAATCACAACAGAAAAAGATCTCCTTCATTTAAAATCAGCCCTCGGCGAGGTTCCTGCAGATTTTCTTGTTGGAATCGGCCAGGACAGTCATCAGTTTGACAAGAATAAAGGTCTTACGCTTGCAGGCCTCAAATTCCCTCAGGAATTAAAGCTAAAAGCTAACTCCGACGGCGATGTGATTCTCCATGCTATTTTCAACGCTATTTCTCAGGCGATTGGCGAAAAGTCTCTTGGATTCTATGCTGATAAGGAGTTTAAAAAAGGAATTACAGACAGTCAAAGATACCTTGAACCATTGCTCAAAAAGCTTGTACGCAAAAATCTGAAGATCAATTCTCTCGGCCTTATGCTCGAATGCAAGGCTCCCAAAATCGACCCGATTAATTCTAAACTCAAAAAAAATCTCTCTAAAATATTGTCTCTGCCACTGGAAAAAATCGGCATTACTGCCACTTCCGGAGAAGAGTTAACAGCATTTGGTCAGGGTCACGGAATCCAGTGTTTCGCGATAATTTCTTTGACTAAACAGCAAAAAGCTTCAAAATAACTTCCAACCAGTCAAGAAATCTGACCAAAACCCGAAAATGCTCCAAATTTCCGCCAAAGCAAAGGTGAATCTTTGTCTAGACATCCTCAAAAGAGACCCTTCCGGCTACCACAAAATCCAGACAGTCCTTCATGAGCTCGAAAATCTCCAGGACGAGCTCGAAATCCGTAAAACCCCAGAATCCGACAACGTGTCAATGAAAACCGGAGACCAAAACCGCCTTATCAAACCTGAGGACAACATCGTATTTAAAGCCTTAAAACTCTTCAAAGACACCTACAAAATCTCCCAAAATTTCCACATTACAATCGAAAAAAATATTCCAATTTCTGCAGGTTTAGGCGGCGGCTCTTCTAATGCAGCGGCGGTTCTAAAAGGTTTAAATAAACTTTTAAAAATGGATCTCTCTCCAAAGGAACTTCAAAAACTCGGCGAGAAACTGGGAATGGATGTTCCTTTTTTTATTCTTGGCGGCAGCGCTTTTGCCGAAAACTACGGAGAAAAAATCACTCCTTTAAAGCCCTTAAAAGTTAACCTGGAACTTCTACCACAAAATTCATGGCCAGTGCTCAAAACCGCTTTTAAAACCGCTGAAATGTATGCCCGATTAGACCTCTCTCAATGCGGCAAAAACCTGGAGAAAACGCAGAAGGTTCTAGATGGGGAAGTCACCGAAGAAACCCTGCACAACGATTTCGAAACTCTCCTGAAAATGCCGCCAAAAACTCATCTATCTGGCTCCGGGCCTGCGTTCTTTAAACTTCGGTAAATTTCTGATTTGAGCTAAAACTTCTTCTACCACAATTGCTATATGTTTTGAGTTCAGTTTTCCGCAATCAAGTACTTCTAACAGATGTTCCACGTGCCCGGAAACAAAAGGGGTCATTAAAGCCATGTTAACAATTTTCATTGCCCTATCTCTCATTCGATCCATCAGTTGCCTGGTCTCTGGATCTATTATTTCCTCTGATGTGTGATTCAAATCCGGCCCTCTTGACATAAAGCAAATTAGTGAGCCCGGATTATATTAGAACTCTGCCCTCCCTGCAAGAGCTCTTGTTAATGTCACTTCGTCCGCATATTCCACGTCTCCGCCAACCGGCAGACCTCGAGCAATTCGTGTAATTTTTACCTCCAGGTCCCGTAGTTGTTTTTGAATATATAGAGCCGTCGCTTCCCCTTCCAGACTTGGGTTTGTTGCTAAAATTACCTCTTTAACAGGCATCTCACTATTTTTGATTCGGCCAAAAAGGTCTCCGACTTTCAGCTGATCCGGGCCTACTCCGTCAATTGGTGAGAGTGCGCCGTGCAAAACGTGATAAACTCCCTTAAATTCGCTCGTTTTTTCAATCGCCACCACATCCAAAATTTCCTCAACAACACAAATCGAACTCTTATCTCTCTGGGGATTACTGCAAATACTGCAGGGATTACATTCCGCAATGTTCCAGCATTCTCCGCAAAAAATCACATTTTCTTTTAGTCCCAATATCGCTTCTCCCAAAGGTCTTGTCCGGCTTTCCGGCGAGTGCAGAAGATGAATGGCCAATCTCTGGGCCGATTTCGGCCCCACGCCAGGAAGCTTTGATAACTCTTCAATTACGTTTCTTACTGATTTTGGCAGGAAATTAGACATATGCCCATTCTAATGGAAAGGCAGGTTTATTCCATTGACAAGTTTTGAAAATATTATAGAATAAGGGTGCTTCTAATTTTTGGACAAATGGGCAAAGATCTCGAATATTCAGGTGATGACGGTGCAGAAATTGTCGATATATTTCCTCACACCGACCCCAGGGCTTCGATTCCTGAAGCTGTAGAGTCAGGAATGACTAGCAATGAACTAAATTTTCTAGCTATGAGAGGGCACTTACAGCCCGCTAGAAGACATTTTGACACGTCGCCTCTTATGGAAAGGGCTGGTGTTCTTCAACAGGATGGTGAAATTCCTCGCATCACAACTTTGGCAGATTTAGAGCGAGAAGTTGTCGCACGTATGTCATTGGCAATTGTCGCGGCTGCTCGAAACGGTGCTAAAAAAGGCCGCAAGCAAAGAGAAGACTAGGCTTCTTTGCACATTTCAATAAAATATTGATGCACATGCAAGTCATCTGTTAATTCCGGATGAAAAGTTGTCGCAAGCATATTTTTTTCCCTCGCTCCAACGATTTCTTCTCCTGTTTTTATTAAAATTTTTACCTCCGGCCCAACTTCTAAAATTCGCGGTGCCCGAATAAAAATTGCCGGCACCATGCGTCCCAAAACTCCTACGCCGCAATCAAATTCAATCTGCGTTTCAAAACTGTCCAGCTGTCCGCCGTAAGCATTTCTTTCAATCGTTATATCCATCAGTTCTAAACTGTCCGCATTCTGCCGCCCCTCGATTTTTTTCGCCAGCAAAATAGCTCCCGCACACGTCCCCCAAATCACCATCCCGCTTTTTACACGTTCAATAATCGCCTCTCTCAAGCCAAATCTTCGCAATAATTTTCCTATAGTCGTACTTTCTCCGCCCGGAATTATCAGTCCGGAAACTCGCTCTAAATCTTCCACATTTTTTACCAAAACCGGTGTTGCTCCGGCTTTTTTCAATGCCTCAAAATGTTCTTTCACCGAACCCTGAATATCTAAAACACCAATTTCCATAATTGTATCAGCGGATTAATGCTAAACACTGCGTTAAGAATCATAAAAAGCAGCGCGATCCGCACTTTATGATAAAAAAACTGAATTAGCGAATAAATTGTTAGCATCACCGCCCCCGCAGCCAAAAGACCATGAAATAAAATTGGCAGATCGTTGGGGTCGGTTGCAAATCCCAGTGCCACGCAAAGCAGTGCTATAGAAGCCAGAATTCCCCATGCATCTTTCTGGAAATACCTCACTTTTATCAAATAAATTACCGCTAAAACTGCCGGTATTCCCATTATCCAGTATCTCCATTCTGTATTAATCCCGCTAAAAAATGCCAAAACAGTTCCGATAATTATCACTACTTCAAGAATGCTGTACATTTTGTGGCGATCAGCAAAAGCCGTTATCGTCATTAAAAATGTTCCTGAAAAAAAGAGTATTTTTTGGAAAAGTTCTCCTGCTGCAAGAAAAGTTCCCGCTACCAAAAGAATCATTCCAATAAGTCCGATAATGAAGGAAATGGTTTGTTTTTTCATTTATGATATTTTTTAGTCCACCACTTTTTCAGCGGCGGCAAAGTAAAATTGGAAATCGCAAATCCAATCGCCGGCACAAGAGCTCCCAGCCACGGCCTCTCCAGATCAGCCCAAAGCATCAGCAAAAAAGCGAAAACATAAGTCAAAAGCATAATCATAAAAAGCCGAAAAAAGCTTTTCTCCCAGGCCTTATCCCCTTCTACGCGCTTGTTGCGTTCCTTAATCGACAAAATTTCTTTTTCAAAATCCATAAGCATTCCCGGGAACGGATTTTACCAGCCTCTCTCTGCATATTTCTGCTCCAGCTTGCCAATTTCCAAGCTTTCCATTGTGGCTCCCAGTCCCTCTGAACACTTTGCCACAATCGCCGGATTATTGAAATGTAATGTCGCTTCAACGATTGCCTTCGCTCTTGCCGGTGGATTTTCCGATTTAAAAATTCCGCTTCCCACAAAGATTCCGTCACACCCCAGCTGCATCATCAAGCTCGCATCCGCAGGTGTCGCAATCCCTCCTGCCGCAAAATTTACAACCGGTAATCTTCCCAAATCCTGCACCTCCAAGACCAATTCCAGTGAAACACGTTCTTTTTTTGCCCATTCTTCCAGCTCTTTCTGGTTAAGTCCCTCAAGCGCCGCAATATCTTCATTCATCGTGCGCATATGCCTTACTGCCTCAACTACATTTCCAGTTCCCGCCTCGCCTTTTGTTCGGATAAAGGCCGCACCTTCTTTTATTCGGCGCAAAGCTTCCCCCAAATTTCGCGCGCCACACACAAATGGAATATCGAAAAGATTTTTATCCACATGATATTGCTCATCAGCCGGCGTCAAAACCTCACTTTCATCGATATAATCAATTCCCAAAGACTGCAAAATCTGCGCCTCCGCAAAATGCCCGATTCGCACTTTTGCCATCACCGGAATCGAAACCGTTGCCATAATTTCTTTAATCAAAATCGGATCGCTCATTCTCGCAACGCCTCCCTCTTTTCGAATATCCGACGGAACTCTTTCCAGAGCCATTACCGCCACTGCGCCCGCCTCCTCGGCAATCCGCGCCTGCTCCGCATTCACAACATCCATAATAACGCCGCCTTTCAGCATCTGCGCAAGTCCCCTCTTTAATTTAGGTGTATTTTTCTCCATAGCCTCCGCATTTTATATAGCAGGAAGCCATATTGCAAACTTATCTCCAAATTGACATTTAAATGTACATTTGCTAAAATTTAGCCATGAACATCAAGTTGTCCCAACAAGTTTCCGCCACTTACGCCCGCAATCATTTTAAAGAAGTGAATGATAAAGCTTTGAAAGAGGGTTTTTGTGTAATTATGCGCAAATCCCAGCCTGTGACAGTCGTTATGTCGATGCAGGAATATGCAAAGTTACACAATAGATTGGAAATAGCAAAATTTTCGCCACCCAAAAAGAAGATAACTGCCAAAGATTTAAGCAACGGTCGTTTTAGCCAATTTGTTGGCAGCTGGAAAAATCCGTTTCCCGGCTTAACTTCCGTAGAAATAGCTAAAAAATGGACCGATTATGTTGATTGATACAAATATATTTTTGGAAATTGTTTTCAGTCAGGCAAAATCTGATGACTGTCAAAAACTGCTCAATGCAATAGACCAAAGAGCCCTAAAGGAAAAAGCTTACATTACACGCTTTTCACTAAGTGCCATTCAGGCGCTATCACGAAAAGAAAAAATAGATTTTGTGAGAGAAATTCTTTTGATGATCTGGGAAGAAAAATTAAATCTTCTGGAAATGAGCGTAGAAGATGATTTAACTATCAATTCCGTCCGATTAGATCTCGATTTGGATTTCGATGACACAGTCGAATATATTGCCGCCCATAAACTCGGCACTTATATCGTCACCTACGACAAAGATTTTCAAAAAACCAGCCTTCCCACAAAAACCCCCGCCGAAGTCCTCAAAGAAATCCTCATTTAGATGATCAAATCTATTCACTGATTACGAAAAAAATATCTGAATCCTAGAAGTAATCGTCCATCCCCTTAATCTTCAAATCCTCCAGCTTGTATCTGTTCAGCGCCTCCGCCACGATCTTCGCCACCTGCACATTTGTAATCAGAGGAATATTCGAATCAACCGACTTTCTGCGGATCAAATAGCCATCTGTTACCGTTGAACGGCTGTAGTTTTTTGGAATATTTACAATCAAATCCACATCTCGTTTGCTTATTGTTTCCGAAACATTTGGCTTTTTTCCGCCGGAAATCTTATGCACTTTTTCACATTTCAAACCTTCCTCTTTGAAGAAATCTGCCGTTCCCTCAGTCGCAAAAATCTTAAAGCCCATATCTGCAAATTTTTTCGCAACCGGCAATAAATCCGCTTT
>SXGR01221166.1_pt1 | contig 21686 bp, 16 predicted proteins | sample 3174711 | NCBI WGS metagenome assembly SXGR01 (sample SAMN11356860, study PRJNA531348) | freshwater metagenome | isolation source: freshwater sample F1-60 | place: China: Fuxian Lake, Yuxi | collected 2017-12-25 | reverse complement strand
TCCACGACACCACGCCCTGAATCCGTGTCTTTGAAAGTCTGCTGAGTAGTGGTAGTAAGAGAGATGTCTGCAATCTCTGCGATATCTCCAAAAGGTCTCAACTTCTCGGGCAACGTTTGATAGAACCTAATTAGTTTATTTATAATTTCAATAGCCGAATTCATCGCGTCTTCTATAAATCCAACTACAGAGTTAAAAACACCTTGCACGATTGATGGAATATTGGTAAAAACTGTACCGACTATAGATGCAATCTCTTTTATCTTATCTCCAACTGGTCCCAGTTTGTCTACAACCCAAGTAAATGCCATACCTAGGCCACCGATGATCATTCCGACCACCATCTTACCAATATTAAAGAAAATCTGAAATACCTTCATGACAATCTTTATTTGATTAGCAATATTCTTAAACTGAAGAGTTATCATCTTTATGACTACCGTAAAAATTGGTCCTAAAACGTTTGCTATATTTTGTAAAATTTCTCCAAATCCACCAAAAGATGCTCCTGCTTTATCTGTAATTCCAAACATCTGTTTAAATGTTGTAACAAGGTCACCAATGATCTCAGATGCAAGCATCTTTATCGTTTCAATAAGCGAAGAAACTGCTTCTCTTAATGGCTCAAATCTATCGTATGTAGTCTTAAACGCTACTGCTAGTAGGGCTATCCCAGCAATTATCAAAGTTATTGGTGCGGTGAGGACTGATAGGGCCGTGGTGAGAAGTCCAACCCCGGTTGCTGCTGTGGTAGCCCCTGCTCCTGCGGCTGTTAATCCTGCTCCTGCGGCTGCACCACCACCGCCACCAATAAACATAAGCGGTATTGTTAATAAATCTAAAAACCCAAGCACAGGGAATATTTTATTGGCAAATTCGCCAACTGGACCTTCCATTCCAGAAAATGCTCCTGCGGCCATGGTTGCTGCAATGGAAACCCCGCCAATTTTTGTCGCAAGGCCGTTAAAAGATTTTCCAACCTTTCCTGCTCTTTTAGTTTGATTGTTTGCTTCCTCTTCAGAGAATCCCATAGGTGCCCTTGGTCTTCCGGGTGGGGGTGGGGGGCCACCTCTGGGCATTAATTCTGAAGGTTTTCTAGTAATGATGTCCATAGAAGGTCCGGGGGCCATACCCATTTCGCTGGCCATTGAGGATTGTCTAGCAGTCTTTAATCCAAGAGATGCATCTTGTGCCAATCCCCCTGCTGCGGATCTTACTCTTCCCTGCTTGCTGTCTATACCTAGTGCGTAGCCCTCACCAAACTCTTGCCCCAATTCTTTAGAAACGTTAGAAGGAGAAGAACTTTGTTGTGTTGCTTGTGTGGCAACCTTTGCTTGTGTCGTCATCGCACTTGCTTCTGCTGCCACGGAAGATGGACGACTTCCCCCAAGCATTCTAAATGTTGACCCTCTTGCTCCTCCCCTGCTTCTGTATGATGTTGTTGCTTTAGAAACTTCTGCCGCTATGGAGGCTCGTCCTGCTCCTCCATGCGTCTGACCTTTAGCAGAAACAATAGTCGTAATTTTACTTGATTCTTCTTTTATTAATTGAACTGCTTGTTGACTTACTTCTGTCCCAAGGGTTTCTGCTGCTCTTTCTACTGCAACTCTAACTGGCCCTGATAAATCTGCATCAACAACAAACTCTTTATCTAATGAAGACATTTGTTCAGAAAACGTTCTGTAGAAGGTATCTCCAAATTCTTGCATTTGATCTGGATCAATTAATCCTTTTTGAGCAAGAATATCAATTATTCCTGCTGCTGAACCAGATCCAGATTCAGTGAGCGCTTTCGTAAAAGATGCTTTTGTAGCGCCTGGGCCTCCTGGCCTTCCCATCTCAGCATTAACATCGCCTCTTAGTGGAATTCCAACGTTGCTGTACCCATAAACTGCTGTTTGATTTTCAACTGCTTCTTTAAGAATTTTTGCGGCTTTTGAATTTCCTCTTCCTACAGCCTCAAGGTCTGCAATCATTTTTTCCATTTGATTCATAGATAAAATTACTCTATCTTCAACATGGGCATACTCTAAGTTATACCTTCTTGACTGCCTTTCTTTTGCTTCTCCACCTTCATTAAATCCTTTTAGTTTTCCTGAATTCATTGCTTCTAATGTTGGACCATATTTTTCTGCCGCTTTTTTATTTACAACAAACTCTCCGGGAGTTAATAGTGCTGGCTCCGTGTCTTTATTTCCCCTACCCGCGACAAACCCACCAATGGCCATTCTTCTTGGAGCCGCTGGCCTTCTGAAGCCCTGTGGAAGATTTATTGCAGCGACTCTTGCTGCCGTAGCCATATTTCCATAGGCGGCAGCAAGTTTATTTACCGCTACTCTCTGTAAATTAAGATCTTTGGTTAGAGTATTTACTTTTCCATCTAGTGACGCTGACGCTGCCATTGCATCAAGTTCTTGTTCTTCATAATAGTTAAATGCATCGCCACCGCCGCGAATTCTTGCAATAAAACCTCTAAAAACAGCTCCAATTTTAAGCATATTTCCGGCAAAGTTAGCCAAGAGACCAATGAGCATGATTATGGACGGAACTACCACTGCTCCAATTGCTGTTCCAATTACAATAAAACTTTTCAAACCTTCTGGAATATCATTAAACTTTTCAATAATTTTAGTTACCCCACTGATTATAGGAGTAACAATTTCTAAGAATTTTTTACCAATAGGAGCAATGGCTAGTTTTAATCTTTCTACGGCTCCCAAAAACTTTACGCCTATGGATTGTTCAATGTTTCCAAGTTCTTTTTCTGATAACTTGGCAAGATCTTCAATACTTTCACCAGTTAAATCAATTACTCTTTGTGCTTGAGACCCGTCCCTGTTAATATTTTCAAATAAAGCACCTAAACGAGCAAACTGATATTTTCCAAACACCTTGGCAAGAACCTGCTGTCTAGAGAATTTATCAAGATTGTCAAGTTCTGCCCCAAAATCTTGTACCAATCCCATCAAATCGCCCTTATTTCTTTTAATAAGAGAATTCATGTTTATTCCAGCAGACTTTAGAGATTCGCTGGCAGCCTTTGTTGGATTGACCATAGAGGCCAAACCAGACTTCAATGCGTTTGCACCTTCAGCAGCGTTAACCCCACCCTCACGCATCGCTGCCAAGAAAACTGACAAATCCTTTACATCTCCACCAAGCCCACGAATTACTGGGGCAACCTTTGGAATTGCAACTGTAATATCATCAAGGGACACAACGGTTTGGTTTTCAACCGCGTTTAAAAAGTCAATTGTTGATGCAAGATCACTCGAACTAACATTAAATGCTGATTGAAGAGCAATAGTTGCCGTTAATGCTTGATTTTGATCAACCTGTCCCAATGTTGCCAGTCTTGTTGCCTGTTCTGTTGCGGCTAGAAGGTCGTTCCCCTGTGCTCCCGCAGCAGCTGCCTTTGCCGCAAGAGCAACGGTGTCAGAAACGGATATTCCATATTTGGTATATTCTTTACCAAGTTCTTGAATCTGAGCAACCATTTTCTCAGTATCTTGAATAGTTGTTCCTAGATCACCATAAACTCTCTTGAAGTTTACAACTTGTTTTTCTAAATCCATAAAAACTTTGCTAGCAATACTTCCAAACAGAGTTATCGGTACGGTAAAGCCAACCATCAACTGACGGCCAGACCACTGAGTATTTTTACCCCAGTTAAGAATACTTGTACTTCCGTCACGCAAAAGTTTATTAAACAGCTGTTGACGCTGTACAGATATCGCCATATCCGAATTAAATAAGTGCATTGGGCGACTAGCAAGGGCTCTAGTAACGCCATTTTGGCTTTGTCCAAGTGCTACATATTGAGTTTGAAGTCTTTTTACTCTGTCTTCTGCAAGCTGAAGAATTTGATTATGTTCTTTTTCAAATACCTTGCCAAAATTTTTTGAGGATGCTATGCCATACCTGAAATACTCTCCAAGCGATAACTTATTTTTGTCAATAGAATTTCCAAGCTTGGATAGATCAGACTGAACGTTTACTATGGAAGAAGAGAATCCTTTAATGGAGGATACTTGCTGTATCAGTTGACTGTTTAATGCTTTTTGTGCAGCACCGGCAGCAGCATTTGATGCTATAACAGATTTATTAAATTGTCCAATTTCGGACTGTAGCCTTCTCAAGCCTGCAACGGCAGCACCAGAGTTTATATCAATATTGATATTAGCGTTTACATCATTTGCCACAAATAAGCACCTCTATTCAATTATACACTAGCCAAAAGGATTCTTTATTGATTCTCCTTTTGAATACTCTAGACCACTCCCAATCCCAAATCCCTTTTGCCTTGCGTTTTTACCTTGCAGAGAAACTATATCGTTAGAGTCGGTTACAGACCCACCACTAAATGCCCTAGTCTTAAGGTCTTCCCATTTCTTTTGAACATTAGACCCCGACTGTGCATCAATATTTACCCCCTGTATGGCAGCAAGAAATTTTCTTTCTTGATATTCAGATTCTCTTTTGGCGACGAGAATTGCCGTTAATTCTGGCATAGACAAGCTGTCTTCAAGTTCCTGATAGTCTTTCCAATTTCCTAAAAGAAATACTTCAGACTCTATCGGTACCAGATCAAGGTCTACCCAAGAATCCCCGCCGCCGCGAGGTTTCCCTCGTCATCAAATTTAACTCCAGACGCCGCTTCAATTATTTTGTACACGGCTGGAAGGTCTAACACCTCTTCTAGAGAATCTTTATTTTCTGAAAGTTCTGGATTGTATTGCTTCATTGCAATTTGTACGCACTTAATCAAAACATCCATGGACTTGTCATTATCTGCCGATACCTTTTCCAGAGAAGCAAATTCTTTCATAAATTCTCTCAACAGAGAAATTTTTAACGGGCGCATTTTAATTACACTTCCGTCCATTAACTTTAAGTCTGTTGTTTCAAAAACCTGAGTTGCCATTCTTTATTCCTTTCTATAGGTGAATTAGTAGATTATAGCATGACAAACGGCCCTCGTGTTTCCACGAGGACCGCTGTCTATTAAATTATATTTATTAGGTTACGCTGTTGACCGTTCTGTCAATAATCTTTCCGTACGACCCGCTATTGGCGGGAAGAAGGCGGAAGGACACCTCAAACATAGAGGCTTCGTCACGCTTTGCCGAAACAGTAACACTGTCAATTGACAGAGCACGGTAAGCAATGTAAATCCGCTCAATGTAGTCTGCCTCATCACAATCTCCAGTTCCCGGACCCACTGCAACCAAACCTCTTTCTACTGGGCATTCCCCAATAGAACCTGAAGTAAGGTCAAGCGATGTGGCCTCTGAAACCGATCCAGCGTCCATTGGGCTATCCAGATCTCCAGTTGTAAGGTCTGACGATGGTGCTGCAATTGCAATGAGAAGGTTCTCAAGAGTCGCCTCTGCAAAGGCAGTGTTAAGGTTAACCTGCATTCCCTGCTTGTACAACTTTGCAGCGTCAAGCAGCTGATCTACCTGAACCTCACCAAAATCCGGCTGGAACTGTAGCTCTAAACCATTGGACGTAAATCCAATGTTTGAAACCAAAGACTGTCCCGGTCCTGAGTCTGTTAAAGTATCAATATACTGAGTATCTTCAACAAAATCTGGGAAAACTACCGTGTCTGGATCAAATTCTGATCCAACAGAAACAAACATTGCTGCTGCGCCAACGATAATGTTTTTTGAATCTCCGCGTACATATGCCATATTCTTTTCACCTCTTTTTCATAGTATTTATACTATGGGGCGTTTCCTCATTCTTCATTATACCGGAGTTTTAAAGGTAATCCTCTAAGGACTTTGTGTAGTGATAGCACATGTCCACAATAAATTCCGTAATATAGTATGGTCTTGAGGAGAAGTCTCTCTTTAATTCTGAGGCAGATGATATAGAAGATGTTGTTTGATATACCCGGATATAGTGAAAAAATACTGGGTAATCATCATTTCCACCATTCTCTCTAATCCAATTATTTATGTCTTTCCCTGCATCATCCTCACGATCTAAAATTATTTGTATTGCTGATCCCCAAAGTAAGCTATCCGATTCATTTCCCTTTACATAATATAAAAGTTGTTCTTTCTTTTTTGGATAAAATGGCCCCCCAGTTAATTTAAACATTCTGTCATATATCATATATGTTTTATTTTCCCAAGACTTTGATCCAGAAGATGAATCTCCTAAGGGGAAAATGGGAATCTTATTTCCATATTTATTATCAAAAGTAGGTTCAATTATTTTTAAGGTGTCCCACAGATATCCGTTTACGGCTAAGGGTGCTACGCCCAAGTCTAATAGACTCATTGTATTTTAACTCCTTTTGGCAGACTCATATATTTTCTTCCCGCTTTTATTCCGGTAGGTCTACCAGTTTTTGTACCACTATTAAATCCATCTGAATACTCTTTTGGATAACTTAAAGAATCAAACACTCCAGCACCCCTCAATATTCCAGCGGTAAGGTAATTATTAAAGAAAGAATTTACTATAGAGGAAAAACTTCCCGCTACAGCATCCCCACCCGGATTTGATATTTCTATAGTTTTTGAAGTAAAAATTGTTTCTCCATCTTCCTCAAACACCAACACCGAAGAAGACTTGGGCTCAATTGTAATAGAAATTTTATTTTCCATTACATTGGCTTTATCAGAAAAGGGCTCGCTGGACCCATCACTTATGCTTTTTGATTGAAGAAACTTTCCAGTAAACTTTATGATTCTTTTTGAGGATTCAGCTTTGAACTCAAAAAGCCTGTCTGAAGAAGAACCAACGCAATCCCACTCATATATGTGATGAAAAGATTCTGGACTCATTCTTGCATGTGCGTCTATATATTTATATAGTGCCTCTTTAATAAATTCTGCAAGTTCTCTATTAAACTGAATCTGATTAATTTCTGTTCCCTCAAGAAATCCAAAGGAATAGGATACGCTATTGCCCAAGATTTTGTTTAGTTGCTTTGTGTCCATCCTAACCTTAATCATTTATTATCAACTGCTTATCTGATCTATTAAATAATATTTTATAATATTCTATTTCATTCCAAGGGTTGACATATGCCTCTACCGCCATAAGTTCAAATATTGTTGATAGCCCAGATCTATCGCCATAGGACTCTGTATAGAATTCCTGACCGCTTGTGGCCCCGCAAATATTTGTAATTATTATATTTGTGATTGGGTAGTTTATGCCCTCTAAGGAGTTTCTGGGGTCCTCCTTGGTTCTTCCTATTAACTTTCCCTCATATTCAAAAAACTGACCGGACTTTAATCCGTCTTTGCTTACATTTCCTAATATTTCTGCGTAACCCAGCACTGTCCTATCTACTGTCCAAGTTCTTACATCTTTTCCAAACTTATCTTGATTTTCTACAGAATAGTAAATGTCCATATTCATGGGAAAAAAAACATTTTCGGTGCAGTCCATTACAAAACGCCTATTCTATAAATAGGAACTGAATAATTTTCTAGAATTCTATCTACTAAAAGATTTCCCGATCCCTTCAATGCAAGGTCACTATATTTAACTCTAAACTGATCAGTTTGATATTCAGTGATATATTTTCCGACATATGAATTTTTTCCGCATTTAATATCCTCAATGAGCATATTGGTTGCATCTCTAATGTCTTGTGGAACTACTGGCCACCCAAATTCCCCATAAACAACATAGTCCCAGTCATTTGGAAACATTGACGCACCCTTTATCTCTGTCAACATTGTCACTGAATCATAGTTATCCCCATACAGCATAAAAGAATCTGATGCGGCCAAGGGCAAGTGAGTAGGCTTAGACTGAGCACGATTATATGTATCAGAAACCTGAATAGTCAGTGCTGTTTTGTTTGGGGTAATTACATAAACATACTGTCCACTTATTGGGGTTACCCTATCATAAACTTTAACGTTATTTTCATAAACTTGATTAATTCTGTTTGCTCTTTTTGATAGTGGCAATACATCTGCGCCCAGACCAGAAATTTCTAGTTGAGTGTTCTCATAATAAAATCCACCCACCATTGTGTCTATGATTTGTCTAGCCGCTCTCTCATAGTTTATGTAATCTTCCTGACTACAAGTATCTTCTGTAAAACTCAAGGGATCTATATATGGTCTATAAATATAAAGAGTGTCAATAACTACTGTTTCGTCTGGAACATCTTCATCATCAACAACCTGTATGGTGTATATGTATAAGGAATATGTACTGTCAAATTGCTCAAACCCTTGAGGCAGTGTAAATTCTATTACTCCTGAACCGCTTGAAGTTACCACTTCTGAAATCAACACATCTGAGTGATCGTCATAAACCTCTAATATATATTCAGTTGAATTGGCAAGACCAGAATAAGTAACCTCTATTGGGAATGGAGGCTGACGCAATATGTTCATTCTTTATATACCGTAATAGGTGGCCACTTCTTGTGGTGTTGCCTTGCGAACACCCCTTCTACTAAGCCACTTTTCGGATTCCTCCTCTGAAACAATGTTGTATCCGTTAGAAATTCTTCCAACAGAAACCCAGTGCATATTTTTTTCTGAATAAATTGCTACTTTTAGTTTATCATTGTTTTTATTTTTTTTAAAATCTTTGTCTTTAAATGTGTCAGCAGTTGTGGTGGTAATTACTCCACTCTGATCTGATTTTGTCGCCGACTTTGGAATTCTTTTTTCTTTAATTGTAGTAGTTGATCCAATAACCACATTACTTTCTTCTGCAAGAGAAATGTCTGCCTTTATGTTATTTAATGCTGCTACAATTTTTGTTTTTGTTTTTGCATCTTTTAAATCAATGCTATTTTCTTTAGCATATGCTTTAAGTTCAACAACTGTCATATTTTTAAAATCTGACATCATGTACCTTCCTTTTTATTAATTATATCAGAATATGCTTGAGGGGGATGGCCTATTTAAAGCCATCCCCCACAAACTATGTAGTTATTCAGTTATTAGGACGGGTTCATGGCCGCATCGCCCCAGGCAACTGCGTCCAACTCTTCCCAGGTAAGGCCAAAACGAACGAAGACGGTGTACTCAATTGTGTCCTTCTTCGGCTGGTATTGACGATTAACTGTGATATCGCGCTGGAAGCCCCAAATACGATTCGATGGGAATGTTAACTCAACATAATCATCGGGGAAGTAAGGAACCTCTAGAACTGGGATACCGAGTGCGCGGGTAACGCGAGCATTACCAATTGTCTGATCTGCACCTGAAAGATAGACATCGCGTGCTCCGTAGGTAAAGACAGAATCCGCAAGGGTTCCGTTGCTAGCAACGATTCCCGCAAATGTGTCTGTTCCTGCGTAGAACTTGAGTCCACTCTTAAGTGCACGATACTTGCGCGGCAACGCATAAATAATAGCCTGCATTGCTTCCGGGGTCCACTCATTAGAAGTAACCTCTAGGGTTGCTTCGTGAGCATCGGAACCAGCTTCGGTGACTTGATAAGCAAATCCCTCCATAATTCCAAGGAACGCATCAGCACCTCCATCACCATTGATTGCCAAATCCTCAATATCGTTTGCAAAAGCATTAGTCATCAAACGAACGAGATGATCCTCAAGAGCACCACCTTCGATGTTATCTTCCAATGCCTCTGTTGAAACCTCCCAGTCCAAACGAATTTTCTTTGTTGTAAGTTCAACCTTTGTAAAGGTTGCTCCAGTATTCTCGTATGAACCAAGAGCTTGTGAAGCTGCACGGATAACGCGCTCACCAACGTTGACTTTTTCGATCTCCATTGTGTTTGCACGCATGGTTACCTTACGTCCATCATTAGCAAGAACAGTTGCGTCCCATACGTAATCGATAAAACGACGAGCCTGCTCAGGATTGAGTAGACCACTTAACGTACCGCTAGGGTCAACTGCGTTTGGGCCAGTGATATCTCCATATTCGGCGTTAGGAATGTTTCCCAACACGCCTGCGGCGGGATCAGTTACGCCCCCGATATCTCCTGCGGCTACCGCCCCTTGTCCCTGATAGAGACCCGGCGCTGTGCCACCATACTGCCCCGATTCACCGGGTTGATTCTTTAGAATTTCTTGTGACATTGTGTTTCACCTCCATTATTTCTTTTATTTTTATGCAAATAGGTCGGACTTTGTGAGGAAACGTCCACCCCATAGTGACATCTGAGCCTTTTCAATAAAGATTGGCTCCTGCACGATCTCTCCAAGATCGCCAGACTTGCGGAAAGCGGTATCTTTTTCTACTGCACCGACACGCTTACCAAATTCATTTTTTACTGTATCCACGTCTTCTCTGACACCAGTTACCATCTTGTTGAGTTCTTCTACCTTTTCATTAAGGGCCTTGATAGTGTCAGCAAGCATTGTAAAGGTTGACTGAATTTCATCGACAAGGGCTTTAGTTGGCTTTAGTTCATCACTGTAGCCCTTCCCTCCCGCCGAAGACTTGTCTTTCATCTCGTCTTCCTCATGCATGGTCTTTTCTTCCATCTCATCCTCTTCATGCATGGTCTTTTCTTCCATCTCATCCTCTTCATGCATGGACTTCTCTCCCATGTCATCCTTTGCTTCTGCTGCTTCTAATACAGTCATGGTTTCTGACTTTACCCTAGAAACATCTTCAACGAGAGACTTATCTTTCATTTCATCTTCTTCATGCATGGTCTTCTCTACAACAGTTTCTGCTGTCTGTTCGATGACCATTTCAATTGATTCATTTTCCATTTTGCTTACCTCCCTTGCTTCATTTTTAACACCAGAAAGAATATACTTAATTACATCTGATTTTTGTGCATCGTTGGTTTCAACGAATCCAATATTACTCATACCCTTGTCACATCTAGGGCACCCCGAGGTGTTGTCGGCAGATAGCTGAACTATGTCATCCTCACTGCACCAAAATATATTTTCAATGAGGGCTTTAGAAAGGTATCCTCCAGTACTACCCTTTTCAATACTGATAACATTAGCATACTGATTGGCGGGATTATCGACCAGAGAGAGTTCAAAAAGATCGTACTCCTTGATTGTTCTAACAGATTTACCCAGATCTTCATTGTATGCGTCTTCGTAATCCTTTACGCTACCACCAATTGAAAATCCCGTAAGTGTTTTATCCAGAACCTTTTCCCATGTATCTTGAGCACCCTTACTCACATATGCAGAAACAAAAATACCCTTGTACAGCTTACCCGTTTCTTGATCGTAAAAGGAATCTTCCTTGAAAGAAACTAGCTTTCCTACCGCCTTTTTGTCGTCATGCATCTCGCGGATATTTCCTCGAAATCTTTCAAACGCCTTTACGCTAGCGTTTGATGGGACAATATCGTTTTGACGATCAATGTTATCTAGAGTGGCAAAGCCGGAGACAGTTCTTTTTTCAATGTCAATCTTTGCGATGGGCATAGAAAGTCTTAAGTCGTTTCCAATAGACTCCCAATGCACTTTAGAAATTTCCATATTACCCTTATTATACCAAGTTTTTTATAACAAGTTTATAACTTATTGTTATACTCTTCTTCCCTCGCCTTTGGGATTTCTTCCTTCGGTGGTTGCAACGCTATCAGATGCATTATTTGCTCTTTCTGCATCTCTTTGTCTATTCCCCGCCAAATTTGCACGAGCATCGGTTGCTTGACGTGCAGACATTTCAAAAACAACATCCCCATCTAACCTATGCTGCATCCCCAATTGCTCTCTTGCTTCATTTGGAGTTATAACTTGAGTTTTAATATATCTTTCAATAATTTGAGATTGAGAAACCTCGTCTGTTAAAGTAAGTTCTTTAAACTTTAAACTTATAAGGTCTGTTTTTGTTTTAATAATTTTATTTACCATTTTCTCAATATATCTTTGTGCTGGTCTGGTTACCTGTTCTTTAAATGTACGGTCCTGAGAAAGTGCGGCTGCGAGACCTCCTGTGTCCACCCCACCCAACTTAGAAATTGGAACTTGATGAGCCATTAAAATGTCATCACGATTCGTTTGATGATATTTCTCAAAAGATGCCTCTTGCATGTTGGCTTCTACTGGTTTCATTTCAAATTCAACCTTATTTCCATCTTGATCAGCGGGAAGCGGTACATATAGGGTTCTATGATTCTGTCCCTTAAGTCCAGTCTGAAGAAATCTAAAGAGTCTATCTTCTGATTCACTGTCTAGTCTGGCCCCCTTTACCACCACAACGTACCTAGGCACAGCCTTATTTTCAAAATAATCAATGTTAAATTGAGATGCTAACTGATCACCCTTTAATGATAGGTAGGCAGAAATGATATCTGGAACTCCATAGAAGGTGTTAAGTGGGGAATATGCTTTAAAGTGAATTACCTCGTTGGGCCTAGGATCTTCTGTAATTGGGTTTTGATTTGTTGCATTGAAGTTGCGGAAATAAACTACCTGCCCTCCGACAATTTGGGTAAATCCATCACGAATCCTTCTTACCCTCATGGTAGTTGATGGAATATGACCTACGTATCCAATTTCTTGAGTGACGGTCCTGCCAACTTCCAAATAAGCATTTCCAGTTGACTCAAGATCAAGATCTATTTTTTCCATAGTAGTAAGAAAACTATCATCGTCGTTTAAACTTTCTAGCCAAGTAATCGCCTCAGATTTAATTCTCTCAAGTCTTTTTCTGGCTTTATTCATTGCCGTTTCATTTTCCATTGTTTCCATACGCAAAACAACATCTGGCGAGGTATCAAAAGTATACCCAAGGCCAACGGTATTTGCTACTTTGGCATCGATGGCAGCATGATTTGCAAAGTTGGTGTCATAAAAATTAGCAAGCTCATAAATGTTGTATGGAGGAGTTATTACATCAAACAGCCCGTATCCGTTTCTATAAACTTCTCCGGGATTTATTTGTTTAGTTTCTACACCATCAACGCCAGTGGAACGCACACCAGCAGTTCTGGCGTATTGTCCAACAACCTGACCCATTCTATTTGTTGGTATGTTTATTAACCCTTTTTCTAATTTTACCTCTGCTCTTGTGGTTTTTCTTTTAAAGTTTATATTTATTCCTCTTAGATCTTTAAGATCGTCCCAAGACTTGTTAAATGGGTCTGCACCTGCAAACTGTCCCAAATCCTGAACCTCATCGGAATACCTAATAGCTATATCTTGATTTTCCATTATCCCTCGTCACCGTATTTCTTTAGTGTTTGCTGAGCATCATATACTGCTCCCATGTCATTGATGTTTGGAATTAGACCATTCTTCATTCTATCCAATTGTTCTGAATGCTGTTCGTCGGTTGCTCTTTTTATTCCGGCATAAAACCAAGGAGTACCCTCAGGCTTACCAAAATGCGAAGCCGCCTTTCTAAGATCTGACATTTTAGAAAGATCATGCTTCATGGATGGAATATTCAAAAGATTTCCTTGATCATCTCGAAACAGATGACCGTCTGGAAGCTGCCAAAAGTAAAGCCCCCAATCATAACCCTTTTGTATTGCTGTGACCTTAGATTTACCAATTTGTGGTTTTTTTGTCCTACTCATGGTTAAATTATAGCAGATTAAACAGGTTTGCTTACTGTACTGAGCCAACTTTGATCTGCAAAAACGGTAAAGTCGTCCTCGGCTATTGACATTCCCGTGTCATCATCAACAATTATGATGTTAGTTCCACAATATGTTGAATAAATTTCTTTAGGAGTAGTTGAGAATTCAATGGTTTCTTCCAAAACATATACGTCTTTCCATGTATTTGGTACTGGCAGTGCTCCGTTTTCATTGTACCAATACTCCCAATCGAAAACAGAAGCATCTTCGTAAATATTGCTCCATATTTTTGGAATAGTCACTCCAAACTCATTTAATCCAGCGGATTCAAAAAAAGATATATTGTCAAAATTGCATCCATGAAAAATATTAAAAGATTCTGATTGATCGGACAGATCTATGGGATCGATAAAAGCAATAGCAATAGCATTCCACTCGTTTTCAGATACATAAGGAGAGATAACTTTAATGCCATTTTGATAAAAAGATAAATTTTCATAGTTTGATTTTGTCAACTTGTCCCTTGCGGAAATATAAAATCTCTGAGCTGTTTCATCTGGTGTTATTGTAAACTCTATTACTCCTTGTGGATGCGTCATTGTTGAAATAACCTGAGTCGTGGCTACTGGATGAGTAACATCATACTTGAGAAACATCTGCATGGCACCCAGAGAGTAGTTAACGCTTTCAGATTGATTTATAGGTACAATTATTCCGTATTCTTTTTCTGCATCAGATTCAAGAACCCTGATTCCGCTATTTTCCGTTAGATATAAATATGGCAAGTTATTTTTTGTTATCATTACCGGATTTTTTGTTTTTCCACTATAATAGATTCCAGTTTTTACATATGGATACATCGGTATTCCAGTTTTTGTTCCAATTTCTGTTAAAGAGTTTTGATTTAAACATTTTGAAGTTATTTCAAGCGATCTAACCTTTAGTGGGTTACTTATTATCCCGTCTTGCTCAATATTAAAGTGTATAACCATTGCTACATCTTGAAAGTTGATTGTTTTGGGAGGATAAACAATTGTTCCATCGATAATAGAAAATTTTGTTTTATACGCTTTATATGGAAGTTCGTTTGTATTTTCGTCTTGAGCATAAACCGTGTATGAGTCAGTCAAAGCTTTGCTATAGGTAAAGCTATCAAGTGGCTCGTCAGCACCCTCTGCTAAAAGTTGAAAAGTTGCGTATGCCTGCAAGGACGACCCAGTTGTATCAATCTGATATTCAGTTATAGTGTTAGATGCAAGCGCTGCATAATCTTCATAACCCGTTAAAATAGCGTTGTCAAGAATTTCATAACTTTTAAATATTGGATCATTATATTCATCGTGAAGTTCCTGATAAGTAAAATCTGGATTATCAACTGCTGTTCCAACAATTTCAATTAAAGATGGATATCCAAAATTAATCTGCATGTAGTCTAAGTCGTAGAAGGTAGACCCATCACTCTTGGTGATGTATGACGCAAAAGATGAAAGTGGAAAATACTCTTCCCACTGAGAGGAAACAGATATGTCTAAAAAGAAAGTTTCATATCTAAAAAATGCAGAAAGAGTATATGATGCATAGTGAAGTTCTAAAAGTTCATCATCTTCAAAGTTTGCGATGCCCGTATCAGCGTCAAAGTGTTCAGAAATTTCTTCATAATTTAATTGATCTGAAAATCCTATACGATATATCTTGCCTTCAAAGGTGGTAGTACCATCTCCAGCAACATACATTTGCAATAGTTCCGGGGCTCCAAAAAATGTTGAAAGTTCAAAGTTAAATGCATTTGATAGCGATGGAATGTGGCATCCAACCACAAAATGACTGTTATCTACGGTAAAACCAGTGCCCGATAACTCTTCACCATCAAACTCATAGGTAACGTCATATCCAGTTATGCTAATCTCAAAAATTTTTCCACTCAAAGTATTTATTATTTTAAAGAGTGGTCTTTTTGTAGCAACTTCTTCCTCTACCTCAAATATTCCATAGAATGCGCTTATTGGTGCCGACAAAAAACTTAAAGAGGTAAAGTTTAAATAACATGCCTCTGTCCAGTTAGTCCCACCGTCTGAAATCCAAGTTTCTGTAGAACCCACATATTCTATATTGGGCCTAAAAGTAAAAAACTTTGAATGATCTGAAGGTTCTGGGTAAAGCAAATCATTCAAATCATTATTATCTGTATACCATTCAACAATGTCTCTTCCTCCAAGACTTATTATAGGCAAGGAGTATTGGGGAACCGATATAGAGTTTGTATTTGCAATTAAATTATTAAAATATCCTGCGTCCCACCTTTCCATATCTGGGTAAACCTTGTTCGTTGTATATTTTGAACTAGAAAAATTTATAATGGCTTCTTCCGATTGAAATTGATCGTTTATCAGCTCTAGCGGATCTGTTCCTTGCCCCCAAACAAATCTCTTTTTTGCAACCTGTAAAGGAACGGCATATGGAAAAATTGAAACACAATCAATCTCCATCATATTTATATCCTCATAACTATAAAACGCTATCCAGTCGCTTTCTGACAAAATTATATTTTCTCTATCAATTGACAGTTGAGCCACCTGCTCTCCATTTATAAACATGGAATAGTTTTCGTTTTTTACTACTAGGTGAATTATCATAGGGCGGTACCACTCAGAAACATTGTGTGAAACAAAATTATTATTAACCACTAGAGAAATAAAACCCTCTCTAACGTATACCCCGTCAGTAGTATCTATCGGTCCAAGAATTCTTCTAGATTCTCTAGTTGTTGGCCTAATCTTTAACCAAAACTCAAAAGTAAAATCTTTATACCTACTACTTTCAGTAAACATACCTTTATTTGATATTATTATTGATGGGGATTCGTCAGAAGATGGATAAACTTTTGTTACATTTTCTGAACCAAAAACCATTGGAATTCCAGAGTTTTTTGCAAGAAGTTTTCCATCTTCAACAACATAGTATGAATTGTCTGCCAACAATCCATACTGGTCTGCTGGAACTACATCATTAGAAAGTCCTGAAGATCCCGGAGCGGCTTCTTTTGTTGCCCCCAAACTTACTGATGTAAAATTTTCTGACCACTGTCCCACTGTAATTCCATTAAAATTAAAATCATAATCTCCGCTTGATCCTCCGGTATCTACTGTAGCCCTAAATATTAAATGACAATAGTCTGCATCAAACTCTTGTATGTAAAAAGTATCTTGTAGATGAATCCAATCACTACTAGTCAATGCAGCAGATGTTGTTAAAACCTCCACCCACGAGGAGGTGTCATCGTCATAGTATTTATATCCAAACTCATACCCTACAACATAAACTGATGGTTGATACACGTACATGCTTATGCAAAATGTTTCAAGTTCTTCGCTACAATCACTAAACAAAAACAGCTCAGGACTTATTGCTTCTATAATTGTTCCATTAGAGGCTGGTGTGTCGCCCGCAATTCCCGCGTAAATATCGCTATCAAATGGAGAGCCTTCGCTGGGTAGGGAAAGACTGTCATCTGCCGTTCCATTAGATATAGACCACCCTACGTACGGAGATGCTCCAACCTCAAAAGTTCTTTGCTGATCGTTTATCAAAGATATATAAGAAACATCATCGTCAAAGGTCCAAATTGCAATAGGGTGTTCTGAATACAACTTCGCGGCATAAAGATTAGAAACAATGCTCATATAGTTCTCTCCTTCTTAATTATAGCAAAGGAGAGGCCACCAAAATGATGGCCTCTCCACATCAACCTATTTGCAATTAAAGTACAGAGGTTAAGTCTACCACCTCGCACCCAAGCGCTCCACTACATGCAAGCTCTTGACTTCCACTTGTTCCATCCTCTATCTCATACAGCGGTAAAGATTCCCAAGGAATTCTTTTTGGCATTGCTGCGAGGGCAATGTTATATTCTTCTTTTGTTATTTCCTGATATGGCGCCTGTTTATATGAGTGGTCAGACGAGGGGAGAAAGGAAACCCCTCCAATGTGATCAAAGTTATTGTATACCCATGCACCTACATCAAGCCATTCATCTTCTTTAATGTTAATGGTTACAGATGGGTTATGTTCTGTCCAGTGAGTTCTGTATACCTTCCAAATTTCAAGATGATCTATTGCTGAAATATCTTTAGTTACCGTGCTGCCAACTGGTGCCTTAATTGGAAAATAAAATACGGTTGTGGCATCTGGCTTAGTTACATCAGGCTCGTTTGGAACCCCAAAATCTTTTAAGAACAAGGTCATGGGATCTTTATTATCTGCCCTAACAGATCTGATGTAATATTCTGAATACCAAGGATGGATTCCAGAGGATACGCCCGTCAACTGAGAAACCGTTCCAGACGGCTTAACGGTGGTAACGGCTGCTGAGTGCTCAATGCCAAGAAGGTCTGCTTCAACGGCATTTTCTCCAACAGCAAGCTCTCTAAGTGAATCAAGCATGTTGGCAAGATTGTTGTGTAGCGTACCAGTCAACTTGTTACCAAAAATACCAGTAAGTGAAACTCCCAATAAGCGCTCTTCCTCAGTATTATCCCTCCATGTTTTACGGATATACTTGAAATTAGAAAGGGTTGACTGCCATGTTCCAAGTATTGTCGCAATGCGAATTTTTTCTGCAAGAGCATCGTAATCGTCTTTTGCTTCAATTACAACCTCTGTAAGATTACAGAACTGATTTGGACGAAGCAAAATCTCTCCACATGGATTAGTTCCTGCAACCTTTGATGAATCGCGGCGGCAAAATTTGTCAATATGCTTTCTAACTGAATCCATATTATAGATTCCTCGTTCACCTGATTTTGATTCATAAAGATTTCTCCATTCACGAAGGAACTGAGCAGTATTTGGCTTCATGTTATATACCGCCGAATTATTAGCAAGAGCACGTTGACCCTGTGTTTCCCACCACTGACCAGACTTGGCCTTGGCCATTTCAAAGTCATCAAGATTGGAAAGCGAAATAAGTGCTGAACGTCGTACTCCACCAACAACAACTACTTCGCCAACTTTGCACATAAGATCATGTGCCTCAATAGACTTTAACCTACGTCCCTTGGCAATCTTAAATTGTTCAACAGTAAACTTAAACAAATCATTTAATGGCTCTGGCCCAGATGCACGGCCACCAAAAGTTTTAAGTCGTGCCCCCGCTGGCCTAACCTTGGAGATGTCCCATTCTGGAACCTGCCCGGTGACTAAAAGCCCAATAAGTTCTTTATAGGCTTTTGCCCATCCTAATTTAGAATCTTCCACGACAATAGTTGTGCTAGTTGCAAAAAGTTCTTCTGCAATAATGGGCAATTGAGATACATACTTCTGCTCAACCGAAAATCCTACACCAGTTCCGTTCATGAGTATATACATGGCCTCATCAAAGGATCTGAGGCTGTCTACCGCGATAAAACTGCAATTGTAAGAGGATATATGGTCACGTTCCAAAGCAGGCCCAGCGGTCATCATAGCCCTCATGGAAGGCATAACTCGATGATTGAGTATTGCATCTTTTACTTCATCAAATTTTATGTCGTTCTCATTGTAGTTATAGTTTTTGACAAGATGATTCTTCATAAATGCTATGTAACGATCTACGGTTTCCACCCAAGTTTCTCTTCTACCTTTTTCTTCTAGCCACCTGCTATATCTTGAAACATGAATAAAATTCCGGTAAGCATCTGAAATTGATCCATTTTCGTCAATAAACGACATATAAACACCATCCCAATCTAAAATTATGATAAGTTTTGAGTATACCAGCGTTATCCATTCAATGCAATAACTTTGGCAACATTAATTAAAAATATATTGGTAGTGAAAGGTTTTTTGTTTGATGATTTTTATAACAATATGATTACATTCCACCGAACATCAGAATGTCTTGCATTCCTGATCCGCCCGATCCAGAGCCAATTCCGGTGAAAGTAGAACCATCATTTGTAAATTCCCATTGATCCGAACTTTCGTTCCACCTTAAGGAAACATCTGATGAGCTACCTCTTTCTACTTTAAAGTAAATATCATCTGATGGTGCTCCAGCAGTTGCCGATGACATTGTAATAGTTGTGCCAGTTAGTGATAGGGTAGATCCCGTGGCTACCCCGATATTTGGAGTTGTCAAAGTTGGAGTATTGGCAAAAACTAAAGACCCCGTTCCCGTTTCATCTGATATAACACCTATTAATTCTGCCGATGTTGTCGCGGCAAAGTCAGAAAGTTTGTTTGATGTTGTCGCTATTGTTCCGGTTGTTGGAAGAGTGACACTTGTTGATGCTGTGGCCGTAAGAGTTATTGGATATGCTCCAGATGTGGTTAGATGATCTCCAAGAGTTATTGTTTTTGTAGAGTTGTCTACTCCCGTACCGCCATTTGTTCCCGCAAGAATACCGCTAACGTGAGTTGTCAGTGCAACTTTACCCCAAGACGGTGCCGTTGCTACGCCACCAGAAATTAAAACACTGCCTGTGGCCACATCTGCTAATTTTGCAAGAGCACTTGTAGTTGAGGCATAGAGAATATCTCCAATGGTAAAGGAAGTTTGTCCCGTTCCACCCTTATCTGCTGCTATTGCTGTAGCACTCCAAGTTCCCGAAGTTAAAGTTCCAACGGAAGTCAAAGATGATGCGGTTACTCCAGAACCCAATGTGTTTCCAGATAAAACATCTGTCGAGTTTATTTTAAATGTTTTTCCAGTTGACAGGTTTAAATCATTTCTTACCGTTGTTGTTCCGGTAGTGGCACCTACGGTAATAGTTGTTGCAGCTCCACCCAAGTTTAAAGTTGTTGAGTTTGTATTAAACACGTTTGCTGTTGTGTTTGAAGTAGAAATGGTTGCATTGGCAACGTTTATTCCATTTATAAATGCCGGGGTTGTTAAAAATGCATCAATAGCATCAGATAAATCTTGAATATCTCCTGCAACATCTACTGGATCTGTAGATAACGGATACGGTAGGCTATAATTAGTAGTTGACCCAGAAGACATGTTTTAATTATATCACCTAGACACAAAATCGACCGAACGTGATGCAACCATTGAACGGACATCATTAAGGCCAGCGAGTAGCGCCGTCGCAATAACGATGAATGGGATGAAGTCGGTTGGGGTCATGGCGTCTCCAGCGCTGCCGGTGCGATGAAATTATCGCCGTCGAACGTGAACCCCACGCCGGGATAGACGCCACGGAAGTTCGCGTTGTATGAGCACTGAACATATTCGGCGGGGTTACCGCCCCAAAGATTCGCTAAGAACGCTTGACCTAACGGTTCCGATTCGGGAAACGGTAAATCATCCATCACATCGTTAGCCAAGCAATGCACATCTATCACGGTGCCGTTTTCTATTTTTGCAAAATGCCCCATGACTAACCTACCCTCACTATTAAAACACCTGACCCGCCGGAATTTGCTGCCGTTCCGCCGCTGCCACCTATACCCGTGTTGGCGCCCCCTGCGGCCCCTGCGCCGCCTGCGCCGCCTGCGCCGCCCGTGCCGTACGTGATCGATGAGCCGGTAATACTTGAGGCGGTGCCAGCACCGCCTGCGCCGCCTGTCAGGTTCGTGCCGTTTGCTCCGGCCCCTGCGTTTCCGGCGCCGCCGCCGCCGCCGTAATTGGGGGCCGTACCGCTGGCACTTCCGCTAGCGAATTGGCCGTCGAGTAGAGCCAGCGCCGACGAACCGGCTGTAGAAACCGGGTTGTATCCACCGGCGCCTCCTGCCGTGTACCAACTTACTCCGGTGCGACCGCCGCCGCTCGACAATCCACCGCCGCCACCGCCGCACGCCTGCAAAATAGTTCGCATCGCCGCCGCTCCGCCAGTGGTGCCCGCAACATTGCCCGACGCTGCGGCGACTCCTGCGCCGCCCGCAGGAACTTTAATAGTGTACGTCTGGGCTGTGAGGTCGGCCGCCGCCGTAAGAACTTGCCCACCACCGCCGCCACCGCCCGAACTGCCGGCACCTTGTCCTGCCCCACCTCCCGCGCCAACCGCGAGCAAAGTGACATTTCCCGCCGTCCCAATCACGAGAGTGCCGTCACCGGTGAATTTGTAAATTGTCGCTGTGCCGTCCGTGGTGATCGTTGGTGACCCGGTGGTGCTGCTGACCCCAGCCGCAGCCTCACCTTCATTATTAAGACGACTAATAGACATCAGACCTCGCTAAAAACCGGGGCAACGAAATCAGTACCATCAAACGAATAACCCATACCCGGATACACG
>SXGR01624119.1_pt1 | contig 21708 bp, 15 predicted proteins | sample 3174711 | NCBI WGS metagenome assembly SXGR01 (sample SAMN11356860, study PRJNA531348) | freshwater metagenome | isolation source: freshwater sample F1-60 | place: China: Fuxian Lake, Yuxi | collected 2017-12-25 | reverse complement strand
CGGCAGCCCTAAACATTCAGTGCGCTCCGCCAGCGGCTGCACCGTGCCTACTCACGCTGCGCCGCGTGTGCCATTCCTGCAGCGCAGGATCACTACGCCCCACTCCGTTCCGGCCGCCGGCGTTGATACACCGCAGCCCGCTTCAACTTGCAACTCCTGCTCGCGCTTATCCCCGGCACACCTGCAGCGCTGCTCATAATCAAGGACCAATCTGAAATTCCAGCAGCCGGGCGCGATCTTCAATAACCTCACCCGCGCCCGCTTCCACGGAAACGCGCTCCAACGTTGCCGGCGAGTACAGACCCATCCAAACTCCGTACCTACCCGCGTGCAGGTTCGCAATGCTTATCTGTACCTGGTCCTCCACCACCGCGGCGACAGACCACACCGTCGGCGGGTAGGCGTGGGCTGGGATTGCCTGGTCCGTTTACCCGAGCAACTCGCGATCAGTGCTTAGTGGTGTGAGGTGGAAGATGATCTTCTGGCGCAACCTTCCGCCATGCGGCAACGGAAAGCTGCAGCTGGCTATCTGTTATTTCGCGGGCTGCTTCCTTCGGAGACAGTGGGCGAAGTGTATACTACCTTGCTCAACATCCGCCGGGCGCACGAAAAGGTATATGCGGCAGGCAATGCCAAAGGACAAGCACGGGTAGAAATGCGCCTACCGTTTGGTGGCGCGCTTGAGGCAAGCTCGCCGCACGCAATGTGCCCAGATAATATTGACTTTTAGTTGCTTCCAATCCACATAGCTACTATAGCACAAAACGCCAGTTCAATTAGCGCACTAGATACTATTGACACAGCATTCCTATAATAATATTATAAGGGAGTTATTTAGGTACTGGAAAGCTCAACCTATAGTTTTGGTTTTTACGTGAGATATCTTTATGACCGATCATCCATGGACAGGTTTAGTGAAGCTGAAGGTCGACGCTGGCCCAATCTAATTTAGACTAAACAAGCACCCCTCGTAAGTTCGATTAAATCGCATTCATCAATAATCGGACAATCCATTCCTGCTAAACCAGGTGTGCAGAGATGGTGGGGGCTTAGTTGCTTGGGACAAATGTGCCCACCCTAGAAAGTTTATGAAACTGGAGGGAAACATCGAAATGGAAATCCCAAAAGAGCGGCTTCGAGTTGCACTAATTGGCGCAGGGCAACGGGCATGGACAATCTACCGACCACTTTTCAGCTCCCTCAAGCCATGGATTGATGTTGTAGCAGTGTGCGACACAGTGGCCCTGAATGCACAACGGATGGGCGAGGCACTGGGTGTACCGACATTCAATGATGTGCGAGCTCTAGTAAAGGCGAAGCCCATGGAAGCCGCATTGGTGGTAGCTCCTGTAGATGCGCACTATCCCATGTCGATGTATCTATCCGCTAACGGAATTCACAACCTTGTAGAGACGCCTTGGTGCAGCACCATCAGTCAGGGAAGGGACATGATACGCGTCGCGAGAGAGAATGGCGTGATTGTGCGGGTGGGCGAAAACTTTTTTCGATTTCCAATCGATCGTATGGTGAAGCAGATTGCCAATAGCGGATTCCTAGGGCCGATCCGGCGTGTGGTCAGCTATGCTGACCACACCGGCTATCACAACAACTCGCGCTGGATCGCTTTTGCCGGTAGTTACCCAACCTGGGTGCAGGCACTCCAACACACCATCCCCACGGTGCGCTTTCGCTCTACCCCGCTGCGCACCCATAGCACCGAGACCTATGTTACGCGTTCGTACATGTTTCCCGACAACCTACTTGTGGTGGACCATGCCGCCAACATTAAAGGCTTTCTTGGCAGGCTGTCCCGTCCGGGTCATACGGAATGGCAGGGGGAAGCCGGCACCGTAATCTATCGTACGGTGCGTTCGTGGGACGGCGCAGCCGAGGTGCGGTATTTGCAAGAAGTAGATCGTGACGCGACACAAGACGACGTAGATCACACCCATCCGCTGGCAGTATTCCCAATTGTAGAGGAGTTCGATAAAGCGACTTGGCTGTGCTCTTATGTTGACCTGCCGGCAGGCCGGGTGAAGTACGTCAACCCCTTTCGGCCGGTCGAGCCGTCCGTACATATCCATCCGTGGTATGGCTCACCTGTAATGAACCATATTGTTGACTTCGCGCTGGCGGTGAGAGGTACGGCCAAAAGCGAATTTGATGAAAACGATGCCCTGATGTCGCTGGTTATGGAAGTAGGCGCAAAGGCTTCAGCCAAGGAGGGGCGGCGCATATCTCTCTCGCTTGAAGAGGAATATGAGGAAGATGGAGAGATTGCGAGCCAGTTGCATGCTCGCTATGGCGTAGATGCTTTGGACTGGGAGGGCCTGCTGGCGATAGGTTACGCGAAGACATAGTTACGCTGTTGGCAGCTGCTAGTACCACTGCCAGCACTCACCTTTCTGTCGCTTTACATAGATTCAGCAAAAGAACTTTGCCAAAGTAGCACAAGCTCAAGCGGAAGCCGGTGAGTGCCTGTTCGATAAGCAGTGGGCAGTGAAAGAATCCAACCCGAGCATGTAGTTTTCTTCCCACTAAAACACCTTCCAACAACTCACCCACCAAAGAGCAACCCGCTACCATCACTCAGGTCGTACTCATGCACACTTGAGGATGTGAACGAACAAAAGAGCACAGTCTTAATTCTGACCCAGTTGTGCCGCCGCCTAGACAATTTGACCTCCGAATACGCTTTGGAAGCTCGGCCGATCGGCTGATATATTACATGACCAAGAGTTTTAACAATCCCATCATCGTGTCTGCCGGCAGACATGGCGCGTGAGGTTTCTACGCATTCCACTCCAGTCGGGCAAATTGCATACAACGAACGCGTCAAATCTTCGTCGGTAAATGTTGCTCAGTCCCCATCGCAATGGCGACGACCCTCTCCTTGCGACGGGGAGCAGTTCGTGCGGGGCGGGTATCTGATAATTAATCATCAAATTTTTCGGACGCTTGCCGACAGCAGCAACAGGAAAAGTACAGACCTCCCAACTCGTTTGTGCTGGGGGAGTGCATGGTTCTGCAATTGCTAGCACCAAAAAGGCAGACCACTAGGCTATCGAGACATCCCCAATCTGTCTGGCGCGTTGATATGTGTAATCATTAAATTCCAGTCGTCATCCAGTGAGCTTTGGGGGGTAAGCCCGCGTGCAATCTCCCCCACAACTTTTCTTCGACGATATCAAAGTAAGAAATCGGCTCACGCTCTAGTTGAAATCTGTAGTGCATGCCCCGGGTTTGCTGCTTACAAAAGCGATTTCGTGCTTGAAGTTCGAAAAAATTGAAATCGCGCGCATTTTGAAAATGAAATTTGAAAACTAAGAGGTATACCTTTGCTAGCACTCATCGGCAGTTTTGTGTGTCGCCGCTGCATGGCACCGACCAATGAGGCGTCAATACAATTCGTCGGTTGCGTACGTGATTCGTCCCTCAAAGACTAAAGAAAAGGCTTTCTTGGCACCGATCATATAAGCCACCAGCAGTTAGGAAAGTTGGATTTTTTGCAGCCTTTGGCTATCCAGAGAACTGTAGCGAGAGTCCGCAGCTGTTGCGTGATGAGGCCCAAGGTTTAAGTTTTGCCTTCACTAGTTTTCCTCCGTTATATCTGACATCGGTGCAGCCTTTGCGCTGCTGGGGCAAGTTTGCTGAATGCGGTAGAGCGCAGGAGTAGTTTGCGTTCGCGCCCTAAAATGTCGAAAAAAGTTTGACAAATCTTGATAGCCAGTATTGCGGGCAACCTCTTCGATTGAGAGAGTTGTGCCGCAGAGCATTTCCTTCGCCAGATTGACGCGGGCGTTGACCAAATACTGTTTGGGGCTCAGGCCAGTCTGCATCTTAAAAACGCGAGAGAAGTGGCTACGGGTATAGCCTACCCTTTTTGCCAGCCCGGTGACGTTTGGAAGGTCATGCAAATGGTCCAAAATATATACATTCAGGTCCTCCCAACACGAGGGACCAGCCAAAGGCTGCGGCTTACCGACCGTATCCTGTGTGAGAGTGAGGAGAAGTGCGCGCAACATTTCGTTCATGGCCCGCTCCTCGGCCGCGCAAATGGAAGCGCCGGCGTTGATGTCCCTTGCGCGATTTGCGATCATCCGCGTGATTTCCTCTACTAGCTTAGGGGAGCGCACGCGGAGCTGTTCGGGAGGCAAATTTAACTTCGCCTGCTCAACCACGCGGCCACGGTAATCAACCAGGTCGAAGTGAATAGCCGTTACCCCCAACGGATTGCGCGTACTCTGCATACATTCGTACACCCATCCTGGCCGCGACCAGTGACAGACATTTTTGTAGACCGGCGACATTCCAGAAGGCAGGCGGCGCTGACCGCGCCCAGCCCACCAGTACAAAAGCACATTACGATCCTTTTTCCGCTCCTGAGCCGAAAAACTAAGCTCTGCCACGCGCTGCCACCGTCGCCGCACGCAATGTGCCCAGATAATATTGACTTTAAGTTCCCTCCAGTCCATGTGTGTACTATAGCACAAAACGCCAGTTCAATAAACGCACTTGATACTATTGACACAGTACTGGATAGTAGTATTCTAGGGGGGTTATTTACGTACTGGAAAGCTCAACCTATAGTTTAGGTTTTTACGGGAGATATCTTTATGACCGATCATCCATGGAAAGGTGTTTTCGCTGCCACACTCTGCCCCTTCCGCGACGACCTCTCTATTGACGAGGATGGACTGCGTGCCTACACCAGGTATCTTGCAAGTGTGCCGGGTATGAAAGGCCTGGTCAACAACGGCCACACCGGGGAAATCATGGGTCTTCGGGCGTACGAGCGGGTTGAAGTCACACGGATCATGGCAGACGAAGTAAAGAAAATTGGCATGACTGGAAAAGTCAAGGTTATTTCCGGCATCTGCTGTGAGGGTAGCTTCGAGGCGGTCGATCATGCTATGGCTGCCAAAGAAGCAGGTGCAGACGCAATTCTGCTTATGCCCGCGCACCACTGGCTGCGTTTCGGGCGCACTTCCGATACGGCAATTGGTTTCTTCGAGGACGTAGCCAAAGGGGCGGACATGCCCATAATTGTGCACCAATACCCTAACTGGACAAAAGCGACCTATACGCTTAACGAGATGCTAGCTATTTCAAAAATTGCTCAGGTTAAAGCCATAAAGATGGGCACCCGGGACTTTTCCCGCTTGGAACATGAATATAGAGTGCTCAAGCAAGAAGTCCCTGACGTGCCCCACCTCACATGTCACGACGAATATCTACTCTCGTCCCTCCTCTCTGGTTCCGACGGTGCTCTGGTAGGTTTTGCTGGTTTTGTGCCAGAGCTTATCATCGCCTTAGTCACGGCATCACTGTCGGGAAATCTGGCCGAAGCTAATCGCTTGCAAGAGACAGTCTACAAATTCAACAAGATCGTTTACCGGTTTGGCGAACCTACCAGCGACGCTCACCAGCGCATGAAAATTGCTATGACCATGCAGGGTCGCTTCCCGTCAATTAACGTACGCCCGCCGCTGCGCAAACTGAGCAATACCGAGATGGATCGCATCCGCCGAGAGGTTGACGCTACTCCATACACATTCGCAAAATCTTAGAGGGTCTACAGGTAGAGACTTGTGGCTAGAGGACAGCTTTACCAACCGGAAAGCGAATGGCAGATGGATGCTCGCACCGGCGCTTCCATCCGGCGCATCACCTCTTTTCCTGCTATCCACCACCATCCTTTTTTCATGATTCCGGCTTACGACCGCGCCATGCAGTGGACCGTCTTCACATCGGAGCGCGCGGGAACGCCACAGATTTTTGTGGAAGAACGGGAGACGGGCCTGCTGGTCCAGCTTACGGACCGCGAAGATCTTTCCGACTGGTCCATTCATCCATCTCGTGATGGGCGTTACGTGTACTTTACTGCGGGCACGGCAGGCTGGCGCGTAGCTATCCCGAGCGGGCTGGAGGAGAAATTGGTCGATTTTGTTAAATTAGCGGATAAGCCGTCTCAAGATAAGTCGGAAGTGACCTCGCCAGACTTGGCAATGCGTGAGCACGGCATGGTGGGTGCTGCGATGGGAACGACGGCGATCAGTTCCTGCGATCGCTACTGGGCCGTAAAGTTCAACAAAGGCGAGGAGGCGCAACTTGCAATCGTTGACACTCAGACGGGTCAAGCCGAGGTCATCCTCTGCCGTGATAGCATTGCCCACCTCCAGTTCTGCCCAGATGACAGCAACCTTTTGTTTTACGCTGGCCCGCTTACCGACCGAGTATGGACAATTCAGCGCGATGGCAGCGCTAATCGCCGTCTCTACCAACGCGCACCCGGCGAGTGGATCACCCACGAGACTTGGGTTCCCGGAACGCGTGAGCTAGCCTTAACCGACTGGCCCAAGGGCGTGCGTGCCATTCATAGTGACACAGGCCAAGAACGGCAAATCGCAACCTTCAACGCATGGCATCCCGTCTGCAGCCCCGACGGAAAGTGGATGGTAGCGGACACCAATTTTCCTGACATAGGCTTGAAACTGTTTGATCCGCACGATAGCACCTTCGCACCAATCACGCTTTGTTATCCTGAAGCTTCGAGCATGGGTGCCCATTGGGCTGGCCCTTTTCCTTACGAACATGGTCCCATTCAAGTGAACGCTCCCCAGCACACCCACCCCCATCCATCTTTCTCACCAGATGGACGCTTCGTACTATATACCAGCGATCGCACCGGTAGCGCGCAACTTTATGAGCTCGACCTAAGCAGCGTCGCCATGCAATAGGTCAAAATGTACCTTGGAGAACAAATAATGGCGTTAAATCCACCACTTGAACTTGCTCTGATTGGTACCGGCAACCGCTCCCAGACTACTTACGCGCCGCTTTTTAATTATCTGCAGCCCTGGGTGCGGCTTGTGGCCGTCTGTGATCCGGTTAAGGAGAATGCAAACCGCTTTGCGGATGCCATGAAGGTGCCCGCCTTCTACTCGCTGGCGGACCTGGTCAAGGCCAGACCCATGGAAGCCGCGCTGGTGGTGGCGCCAGTGGACATCCATCACGCTATCTCCTGTTACCTCATGCAGCACGGCATCCACTGCCACGTAGAGACCTCCATGAGCAGCTTGCTGATTCAGGCCAGAGAGATGGTGGAGACGGCGCAGCGCTACGGCGTGACCCTACGCGTCGCTGAGAACTTCTTCCGCATGCCTTTCGACCGCATCGCAAGGAAAATCGACCAATCCGGCTTTTTGGGGCCAATCAACAGGGTACTTTGCCTGCACGACCACACGGGGTACCATAATAATTCGCGTTGGATCCACTTCATGGGCAGCCACCCAGAGACGGTACAGGCTATCCGGCACACGATGTCGACTAACGTTCATCATGAATCACCCCATCGTATCCACACCTCCGAAACCTTTCGCGCCCACTTCTTCACCTTTCCCGGCAACCGATTGGTAATCGACGAGGCAGCCAACATCAAAGGGCTGCTGGGGCGTTATCCCCGCCCCGGCTACACCGAACTGGACGGCGAACGCGGCGCAATCGTGCGCACCGCAACCGACCAGAGCAATCCCACGCGCGGGTGGACCAGCGAGGCAGAAGTCCGCTACACGTCCGATAGTGCTTTGAAAACCAACGCCATTGCCGACAAAGTCTATTCCATCAAACATGTGTCGCGAAATGGCGTTTGGCTAAGCGACCATGTCGACTTTCCATCCGCTCGGGTGGAGTACACAAATCCCCACCAGCTGCCCACCGAGGTTAATAGTAACCATGCCCACCGCGATTATTACGGGGTGGCCATTGTCAGCCATCTGGTGGATTTTGCCGAGGCCGTACGCGGCATCGCGCCTTCGGAGTACACCGAAAAGGATGCCTACATGGCGATGATGATGGAAGTGGCCACCCGTGAATCTATGCTGCGGAAAGGGGAACTGCTCCGACTACCGCTGACAAGCGACCTAGACTCCGAGAGTCAGCTGCGCTCGGATTTGCGCGCCAAATACGGCGTGGACCCGCTTGACATCGAAGGAATGGTTCAGCGTATAATTCCGAGACCTTGATGCTCGTAATAGACAAGGCAGTGAAGGGAGAACGTGATGTAATATAAGATTTATAGGTTAGAGGTGCTACAATGAATTTCAGTTTTGTAAGTTTAGTGAAAGGAGTGAATAAAATGAAGACGAGGTTATTTTTATTGTCCGCATTAGTCGGCTTGTTGGTAGCCGCGTGCGGCCCGACCGCAACCGCAGTAGTAGTCCCGGCAGCAACAGATGCTCCGCAACCAACTCAAGTACCTGCTGCAGCTACTGAGCAACCCATACCTGCTACCGAACAACCCACTGGTAACGCAGCCCAACTTGCCTTTCCCGATGCCTCCGCCGATCAGATTTTGCGATTGAACACGGGCAGCTCTGGTCAGAGCTCATTTACTTTTTACCCCATGTCTAGTGGGGGTGACCACCAAAGTATGATGCCATTTCTTTTTGTACCGCCGCTCTACTTCGATTTCGACCTCAACTTGAAGCCGGGTGTCTTTAGCACATGGAAGGCTAATGCGGATTTCACGTCTTGGACATTTACTATCGATCCACGCGCACAATGGTCTGACGGTTCGAAGATTACATCTGCTGATGTCAAAGGCACGTATGAGATGATGGCAAATCCGACCACCGAAACAGGCCGTATCCGGCAATATCTAGGCACAGTCGAAGGTTTTACAGATGTCTACGAACTCAAAGCAACTGAAATCACGGGACTCAAGATCGTTGACGAAACCACAATAGAATTCAAGTTAATCAAACCTGATCCGGTTTACGCAATGCGACTTGCCACCACCCACATGAACCCACTCAAGATTGAAAATTACAAAGCTGATCCGCAGAAGGCTTGGCTACCCGAAAGTAATCCAGTTTACAGCGGGCCGTATATGCTGGAAAGCTATGACCCTGACCAAGGTACAGCAGTAATGGTTCCGAATCCCAACTGGTGGATGGACGAAGGGCCCTATCTCTCACGGATAGACATCCACTTCCAACCCGATCCAGAGTTACTGGCTGTCGAACTACAGAACGACCAAGTAGATGCAAGCATTGGCGGACTCCCTTTTACAATGCTGCCAGGGTTCCCAGATTATTTTCGGACAACCAAATCATTTGGGTTTAATGCATTCTGGCTGTCCGCAACCGACAAGCCAACGGATGACATAAATGTGCGCAAAGCGCTCGTATTGGCGGTCAACCAGGAACAAGTCTTCAAAGCCGCTTACCCAATGCAAGGTGAAGCAATACCTGCAACTGGTATTCTTGATCCAGATTTTCCCTGTATAGACAAAGAAAATACCTGGTACAAGCAGGACATTGAAGCTGCCAAAGCCGCACTGGCTGCGTCCACCTACGGAAGTGCGGAAAACCTTCCGAAATTACGGGTCTCGCCGCGCGGCGCAGATGCGGGGATGAATCGCGCCCTGGAAAGCGTGGTAGAGCAGTGGCGCCAAAATTTGGGGATTACCAATGTCGAATTTCAAGTGAAGGTTGATGGCTTTGGTGAGGATGCAAAACTGATCAACCTAAGCCGCGACGACGCAGTCGTTCGATTTCCTGACGCTGTAACCTACATGTACGTAGCTACGCACAGAGACGGCCCGATGGCAATTGATATGATGCAAGGTTTTGACAATGCCGAGATAAACTCATTGTTAGAAAGTGCAGCCACACTATCGACAGATGATCCCAAACGCTGCGAATCAGCTTTGACAGCGCAACGGATTTTTATGGACCAATATCACAATCTCTTTTTTGGAATTGTCCAGTCGCGCCTTCAGAGCCGAGCGTATGTACAAAACTACTACAAGGGACCCGATGTAGGTCAAATCGAACCGTGGAAAATTTACATTAAAGAACACTAACCAATAATCAATATCTTCAATCAAGCCACAGAGCACCGGAAGTTGGGTTGGAAAGGTGCTCTGCGGCTCTTCATTAAGTGATTTCGTACCTTTCGTTACGGTTTGCCCGATGGATAGTAGGGCTCAGCATAGTGGCATTTTTGTCCTACGCTATGATGTTTTATGGTGCGGGCGATCCAGTAAAGCGAATGTTTATTGACAACGATTTTGGAGAGGAAGCGGATGCAGGCGCACTGTTAGCTATTCGTGCAAAGTACGGAGTGGATAAACCCTTCCTTCAACAGTTTACTGGGTACACAAGCAATATAGTCAAAGGCGATTGGGGAAACTCAATGCGGGAAAAGCGTCCCGTTTGGAACATGGTGCGTGCCAAGTTGCCAATTAGCATGCAAATTGGTTTGGTATCAGTGATGCTCAGTGTATTCGTGGGACTACCTCTCGGGATACTTTCTGCCCTCAATCACAACAACTTTATTGACAAATCAATTGTAGGGTTGAGCGTGTTTGTCAACGCCGTACCAATTTATGTCACCGGCCCCGCAATGCTTCTTCTGCTCGTAGTGGGGCTTGATTGGATAGACGTTCCGTTCGGATGGAAAGGTATCTTTCACCAACAGGTTATCTTACCCATTATTGTGTTGACCTTGGGCCCTTTGCCGACTATCATCCGCCAAACTCGCACCGGCCTCCTTGAAGTAATGCGCCAAGACTACATCCGCACCGCTCATGCCAAAGGGCTGAAAAAAGAGCGCATTATGTTTCGGCATATGCTGCGGCCAGTGTTAACACCCGTGGCTACTTGTGTAGGTATTATCCTAATACAGGTAGTAAACGGTGCGCTGTTTGTCGAACAGATATTTGGTATTCCCGGTTTTGGTAAACTCACAATCCAGGGCGTGCAGACAGTGGATTACCCCGTAATTATGGCAACTGTGTTAGTTAGTGCGCTCATAGTGATGGTAGGAAACATGTTGGTAGATTTATCTTATCCTCTGCTAGATCCAAGAATAACCCGCAAATAGACGAAAATAACAGTGGCTGATATTGCGCTAAGGCAGAAACTTACTTCGCAAAGCCACTCAAGAGTTAGCTAATTATTTGAGCTGGCTAAACTATGCGAGTAAGCAATCCTTGGAGGGACAGCTGGTTCCGACTACGCAAGAATTTACTAGCCTTAATTGGGTTGGCAGTTGTCACCATTTTTCTGCTTGCTGCAACCTTTGGCCGGACGCTCGCCCCCTATGATTTTTTGTCCCAAGATATGTCGCACCAACTACAACCGCCTTCCGCAACCCACTTGCTTGGCACTGATGTGCTGGGGCGCGACATTTTCAGTCGCTTGCTCTACGGCGCGCGCACGGCTCTAGTTGTAGCCCTGACCACGGTAACAATTAGTGTTGTAATAGGAATAATCGTCGGCGCCACTTCAGGATATTTGGGTGGCACCATGGACGAACTATTGATGTGGTTCACTGACCTCACGATGTCAATTCCAAGTTTATTGTTGGCAATGCTGATCAACACAGCACTCAAGCGCCCAATTGCAAATTGGTTTGATAGGATTTACGAACAAACTAGGCACCCATTCTTTGTCAACACCCTATGGCTCGATTTTGTACTTGTCTTTGGGGCACTAGCATTGATAAGCTGGCCCGGCTATGCCCGGTTAATTCGCGGGCAGGTGTTGGCAATTAGCGAAACCACTTACGTAGAAAGCGCCAGAGCTTCTGGTGCCTCAGTGTCTCACATTCTGTGGCACCATGTATTACCGAATTCAGCTGGACCACTAATCGTTGCCGTTACAGCTGGCATTGGAGGCGCTATTGTTCTGGAATCCTCACTAAGCTTTCTTGGAGTTGGCATCCAACCACCCAATGCAAGCTGGGGAAGTATGTTGGCTGATAGCCTCAAACTCTGGCGTAGCGCTCCCCATCTAATGGTCGCACCAGCCGCGACCATAGGCCTTCTCCAAATCGCCTTCACTTTTCTGGGTGACGGTTTAAACGACGCGCTCAACCCAAAACTAAAATGACACAGTGAGGTGATTAACAGCAACTGAACCACGCGCCACCCTAAACATGTCTACCACTCAGGCAAAACGCAAATAATTGCGGGATAAAGCGTGGGGCTATCCAGTGATGGGGGCGGCGCAGCGACAATTCATACTAAATAGAGCACGCAGTACACTACACGCTTGTGAAGCGTTAGATAAAATGTCAAGACATGGGCGTATTCAGAGGATTGGCTGAACTCAACGCAGCGAGAGCACAACAGGGCTCCTTTCACCTCAACATCGTGCTAACCGACGTAACGCAACTAGTCCCTCCTATAAACACCAACTCGAACTGCACCTATTGCAGCGCAATCGTATGTTTTTGCAGAAGCAGACTGGCACGACACGAAGAAAGAGCCGACCAACTGCTTGGTGCAGCCTTCGGCAGAAGGAAAACTCGGACTCAGAACCAGAACCAGCAACCATAACTTCTCAACTTTACCACCTAACGCCATCACTTTAGTTCATGCACTGTTCTAAAAATACCATAACAATCGTTTGCCCCGGCGTGGACCACTGCATGCTTATCAGACTTCACTCGGGCCTGAAAAAGTCCAAAGAAAAAGCCCTCACAATTTCTTCTTCACTATGAAAGCGGACCACAGGTTCTATTGGGACGCCATACTCAACAACATAAAACGAGTAACCTTTTTTGCTTTCCTGCCCATTTTAATTGCAAAGCTAGGAGCCAGTAACCTTGTGATAGCTGCATCGAATTCGGTCCCCGAATTTTTTGCAGCACTGTCGCTCGCCTTTGTAACGCGCCATCTTCCTGTGACTCGCAATGTATTTTTGGTTGCGGGATACACCCGACAGATCGCATTTTTATGCATGGCGTTGTCAGTTCTCCTGCCAAATCCATTTCCATACATGTTGTTCTTCTGGGGCATAAATGCGTTTTCTGTCATGGTTACAGCCGCTCAACAGCCTGCAATAATGCGTCGTCACATAGAGCAAAACACTCTCTTAAAAGTCATCGACAACACCAAATTAATTGGCGTTGTAATATTTACGGCTGGCAGCTTCGTCGTTGGTTCCACACTGGATGCCACACAATCATGGTTTCCGCGCAACTATGTGGCGTTTATGCTAGTAGGCTGCCTCGCAACGTTCGCGGGCATGGCCCTGATTGCTGAACTGGCACCGCGCGACAACATACGGTTAGCCTTCCGTCCCCGTTTGCCGCTTAGCGAATGCAACCGAAGTATGTGGTGGATGGCGCTCGACTCTTTGGGCATTGCAATGGAGATACCCCTGTTTGTAATTTACCACGTCAAAGTACTTACTTTCAACAACACGCAAATTGCTTTATTCTTTGCTGCATCGGGTGCGTTTTCGGTAATTGGGCTTCCGCTCACCCGTAGCTTGAGAAAGCATTTAGGCGAAACTAAAATGTACGGTCTATCGGTTATCGTTATGGCAGGCGTCTTCATGCCTTATGGTCTCATTCAAAGTTTCTGGTTTCTGCTAGTCTTGCAAGCACTAAATGGCGTCGCGGTTGCGGTCTATGACGTAACCAAACAGGGCCTCATGATATCTGATGCAACAAATCATACGCATGAAATGGGCTATTTTTCCGATTTTCAGCTAATAATGCATTCTAGCCTTGCGGTGGGTCCGCTACTTGCTGCTTTTCTTCTTGAATTGCTGCCAATATGGAGTTGTTTTGCGATTATTGCTTTGCTCCGGATGATTTTTTTCCTCTCGAAACCCCAAGTCATGCCGAGCTTGCACTATAGACCTTAGGCAAGCGCAATCTACATCGATAAAATAGGAGTACGATACGGTGCTCAACCCTGACAAAAAACAATACCCGATACGGCTGTTGCATTATAAATTACTTTGTCTGTGCTCCTTACAGACAAGGTTTGCCATAATCTCGGTTCCTCAACCTGGTCTGTGCTTAGCAGCCACTTTCCCAAATTCTGAAATACCTGAGGTAGCGACCTAACATCGCCGCGGCCAGGCAATATTGGTAAATCCAACTGGCCTCAACAGGTGAAAATACCTGCTGACAGAGTTCAATAGCGTAGTGATCACCGACTTCATCGTCACATAACTTCCGATTGTTCATGCTCAACCCCGGGCGGACAGAAAGCCTCCAAAGAACTTGGGGGCGTGTGCGCCCATTAGTCCCGAAAGGTCTAGGGGTTAGGCATCGTGCCCTAGGATGCGCGATATCAAAATGCAATTCCGCAAGAAGCCGTGGGCGATTTAGGGGCAGCACTCCAGCCCCCATGCACCTCTTAAAAAACTCATGCCCACACCCGGGTTGTGTCGCATCTAGGATGGCACCATCACCCTCCCCAAGCTGATGGACAAAGGCAAACTCAAATTACTTAACATAGAAATCTGGTCAGCATTAACATAACTTTGCACCATTTCTACAAGTGCCTTGGCGATCAAAGATAATTGGTGCACTGACCAAATGCAGCTGGTACAAGGCGCACTATAGATCGAACCCCTTGCACCAATAGTTACCTAAAAAACTGGAAGGCGTCAGAGAGCACAGCCACGCAAATTCGTGACCCAGAATAACGTAGTCTAACAACTCCACAGTTCTTTAGTAGCCCACGGATGAAGTTGACTCGCAGTGACTTGGTGGGTAGAGCGGCGCAGAGGGCGCAGAGATTCCTCGCAACTGCGGTGATAGATACGCCACCAGGTAACATTAGTTTACAAGTCCACAGCTTGTGTTTAGTTGGAAAAGCCGGAAAGAGATCCGACTTTTAGGACACAAGAGACCCCAGAGCCTCAGGCCTGCCGAAGTACATCAGTGCTGTCCACATCAGGATTTGCTAACAGATGGCAAGACCTCTCCTCTAGAACCACCAAGACCTGAACCTATGTTATTTCTGCATTCTTCAGTTCCTGCTTAAATCCAACTACGTAATCTGCCTTCTTGCCTTTCGCGAAGGTGTCACCAACCGACGTGCAAAACCCAAAAGATGATTCTCTTTAATCCCTTTTCCCCTGTGACCTATGATTTCAGAACGCCTACCCGCATCTAAGTCCAAATTTGACGATGGCAGCTCGGAGCATCGCATCAATCCCGTCATCCAGCACAAGGGAGGGAAGCCGGTTGTTACCCACCGCCTTATCCATAAGGTAAAGGGTCCGCTTGACCATGGCAGGCGGATAGCCCGACTCATACAAAATGTTACGCAACTCGTTGACTTTGGACTGCGCCGAGTCGGCGGCCGTGTTATCGCCGAGGGCAAAGGCGTCGGCAATTGCACGGATCCACGCCGGAACAACGTTAGCAAGCCCCGACACGCAGCCTGACGCTCCGGCACGCAGACCGTGCAGGATCAGCGAGTCAGTTCCCACGTACAGCTCGAAGCTCGAATTTGCCTTCACGATAGTGGCAAGAACGTCCAGGCGTTCGGCTTTACCGGTAGAATCTTTGATGCCCTTAACATTTCCATGTTTAGCCAGGCGCCTGACGGTATCGATATCGATGGAGTTGCCCGTGCGAGCGGGTATCTCGTAGATATACACCGGAACCTCCAACGAATCAGCTATCCGAGCGTAGTGGCGGTACAGACCTTCCTGCGTGCAGGAAATAAAGTAGGGCGTTATGACCGCCACCGCTTCAACACCAAGGCGGGCGAATTGCTTGCCCAAAAGTGCCGTTTCGTAGGTGGATGGACAACCCGCGTTTGCGATAATCCGAGTCCTGCTCGCTCTCACTTCTGAGCAGGCCTGCACGACGCTGACCCTTTCAGCAAAAGAGAGGCTGGAAAAGTCCCCGTTGGTGCCGCAGACGAAGAGATCATTTCCTGCAGCGATTTGGCGGCGAGCCTGTTCAGCAACCGTGGCGTAATCTATGGACTCGTCGTCTCGAAAAGCGGTGATCAAGGCGGTAAAAGTGGATATTTTCACTTTATTTTGCTCCTCGCCATAGCGGCGGCTGCGACCATCGCGGAAACCATGCTGCTCTCGTCGGCGACACCTTTCCCCGCCCGGTCGAAAGCGGTGCCGTGGTCGACCGAGCAGCGGATTACCGGCGTGCCGAGGGTGATGTTGATGCCTGAAATCTTTGGTCCCTCCAAACCGCCGTAACGGAAACCAAGCGTCTTGAGCGGAATATGTCCCTGGTCGTGGTACATAGCCACAACTGCATCGTACTCGCCGCCGGCCGCATGGCTGAACACTGTATCGGGGGGAAATGGGCCGACAGCACCCAACTCAGCCGCCTCCACGACCGCCGGCGCTATCTCCTCTATTTCTTCGCGGCCGAAAATGCCGTTTTCTCCGGCGTGGGGATTGAGCCCAGCCACTGCGATACGCGGACTCTTTATGCCCATACCCAAGAGTGCTTCCCGCACAAGCTTGATGACCGCGACGATGCGATCCATTTTTACGAGGTCTATGGCCTGCCGCAGAGAAACGTGGGTGGAAACGTGAACCACCCGAAGATTACCCTCCATGAGCATCATCGTATAGTCCGCTGTGTTTGTGAAGTGCGCGTAGATCTCGGTGTGACCCGCAAATTTGTGGCCTGCGCGGCTCAGCGCCTCCTTGTTGATCGGAGCGGTGGCGGTAGCGGCGATGAGCCCTGCCCGGGCGTCATCTATCGCACGCCGGATAGATAGGAACGCTAAGTCGCCGCATTCGGCGGAAACCTCACCTATCCTGCAGTTTTTTAGGGCGACATTTCGGCATGGAATTACCTCAATTTCGCCGTACCCGAAGCGGCACTCTGCCACGCTTGTCACCTCAAGCACAGAGCCCTTCCATTTTAGGGAGGCTGCAGCCCGTTTCATGACCTGCGGGGATCCGTAGACCAGATAGTTCGCAGCAATCCTCGCTTCATTGTTGTCGACGGCTTTCAGGATTATCTCGGGGCCTATGCCTGCGGCGTCGCCCATGGTTATGCCGACAATAGGTTTGTTTGGCATCTGCCTCACCTCATGCTCTCGTAAATCGCCAAGATGTCGCCTTTGCTCAATTCGACGGGGTTGTTGTCCAAAAGCCGGCGCACGCCAAAGGCTGCTTCAGTCAATTCGCCCAGTGCCGTTGGGGGTACCTCCAGCGCCGAAAGGCTCGTCGGAATCTGGAGCTCAGTAACAAGGGAACGCAACTTTTCCACCAGGTCGTTGGCGTCCTTGTTGTGATTCCCCGAAAGGGGCATGCCCATTGCGCTCGCTGCTTCGGCGAGCCGACCAGAGATGCGGTGCTTCTGAAAATCCAATACCGGTACTAGAAGCGCCGCGTTGGACACGCCGTGGGGGACGCGGAAAGCGCCACCCAGCGGGTAGGAGAGGGCGTGTATCGCGGTGGTTCCCGAGGCTGCGATGCAGACCCCACCGTAGTACGCCGCGAGCATAGCCGCTGAGCGGGCTTCGATGTCCGCGCCGTTTTTGAAGGCCAAAGGAAGGGCTGGAACCAAGATGCGCATGCCTTCCCGGGCGAACATGTCGCTGAAGAGGTTAGCCTTCTTTCCGACGAAGCATTCCAGCAAATGGCATAGCGCGTCGATGCCGGTGGAGGCGGTCAGTTTTGGAGGGAGGCCCACAGAAAGTGCTGGGTCCAGCACTACCCGGTCCGGGACGAACCAGGGGCTTACGATGCCTATCTTGATATTTTTTCCTGGGAACAACACGATGGCGTTCGGGGTAGATTCCGATCCAGTCCCAGCGGTGGTGGGCACTAGAACACAGGGAATGCCCCTGCCAGGTACGCCCCGCTCAGCCAGCTGCGCCGTGGACCAGTCATTTTCGACCAGCACGGAAATCACCTTTGCAGCGTCCATGACTGAGCCGCCACCGATCGCGACGATGGCCCTTGATTTCATGGGACGAATCGAGGATAGAATGCCGTCAAGGTCCGCGTCGGAAGGTTCTGTGGAAACGGTGTCCACTAGCCGGGCATCAAAACCAGCTCCTTCAAGGGAGATCGCAACGCGGGTGGGAACGCCTGTAGCAGCGAAACCTTTGTCGGTGAGCACGAGAACAGCGGCGCCCTTAGCGCAGAGTTCGGCGACGATTTCCACGACGGACTCGATGGCTCCCACCGCGAAACGGACGCGACTTGGTAGGGTGACAGAAAAGGGTATCATGCGGTTTCTCCCATTGACAAATCCGTTTGGGAGGTGACTATCTCGAGTGCCTCCGCCATGGCATTCGGTCCACCAAAGCCGCCGGACTTGGTTACGAAATACAATTTTCGGTTCATGGCACCTGACCAGAAGGAACCGAAGGGAAGGCCAGGAAAGAGTTCGGCAATGAAATCGATCAAGTCTGTTTCCATGGCCTCAACTATTCGGGCAGCAGTGTCGCCGCCGGAAACAAATAGTAATCGAATACGTCGGGCTCGTACCGCGAGCAGGGTGAGTCTGCCAAGAAAGTTGGAAATGTCCGCTGCAGATTGCTTGCCGGCCAACGATGTCGGCAACGGTATATTCGAACCGCTGGTCCGTATGAGCAAGGCCCGTTTTTTTGGAGCCCCATCCACAAGATCAATCAGGCGTCGCAACTCGATGCTGGGACTTGCTAGGGCCGCATCAGCATCCACGACGAGCTCCGTCACCTTCCCAGTGCCTGCCAACCGTGCACACTGGAGCGCACTAATGGTCGTGACGGACCCGATCACAAAAAGGGAACGGCCAAGTGGGAACCGTGGAGTTTTAAGCGTGCGCGTTGGCTCCTTGAAGGCTAGGGCTTCGGCGAGGCCAGAAGACCCTACTAAAAGCACCCCGTCCATATCTGCTAATGAAGCCGCAATCTTTAGGTCCGCCATGGTTTCCGCATCGACTACAAAAACACGCGCTCCCCGCGATAGTTCTACATTAACTTTTGATTCAAGTGCTGCGCTCCCCGAACGCACTACTTCCAGATCGAGCTCCCGCACGCATCCTGGAAAGCGCTTTTCGAATAGGCTTGCGATACGCGATTCCTTCACCGGATTGAGAGACTCCATAGAAATTTCGGTGTCCATAAGTGACATCCCATTCACCATGCAGTGTCCGCTTTCCACGGTACGGCCGTTCCGTGGCGCCGATGGAGCCACCAAAGCGAAGCGATAATTAGCTGCGTCCATGACTGCCGCAATTTCATCAGCCAGATTGCCCCGCAACGTAGAGTCTATTTTCTTGAAAAAAGTCCGGGCGTAGGCTTTGCATAATTTGCGGGTAGTCTTCTCAACCCTCTCATAGGCTTGGCTTGGCGACAATAAACGAGAGTCCGTATCCACGACAATCATGTCTGAACCGTGGATGTTTGGATTAGCCTCCCCCGAGGCACGCACTAAATGGACCGGTCGCCCGGCCGATGCGAATTGAACCGCCGCATCCCCTGCTCCGGTAAAGTCATCTGCAATAATGCACCATTTGCTTTTCATTTTGTACGAACTTTGCAGCTTTGTCGGGCAATAAGCCCACGGGATTATGGAGCGCGCCTGCGCGCCGCTATTTTTCTTTCAGGAATGCGCATTATCCGCAACCGACAAATTGACTGAACTGACATGGTTTGGAAAGCCTCAACCCACGAGCCGAGGCAGCTGGCAATTTATTGACGATCTAAACATGGAAATTCGGGAGTATACCTGAATTCTGAAGGGTAATTAATGATCTGGTCCGACAGGCACGTTTGTCAGTGCCTGTACTACAACCGATAGTAAGTCAACTCGCCGTGCACGCCCAAGCGGTAAGCAAAAACCCCGCATGGGTCAACTCCCATTTTCCGATTACTTAAATCCAACCATTGGCTAAGGGTCAGAGACCACTTTTGTATGATGTTCAGCGAGGTTTGATAGGTATGAAACGCGCATTTGGACGGTTTCTATTCCTCACAATACACTAAAAGTCTTACGCTGGCCAACAGGTTTTTGTCATGCACGCGATGCCGCATAATCGAGCATACCCTCCACATCAAGGGGATCGATGCCCGTTCTGGTCCACAATGCGGCGTGAATCTGCGCTTCTGACTCAAGTTCCACATTTAAAGGAAGAGCGATTCTTGCGCCATTGTGCAGCAGGGATTCACGGGCTGCCGCGTTCATCATCTGCACCATATAGGCGTCGTCGAGTGAATATTCAAGAGTCGCCTCGCAACGAATGGTCTGGGCAAATTCCAGAATTAACTCCGCAGTCGCGGCGTGATAGTAGTCGATGGCGTCGGCAGCCTCGTCGACCGGGCGGTAGAAGGGGTTGATATATTCAACGCGTCCGCCGGGCAGATCGATATGCAACTTGCGCAGAAATTCGTTTTCTTGGGAAAAGATAATGGGGTAGATCACGTCGGCGATGCCATTGGTGTCCAATGCCTGGTCGGTGCAATAGCGCACCTCCCCTTCGGATTGGTGATACGGCCCATTCCACACACCCGCGGAGCGTACCGTGATCGTGCCCCGTTTCCCTTCGTACTGAACATAGCCCGGCCGGGAATGGCGTCCCAATCCGGCTTTAGCGTTGCTAGTCATATCTGCCACAAAGCGTTCACCAGGGCGTTGCCCAGAAACCTCATCTCCCGGAAAAGTGAAAAAGTTAGCATGGAAGGCTTCGTCCGTGTGCAGCCGGTGGGCCAGAGAGCGATGGGGCGCGACGGGCATGGTGTGAGCTACGGTCTGGGCCGAGTCAGGATATGCGTCAAAAAACTTGACCCAACACGCGTTGTTGTGAGTTCCCGTATGGCTAAATGTACTCAGAATACGGTTCACCGGGCCGATCACACCCGTATCCGCAATGCTCTTGGCGAGACGCTCGTAGGCCAGACGAAAAAACTGTTCGCCCACCGCCAGCGTCGTCTTGCACTCTCGCGCTGTATCGATCATGTTGCGCGCTTGGCTCAAGGAAGCGCAGAAGCCCGCCTCCACCAAATGGTGAATACCATTTTGGGAAAGGTAACAAGAGATCGAGTGGAACAATTCAGCCGGCGTGCAAACAATGGCAGCCTCCATGGGTCGCGCACGCACAAGATCGCGAATGGAGTAGAAGGCAGGTACGCCCATGCTGGCAGCGAAGCTGTCGGCGCTCTCTTTCACCGGATCACAAACGGCAACCAGGCGCACGTTGCGGGCGTGCAGGGCAGCAAAGAGCAGACGATAGACCGTGCGCGAGCGAAACCCAGTGCCGATCAGAGCAATATCAAGTGGTTGGTGTAGTTTCATAGGTCGAACCTCTGTATTCTGTTGTCAAACTTTGAGAATTATTGTCTTACTTACAATAGGATTCATTGTGATTCTTAAGTGTCGCAGCCATTACTCAACACGATTCCAGCCACAGGTAAAATATTTGGGCTCGCTTGTTACTACATAAAACACCAAACTTCTGCGAGATATAGCCCCACATTTCCCATCAGTACACCTGCCCAGGCAGCTCATGACCATATGCCGCTTTTGTCACTTTTGATAGACAACACCATGTTTGAGCTGCGTGCCCAACGCAATTTGTACAATTATTCTTAAACCAGAATTGAAAGTCCAGACCATTCAATACCCTCCATTAGCTTACCACTCCTGCCCACGCTCCGCCGCCCGTGATGCATCAGCATTGCAGGATCACCACGCCGCACTCCGTTCTGGCCGCCGGCGGTGACATAGCGCAGGCGATAGCTTTGGAGCTGGCGAAGAGCGCGTGAGTGCGGTTGCTGCGATCAGCTAACTCGATGCTGAGGCCGGAAGCTGTCGCCGGGTCAGGCCGGCAAGTCGACGTGCACCACCTCCGGCTCCAGTGCCTCGCCCGTCTCGTCCGCCCCGAACAGCGACGCCATCAGCGCCCGCCCGATCACGCTCGTTAGGATTCCGAACAGCGCCAGCCCCGCAAGCATCGTCGCCCCGGCAATGG
>SXGR01380788.1_pt1 | contig 21724 bp, 20 predicted proteins | sample 3174711 | NCBI WGS metagenome assembly SXGR01 (sample SAMN11356860, study PRJNA531348) | freshwater metagenome | isolation source: freshwater sample F1-60 | place: China: Fuxian Lake, Yuxi | collected 2017-12-25 | reverse complement strand
TGCCGGCGTTCGAGCGACCGGCGAAGGCAATCTCGGGAACTTTATATTTTGGCAAATCCGGAAGTCGATTAACCGTGGTGAAAAAGCGGGCTTGCCAGAGAAGAGACATGAGGCGACGTGCAGCAGAGGCGCGTACAAAGAAAAGACGGGCATTGTAGTACAATCGCGGGCTCGAAATTGCGCTTCAAATGGGCTGAACTCGGTTCGGTTTTGTACTGCACCGATGCCAGTTTGCAAAAGCCGCAAGCGCCAAGCAAAATCAATCCAAAGCCCCGGATAATTGAATGAAACCTGCCACGTCCCTGTTTGTGAAGTTCGCATCTCTCGTTCTGTTGGTCTCTGCCTCTTTGACTCACGCCAATGATTCGAAACCTGCTGCCGAGTCAGACCCTGTCAAGGGCGGCAATCTCTACACCAACGGCGATGCATCACGCGGCGTTCTCGCTTGCGTTGCATGCCATGGAGCCGCAGGTAATTCCACGATCACGCAAAACCCAAAGCTGGCCGGTCAGCATGCTGCCTACCTCAAGAAGCAGCTCTATGACTTTCAAGGCCCAAACCGCAACAATGCCATCATGACCGGGATCGCCAAGGCACTGGATGACAACGACATCCGCAACCTGTCTGCTTATTTGGATCAACAGAAACCTGCGCCCGGCGCGGCGCGCAACAAGAACACAGTTGAGCTCGGCAAGAAAATCTACCGTGCTGGTATCGCTGAAAAGAATGTACCGGCCTGTGCAGGGTGCCACAGCCCCAATGGTGCTGGTATTCCGGCCCAGTTTGCCCGCGTCGCTGGTCAGCATCAGGACTACACCGTTGCCCAGCTGACCAATTTCCGCACCAGCGCGCGTACGAACAGCGCGCAGATGACGGCGATAGGTAAGCGGCTCTCCGACGAAGAGATGCAAGCAGTGGCTGACTACATCGCTGGTCTGAAGTAAGTACGGCGCGGGCAAAACAGGCTGACATCCGGCCGCGAGCGGGTGGCTGAGAATTCGCCCCTTTTGTTTTCTGCGGTACGTTTCGGAGCCCTGAACGATAAAGACCTACAAGGGCTCCGGATATGGATGGTGAGCTGGCTTTGCAGGCATAAAATGGCCGCATAACCAAACGCTGCGACAAGCTGATGTGGCTGCCAGCGACCACCCAAGACAAAGCGCATCAAACCCATGACTACGAGCACTGAGGGAATCGTTCTGCAAACCCGCCGCCGATGGCTGTCCGAGGCTGTCGAGCTTTTGTCTTCCATGCGGTTTGCGATCAGCCTGTTGACGGTCATATCAATCGCGTCGATTGTCGGCACGGTGGTCACGCAAAATGAACCCATGCCGAACTATGTGAATCAGTTCGGTCCGTTCTGGTTCGAGATTTTTGCGCATTTCTCCATCTACTCGGTGTATTCGGCATGGTGGTTCTTGCTGATAATGGCCTTTCTGGTGACATCCACCTCTTTGTGCATCGCACGTAATGCGCCAAAAATGCTCAAGGATATGAAAAGCTGGCGCGAGAGCGTGCGCGAACAATCCTTGCGGAATTTTCATCATCATGCCGAGTGGTCCGCGCAGCAGGGCGGCGAGCAGTTTGCTGCACAAGCGGCGCGACTTGTTGCCTCCGATGGCTATCAGGTGAAGCTAGTACAAAAAGGAGAGGCAACGCTACTGACCGCTAAGCAAGGTGCGGCCAACAAGCTGGGGTACATCTTTGCGCACTCTGCCATTGTGATTATTTGTGTCGGCGGTTTGCTCGACTCCAGCCTGCCAATTCGTGCGCAACAATGGCTGTTTGATAAAGAGGCCTTTATCGGTAATGGCATTATTGCTGAAATTCCGGAGCGTCATCGTTTGGGTCTGGGGAATCTGACCTTCCGTGGCAATACCTTCATTCCCGAAGGCGCTGCCAGCAAGACGGCGATCATACCCGTCGGTGAGGGCGTGATGATTCAGGAACTGCCCTTCACCCTGCAGCTGGAAAAATTCGTCGTGGATTTTTACTCAACGGGCATGCCCAAGCTGTTCGCCAGTAACGTTATCGTGACTGATCATGAAACTGGCGAGAGCTTTCCAGCGACCATCAAGGTCAACGAGCCCCTGATGTACAAGGGCTTGGCGGTTTACCAGTCGAGCTTTGAAGATGGCGGAAGCCGTCTGAAGCTCGTGGGTTATCCGATGAATGGGCCTGCTAGCGGCTCATTCCCGGTTGAGGGTGAGGTCGGCAAATCCACGCCGCTTGTCAGCAGTGGTGGCGCCGAGTACACCATTGAATGGTCAGGATTCAGACCGTTCAATGTGGAAAATACCAGTGTGAATGGTCAGGATGTCCGCGCCGTCAATCAAGTCAAGAGCTTCAATGAAAAATTCAGCGCGACACTGGACGAAAGACTCGGCTCTGCCGCCAATACCAAAAAAACCAAAGAACTGAAAAACGTCGGCCCCAGTGTTCAGTACAAGCTCCGTGACAGGACGGGGCAAGCGCGCGAATTCAATAACTACATGTTGCCGGTGATGCTAGACGGTAGTGAGGTTTTCCTGGCCGGGCTGCGCGAGTCTCCTTCTGAAGGTTTCCGTTATCTACGCATTCCTGCCGACGACAAGGGTACGGTCAATGAATGGATGCGCTTGCGTGCTGCCATCAGTGATGGCGCGCTGCGCGAAAAGGCATCAGTTCGCTATGCACAGAAAATGCCGCTGACTTCGACTGACAACACATCCTTGCGGGATCAGATCAAGGCATCCTCATTGCGCGCGATGAGTATCTTCGTCGGGGATCGTGAATCCTCTGGGTACATCGCGATAGCGCGCTTCATCGGTACCCTGCCTGAAGAGCAGCAGGAGAAAGCCGCTGATGCCTTCATGGAGATACTCAACGGCAGCCTCTGGGAGCTCTGGCAGGTTGCGCGTGAAAAAGACGGATTACCACCTGTGACGGCAGATAAAAAGCACGCTCGCTTCCTGCAGGTTGCTAGCAATGCGCTGGCTGATGGCTTTTTCTATGGTGCGCCAGTGTTTTTGCAGCTCCAGGGATTCGAGCAGGTCAAAGCATCCGTGCTGCAGGTGACCAAATCACCCGGAAAAAATGTGGTTTATCTCGGATGTTTACTACTGGTCTTGGGTGTTTTCGCGATGCTCTATGTGCGCGAGCGCCGGCTGTGGATTTGGATCCGCCCAAAAGAGGGCGGTGGCACACATGCGCTCATGGCCATGAGTTCGCAGCGACGTAGTCTGGACTTTGACAAAGAATTTGAACGACTCAAAGCGCGATTGAATCCTCGATGAGCTTGCGATGAGCCCTGCTCTTACTCCAGCGCGCAAGGCGGTCGGGGCTGAACTATACTTGCCGGACTCGTTGCAGTACACGGAGAAAAATGATGGAACTCACTGAAAACCAAACCTACACCGAAAATCCCGGCATATTTAAAAGCGCCAGTTTGTTTGATTGGATTTTTTCGCTGATACTCGCTGCTGGTGCGCTGTTTGCGTTGAACCGCTACGGCGATTTCATGGATATCTATGAAAAAGCGATCCTGCTGGCGGCAGTGCCCGTCTTTACCGGACTGGGCTGGTACTGGAAATCCTCGCGAGTGCTGATGCTGTTGATTTTTGGATTGTCCTTATGGGCCATTTCTTTGTATGCTGGCAATCTGGAGATGGCGCAATCTCGGTTTTTCCTCAAGTACCTGCTATCGAGCCAGTCTGCTATTTTGTGGATGAGTTTCCTGTTCGGCTTGTCTACCGTGTTTCACTGGAGTGGTTTGCTTTCCCGTTCAGATTTCGGTGGCGCCGTCGGCAGCCGCTTGTGCTGGGCTGCGATATTGTTGGGTTTCATTGGTTTGATGGTGCGCTGGTATGAATCGTATCTGCTGGGCGCGGATATTGGTCATATTCCGGTGTCGAATCTCTACGAAGTTTTCGTATTGTTTTGCCTGATTACTGCGTTGTTTACCGTCTTTTATGAAGAAAAATACGAGACGCGTCAGGTGAGTGCTTTCATCCTGCTGGTGATCTCGGCAGCTGTCGGATTTCTGCTCTGGTATATGACCAGTCGAGATGCACACGAAATCCAGCCATTGGTACCTGCGCTGCAAAGCTGGTGGATGAAGATCCATGTACCTGCCAACTTTATCGGCTACGGCACGTTTGCGCTGGCAGCCATGGTGGGTGTCGCCTATTTGTTGAAATCCAAATCCGTACTGGTGGATCGTTTGCCCTCGCTCGAGGTACTCGATGACATCATGTACAAGGCAATCGCCGTTGGTTTCGCTTTCTTCACCATCGCTACGATTCTTGGTGCGCTCTGGGCTGCCGAAGCCTGGGGTGGTTACTGGTCATGGGATCCCAAGGAAACCTGGGCACTGATTGTCTGGCTCAACTACGCTGCGTGGCTGCATATGCGCCTGATGAAGGGTTTGCGTGGACAGGTCGCTGCATGGTGGGCGATCGGCGGCCTACTCGTTACCAGCTTTGCTTTTCTGGGCGTGAACATGTTCCTGTCCGGCCTGCATTCTTACGGCGAGTTGTAAACAGCCTGCGCATGGGCTGTCTAAAAATAGCCCATGCGCGCTCACGTCACACCCGCATAGCATCACGGAGCAAGCATGCTGATCAAACTTCCTCGTTCGACCGACCCACGGCCCTCTGAGATTACGCCGCAAGCGCAATTCCAATCACGCCGCCATTTTCTGGCGCAGCTCGCTGTGGGCAGTTTGTCAGCAAGCGCCTTGGCCGACGCCGCCATGGCCAATGAGGCAGCATCGCGCGCGCGTCTACCGGCGCGCATCAATCCAGCCTATACCGCAGCGGATAAACCGACAGCTATCGCAGATGCGACCAGTTACAACAATTTTTATGAATTCGGGCTAGACAAGGGTGATCCCGTGTTGCGCACCGGGTCGCTGAAAACAAAACCCTGGACAGTACGTGTCGATGGAGAAGTCAAAAAGCCGCTAACGCTCGATATCGACAGCCTGCTGAAACTTGCACCCATGGAGGAGCGCCTCTACCGTCTGCGTTGTGTCGAAGGCTGGTCTATGGTGATTCCCTGGGCCGGTTATTCGCTGGCCGAATTGATACGCAAAGTCGAACCGACGGGGAATGCGAAATTCGTCGAATTCACCACGCTTGCCGATCCGGCCCAAATGCCGGGCTTGGGTAGTCGGGTTCTGTCATGGCCCTATGTCGAAGGTCTTCGTCTCGATGAGGCCATGCATCCGCTTACGTTACTCAGTCTGGGCATGTACGGGCAATTGCTTCCCAATCAGAATGGGGCGCCGGTTCGCATCATCGTGCCCTGGAAATATGGGTTCAAGTCGTCGAAATCGATTGTGCGTATCCGTTTCACCGAAACCCAGCCCAAAACGGCCTGGAACAGCGTCGCACCTGACGAATATGGTTTCTATTCCAACGTGAACCCGGAAGTCAGTCATCCCCGATGGTCGCAGGCCACCGAGCGCCGTATTGGCGAAGATGGTTTTCTCACGCGCAAGCGCAAGACCCTGATGTTCAATGGCTACTCGGAAGTAGCATCGCTGTACTCCGGTATGGACCTTAAAAAATTCTACTGAGCGCTGCTATGCGGTTTGCTCCCCGACAGCTTCTCTGGGCAAAGGGCATGGTGTTTGGGCTCTCGCTGCTGCCGCTACTGCGTCTGATTGCCTTGGGTTCGCAGGACAGGCTCACCGCCAACCCGATTGAATTCATTACCCGTGCCACGGGTGACTGGACGCTGTATTTTCTGTGCCTTACGCTCGCCGTGATGCCCCTGCGTCGCTTCACAGGTGTCAACGACCTCATTCGATTTCGTCGCATGCTGGGCTTGTTTACCTTCTTTTATTCCAGCCTACATTTTCTGACCTTCATTTGGTTTGATCATTTTTTTGATGTTGCCGAGATGATGCGCGATGTCTTGAAGCGTCCTTTCATTGCGATGGGTTTCTCAGCCTTCGTGTTGTTGGTGCCACTAGCGATGACTAGTAACGATTTTATGTTGAAGAAACTGGGTAGACGCTGGACCATGCTGCATCGCCTGATTTATCTGATTGCGATATTAGCGATGCTGCATTTCTGGTGGATGCGGGCAGGGAAAAACAATTTTGCCGAACCACTGGTGATGGGCGCGGTGGTCGCTATGTTACTGGCGCTACGGTTGATTTGGTTGCGTCGGGATTCTCTGCACCGACCATGATCCGATTACTTTGTAATGGATTCCAGTGCGAATAGCTCAGCCGCTGTCTCCCGCCGGCGGATCAGACTGAACTGATCGCCATCCACCAGTATTTCAGCTGCGCGACCGCGCGTGTTGTAATTGGATGCCATTGTCATGCCATAGGCACCGGCTGACATGATGGCCAGTAGGTCGCCGGGTGCGATGGCCAATGCTCGCTCGCGAGCGAGCCAGTCGCCGGATTCACATACGGGTCCCACCACATCATAGATGTGCGATTCATGGGACTGCGGTTTGACAACCTCAACGCCATGCCAGGCTTCGTACATTGCCGGGCGCATCAGGTCATTCATCGCAGCATCGACGACAGCGAAGTTCTTCGAGCTGCCGTGCTTCAGGTAGTGCACTTCAGTCAAGAGCACACCCGCGTTGCCGACGATAGATCGGCCCGGCTCAAACATGATGGTCAAGGGCTTGCCGTCATATTTATCGGCCCGCCAGCGATCAATACGTTCAAACAGACGTGCCAGATAGTCTCCGACAGCCACGGGCTTTTCCTGGTCGTAGCAAATCCCAATGCCACCACCAATGTCGAGATGATGCAGCAGGATGCCTTCCGAGGCGAGTTGATCGACAAGCTCAATGATCTTATCCAGCGCTTCGAGCAGCGGCGCATCATCAAGCAGCTGCGAACCAATATGACAGTCAATACCCGTGACCTCAAGACTGGCTAGGTTGGCCGCCACCCGATAGGTGGGTAGCGCATATTCAAAAGCAATACCGAACTTGTTGTCCTTGAGACCGGTGGAGATATACGGATGGGTCTTGGCATCAACATCCGGGTTCACCCGTAACGACACACGAGCACGCTTTCCCATACTCGATGCGACCTCGTTTAGCCGATGTAACTCAGGAATCGATTCAACGTTGAAGCACAGGATGTCGTGCGACAGTGCCAGTTGCATCTCATCGCGCGTTTTGCCTACGCCGGAAAAAATCACTTTTTGCGGATTGCCGCCCGCCGCGATCACGCGTTGTAGTTCGCCTCCCGAGACGATATCAAAACCCGAGCCCAGTTTCGATAGCAGGTTCAGAACCGCGATATTGGCATTGGATTTGACGGCATAGCAAATCAGCGCCGATCCTTCGCCACGGCCATGCGCGCGGCAGGCTTGATCATAGGCGAGGAAATTTTCAGTCAAGCTCGCCCGTGAGTACACATAGCTGGGTGTACCAAAGGCCTTCGCTATGGTGCTAAGCGCGACATCTTCGGCAAAAAGTTCACCATCACGGTAATGGAAATGCGGCGTATTCACGGTGTTCAGGGCTTGCGGGTGGTGTCGGGTTTGGCAGGCTGAGCATCGAACTCAGTGTCGGTCTTGGTGCTGGGCGCAGGACGATCGGGCAGGTAGAGCGGGCCTGTCTGTCCGCAAGCGCTCAGGCCTGACAATGCGATCGCCGCTAGAATGGTGCCGAATCTGAACATGATGTGAACAGTTGACTTGATGACCGCCTTTATTCAAGACTGTGGCCTGTTAAAAAATCTATCGGAGTATAGCATGAGCGAATCTGAGTTCCTGGCCCTCGCAGAGGCGGCGTTGGACGCGATAGAGATTGGCATGGAGCGGGCCGGCGATGCTACTGATGTCGATCTGGAATGCAGTCGCAGCGGCAATGTACTGGAAATCGAGTTTATTGATCAGGGCTCGAAAATCATCGTGAACACGCAGGCGGCCATGCAGGAAATTTGGGTGGCTGCTCGAGCGGGCGGATTTCACTATCGCATGGCCGACGACCAGCGTTGGAAAGATACACGGGATGGATCGGAGCTCTTTGCCGCACTGTCCCGGCTAGCTAGTGCGCAGGCGGGCGCGATACTGCATCTGAGGCAGGATCAGGCAGACGCTGCATGAGTGCTTCCTTCATGGCAACGGGTATCTCCAGGCTGGTGTGCGATAAAACCCCGTTTGCGCACGCCTGCTAGAAAATTTCGCTCTTGGGCTCATCCTCTTTTTTCTCGGTTGCTCCATCTCCGTCGCTAGAGGGTAGAAGTCCAATGGCGTTGACCCCGCTGCCATCAGCAAATTCGGTGTAGACATAATCTCCGGCGTAGGTCGTCACACCTTCGGGCATCGCGCGTTCCTGAACGGATAATCCTTGCAGCGCTTTTTGCATATAACTTATCCAGATCGGTAGAGCCAGGCCACCCCCCGTTTCGCGGCTGCCGAGATTTTTTGGTTTGTCGAAACCTATCCATGCCACTCCGACTAGTTTGGGGTGATAGCCTGCAAACCAGGCGTCGATGGAATCATTGGTGGTACCTGTTTTGCCGGCGATATCGGATCGTTTCAACGCCAAGGCGCGCATGGCAGTGCCATGTTTAACCACATCTTTAAGCATGCTGTCGATCAGGTAAGCGTTGCGCGCATCAATGACACGCAGGTTTTCATCACCAGCACGCTCGGGGGTGACCTGAAACAGCGTGCGACCGCTGTTATCAGTAATCTTGGATATCAGGTAAGGGTTGATTTTGTATCCGCCATTGGCAAACACGGCGTAAGCGCCTGCCATTTGCAGCGGCGTCACGGCCCCGGCACCGAGCGCCATTGTCAAGTAAGGTGGATTTTTGTCACTGTCAAAGCCAAAGCGGGTCACGTACTCCTGCGCGTAATTGACACCGATGCGGTCCAGAATTCGGATGGACACCATGTTTTTGGAGCGCGTCAGACCTTTGCGCATGGATAATGGGCCATCATATTTACCGTCATAATTTTTAGGTTCCCACGCTTGCGAACCGGTTTTGGCAGCATCGAATACGATGGGCGCGTCATTGATCATGGTGGCAGGTGACAGACCTTTTTCCAGTGAAGCCGAATAAATGAATGGCTTGAAGGTCGAGCCCGGCTGGCGCCAGGCTTGCGTCACATGATTGAATTTTATGCGGCTGAAATCAAAGCCACCGACTAGCGACTTGATGCGACCATCCTCAGAGCTGATGGATATAAAGGCTGACTCCACCTCAGGCAGTTGAATGATGGACCAGCCCGAGCCTTCCTGCATCACCCGGATGATCGCACCGCGTCGTATGCGTTTGTTGGCCGGCATTTTATCAGTGAGCGCCGCTGCTGCAGCACCGAATTCGGTATTGACAATCGTGATTTCCTCGCCCGACGCCAGCAATGCGTTCACGCTTTTCGGAGCGGCAGACAATACCACCGCAGCAATGATGCCGTCGCTGTCCGGGTGCTCGGCGAGCTCGGACTCTATGGCGGCCTCTGCTTCGGATTTGTTGGCCGGAATGTCCATGTAGCCTTCCGGACCACGATAAGGCTGACGTTTTTCATACTCGAGCACTCCACGACGCAGCGCCAGATAGGCAGCATCCTGATCGGCCTTGGTGATCGTGGTGAAGACATTCAGGCCGCGCGTATAGGCATCTTCCCGAAATTGGTCATAGACCATCTGCCGTGCCATTTCTGACACGTATTCGGCATGAATGCCGAAATCCGTGCTGTCCATCTTGATTCGAAGTTCTTCATCGCGTGCCTGTTCATATTGAGTCGTGGTGATGTAGCCTAAATCATGCATGCGTTGCAATATATATTGTTGACGCGCCTTGGCGCGTTTGGGATTCACCACGGGATTATTGGCCGAGGGTGCCTTTGGAAGTCCCGCAAGCATTGCCGCCTCTGCAGCGCTGATCTGATGTAGTTTTTTGCCAAAATAAATCTGCGCAGCGGAGGCGAAGCCATACGCTCGCTGTCCCAGATAAATTTGATTCATGTATAGCTCTAGAATCTGGTTTTTCGTCAGTGTCTTCTCTATTTTCCAGGCAAGCAGCACTTCATAAAGCTTGCGCTTGATGGTCTGTTCACTGGATAAAAAGAAATTGCGCGCGACCTGCTGCGTAATGGTTGAGGCACCCTGACGGCTGCCGCTAAACGTGTTGTTAATCATCGCACGCAAAATCCCCCAGTAGTCGACCCCGCCGTGCTCGTAAAAACGATCATCCTCAATCGCCAGCACCGCTTGTTTCATCACAGGGGGAATATCTTTATAACGTACCAGGCTGCGTCTTTCCTCACCGAATTCTCCGATGAGTACGTTATCTGCAGAAAACACGCGCAGTGGCATTTTCGGTTGATAAGTAGCCAGCGCATCGATGTCCGGCAAGCTGGGGTAAGCCATCATCAGGATGAAGCCCGCCAATAGCACGCCGATCAAAAAAAGGCCTCCTAACGTGATCAACAGACTCAGCGCCATTTTGAGTGGTGCCGGCAGGATGTAAGGGCGCTCGCCCTTGGGCGCATCCCTGTTCGGAGTGGATGAATTCATTCGTGGAGAGGAGAGGGAGGCATGAATGCCTTGAACGCGCCAATTATAGCGTTCGGCCTGCCGCGTTGAGCTTGCTCAGCCGAGAGCTTGCTGTGTTGAGTGCCCATGATGTGCTGATTTGCGTGGGTATTTGGCAACGTCAAGCCGAAGCGGCTTTACATTCTGAAAAGGCACTTATTAGCATCCGCGTCAAATTTTAAAAATGGTAACACCACCTGGGCGGAGCGTTCATGAATGTTTTCTGTGAGGTCATGGTTTCGTCGCCATCACACACCGGTATTGGGCATCGACGTCAGCCCGGCAGGCATACGCATCATGGAACTCGTTCGTGAGGGAAAAAATTTTCGGGTAGCACACTGCGCCCAAGAGTCTGTGCCAGCGGGTACTTTTCGTGACGGAAGCTTTTCGCAGATGGAGCTTCTCACAGAATCATTGCGCCGTACGCTCAAGCGCAGTGGACCGCGCTTGAGAACGGCGGCTATGGCGTTGCCCTCTGGTACGGTCATAAAAAAAAAGCTGACCCTCCCTGCCAGTATGTATGACGAGGAACTGGAAATGCAGGTCGAGGCTGAGGCGAGTCAGACGCTGCCATTCTCGCTGGACGACATCAGCCTTGATTTCGCCACGGTAGGTCCCTCGGCGACCCATGAGGGTTACGTAGACGTGATGTTGGTGGCTGCGCGCAAGGAGCGGATTGATGAAAGATTCACGCTGGCCGAAACCATGGGATTGCGCCCACTGGTGATCGATATCGAATCTCAGGTAATGACAGCGTCGCTGGGGCTGCTCGATTCGGACCGCGATACGCATCACAACCAACCAGTCGCGTTGCTGCAGTTATGCACTGATGGGAGTCATTGCTACGTCATGCTCAATGGCCTAGTGATTTTTGAGCGTGAAATGGGCCTATCCTTACCTAGATTCGATCAGGAAAAATCGCGTGCTGCGATGGAGTCGATCAGAGAAGCGATTTGCCAAGAACTCACACGGGCTTTGCAGCTTTTCTCGACATCGACACGGCATTCCCGTGTTGCACACCTCTATGTTGCCGGCAGTATTCAGGCACTCGGCGCTGATCTTGCCACATTCGTCGAGCACCAAGTGGGCATACCCTGCTCACTACCCGATCCGTTTGCGTGCATGCATGCGCCGTCAATGGATGTTCAGCTGCGTGAGGATGCGCCCGCTTTTTTGGTTGCCTGTAGTCTTGCACTGCGGAGCTTTTCAACATGATTTCCTTCAATTTGCTGCCATGGCGGGAAGCGCAGCGCCGTGAGCGAGAGCGCTTTTTCAATAGCCTGCTGATTCTGTCGGCATTGTGCGGGCTGATGGTGGTCTTGATCGTCAGCGCGGTGAATGCCGCACAACTGTCAACGCAGCACAGTCGCAGTACCTTACTTCAGTCCAAAAACAGGCTTCTCGATAACCGATTACGAGAAATCAAAGGACTGCGCCAGGATATCGATGCCCTCAGGGCCAGGCAGCATGCGGTTGAAAGTCTGCAATCCGGTCGAGCCCGGCCAGTCCATTTACTTGATGAGCTCGCCACGCGCGTACCCTCCGGTGTCGCGCTCAAGTCAATCAAACAGACAGACCATCTTGTCCTGACGGGGCTTGCGCAGTCGAATGCACGTGTTTCTGAATTACTACACAATCTGTCGCAATCATCTCCCTGGCTTGGAAAAGCCGAGCTCGTCGAGATCAAGGCCACCAGCCTTGGCTAGGGAAAAGAAGCGAGGAAAATTTATGAATTCAATGTGGCTATTGCTGCGCCACCCGGGGGCAGTCACCCATGATATCCATGCAACGTCGCACGCCTCTCGACTGGCAGCTTGTTGCGAGTCAGTTTCACGGCTTGCAAGGTCGGCATCCGAGTACGTGGCCTACCGCTCCCCGGCTGTTATGCGCGCTTGGAGTTTCGCTGATGGTCATCATGTCAGGGGGGTGGCTGGTGTGGACCGCACAATGGGAGGCGCTGGCCTCGGGTCAGGTCAGATTGCATGATTTTTATGCAGAGTTACCGATCGAAATCAAACTCACGGGTAATTATCATGCGCTGGCGAGTTTTACGAGTGATATCGCCAATTTGCAGCGCACCGTCACGATCGACAGCAAAGCGATTACCCAGTTGCGCGAAGGACTGCAGAGTTTTGAGGGTGTGATTCATACTTTTCGTTACCTCGACAAGGCTGAAATGGCATCCCAAAGAAAGACAGCCGAAGATAGCAAGAGGCGGGAAAATAAATGAAATACCCGCAAGGTCCTTGCCATTCTTCACGCTCTAGCGCAGTAATCATTTTGATAAAAACACTGGTTCCGATCAGCTTCCTTCTAAATGGCTGCGGCGAAGTACCTGAAAATGATTTGCGGGCTTGGATGAGCGAGGTCCGGCAGCAGTCGCACCCGGTACCAGTTGACTTGCCGCCGCGCCCGGGACTCGAGGAGTTTCACTATCAAGCGTCTGGCCGCATGGACCCATTTGATGCTAACAAAATTTCCGCATCCCTCACTGCCGAGCTCAACGCAACCGGATTGCAACCGGATACGCGCCGTGCGCGAGAGCCGCTGGAGTCCTTTCCGCTGGATAACCTGAGGCTGGTGGGGAATATGCGCCGTCAGGGACAGGTGGTTGTGCTGGTTGAAGCGGACAAAGTCATTCATCAGGTGCATCTGGGTAGTCACCTCGGACCTGATATGGGCAAAGTGATAGGGATTAGCGAAGGCGCCATCGAAATCGAAGAAATGGTGCAGGATGCTGGCAATACCTGGGCCAAGCGACGCGCGCGACTAGTATTGCAGGAGAAACGTTGATGAATGCAGTGACGTTAAAAGCAAGGCGCTGGTTCACGGGCTGCGTAATGATCATGATCACGAACGCAAGGGCGGAGCTCAATGCGATCACGGGTATCGAGGTCAGTCATTCCGGATCGGTGTTGTCTTTGCGTATTCCCATGCGCCAGGCACCTGCTGTAATGCCGGGTAGCTTTTCTACCGCCAACCCGCCAAGAATCGTGCTTGATTTTTCGGACACGTTGAATGCCACCGGGCATTCCCGGCGAGTATTCGATGCCGGTGAGCTGCGTTACGCCGATCTTGTGCAAGCCGCAGGACGTACGCGTATTGTGCTCAATCTCAAGCGTCCACAGCAGTTCAGCATGCGCTTGACGGGACAGACGCTGACGGTGACCCTGGCTGACGATAAAGTGGGTTCAGACCGAAGCGCACGTGCCGCAAGCCTAGTGACAGAAAAGAACGCGATTGTGGATATGGATTTTCGACGGGGTGATGGCGATGCCAGGCGTATCATCATTGATTTGGCAAGAACGCAATCATCTATTGATGTGCGCCGTCAGGGTCAGTCACTGATCGTCGATTTCATGAAAACCAGTTTGCCCGAAGTACTTCGGCGTAAACTCGATGTGGCCGATTTCGGTACTCCGGTACGATTCATCACCACACGCGCAGACGGTGACACGGTGCGCATGCTGATTGAGCCGCGTGGCCAGTGGGAGCATCTGGCTTGGCAGACTGATCGACGACTGGTGCTCGAAGTACGATCTGTCAATCCGGATGATGGCAAAACGGCGGCAAGTAATCGTGGCTATCGTGGTGACAAGCTGTCGATGAGTTTTCAAAATATCGAAGTGCGCGCATTGCTACAGGTGATTGCAGATTTCACCGGACTCAATGTGGTCGCTAGCGATAGCGTGAGCGGCAATCTCACGCTCAGGTTAAAGGATGTCCCTTGGGATTAGGCACTCGATATTGTGATGCAGGCGCGGGGCCTGAATATGCGGCGTAACGGTAATGTGCTCTGGATCGCACCCAAGGATGAATTGCTGACCAAGGAAAGGCTGGAGCTGGAGCAGCGCGCGCAGATATCTGAGCTGGAGCCATTGATCACCGAGACCTTCCAGTTGAATTATCAAAAGGCTGATGCTTTTCGTCAGGTCTTCGGTCTGGATGGTCAGGTAGGGCGTGGCAGTATTTTGTCATGTCGTGGCAGCGCATCTGCCGAGCCGCGCACCAACAAACTGTTCGTGACCGATACACCCAGCCGTCTGGAAGAAGTACGCAAACTGATACAGCTGACCGACATACCCACACGTCAGGTCATGATCGAAGCCCGTATCGCCGAGGCAGATGATACGTTCAGCAAAAGTCTGGGTGTAAAGCTCGGCTTTGCCGATCTTCGTGGTGCACGTGGTGCAGCGCCTGGCATCAATTTGCCTGGATCCAGTCGGCTTGCGGTCAGCGGAAATTATCTGGGTGTGGGCGAGCAGACCGCACAGACTACCGTGACTCAGCAATCTTTCGTGCCGAACACGCAGTTTGTTAATTTACCCGCAGCGTCAATCAATGGCGCAGCACCAGCGAGTATGGGAATCAGCCTTTTCTCTGCCAATGCAAATCGCTTCCTGAACCTTGAGCTGTCCGCACTGGAAGCCGACGGTAAAGGAAAAATCATCTCCAGTCCACGCGTGGTCACCGCCGATCAGCAGCCGGCGCTGATCGAGCAGGGCGAAGAAATTCCATTTCAACAGACGACCAGTAGCGGCGCGACTTCGGTTCAATTCAAAAAAGCCAATCTCAAACTGGAGGTCACCCCTCAGATTACGCCCGATGGCAATGTGATTCTGGTCGTCGATGTCGCCAAAGATTCCCGAGGTGTTGCCGTGGGCTCCAGCTTCGCCATCAATACCAAGCACGTTAAAACCAATGTGCAGGTGGAGATTGGCGGTACGGTCGTCCTGGGCGGAATTTTTACCCAGACCGAAATTGACAGCGAGCTCAAGGTGCCAGTGCTGGGAGACATTCCGGTCTTAGGTCGCCTGTTCCGCAGCACGCGTCGTACACGGGACCAGGCCGAGCTGCTAATCTTCATCACTCCCCGCATCGTCACGGATTCACCTGTCGTGCGCTGAACCGGATGGGCTCAGCTCGGCCCAGATCGGGTCCGTCCTGAGTTGTCGAATGCGATAAACTGTCGTCTTTCCGGGCAATGAACCCGATTGGTGGCGATGATGCAGAATTCGACAAACAACATTTTCCTGGTTGGGCTGATGGGTTCGGGCAAGACCACGATAGGACGCTCGCTGGCAAAAAAACTCAATTTGCGTTTTCTCGACGCCGATCAGCAAATCGAAACACGAACAGGCGCGTCCATTCCACTCATTTTTGAAATCGAGGGCGAAGCCAGTTTTCGCCAGCGAGAGGCTGATGTCATACGTGACCTCACTGCACAGCAAGGCATCGTATTGGCCACGGGTGGGGGCGCAGTATTGAATGAAACCAGCCGGCAGCTTCTGCGCGAGCGTGGGACGGTGATTTATCTGCGCGCATCCGTGGCCAGTATTCTTCAGCGCACCAGCCATGACAAAAATCGCCCACTGCTACAAACTGCCGATCCGCGAGCAAAGATAGAAACACTTTCGCGTGAGCGTGCGCCGCTTTATCAGGAAGTCGCGCACATTATTATTGAAACCGGAAGGCTGAATGTCCATTCCGTTGTTCAAAATATTCTGACGCAACTACAGCGCAACACCAAGATCCCGCCGGTTGAAAGTGAAACATTCACTAACGCCGACATCCGCGAAGCCGAGTCTGATTCACTGCCATGATATCAACCCCCTCTGTTTTTACAGATCTCACCGTATCTCTGATAGAGCGTAGCTACCCGATCATCATCGGCCGCCATTTGCTGGGCCATGCAGATTTTGCACATCTCATTCCCGGCAAACGAGTTGCTATCGTTACCAATACCATCGTAGCGCCTTTGTATCTTCAGCGCTTGACCGACATGCTTGAGGCCGCTGGAAAGCATTGTCTCGCTATCGTGCTGCCCGACGGAGAAGAAGAAAAAAATGTCGATAATCTGATGCGTATTTTTGATTCGCTGCTTGAGAATAAATGCGATCGAAAGACCACGCTGGCGGCATTAGGTGGTGGGGTGATTGGCGATATGACGGGTTTTGCCGCTGCAACCTATATGCGTGGTGTGCCATTCGTGCAAATCCCCACAACCCTGCTGGCGCAAGTGGATTCTTCAGTCGGTGGCAAGACCGCGATCAATCATCCGCTGGGTAAGAACATGATTGGTGCGTTTTACCAGCCACAATCGGTGCTGGTTGATACTGCCACCCTGTCTACGCTGCCGCAACGCGAACTTTCTGCAGGACTCGCCGAGGTCATCAAGCATGGTGCCATTATCGACGCTGAATTTTTCAGCTGGCTGGAAGTACACATGAATGAACTCATAGCACGTGATGATGCGGCGCTGGCGCATGGGATTCAGCGTTCCTGCAAAATCAAGGCGGATGTCGTGCGACAGGATGAGCGCGAATCAGGTCTGCGCGCCATTCTGAATTTTGGCCATACCTTCGGACATGCCATTGAAGCGGGTATGGGGTACGGTTCGTGGCTGCATGGCGAGGCCGTAGGTTGTGGCATGGTGATGGCAGCGGATTTGTCGCATCGACTGGGGTATCTGTCAGCGCGAGATAACTCGCGCATTACCGCACTAGTGAAGGCGGCTGGTCTCCCTGTGGTGGCGCCCGATCTGGGTACCGATCGCTGGCTGGAGCTGATGGAGGTCGACAAGAAAAACGAGGGAGGCGAAATTAAATTCATTCTGCTCAAGCCCCTGGGTCAGGCCGTCATCACGGGCGTACCCAAGGATATGCTATGGGCGACGCTCGCGGCTTGCGTCGGCCAGATTTCATGATGACTGATTTCGAATTGCATCTTGCGCCGTACGCTGCTCGTTCAACGACTTCACGTGGACGTCATTTCGCGGAAGGCGCTTCTGATACTCGCAGTGAATTTCAGCGTGACCGCGACCGCATCATTCATTGCGCCGCTTTTCGTCGCCTTGAGTACAAGACGCAGGTGTTCGTTAATCACGAGGGTGATTTGTTTCGCACACGGCTCACGCACAGCATCGAGGTCGCGCAAATTGCTCGCTCGCTCGCTCGCAATCTACAACTCAACGAAGATCTCGTCGAGGCGATCTCGCTGGCCCATGATTTGGGACATACGCCCTTTGGTCACGCTGGGCAAGATGCGCTCAACGTGTGCATGAAAGCCTATGGCGGCTTCGAGCACAACCTCCAAAGTCTGCGAGTGATCGACAAGCTGGAGCAGCGTTATGGCGCGTTTGATGGCCTGAATCTGATGTTTGAAACTCGCGAGGGTGTGCTCAAGCACTGCTCACTGCTGAATGCGGAGCAGTTAGGGGAGGTTGGCCGCCGCTTCATCGAGCGCAAGCAACCCAGCCTCGAGGCACAGTTGGCCAATCTGGCGGATGAGATTGCGTATAACAACCATGATATTGATGACGGTCTTCGTTCGGGCTTGCTGACTACGGCGCAGCTGGATGAAGTTACCCTCTATGCGCGTCACTGGTCGCTGGTACAGAAAGAGTTTCCTGGCATTCAGGGGCGACGTGCCATTAATGAAACGGTCCGTCGCATGATTAATTCCCTGGTTGTTGATCTGATCGATACCTCGCGTGCTCAGATACGTGATACGAGTGTGAAGTCGATTGATGATGTACGCAATTCGCCAGCGCTGATTTCGTTTTCCGACACCATGAAACAGGAAGCGCAAGAGCTTAAACGCTTCCTGAGGGCGAATCTTTATCAGCACTATGTGGTCAATCGCATGACCAGCAAGGCACGGCGTATCGTCACTGACTTGTTTAACATTTTTCTCGAAGGCCCACAATTGATGCCGCCTGATTATCAAATAAACGGCGGGAATATAGACGAGCAGGCGCGCGAGGTGGCGGACTACATCGCGGGTATGACAGATCGTTATGCGATGCGCGAGTATCGACGCTTGTTTGTCGTCGACGAAATCTGATCAGGTAATCACCTGAACCACCAGATTCAGCATCACTCTAGTTTAGCGCGCGTAGTGGATGCGCATACGCTGGCCATGCACTTTCAAAGAAGTGCGCTACCATTTCTGGTGTAACCACGGCTAGCGTTGCCGGATTCCAATTCGGCGCGTGGTCCTTGTCTATCGCCAGAGCACGCACACCCTCGATGACCTCGCCATGCTCGAAACAGCGTCTGACCATCGTTCGCTCCATGCGCAAACACTCGCCAATCGTCATCGTGGCGGCGCGGCGCAGCTGAGACAGGGTGACGCTCATCATCAGCGGCGAGCGCTTGCGCATAATCTCCAGAGTCTTGCCCGCAAATTTGCTGGCGTCTGCCGAGAGCGATGTCATGAGCTCGTTCATGGAGTCGCTCGAAAAATGTTGGTCAATTGACGCTCGCATTCCTGCAAGACGACTGTTCGTGGGATCTGCTTGAGAAGCGAAAGGCATTGCGAAGTGGGTGATCGCATCGCGCAGACGGTCTGCTGAAGACGACATAATGACTGCCTGCAGGGCAGGCAGTTCAGCAGCGGGTACAAACACATCGGCCAGCCCCGCATACAGTGCGTCACTGGCGCCGATCATCTCGCCTGTAACCCCGAGATAAGTCCCGAGCTGTCCGTTTGCGCGCGATAAAAAGTATCCACCGCCCACGTCCGGGAAAAGTCCAATGCCGACTTCAGGCATGGCCATTTTTGTGCGTTCAGTCACGATACGGATGCGAGCCGCCGGACCTGCCTGAGCAATACCCATGCCGCCCCCCATCACGACACCATCCATCAGCGCAATATACGGTTTGGGATATTGATGAATCAAATGGTTGAGCGCATATTCTTCGGTGAAAAAATCTTCGATCAGTGCCGCGCCTTCAGTCGCCGTCGCTTTACCCTTCTGATGGAAAAAACGGATATCACCGCCTGCACAATAGACTTTTTCACTGCTGCTGCGAACCATCACGTAATGAATCCCCGACTGATCGCGCCAGTCCAGCAGCGTGCTGGTCATGGTGCGCACCATATCGAGTGTAAGTGAATTCAGGGCGCTGGGGCGGTTCAGCGTGATGATGCCGGTGTGACCGCTAATGTCGGCCAATACGAGGTCGCTCATGAGGTGTGCTCAGGCAGGTGGTGACTTGGAAGGCATGAGTTTATCGGGTATGCTTCACGCTGCGCTTTGGAGGCGAGAAAGCCAGTCTTTTGCGCAGGGATAGTCCGCTTCGGCGTGGCGATGGCGATGGCGATGCGCCAAAACTGAGGCGAAAAAAAGGGGCGCGATTGCGCCCCGGGCCAGATAGTGGCGTCAATCAGGCTGCTTCTATCTCCGGGCCTGAGTAACGCTTGACACCTTCGTGCTGGTGGTTCTGAATCTTGTCCTTGTGTTTCAAGACCTGTCGGTCCAGCTTGTCCATGAGCAGATCGATAGCTGCGTACATATCCTGGGCTTCGCTCTCGACGTGCAAATCCTTACCCCGTAAATGCAGGTTGATTTCTGCCCGCTGGCGTTTTTCTTTTTCGGTCAGGGAGTCGACGGAGAGCGTGACGGTAATATCGATGACGTTGTCAAAATGGCGCTTGATACGCTCGAGCTTGCTTTCCACATAAGCCCGCAAGGCAGGGGTGAGTTCCAGATGATGCCCACTGATTTTCAGATTCATACAGAGTGCTCCTTGGTATGGCGTTGCTGCCGTTTCTTCAGTGAATGACCGAAGACGCATTCGAAGGACTTACAGCAACGGTTAAAAACTCGGGAAGCTAAAGGGACTTTCGCAGGTTGACAGGAGGAATTTTCAAGGCTTCGCGGTACTTTGCGACCGTACGTCTCGCGACAACCATTCCCTGTTCAGCCAGCATATCCATAATTTTGCTATCGGAAAACGGGTTCTTGGGTTCCTCAGCTCCTATCAGTTGTTTTATCAAAGCACGTATAGCGGTCGACGATGCCTCACCGCCGGCTTCCGTGGCCACGTGGCTGCCAAAGAAGTATTTCAATTCAAACATGCCATGAGGCGTCAGCATGTATTTTTGCGTGGTAACACGAGAAATCGTGCTCTCATGAAGACCTAGTGTATCAGCAATTTCCCGCAGTACAAGTGGCTTCATCGCGACTTCGCCATGCGAGAAGAAATTACGTTGTCGCTCTACTATCGCCTGTGCTACCCGCAGGATCGTGTCAAAGCGCTGGCGCATATTTTTGATCAGCCATTTGGCTTCCTGAAGCTGCGAAGTGAGTGATCCCTCGCCTTTATTTTGCTTGAGGATATTGGCATACATAGCATTGACCCGCAGCTTAGGCATGACGTCCCTGTTCAGTGTTACCTGCCAGCCGTTCTTTGCCCGTTTGACAATCACATCCGGCACCACATAATCCGACGCGTCACCCGCATATGGCGCGCCTGGGTGAGGGTTGCACGCCTTGATCACCGCTTGCGCTTCGCGCAAGTCCTCATCATCACAATCCAAGGCCTTCTTAAGCTTGTTGAACTCGCGCTGAGCGAATAGTTCAAGATATTTTTCTACCAGAGTCAGCGCCATGCGCCGCGTGACGAAGGGAACTTTCTCCATACGCCGGATCTGCAAGGACAGGCATTCCGAGGCATTGCGCGCGCCAACCCCGGCCGGGTCGAAACTCTGCAGCAGCTTGAGCGCCACCTGCATTTCATCCATATCGATATCGAGCTCTTCGGGAAGGCGGCCGTGAATCTCTTCCAGAGGCTCTTCCAGATAGCCATTGTCATCCAGCACTTCGATCAGTAATTCCACCAGTGCGCGGTCTCGGCGATTGTCTACCGTGACCGAGAGCTGTTCCAGCAGATGCTCACGTAGCGTGGATTCATGTGCTTCGAGTTGCGGACGCGAATCATCGTCTTCAGGCGCCTTGGTAGACCGGGCCACATCATCAAAGCCCCATTCGGCTTCAGTGCCGCCGCTTTCCTCACTCTGCGCGGGCGTATCGAAAGTGCCTTCGGAAGCGGCGCTGGCATCCGCATTGGATTCAGCCTCGGTTGAAGGCGCGGTGGGTGCCTGGCTGATCGCACCATCGCCGAGCAGGCGGATCGAGTGGTCAAGTGGATCGTCGAGCCGTTCCAGTAAAGGATTATCAGTCAGCATTTGCTCCAGCTCCTGATGTAGTTCCAGCGTAGACAGCTGCAGCAATCGTATCGATTGTTGCAGCTGTGGCGTTAACGCCAGATGCTGTGAAACGCGGAGCTGTAGGGTCTGCTTCATCTAGGCTGGCCCTTACATTCGGAAATTTTCGCCAAGATACACGCGGCGAACCGACTCATTGGTAATGATGTCGGCCGGGCTGCCCGAAGCCAGTACCGAACCCTGATTGATGATGTAGGCG
>SXGR01298197.1_pt1 | contig 21724 bp, 19 predicted proteins | sample 3174711 | NCBI WGS metagenome assembly SXGR01 (sample SAMN11356860, study PRJNA531348) | freshwater metagenome | isolation source: freshwater sample F1-60 | place: China: Fuxian Lake, Yuxi | collected 2017-12-25 | reverse complement strand
TCATGGGATTCCTGTTCCCCCCCGAAGTCCCCTCTGGCCCATGCGAGAGCGAGTTGATCTGAAGAGCCCGGTGCGGGAAAACCGCCCGCCGGGATCTGTGCGGGGGGCGCCGGGCAACCGGCGTCCCTACCGCGACACACTACCAATCTGTATTCCCGTTTGACGGTTGTGATCGGCGCGAGTTAAGTAGGGCCGTCACCCAACTCAACTTGAAGCCTTATGAGTAATCAAATGTCCCGACGTTCAGCTTTGCGTAATTTAACCAAGGGAGCCGCGGTCGCCGCCGCAGCCACTTCGCTTTCCCAACGACTGGGCGCTGCCGAAAAAGCTCTGACCGGGATGAAGGGACGCATTAACCATTCGGTCTGCAAATGGTGCTACCCGAAGATCGAACTCAACGATCTCTGCGTGGCCGGAAAAAAGATGGGACTGCAGTCCATCGAGCTGCTCGAGATCAAGGATTTTCCCACGGTAAAGAAACATGGCCTCATTTGCGCGATGGTCTCCGGCGCGGACCAGATTGGCTTCGGTTTCAACCGGCTGGAACATCACGACAAACTGGTGGCGAATTATGAAATGATCGCGCCCAGAGTGGCCGAAGCCGGCTTCAAGAACATAATATGTTTCTCCGGCAACCGTGGCGGGATGTCGGACGAGCAGGGTCTGGAAAACTGCGCTCTCGGCCTCAAGCGGATCGTGCCCATCTGCGAGAAGTACAACGTTGTTGCGGTTATGGAACTGCTGAACAGCAAGGTTGATCACAAGGATTACATGTGCGACCACACCAAGTGGGGCGTGGAACTGTGCAAGCGCGTCGGCTCGGAACGTTTCAAACTGCTTTACGACATTTACCACATGCAGATCATGGAAGGTGACGTCATTCGCACCATCCGTGAAAGCTACAAGTACATCGCCCATTACCACACAGGCGGTGTTCCGGGAAGGAACGAGATCGATGAAACGCAGGAACTCAATTACGCGACGATCATGAAAGCCATCACGGAAACCGGCTTCAAAGGGCACGTGGCGCAGGAGTTCATCCCCAAGCGAGATCCTCTTGCCTCGCTGGAACAGGGCGTCCGTATCTGCGATGTGTGAAAGTCCGTTTTGTTGTCATCATCACAAGCCGAAAATGGGTTTGCCCGTTGACGCTTCCCAGCGCCTTCAGTTAACTGCGCACATGCGTCTGCTGTTCATTTTTGCTTTGGGAGCATTGGCTCTCGCTGGATGTCGAAGTCCAAAATCGGCTGAGGATTCCACCTCGCAATTTCAAGCGAAGCCTGCCCGTGTCTCCCCCAGACGAGGTGACAAACCGGCCTCCGCCAATCCTCCTCCGCGCCCTCAGCCTTTGCCCCGGGTCACGCCGCTCAATGAATACTCCGGGCGTGTTGTCTCCGTGAATCCCGCCCTGAAAATTGTCGTTTTGGAATTTCCACTTGGCGGGTTCCCGCCACTGGATTTGAAAATGGGGGTTTATCGGCTGGGACAGAAGCTGGCGGAGATAAAGGTCACGGGCCCTTCCCGCGATCAAAACATCGCCGGAGACATTCTGGCTGGTGAGGCGCAGGTGGGAGATGAAGTCCGGGGAAACTGACGCAGGCGCTGGCCTGCTGTCCGCCGGTTTTCAATGAATCAAAGGAGCTTGGGCTGCTGCTCTTCCTTTGAGAGGGCTTCTCCGAGGCCTTCGACGCGGGAGCGGCGGCGTTCCATGATGTCCTTCTCCAGTTTCAGGTCGTAAGGGACAGGATAATTCCCATCGAAGCACGCCATGCAAAAGCCTTCCTTGGGAAGTCCGGTTGCCTTCACCAGCCCGTCGTGTGTCAGGTAGGCGAGTGAGTCAGCGCTGATGTATTTGCGGATCTCGTCGAGCGAATAATTGGCGGCCATCAGCTTGCTTCGATCTGGAAAATCGATGCCATACACGCATGGGTTCATGTGCGGCGGGCAACTGACAAGCACGTGGACCGCCGTGGCTCCGGCTTCTTTCAATTGAGTGACTCGCGCCTTGCAGGTGGTGCCGCGCACGATGGAATCATCGATCACAATCACGCGTTTGCCCTTCACCAGTTCGGGAATCAGGTTCAGTTTCACGCGCACGTTGAAGTCCCGGATCAATTGCGAGGGCTGGAGGAAGCTCCGGCCAACGTAATGGTTCCGGACGAAAGCCATTTCGAACGGCAGACCGGATTCAAGCGAGTAACCGAGGGCGGCGCAGTTGCCGCTGTCCGGCACGGGCACAACAACATCCGCCTCGCGGGGAAATTCCCTGGCGAGCTGGCGCCCCATTTCGACGCGCGTCTTGTAAACGTTGCGGTTGGCAATCGTGCTGTCCGGCCGGGCAAAGTAGATATACTCGAAGACGCAGAAGGCGCGGCGCTCGTGGTCCGGAAATGCCTGGATGCTTCGAACACCCGACTTGTCGATGATGATGATTTCACCCGGCTCGATGTCGCGGACGAACTTGGCGTGAATGAGGTCGAGCGCGCAGGTTTCGCTGGCGAGCACCCAGCCGTCGCCCAGTTTGCCGAGGCATAACGGTCGAAACCCGTGCGGATCACGGACGCCGATCAGCTCCTGTTCCGTCATGATGACCAGCGAGAAGGCACCCTCGATCCGGCGAACCGTTTCGATGAGGTTATTTTCGCTCTTGCCGATGGTTGGCTGCGCCATGAGGTGCAGAATGATTTCGCTATCAACGGAAGTTTGGAAGATCGAGCCCCGTCTTTCGAGCTGTTCGCGGAGCTGGGCGGCGTTGGTGAGGTTGCCGTTGTGCGCGATGGCAATCTGGCCACGGGCGCAATCGACCGTGAGAGGCTGGGCGTTTCGCAGGTGCGAAGCCCCGGTGGTTGAGTAGCGGGTATGGCCGATGGCCATCGAGCCCACGAGATCATGCAGAATCCCGCCTTGGAAAACTTGCGAGACCAATCCCATGCCCTTGTGAGTGCGGAACTCCTTCCCATCGCTCGTCACAATACCCGCGCTCTCCTGGCCTCGATGTTGGAGCGCGTAAAGTCCGTAGTAGGTCAGCTCGGCGGCGTTGGGATGGCCGTAAATGCCGAACACACCGCAATAATGCTTTGGGTAGTGATGCATGAATTATTTCGCGCCCGCCTTTACCCCGCCATGGGTGTCGACTTTGTGCGGGTTCAGGCGCTGTCCCGGCTTGTCAAAGCAACAGAGCTTCGGCATGGACCACCGGGGCGACGCAGGCGCAAAGCTAGCGGGAATCGCTTCTCGGTCAAGAGAGCGGATGGCACCCCAAATCCCCGCGTGAGAATCCACAGGCCCGGTTTCGCTCGGACACCGGCAGATTCCCGTGACGGGTTCTTCCGATCCAGAATTGACCAACTGGACCAGCCTGCTCCTCACCGACTCCACCGCTTCGCCATCCGTGTTTCAACCGCTTACACTTTGGTTTTAGCTGGCGGGATATTCCTGGCACCACGGCTGGATAATTCGCGAGTCGCCCGATGGGTTGTTACTGAGGAGACCGTGGGATAGGCTACAAATCTTGACGGCGGCACAGACGCACCTGCTTCGCTGCTCACTTGGTCAGAGGCCGCTGCGGGCATCCTCCCGCGTTCGCGCCTCGCATCTGCATCTGTGGCGCTCGCCATCATTCGTAGCCTATCCCACGGTCTCCTCAGTAAATTCACACTTCCGTGACAACCCTGACACAGCTCGGCCCGAGTAATGCTATTTTCAAGGCGTGGTTTGTGTGGGTTGGCATCCTCGGAAACCTCCGGACTGGGCTGGAGGTTCCGAGGATGTGCTTTTGACAAGTTGGTTTGTGCTGCGTATCTCAATTGCATGAACCCTGTTGTTTGCTTTTCTCGTGCTGCGCTATCGCAGGCTTCCTCCATTGCAATCGCGCTGCTTTCTCTCAGCGACTTGCGCACGGATGCTGAGGTGCCCCTGCCCAACGTGGAACGTCTCAGAAGCAGTCCCGTCCTGCGACATCTAAAGCCGAATCCGGTCGCGCGCACGGCCCAGCGGGCGGCCGAAGGGACGCTGCGACAGATGCACGTTCCAGAAGGATTCAGCGTTGATCTGGTCGCCTCCGAGCCCGAAGTCAGGCAGCCGGTGGCCTTCGCGTTCGATGAGCGTGGACGCATCTGGATTGCCGAGGCGCACAGTTATCCCTCCAAACGTCCGTCGGGTCAGGGAATGGATCGGATTGTGATCCTCGAAGATTCGGATGGCGACGGAACGTTTGAAAGGCGCAAAGTATTCACCGAGGGGTTGAACCTCATCTCGGGTTTCGAAGTGGGATACGGCGGCGTATGGGTGGGTGCCGCGCCTGAGCTGCTTTTCATCCCGGACAGGAATCGCGACGACAAGCCGGATGGACCACCGGGGGTACTTCTCGATGGCTTCGGTTTCCAGGATACGCACGAATGCCTGAACAGTTTCCTTTGGGGGCCGGACGGCTGGCTTTACGGCAATCAAGGTGTGTTCAACCTGGCGCACATCGGCAAGCCGGGCGCGGCCGACAAGGACCGGACAGAACTGCGTGCCGGGGTATGGCGCTACCATCCGGTGCGGCACGAGTTTGAAGTGTTCGCGAACGGCGGGAGCAATCCCTGGGGCCTTGATTTCGACGAACACGGGCAAATCTTCATGACCCATTGCCGGAGTTACTGGGGGCGCGGCTTGACCACGCATGTCATCCAGGGTGCTCACTTTTGGAATCAAGCCAATGCGAATTATGCCCCTTTCATCATCTCGGATCCGCCGGCTGAGTTTCCCGCGTTTCGGAACTTCCTTCTTGCTTCTGCGAGATATGACCATGGCGCGGGTGGCGCGGGTGAACCTGGTACCGACGCCATCTATGGCGGCCACTCCCATGTTGGCACGATGATTTACCTTGGCGACAACTGGCCGGATGAATTCCGGGGACATCTCTTCACGCATAATCTCCACGGGCATCAGATCAATCAGCAGGTGAATCGCCGGCTTGGATCGGGTTTCGACACGGTTCATGCGGGGCGGGATCAATTCTTTTGCAGCGATCCAAAGTATGTGGCCGTGGACCTCCAGTCCGGACCAGACGGCGCGGTGTACATGATCGACTGGTACGATCAGCAACACTGCCACAACCCCAACAATGAACAATGGGAACGGGGCAACGGACGTGTGTATCGGATGAAGTGGGATGCAACGTGGAAACCGGCAAAGGTGGACCTGGCTTCAAAGAGCGATGCGGAACTCGTCGGGATGCACGGGCACAAGAACGAATGGTTCATTCGCACCGCTCGCCGCTTGTTGCATGAACGCGCGCACGCGGGAGCGCTCAAGCAGGAGGTCATTCCGATGCTGGGGAGCATCTTCGCGGAAAACATCGACCCCGCGATTCGCCTTCGGGGTTTGTGGTCCGTCAGCGCCGCGGGCCATTTCACAGATGACGTGGCACAACGTGCCCTCGCTGATCCCGACGAATTTGTTCGCTCGTGGGGAATTCAGATGAGCGCGGAAGACCGGCATGTTTCGGACACGCTGTTTCAATCCGGGTTCTTGCGCCTGGCTCGAAACGATCCTTCGCCAGTCGTGAGGCTTTACCTGGCTTCCGCAGTTCAACGGATCAACGAAGAACAAGCCTGGAAGCTGATCGAAGCGCTCGCACAGCATGGTGAAGATCGGGATGATCGCAACCTGCCATTGCTGCTGTGGCACGGCCTTGCCGGGAGAATGCCCCGCCAGGTTGGCAAGGCGCTCGAAGTCGCCGAGCGAACCACGATCCCGCAACTGGCCGACTATATCTATTGGTACGCCGCGACGATGGACGGCGAGCCGTTGGAGCGGGCTGTGGCACATCTGGCGGGTTTGAATGGCGATGTACTTCGCCGTCGGCTGGCTGGGATTTCGCTGGCCATGCAATCGCGAGCCAACATCCCCACTCCAACCGCGTGGAAGCAACTGGCTCCGGCGCTCTACCAGCACTCAGAAGTGCGGGTTCAACGCGAGGCGGAGAAGATCGCGGCTGTGTTCGGCGATACGTCGATGTTTCCAAAGCTTCGCGACTCGCTGTCCAACATGGTGACTGAACCCGCGCTGCGCCGCCACGCTTTTGCGGTGCTCGGACGTGCGCAGGACCGCGTATCGGTGAAGACTTTCGTGAGGTTGTTGGACGATCCACCGTTTCGCGCCGGCGCGATCAACGTACTCCCTCGATTTGACGGATCGGAGGTTTCAAGCGGGCTGATCGATCGCCTGGAAAAATTTCCGGCACCGGAGCGCGCGGCTGCTCTGACGGCGTTGACCGGCAGGGCAGCATTTGCTCAGGCACTGCTAAAGGCGGTGGCGGACGGCAATGTGAAACGTGATTACCTGACTGCGTTCCATGTACGGGCGCTCACAGACTTGAAGGATGCGGAAGTGGACAAGGGCGTGGCTTCAATCTGGGGCAGGATCAAGCAAAGCCCTGCCGAGAAACAAACCCAGATCGGCGGGTTGGAGAAGATCTTCAATGAAGCGCCACTCTGGGCTTACGATGGGCGCGCGGGCAGGGAGCACTTTCAGAAGCTGTGCGCGCAATGTCACGTCCTCGGCAAGGATGGGACCCGCCTGGGACCGGAACTCACTGGCGCGGGTCGGAACGGGATTCGATATTATCTGGAGAACGTGGTGGATCCAAACGCGGTGGTCGGTGTGGATTTTCAGATGACAGCCATCGACACCAAGGCGGGGGATACGGTGTCGGGTCTGATCGTGAAGGAAACGGCGACAGCGGTAACGATACGAACAACAACTGGCGAGACGGTGGTGCCGAAGTCCGACATCGAGCGCCGCGCCTTGAGCGAGAATTCACTCATGCCCGAGGGCTTGCTGGAAACATTGGGTGAGCGTGAGCGGATCGAGCTGCTGAAATTCCTGACATCGAATTAAGCCGATCGGCCTTCAACTACTCCGGCACAATGGAAAGTTCCAATCGTGTTTTGGAGTCCGTGCGTTCATCCAGCATTTCCAATTCCTTGGGCTGCCAGCGTCCATTGATCTTGGCAAATCCGTGCAGCGAGAAGGTCTTCATTCGTTGCCGCTTGTCATCAAATCCTTCGGCGTAGATGGGCGCGCCGGTTTCGGAATCGAGCCATGAAACGACTCGTGCGTACTTCGTTGCGGACGAATCCGGGCTGACGCTCTCGATCACCTTGCATGGCCGGCCCTGACGCATCTTGATTTTCGCATCACGAACGAGCCGCTGATTGGGCCAGTGCAGGAATTCCAAACCCAGATCGGAGAGCCAGTAATCTGATCCGACGAACGGCACGGCAGTGGATGATCCGAGCAGTGAAACGGCTGGTTGCGGCGCTTCCCCTGGACCACGTGGCACCGCGTAGAGGTATTCGTTGGGCTGATTGTCGCGACGGATGATCTCTAGCCGTTCTGCGCCACGACTCGCGGTGGGGCGTGTTTCGTAGATCCCACGCCATCCGCCCGCTTCTGGAATGATCGAGTATCGGAGCGGGATCTCTGTCCGTTTCCCGTCGCTGTCCCGATGACGCAACGCGCCAAGCATGATCAAAGGCTTGTCTGGAGTTTGAGCGAGGATGTCTCGAAGGAGTTCCTGGGCTTCAGAATCGGGCTTCGAAGCTTCGGTCTTGTGCGAACTGGATGTAGATGGCTGTCCGCAGAGTTGAGTCGCGGTGAGGCAAAGCGAAGCCGAGAGGATTGCCGTGACGAGCAGGTGCCCGGAGATCATTTCGGGAGCAGCGCGATGGGAAAAAGTTCGGAGATGTGCCGCACAAAATGAACCTTCATTTTTGCTCGCACTTCTTCCGGCACTTCCAGCCAGTCTTTCCGGTTGCGTTCGGGCAGGATGACCTGTTTCAAACGGGCGCGCGCCGCCGCGAGCACTTTTTCCTTGATGCCACCTACCGGTAAAACTCTTCCGCGCAGGCTGATTTCACCGGTCATGGCCAGATCTGATCGAACACGCCGTTTCAGAATCAATGAAGCCAGGGCGACGGTCAGCGTGGTGCCAGCGCTGGGACCGTCTTTGGGTGTGGCTCCGGCAGGCACATGAATGTGGACGTCAAACTTTTCCCAGTCGGAAATGTCCAGCTTGAGATTGGCGGCCTGGCTTCGCAGGTAGCTCATGGCAGTCTGGGCGCTTTCTTTCATCACGTCGCCGAGCGATCCTGTGAGCATGAGCTTGCCGGCACCGGGCATCCGCGTGGCTTCGATGAAGAGGATGTCTCCGCCGACCGGCGTCCAGGCAAGGCCGAGAGCGATGCCGCATTCCGTGATGGATTCGGCGGTCTCGGCGAAAAATTTGGCCGGGCCAAGAAACTCTTCCACCTGCTTTGGGGAAACGATGAATGGTTTGGATTTGGCTTCGCCAGATCCAAGAATTCGAGCCGACTTGCGGACGAGCGAACCGATCTCCCGTTCCAGATTCCGAACGCCGGCTTCTCGGGTGTAATCTTCGATGAGTCTGCGCAGGGATGAATCCGGAATCTTGACCTGCTTGCGGTCGAGGCCATGTTCGGTGAGTTGGCGCGGTACCAGATGCCGCCTCGCAATTTGTAGTTTCTCCGCGGCGGTGTAACTGGGCAGTTCAATAAGCTCCAGGCGGTCGCGCAAGGCAGGTTGTATGGGATCAAGCCAGTTGGCCGTGGTGATGAACAAGACCCGCGAGAGGTCGAATGTTACTTCGAGATAATTATCGGTGAACGTGGAGTTCTGCGCCGGGTCGAGGACTTCCAGCAATGCGGATGATGGATCACCGCGAAAGTCGGAACCAACCTTGTCGATCTCATCGAGCAGGATCACCGGGTTGTTGGATTCGATGCGCCGCAAAGTTTGAAGTATTCGTCCGGGCAAGGCGCCAACATAAGTCCGGCGGTGTCCACGTATCTCGGCTTCGTCTCGCATTCCGCCGAGTGAGATGCGGGCAAACTTTCTCCCCATTGCTTCGGCGACGCTTTGCCCGAGCGACGTTTTGCCCACGCCGGGAGGCCCGACGAGGCACAGGAGCGGTCCCTTCAAGTTCTTCTTCAGTTTGATGACCGCCAGGTACTCGATCAGGCGATCCTTAACCTTGCCGAGGCCGTAATGCTGTTCATCGAGAATTCGGGATGCTTCCGCCAGATCGAGCTTGTCCTCGGTATGCTTGATCCACGGCAGGTTGATGAGCCAGTCCACGTAGTTGCGCGTGACCGTATATTCGGCGGCGGCAAAGGGGATTTGTTGGAGCCGTTCGACCTCTTTGATTGCCACCTTTTTCGCTTCGGGAGAGAGCCCATTCTTCTCGATCAGCTCGCGAAGGGTAGTGGTGTCGGTGGCGGCTGCCTCGCCCTCGCCAAGCTCGCGCTGGATTGCGCGGATCTGCTCGCGCAAGAAGAAATCCCGCTGGTTCTTGGACATGGCCGAGGTGACTTCCTTCTGAATTTTCGAGCCGAGAAGGAGAACCTCCAACTCTCGTCCGAGCAGTGGCAGCAGGCGTTTCAGGCGGTCACTGATGCTGGCAGTTTCCAGCAGCTCCTGGCGCTCCTGGAGATTGAGGTTAAGGTTCGCCGAGATCAGGTCCGCTAGTTTGCCCGGCTGTTCAATGTTCAAGGTGGAGACTTTCACCTGGTCCGCGAGCGCGGGCGAAAGATTCATCACCTCAAGGAATTGTTGGTGGGCATTGCGGGCGAGCGCGGCGATCTCGAGCGTTTCCTCGGTCAGTTCCTTCGGGTGCTCGACTCGCGCAACAAGGTACGGCTCGCGGGAAGTATATTCAGCAGGGCGGCATCGTCGCAGCCCTTCGACCAACACTCGCACCGTGTTGTCCGGAAACTTCAACATCTTGAGCACTCTCGCCGTGCAGCCGACGCTGTGTAGTTCATCCGGTTTTGGGTTCTCTACTTCCGCGTTTCTTTGCAGTACGAGTGCCACGAGCCTGTCGCCGGCCACCACATCATCCACCAGCCTGATGCTTGGCGCTGATTCGACAAGGAGTGGCGCCACCATTCCAGGGAAGATCACAATGTCCGATAGGCCAAGCACGGGCAGGGCCTCTGGCAACGGTTTGGCGCCGACGCGATTGGACGACCCATCCGAAGCTTCCACGGATCCGCCCATGATGTTGATGAATTCTGTGTCCGATGTGCTCATGCAAGTCCGTTGATTCCCCGAATCTGGATCATTTCGAGTGACATTTGGCAGTGCGTCATTTCTCCCCGGAGGTGATGGGTATCGAAACCGGGCTTTGATTCGCTTTCTCCGCGAGAGGGACATCAATACGTAGAAACCCGTTTTGGTAGGAGGCGCGTGCCTGGGTCAGATCGTAACCCGCCGGCAATTCGATCACCGTTTCAAAAGCGCCATAGTCGATCTCCATCACGAGAAATTTGCACTTGGAAGGGCGGGAATCATCCGGGCGATGGCCGGATATCTTCACTCGATTGCCGTCCACCACCAGGTCGAGATCGTCGCGGTGCATGCCAGCGATCTCGACCTTGATGACCAGGCCGGCATCCACAACGAAAACGTCAGTGTTGGGCACCCAGTAAGTCTCCGGACCATCCTCCGAAAGGTTGTGGGCGTGAGTCTTGACGAAGTGTATGGCGGAACTTGCTTTGCTCATGTTGCCAGGAATTGGTGATTAGAAGTAGGAAAACAGGGATTCGGAAGCAAGCAGCCTTCAAGATGATCGAACAATAAGTTCAGGGCGTTCTCCCTTGCGGCCGCGAAAAACGATGCCGGGTTGCGGTGACGGGTTTTTGGAATCAGAACATCCGCACCCGCCGGAACAAGGCAACCCGGTCCGCCGTTTTCGACGGAAACGCGCCAGCAAAAACGCCAGCGCGGTCGCGCCAACAATGCCGAGCGAAGCCATCTGCTGCCAGTCCATGGGCAGGACGATAAACCAAGCCGCCCGCGACGCAACCCGCGAATCGCGACCGCCAGAGTTCCTCCAGCATGTCGAAGACTGTCAAATTTTCGTCTCGAACAACTCCTGGGACATCACTCCATCCGCCACACGGGTCACGCCGCCCGTCATGAGAATTGAGAAATCATCGCTGATCTCGATCTGAATGATTCCGCCGGGCATGTGGACTTGAAGAGCTGAATCCACCAGGCTGAGTTTGCGAGCCACCGCCGCTGCCGCGCTGGAGCTGCTGCCGCTGGCCAGTGTGTAACCGGCCCCGCGCTCCCAGATCTCGATCTGGATGTTTCGCCGGTCGAGCACTTTTAGAAACTGCACGTTTGTTCGCTTGGGAAACCAGGCATGATTCTCGATCAATGGGCCGTATTGGTGCGCCAGAGCCGCATTAATCTCCGGCAACGGGACCACGCAATGAGGGTTGCCTATCGTGGCCGCGCAGCAATTGAACGTGCGGTTGCCCGCCTTCAGATCCTCCTGAATTACTTCGCGTCGGGGGCCGGTCACAGGAATGGCGTCGCTCCAGAAGCTCACTTTGCCCATCTCGACCCGGACAGACCGGCCACCTTCCTTGACGGTGGCTTTGACAAGGCCGCCGGGAGTTTCGATCGAGAACTCCTCGGTTCCAACAAGCTTTTGATCCCATAGGAATCGGGAGAAAATCCGCAGACCATTGCCGCTCTTCTCGGCTTCACTGCCGTCCGGATTGAAAATCCGCAGACCGAAGGGAGCTTTCGCTGAAGGGAGCGGCCCCCAGAGAATCCCATCCGAGCCCACACCGAAATTCCGATGGCAAATGACACGGATTTTATCAGGAGTCAACTCACCGGAAAAATCGCCCGGGCGGATGACAATGTAATCGTTGCCGAGCGCGTGATACTTGAAAAACTTCATCGTGGGCCGGGAGCGTACCGAGGCACTTTCAAATCGCAAGGGGCAAACCGGCGGAGTGGCGGATGACGGTAACATTTAGGGCTCGCGCAAAAAAATTCCGGACGTGAGGCGGAATTCCAAAAAACAACCCTCACCCTGACCCTCTCCCGTCCAACGGGAGAGGGAACCACCAAGGCCGTCGCTCGCCGTTGCCAACACGGGTGGAAACCCCGACGGCGGACGATGTCTCTCCTGCTCCCATAGGATGGGAGAGGGGCGGGGTGAGGGCACATCCGCACAAAAATCCGAAGTTGTTTTTGCGCGAGCCGTTAGACAGCGCTGAATCTCAAACCTCGCGCCCCTTTCACCTGGCCTCGGCCTCTGCTGGATACAGGCGGTTGCCCGCCGGATCGATCATCGTGGGGGTAATGAAAATGAATAGCTTGGTTTGAGGGGCTCCAGGCGGTGCCAGTCTTGCCTGTCCCCAATTCAGAACAAGTGTATGGCCGTCCGCAAGCGTCGCGCTGCAGAGCCGCTCACGGACTCGAAATTTAGGAAGTGGAAGTTTGCCGTTCAAATCACGCGCCCGATCTTTCTTTGTCTCGTCGAATGGTCCCGGATCGGCGTAACCCAAAAACTCCACGACACTGACCATGACGATGAGTTGGATGGTTCTGTCATCGACTTCAACGAACGGAGTCACTGCTGCTCCGGAACCGAACGGAACCACATTTTCTTGGGAACCAATCGGGAGTTTGGCGACTCCAGGTGCTGTGTCGAAAGCGCTCTCTGCAACGGAGAGTTGCAAGTCGGCGGTTCGACCTTCGACCGTCGTAACTCTTGGTCCCGTTTTTAGAAGTTTGTCAGATTCAAGGGCCTTGAGCATCACCTGGGTTTGAGGTTCGGTAAGTTTCCTGACCACGGGTATATTTCCAGGGGGCTGAGATCGGGCAGTATCGAGTGGTTGGGGCTTGGCGGACGGCTGGCCGGGGTTTGATTCACCAGCCGAAACGGGCCCTGGCGTTGGTGGAGGATATTCACCCACGGCGCTCAGAGGCCAGCTTAGACCAAGAGTATTGGCTTCCGCCTCTGTAAGCTCCGCAGAATGGGCATCCAGCGTGATCAGATGTGGTGTGCTGTTCACGACTTGAAGCGCCTTCTCCACGATCTCCATTTCGTCCTTGGTCGCCCGCACAAATACCATTCCTGTTCGTTCGTTGAAAAAGAGAGCTTTGCGGCCTTCGAGTTCCTCTCCATACGCAAAATCAATCCCAACCAGGCTGAAATACCGGCGAACGAGCTCGACCGGTTTAGCCATATCAATTTCAATTCCTGTGCGTTGATCTGGGGCTGCGGATCTTCCCGGCGGGACAGGCTGCTGCCCGTTAGGCTTCGGCCTGAGTAGTTCCCGATAATACGACAGTCGATCGGATTCCTTCCCGTTGAACGGTGGTTGCGACAACACGAATTCTATGTTCTTCAGGAACGCGCGGAGGTTGACTCTGAATGTTATGGTTTTCAACCCAACCGAGTCGTCACTTTCTTTCGTGCCAGTTTTCTCTTCGGCAAGTCCAGGTCCGGGAGAAGGCGAGTTCAGTGTACGTGTGGTTTTGTGCGCGGGATCCACGGCCGCATCCGAGACGGTTCCATCCGTCAGTTTCATCGTGACCTTGAGCAACTCTTCCGTCGTCTCCTCCTTCAACTCCCAATCACGACTTAGGGCATTGATAATTCCAGACCAATGCAACTTCAGATTCTCAGGCGTGACTGAAGCGTGTTGTATGCGGGATGAAATAGAAACTCGCACCAAATCAGACCGACCCAACGATTCAACAGTGCTGCCTTGCGGAGGTGGGGCTTCGGCAAGCTTCAACAATTGAATCCACCGATGATGCGTCTCGACGCGCTCATTCTGCATCGCAGCCTTCACTCCAGCTACGAGGTCGTAGGCATCCGGTGACAACTGAACTTCCAAATTGCCAAAGTGCAACCGCCAGTGCGGTCGCTGCCCCATCTCCGATTCAATCGGGGGAGAATCCAAGCCTGGTGAACTTGTTAGTGCGGGAGCGATCTTCGATCCCGTCGCGGCGGCCCCAAGCGTCACTCCATGCACCACCGCATCTGCTCTTGGAGACACCGCCGCACCACCAGGTTGCGGCGGACTCGATCGTGGATTCTCCGAACCGTTGTCGTTCAATGGAAGACCCCTCTCATCGATCAGCTTCGACGTGACGAGCAGCATAAGGGTGCTTCGTTGGTCCATACCGATGCCTGGTTTTCCATCAGGGCCGGTTACGCCTGCGAGTACATCTGTGGCGGCGAGAATGAGTGATTCGCCAGACTTGAGGTCTGCAGTGAAGGCAAGCCGACGCTGCCGGAAGGTCGGATGCGGCACGACAAACTCAGGGTTGGGGCGAACCGGTCCACGGTACCCAATAAACTCCGTGAGCGTGCCATCAACATCCAAACTGATCAGCTTAAGATCCTTGGACACACTTGGCACCAGCTTGACCCGGGGGCCAACCGAAAAGTCTTCGGTGTGATAGACCGTCTTGAGGCCGCCATCTTGCGTCTCCTGCGAAAATTCCTGCGAAACCTTGATTACGACGTTCTTGTTCTCGGTGAGATCGATCTCCGCCGCCCGCTCGTGCAGCGTGGAGACACGCGGCGCGGCGAGCAGGTCAGCGCCCTTTGTCGCCTTGAGATTTTCGAAGAAGTCCTTGGCGTCCGCTTCCGGCATGACATCCGCCGCCGCCACGGAGTTGGGCACATCTTGCACTGCGTTGGTCGAAGGCCGAACGCGAATGTCGCCGGACCGCATGCCGGCAGGGTCTGGCTTGGGCCGTCCGGTCAGCGACCATTTCGGAATCGCGCGCGTCAACGGCGACGGTTGATTGGTGGGTGTCTTGATATCAATCCACTTCACTTCAAGTTGGACCTGCGGCGGTTTGACAAAAGGCGTGGGTTTGGCGGCAGGGACGATTTGAGGCTCACGCACTTGTGCCGAGGCCATGGGCAGCAACACCACGGCGCACAGCAAGACCGCAGCGAAACCTGCCGCTCCAACTCGCGGTCGCGGTTCAAACGTCAGCCGAAGCAGCCGCTCGATCCGCCGAACAAGTGCCGAACGCGACTCAACAATGCCCACAAGCCCGATGAATCCGCGACCGGGCGCAAGGCTGAATTTCCCAATCTGCAAGAGCGCATCCGGATAGGCGTCGGACTCGCTCCCCATCGCGGCGAGCACGGTTTCATCCACCGCTTCCTCCCGGACTCGGCGAATGCGGGCGTTTGCGAGCCAGAGCAGCGGATGCCACCAATAAACGATCTGGAGTAGCGTCTGGAGGTGATTGATCCATAGATCACCGCGCTGGAAGTGCGCGAGTTCATGCAGAAGCACGGCCCGGAGTTGCGCTGTCGAAAGTTTATCCGCAACTCGTGCCGGTATGAGGATCACCGGGCGTAACAATCCGCAAAGCGCTGGCCCCGGCACGGCGTCGCTCAATCGGATGCCGATGCGACAACGAATGCGCATCTGGACAGCGCACGATGCGAGCAGTGTTTGTAGGGAATCCGACGGCGGCGTGGCGTGACGAATGATCCTTCGCACAAGCCGGGCGCGCTGAACCAGGACCGCCAGCAATGCCGCCGCAACAAGCACCACAACGAGAGTGGCCGCGCCTGACCGAGTCAGTCTGGGAGCGGGCGGAATCACAGGCGCGATGTCCATCACGGCGGCAGGAAGCTGGAAATCCATCACGAGTGGCGGCGTGTATTCGCGGGTGAAGACGATGGGCGGCAGCGCAGGTGGTGCGGTCTGCCGGCGCATCCAGTAAGCAGGGCTGGTCGGCAGCGCGAGCGAAGGAGGCAGCAACATTTTCAGAAGCGCCAGCATCCAGACCGCGTGGCGCACCACGGCGCGAACACGGTCACGCAGCAGCCAGTCGAGCGCGAAGAGCACGGCAATGACGATGCTTGACTGGAGGAGCATCGGCCCGGCAAAGCCGAGGAATTGGCTGCCGGAACTGTTTAGAACATCGATGAAGGCATTCATGGGCGAAAGTCATTTGGTTTTGGCCCGTTTGCGTTTCTCTTTGATCAACGTTTCCAGTTTCGCGAGTTCGTCGGCGGAAAGGTCACCGGCGTCGAGAAGACATTGGACCATGGGCGTGAGCGCGCCATTGAAGGCGTGCTTGAGTGCGTAGGCGAGTTCGCCGCGTTGCGCCTGCTCGCGCGTGACGGCGGACCGGTAGAGCGTGAGGTTGCGGATCTTCTCAGCGGTGAGCAGTCCCTTGGCGACCATGCGATCCATGATCGTTCGCACGGTGCTGTAGGTCCAGGCGGTCTTCTTCTCCAGGCGCTCTTGAATATCCGGGGCTGCGCAGGGCTGCTTTTCCCAAACAGCCTTGATGATGGTCCATTCGGCTTCAGTGAGTTCTATCTCGGAGTGTGGCATAGGGATTGAGTGATGTCGTTGTATCTCTACATATGTAGAGAGTGCAAGTGAAATCTTTGTTCTCGGAACGAATCGCTGACTCCGCCCTCACCTCCCGGCGAGGGAGGTGAGGGCCCGGGAGGGAAGTGGTTCAAACCTCGGTCATTTCTCATCTCCCCAACCCTCTCGTCGTCCGACGGGAAGAGATTTCCCCGAAGAAAAACTTCGCGCTTTGAACCCATGAACCCGCTACTTGATCCACTGATGAGAATTAAGCACAGAGTTTTTGAGGACACAGAGGACTCTAAACCGAACTCTCTGTGTCCTCTCAATCTCCGTGCCGAAAATCTCCGGTTCATGGGGAGGGGGAACCCCCAAAGAATGGATGCGAGTTGGACCCATGAACTGGCGTTGGCTCGTAACGCAGACTACCAAGTCTGCTGTGTCGCGGGTTTCCAAACCCGCGGACCGATCGAGAACGCACGCCGTGCCGATTTGGAAATCGGCGACACAGCAGGTTTAGAAACCTGCGCTACCCAGGGGCTGTTCATTGGGAGGGAGAATCGGAATAGCATCATTCACCTTTCCTTGATTCAACAGTAGTGGGTCAATGGCCTGTTCTGGTGGGCTGGCAGGCTGACCACGAATACACGAGGCGTTCACCAAACGGTGGCCACTTTTCATTCGCTCAGCTCGGCGGTAAGTTGCATGTGAGAACGGCCAGGTTGGCCGTTCCACTCAAACCAACAGATTCATCCGGCCTCAAAAAAGCCAGGCTCAAAACACTGCCCTCTAAGTTCAATGGATTGGTTGCTCAACTCTGACATCCGTGCAAACCATCACTGAAGTCACATGCGATACTGTCAGCACATCCCGGCGGGTCCGTTGTCAGCGTTTGTGGATTGGTTTTGGTTGTTTGAAGGACTGGATTTGCCGCATCAGCGTGAACGGGTCCTGCCGGATGGCTCGATGGAACTGGTGATCAACCTCGACGAATCGCGACGCAAACTTTTTGACCGCGATCATCCGGGCCGGTTCCAAACATTTCACCGCGCATGGGTCTCCGGCGCCCGCTCCGATCATGTTGTCATCGATGTTCTCCCGCAGTCCTCGATGATCGGCGTGCATTTCAAGCCTGGGGGACTGTAACCTTTTCTCAAGGAACCGCCTGGTGAACTGACCGGCCAGGTGGTCGAACTGGACGCCCTCATCGGAACATCCGCCAACAACCTGCGCGAGGCGTTGCTTGAAGCTCGAGAACCGGGAGCGAAGTTCCACGTGCTGGAGCAATTTCTGGTTCAGCGCGCGATGCGCTCGTTGAGACCCAATGCGATGGTTGCCCATGCCTTGCGCGAATTCCAACGGTGCGATGAGCCATTGGAAATCCGGCGTGTGACCGATTCCCTCGGCGTGAGCCACAAACATTTCATCCATGTTTTTCAAAACGAAAACGGGCTCACACCGAAGCGTTACTGCCGGATTCGACGCTTCCAGCACGCATTGTCAGCCGTAAACCGCAGGCGGCAGATTGACTGGGTGGAGATCGCATGTGCCGCCGGTTACTTCGATCAGGCCCACTTCGTTCATGACTTCAAAGCGTTCTCAGGACTGACTCCGTCGGATTACGTTTCCCAACGGAGCGCGGACCAAAACTTCGTTCCTCTGGACAGGTAAAATTTTTCCAATACCCCGAAAACAATTCTGTCATACTGACCACACTATGAATCCATTCATCAAAACTCCGGTCATGGTCCTGGCGTGCTTTCTCGCCTGCAATTCGTTGCTCGCTGCGGATGCAACGTCGCTGGACGAACATCTCGAACCGCTCCGCCCGCTCCTGGGTAAAACCTGGCGTGGCGAATTCAAGGACTCGAAACCTGACAAGCCCGTGATTGACGTTGCCCGTTGGGAGCGCGCCCTCAATGGCAAGGCCGTGCGAGTGCTTCATTCCATCAATGACGGGCTCTATGGCGGCGAAAGCATCATCCGATGGGACAGCCAGTCAAAGCAGCTCGTCTTTCATTACTTCACCACGGCCGGCTTCATGACCACGGGAACCGCGACGGTGAGCGGCAGCAAGCTCATCACTTTGGAAAAAATCACCGGCGACGCCAACGGCGTGACCGAAGTGCGTGCGACGCAGGAGTTGCGTCCGGACGGAACGCTGTTGAGCAAGGCTGAGTATTTGAAGGATGGCCAACCCACGTCCGGTCGTGAAGTACTCTACAAGGAAGCGCCTTCGGCCGAAGTGAAATTCAAGTAGATTTCTCTACTGTGAGATTATGAACAAGATGATGGGCAGGATCAGGACATACTGAGGAGACCGCAGGATAGCCTACAAATCTCGGAGGTGGCGCAGGCGCATCTGCTGCGTTGCTCGCATGGTCAGAGGCCACTGCGGGCATCCTCCTGTGCTCACGCCTTGCATCTTGTGCCCACGGCACTCTCCGGAATTCGTAGGCTATCCCACGGTCTCCTCAGTAGGCATATTCATGTCCGGTAATGGCTTCATTTTTCCATCGTAACTCGGGAAGCCGCTGCTTAGTTTCCGCCCGATGTTATCGGAGAAACCATGGCGGATGGACATCGTGTTGCAGTATCTGCTTCTGGTGATGGCGGGCTTTTGCGGAGGCATGTTGCTTGTGGCGTGGTTCACTTCGGAACACGCGCCGATCCGGGTTCCCGAAGACTATGCCACGATCATTGGCGGCACATTGAGTTTTCATGGAGTTGTCCTGGCTCTTTTGCCCTGGTTGCTGCGCGAGCATGGAGCGGGCGCTGGACTGGCCTTTGGTTTCTCGACGCCGCGAATGTGGCGTGCAGCGGGCTTCGGATTGTTGATTGGTGTCATCACCCTCCCATTGATCGTTGGTTTGGGCGAACTGTCCGCGATGATTTTCCAATTGCTGGGCATGAAGACGGAGCTGCAGGCTCCCGTTCAAATGCTTCAAAAACAGCCCGGCTGGCCTTTGGGAGCGACGATATTTTTTGCGGCTGTGATCATGGCGCCGATCGCGGAGGAGATTGTCTTTCGCGGCATCCTTTATCCATCAGTCAAGCAATTGGGTTTTCCACGCACGGCGCTTTGGACCACGTCGTTACTGTTCGCGGTGATCCACAGCAATCGAATGACCGTTCTTCCATTCACCGTGCTGGCCCTGTTGCTCACCTATGTTTACGAACGAACAAACAACCTGCTAAGTTCAATCGTCATGCACAGTTGCTTCAACCTGGTAAACTTTCTGCGGGTTGCCCTTTTACCCGGAGCCTGAGCCGCCAGGAACCTTCCACAATGACAGAGTTCGAACTGATTCAGCGCCTCATCCCCAATCTCCCGACCAATGCCTCGGTCATTGCCGGCGCGGGCCACGATTGCGCGATCGTCGATATTGGCCTGGCAGACGAACTTCTCCTGTTGAAAACAGACGCCGTGGTCGAGGGCGTCCATTTCACCCCGGAAACAGATGCCCGGCGTGTCGGGCACAAAGCACTGGGCCGATGCCTCAGCGATTTTGCCGCCATGGCCGGCACTCCCAGACACGCAATGGTCACACTGGGGTTGCCAACAGGCTTCGATGCTGACTGGATCGACGGCCTGTACGCCGGGATGCGTCATCTTGCCGAACAGCATGGAATCGCCATTGTCGGTGGCGAAACCACCCGCAATCCGGAGCGCATCTTCATGTCAGTGAATGTGACCGGAGTGCTGCCAAGGAATCGTGTGATTCTTCGGGCAGGCGCCAAACCGGGAGACGCCATTTTCGTTACAGGTGAGTTGGGCGGCTCGATTCTTGGCAAGCATCTCGACTTCGAACCTCGCCTCACCGAGGCGCGATGGCTGGCAGAAAATTTCACCATCCACAGCATGATGGATCTGAGTGACGGCATCGCCGGGGATCTTCGCCATATTCTTCAGAGCAGCGGTGTCGGCGCCGAACTGCTTGGCCGCGCCATTCCGATCAGCCGCGCTGCCCGGCAAAAAGCGCGCGCTTCGCTGCCCGGCAATGGAAATCTGGAGATCGAAGTGGACACATCCAGCCCGGCGCTGCTCGCCGCATTGACGGATGGCGAGGACTTCGAGTTGCTCTTCACTGTCGCGAGCGCGGATGCAGTTCGTTTGCTCGACGCGTGGAAGCAGAGATTTTCAACGCTCAAACTCTCCTGTGTCGGCAAGATCACCGCCAACCCGGGCATGCGCATCCAGGACAAGTTCGGCCTGCGTCCACTCAATGTCAGCGGTTACACACATTTCGCGTAGCCCTTCCGAGACGGAAGCCATCGCGCATGACCTTGCTGGAAATTTGCCAGCGGGCACCGTGATCGGTCTGAGCGGCGATCTTGGAGCCGGCAAAACGCAATTTGCGCGTGGTTTTGCCAGAGGACTTGGCGTCAAGGAACGTGTTCAATCACCGACGTTCGCCCTTCTGAATACCTACTCCAGCGGACGTCTGCCGCTCCACCATATTGATTTCTACAGGCTGGATTCGGATGCTCAAATCATTGGCGCGGGCCTTGACGAGTATCTCGAACCGGACGGTATCGCTCTCATAGAATGGATCGAACGCTGGAATGGGCGGTTACCTGCAGGATTCGTGTGCGTCGTGCTCGAAACCTTGGGCGAAACCGAACGCAAGATTACCATTAACACACCCGACTTGCAGGGCATCAAACCAGCAAAAGCATGATCACATTGGCGCTCGAATTTTCAGGAAACATGCGGAGCACAGCGGTCATTTCCAGCGATGGCAACAGTGCCGCGAAGATCATGGGCGAAGCCACCGATAGCGGGGATCGCACCTTACGTCCGCTCACGTTGATTGAGAAGACGCTTGGAATAGCCGGGCTAAAGCGCGGCGAGGTAAGTGCCATGGCCGTTGGACTCGGACCGGGTTCTTACACCGGCATCCGGGCTGCCATCTCCATCGCCCAGGGTTGGCAACTCGCGACGGGGCTGAAACTGCAAGGCGTTGGCAGCGCCGAAGCCATCGCCCTGCAGCTCCAGCTGAAAGGTATCCGGGACAAGGTGCGAATCGCAATTGATGCGCAGCGAGGCGAATTTTACGTCACCTTGTTGAACATCTGCCCGGCTGCCATCAAGGTTGTCGAACCCATCCACCTCAAGTCTCGTGAGCAACTTGATTCGCTGCCCGGTGACGAAATTACGCTTTTCGGGCCGGGGCTGTCCGCAAAATTCCCATCAGCCCACGACATCGACCCCTCCGCTTCCGCCATAGGTCAGCTTGCGCTGACGCGAAACGATTTCGTACCAGGAGAATTGCTTGAACCCATCTATCTTCGCGCCACGACGTTCGTGAAAGCACCTCCACCCCGTTTCATGCCCTGAATACTCTCCGGCTCTTTCGCCGGAAAAGCCCGACTGGCATTCTTGAATCCTCAGTGGAACTTCCCACGGCTGTGACAAAGTCATTGGAGAAAACAGTTGAGAGTTGAATGGCCATGGCGAGCATCTGATTTCTGGTGAATTTCGGTGGTTCAGCGACTTCAGGAAGGGCAAGGCTTGAGGTTTTTGAACGCCATCACCAAGC
>SXGR01177379.1_pt1 | contig 21725 bp, 20 predicted proteins | sample 3174711 | NCBI WGS metagenome assembly SXGR01 (sample SAMN11356860, study PRJNA531348) | freshwater metagenome | isolation source: freshwater sample F1-60 | place: China: Fuxian Lake, Yuxi | collected 2017-12-25 | reverse complement strand
TCGTTCGGTGCGGTTGCGCTCCAGCTTCGAGGCAAGGGACATGAGTAATACAGCCCTCTTTATTGCCGGTGTGGTCGTCACGATCCCCGCAGCACTCGGGATGGCTGCCCTCATTTATGCGGCTATCGTCGACGGACGCGAAAATGACAGAATTCAGGCTGAACAGAAGTCGGACGAGCCAGCGAATAGTTAGCGCTCGAGGTCGTCTCTGCCGTGACAGCGATGATTCGAATGTTCAAGCGGTTGTCAACGCATCGAGAAGAGCGCCCCCGGCATGTCTTGAACGTGCGATGCGTGGTGTGGGAAGCCACTGCACTCTCTTTGGAGCTACGGGGTGGGGGCCGTTGGGTGCCTCGCCCCGTTAGCGACCCTGCCAGTTAGGCGTGCGTCCCTCGGCGAAGGCGTTGGCGCCCTCTTGAAGATCCTCGGAGGCCCGGACTTGGCGCACGGTCTCGAGGGTTTCGCGGTGCACGATCGCCTCGGGCAATGTCAGGCCCTCGGTCTTGAGTAGGGTCTCCTTGATCGCGTGCAACGGGAGTTGAGCACCAGCGGCCAGCTCGGCGGCGAGTTCGTGGGCGGCCGCGAGCGAGGTGCCAGAGGGCACGACGCGATTGACGAGGCCCCAGCGCTCGGCCTCGGCGGCGTCCAGCCAACGGGCCGTCATCATCAAGTCCATCGCCACGTGGTACGGGATGCGGCGAGGCAGTCGGACGGCGGCGGCCTCCGCGAGGATGCCGTGCTGGATCTCCATCAGCGCGAAGCGTGCGTGCTCCTCGGCGATGATCAGGTCGGCGCCCAGCATCACCTCGAAGCCACCACCAACGGCCATGCCGTTGACGGCAGCGATGACGGGCTTCCACAGATTTTGCGGCGTCTCGAGGCCACCAAAGCCACCCTCGCCCCAATCACCCTCCATGCCCTCGCCGTCGGCTGCGGCTTTGAGGTCCCAGCCGGCGCTGAAGAACTTTTCGCCCGTGCCCGTCAGGATGCCGACCTTTAGCGTCGGGTCGTCGCGCAACAACTGCCAGGCCTCGTTGAGCTCGACACTGGTCTGTCGATCGATCGCATTGGCCTTCGGGCGATCGAGAACTACCTCGAGGACGCCACCGTGCTGTGTCGTACGAACTGCGTTCGCCATCTTTTGCCTCCAATGCGTGCGTGATGAGAGTTTGGCAGGCGGTCACCGGAATGCGCGACAAAACACGGAGGTCGCCGATCAGCGTTGCCGATCAAGTGAGCCGGCACACATCCATTGACGATTGCGAGATCAGCCAGCCAAAGCCCGCAAGGGCTGGCTAAAAAACGGCTACGCCAAGCGTTGTTATCGGCACTTACCGAGGAGACACAGACATGGGATCCACGTTGCGACGTGACAATCGCTCGTTGAAGCCAGCCGAGGCGCCTGCGCGTCGAGCTGCGTTTGGACTCTCCCTTGCCGTCGCCGTGGTGGCCGCACTGATTGTCCCCTTTGCCGCATCTGCCCGCTCGATTCCGCAGGGACGGGGGTTTGATACCGCTGTGCCGTTCTACGGTGAGGTGGCAGTCGCAAAGCCCGTTGCTCTACAGAATGTGCCCCAGAACCCGTTTATGGCTGCAGGCAACTTCTCGAACATTCACAACAACTCGTACATGACGGATACCTACTCGCAGGCTGGACCACTCGGTAAGAACACGTCGGTTACCTCCGTCTACGCCAAGGGCGAGTGCGCGAGTGTCACCTTCAACAGCAAAGGTCAGATCGTTGCGATCTGTCTCCTGCCCGGCAAGCCCGCGTACCTCACGCTGATGCAGGCCGATACGCTCAAAGTCATCACACAGTTGGCCTTGCCCTCGGTGCCCGTGACGAGCAAGAGTGGACGTGCTGTCCGGATCTCGACGCGCGACTACACGGAACTTTCCGGTGGCTACTTCTTCCTCGACAACAAGGATCGCGCGGTGGTCTCGACCGCCACGCGTCAGCTGATTACGTATAGCGTCGAGGGCCGTGGGAGCAAGCAGCGCTTTGTGGAAGGGGCAAAAGTCGACCTGACGGGTGCCGTCGCCGAAGATGACGTAATCGAGTCGGCGCTGCCGGACTTCGCTGGCAACATCTGGTTCGTCACGCTCAACGGTGGCAAGGTCGGATACGTCGCACATGAGACGAACGCAATCTCGGTCACGGCCCTTCCAGCCGGTGAAAAGATTGCCAACTCGTTCGCGATGGGCAAGGACGGTGGCATCTACGTCGTCAGCACCGCGGCGATGTACCGCTTCGACCAGGCGACCTTCCCCACCGCCACGTGGCGCACGACCTACGCGAACTCTGGCGTCCAGAAGCCGGGCCAGAAGAGCATTGGTTCGGGCACGACGCCAACGATCATGCCTGGCGGTCGCGTCGCGATTGCCGACAACGGCAGCCCCTACGAGCGCATCGTGGTCTACGACACCACGACGGGCGACAAGGTCTGTCAGGCGCCGATCTCCCCTCGTGGCACGTTTGCCACCGAGAATTCGCTGATCTCGGTCGGGAATGCCCTGATCGTCGAAAACAACTACGGCAACGCAACGGTCCAATCGACAACGCTTGGCCGCACGACGATCCCCGGCATGACGCGCGTCGACGTCAGCAAGGACGGCAAGTGCACGACCACGTGGCGTAACACCACGGAATCGGCACCTTCGGTTGTGCCGAAGTTCTCGGCCGCGACCGGTCTGATCTACACGTACACCAAGCCGAAGGGCCCAGGCACGATCGACCGCTGGTATTGGACCGAGATCGATTTCCGGACCGGCAAGCTGGTCTACAGCGTGTTGGCCGGAACCGGCACTCTCTTCAACAACAGCTACGCCTCGCTCTACGTGGGGCCATCGGGTGACGGCTACGTCGGTGTCATCGGTGGTTTGATCCGCGTGCACGACGCAGGCTAGGTCGGTGCAGAGGGTGGAGTCGTCCGGCTGGCGTGTGGCCCGTCGAACGACTCCACCTTCGAGCGGTTGACACCGCTGGACAGCCTTGTACTATAAACTCTAGTTTTAGAGTTTCAACCTGTTGAGGAGCAAGATGTCTACGATCGAAGACCTTCCGGAGCGCACTCTCGAGTCGCGCCTGCGCTTTACCCGCGACATGATGGCCGGGCCGATCTACCGCAAGTACGAGAAGGCTCTGCGCAAGACCTGGGACCCCGGCGAATGGGACTACAGCCAGGACCGAGCCGACTTCGAGAAGCTGACGCCCGAGCAGCAGAAGGGCATCGTGATGATCACGGTGCGCTTCCTCGCCGGCGAGCAAGAGGTCACCGACGAGCTCCTGCCGATGATCTACGCCGCGCACATGCTCGGCAAGTTCGACTGGGTCATGTACCTCTCGACGTTTATGGTCGAAGAGGCACGCCACTCGCAGTTCTTCGCCATCTGGCACGACAAGGTGATCGACGCCGTCGAGCCCGACGAGCTGCGCCCCTACTGGATCGACCGCGAGAAGACCGTCGACCCGTCCGGCCGTTTCTCGACCGGCGAGCCCGTCTACGAAGGTCTGCCGTTCTACGGCCAGAAGCTACTCGACGCCTGCCACGCAGGCGACATGCAGGCGATCGAAGAGGGCTTTGTTCGCTTCGCAACGCTCTATAACGTCTGGGTTGAGGGCGTGCTGACGATGCCGTCGTACGAGATCGTGATCGACACGTGCGACATCTGGAATGCACTCCCGACTCTGCGCCACGGCTTCAAGGAGATCGTTGCCGACGAGGGACGCCACATCACCTTCGGCACGACGGCCTGCCGCGAGCTGATCGAAGAGCATCCTGAGTACGCGCAGATCGTGCACGACACGATCAACCTCTATCGCGGCAACGCGGTTGGGATGCTCGAGTACCAGCGCTTCGTGCCCGAGCTTAACCTCGACAAGTACCAGCTCCAGAAGGTGCGGCACTACAAGAATCGCTGCCGCGAGCTTGGTATCGATGTCGACCAGACGCTGATCGACGACATTCTCGACCCCAGCATCGACTTTGTGATCGGCGTTGAGGCCGGCTAAGAATGAGCAAGCAATGGGCCTGTAACGAGCACGAGTGTGGCGTTGTCGTGACCGCCGCTGACCTCGACGAGTTGGTCGCCAAAGTTAACGAGCATTTCGCAGAAGCACACGACAGTTACGAGCTCGAAGAGATGATCGAAGACGCGGCCATCGATGTCGAGGACGCGTGAGTCAGACCGCACCAGAGACCGAGCGAGAGACCGTTCGCCGACTTGTCGAGCGAACGGTCTTTACGCCCGTCCGTGGTGCGGGAGCAGTAGCCGAGACGGTCGCCCGGCTCGGTGAGGCAATTGGACTCGGCCTGCTGCGACCCGGCGATCGCCTGCCGGCCGAGATGCAGTTGGCCTCGGCCCTCGGCATCTCGGCGGTCTCGTTGCGCAGCGCGCTGGTCGTGCTTCGCAGCGCGGGGCTGATCGAGACGCGGCGTGGGCGTGGCGGCGGTACCTTTATCACCGAGGGCGCCGCTGTCGATCTCTTGCCGGCAGCGGATGCACCGACCGCCCGTGCACTCGAAGACCTGGCGACCGAACGTGCGGTCGTCGAGGGTGGCGCGGCTGCGCTCGCCGCAGAGCGGGCAACGCCGGAGCAGTGCGCACTGCTCGAGTCGATCGTGGACGGCATGCTCGGCATGCAGCCATTTGAGGCCTGGAGCGAACGCGACGCGTTGCTCCATCTGGTAATCGGCGATGCCTCCGGCTCGCCTCGGCTCGTGACGCGCATCGCCGAATTGCGCGCCGAGGCCTATCGCATCAGCCGCTTCCTCCCCACAACCGACGCCATCCTCGCGATTGCCGATCGAGAACACGCCGAAATCGTGCGGGCAATCACAGCCAAGAAGCCCAATCGAGCACGCTCGCTGATGGAGGCACACGTGCGCGGCACCGCCCGCCTCCAGGCAGGGCTCGGCAAGATCACCAACGATCCGCACAGTTCCTAAATGCGGCCCTGTTCATGCTTGGTCGCCTGATACCGTGAGGTCGACCGAGGAGGCACCCCGATGAAGGTTTTCATCACCATCGATCCCGACACGTGCGTTGGCATTGGCAAGTGCGAAGAGATCGCCGAAGAAGCAGTCGAGCTTGGTGACGATGGCATCTCGCACGTCACGGGCGTTGCCGTCGACATGGATGTCGCACGAGCGCTCTGCGACGGCTGCCCGACGGGTGCCATCGCAATCGTCGAAGAGGACTAGCGCCTGTCGTCAGGCGATGCGAACGGGCATCGACTTGACGCCGTTGACGAAATTCGAGCGCACCCGACGGGCCGGGCCGTTCGACTCAAGACGTAGGTCGCGTGCGATCAATACCTCGAGCACGACGCGGATCTGCAGGCGTGCGAGCCAAGCGCCGAGACAGAAGTGCGGACCACCACCGCCGAAGCCAAGATGCGGGTTGGGATCGCGAGCGATGTTAAACGCGTGCGGGTCGTCGAAGACGTCCTCGTCGTAGTTCGCGCTCATGTACCACATGACAACCTTGTCGCCCTTGCTGATTTGCTGCCCACGCAGCTCCGTGTCTTCCATCGCCGTGCGGCGCATGTACAATACCGGCGTCGCCCAGCGGATGATCTCCTCGACGGCCTTGTTCATCAGTTCTGGCTGGGCCTTCAGCAGCGCGAGCTGGTCCGGGTTATCGATGAAGGCCTTCATCCCGTGCGTCAGCGTCGTGCGCGTCGTCTCGTTGCCGGCCAAGATCAGGATCTGAAACATGTTGCAGTATTCGAGCGGCGTCAGCTGGTCGCCATCGACGTCGGAGTGGATCAGGCGCGAGACGAGATCGTCGGTCGGGTGGGCGCGACGCTCCTCACCGATCTTGCGGCCGTACTCGAACACGTGGTACGAGGCTGGGCTGCCAAACGGGAGATCCTTAGGATCAATGTCAGGCGGCAGGCTGTCGTAGTCGGGCGCATAGTCGGGATCGTCGATCGCAATCATCTGATTCGACAGGGTGATCAGGCGGTCGGCATCCTCGCTGGGCACGCCAAGGATGTTGAGCAAAACCGTGATCGGTAGTGGCTCCGCGACATCGAGCACCCAGTCGAACTCGCTCCGTGCAGTCGCCGTATCCAGTAGCCGTGCGGCAGTTGTGCGCGCAAAGGCCTCGTGAGCGTTGATTGCCTTGGGGGTAAAGAGTGGCGAAACGACGCGACGCAGATGCTGGTGCAGGGGCGCGTCAGAGTCGATCAGGCTACGGCGCTTCTCGAGCGACTCGGGCTCGACCTCCTCTAGCATCGTCAGGCCCTCACCCGACGAGAACAGCTGCGTGTTCTTCGAGACGGCGACCACGTCCTCATGCTTCGTGATTGCCCAGAAGCCATGGTTCGGGGCGGCCTCCGGGTGCCAATGCACCGGATCGGCCTCCCGCAACGCAGCAAACTCGTCGTGGGGGACATGATCCTCCCAGAGCTCGGGCGTGATCAGGTCGACGCGGGCGGGATCTTCGGTGGGGGTGCTCACGGGGGAAGCCTAGACGCACGAAGACCCCCGTTCGACACCGGGCGAACCAGTGTCGAACGGGGGTCGCGTGCGGACTTGCTACGAGGCGATGTCCTCGTGCAGGTAGCGCCCGATGCCCGCGTACTTCTGCGGGTTCGTCGAGCGCAGCACCAGCGCGATGAGCACGCCGATGCCAAACACGATGATCGGCCACAGCCACAGGTACTGGATGAACGGCACTCCGGCCGCTCCCGACAGGTCACCGCGGAAATCGAACAGCAGTTTCACGGCGTAGAGCTGCGTAATGATCGCGATGACTGGCGCGAGGCCCGTCTTAAACCAGTGCATCTTCTTCTGCTTCGCGAAGTACACGATGATCGCGAGGGACACCAGCGCCTGGATGGCGAGGATGCCAGCGACGCCGAGCAGCGGGCTCCACGTGCCGAGCTTGAGGAGCGCACCGAGATACGTCGAGTCGTACAGGAAGAACGCACCGACCCAGAGGAACACGAAGATGCCAGCGATGAGGCCCGCGATGTGCGGAGACTTGTACTTGGCATGGGTCCGGCCGAGCATGCTCGGAAGCACGCCCTCACGACCCATCGAGAACAGGTACCGGCAGCCAGTGTTGAAGAACGCCAACTGGCAGGCGAACGAGCCGGTCAGGATGAAGATCTCGAAGCCGAGCGTCAGCCACGAGCCAGCAAACTGATCGGACATCGGGTAGAAGATCGAGCCAATCTCGCCGGCGTACTGCTGGTTGACGAGCTCCGCCGCACCGGCCTTGCCGGAGGCAGCGACGAACATCCACATCACGAAGACGTAGAGGAGGCCGAGGCCGATCACGGACACGTACATGGCGGGAGCCATGACCTTCTTGGGCTCCTTGGCCTCCTCTGCGTAGTTCGGGGCCATCTCGAAACCGACCCACGACCAGAATGCGGCGAACAGGGCAATGCCCGTGGCGCCAGCCGCAACCGCCATGTTGTTATCACCGTCAAACACCGCGAGCGGATTAAGCGACTCGACCACGAGGCCGTCGGGACCGCCACCCTGGAACAAAACGGCGAACGAGAACACAAGTAGGACAACGAGTTCCGCCACCAAGGCGACACCAAGGATGCGCGCTGTTACCTCAATGTGAAAGAAGTTGAACAGCACCATCGCAATGACCGTGCCGAACAAAAAGATCCAGACCGGGATGTCCCATCCGAACCATTCCATGAAGTTCGCGACGCCGAAGTAGGACGTCACGCCCACCACCGCAGCCGAGAAGACGAGGTAGCAGAATGTCATCAGGATGGCTGTTCCCATACCGGCCACGTTGCCGAGGCCGTGCGAGACGAACGAGTAGAAGCCACCCGCCGAGCTGACGTTGCGGGCCATCTCGATGTAGCCGACCGAGAAGATCGTCAACACGATCGTCGCGATGATGAATGCAGCTGGTACAGCCCAGCCGGCGCCCAAAATACCAACGGGGCCATTGAAGAGCATTGCCGAGATCGGCGCAGCGCCCGTCACGCAACAGAACAGAACCTGCCGCGTATTCAGAGCACCCTTCGCCAATTGATGCTGGCCGGTCATCGGGTTAATGATGTCGGCAGCGGGGGGAGTACCCCCAGAGTCCATAGCCACGTTCATATCTCCTTCTCTTTGTCCCCTCCTCGGCCGGATAATCCGACTGCAGGACCTGCGTCAGCGTACTGGTTCGGGATCCAAGAGTGCAACCCTCCCTATGGTATCAATTCCGTTACACAAGCGAGAAAATCCGCGATTTTGCGAGTTTTTACGCGGGTTATGTCGAATCGGTAAAATTTTCCCCGAAGGAGGTGGAACCGCATGCAGGAATTCCTGGATCTTTCGGCGATCGACATCAAGAGTGTTGAGGTCTACGAGCAGGGTGTGCCGTACGAGTCGTTCCGCCTTTTGCGCGAGCACGACCCCGTGCACTGGCACCCCGAGACCGCGCCCGACCCGGGCTTTTGGGCGATCACCAAGCACGCCGACGTCGTCGCAATCTCGAAAGACGCCACCCGCTTCTCCTCTGCCGAGCGCTTCATCTACTACGAAGAAATCGACGCCGAGTCGATGGAGATCCGCCGCTCGATGATCGAAACAGACCCACCGGAGCACACGCGGCTGCGCCGGATCGTCAGCCCGCTCTTCACCCCCAAGACAGTCGAGGCCTATCGCGCCTACGCCCAACCCGTTGCCGACAGCCTGCTGGATGCCTGCCTCGCCAACGGCGAATTCGACTGGGTTAACGATGTCTGCGAGATGATGCCGATCCGCGTCTTCGTCAAGGTCTTCGGTGCGCCGGACGCCGACGCTAACTACCTCGCCAAACTCGCAAACCAGCTTGTCGCGATTGACGACCCCGATCTCGCACCGCCGCCCGAGGCCTACGAGCGGGCACGGGCCCGCGGTTTTGAGCCGCATCACCTGCCATTTCGCAGCCCCGCTGCGCTCGACCTGTTCGACTATGCGCGCGACCTCTGCGAGGCGCGTCGAGTGGAGCCCAAAGACGATCTGATCACGCGGCTTGTACAGGCCGAGTGGGAAGGTGACCGCCTGACCGACTCGGAACTCGTCAACTTTTGCCAGCTACTCGTCTTCGCCGGCAACGAGACGACGCGAAACTCGCTCGCCAGTGGCATGCAGGCCTTCATCGACAATCCCGACCAGCTCGACCTGCTCAACCGCGACCGCTCGCTGATGAAGGGCGCGATCGAGGAGATCCTGCGCTGGGCAACACCGATCTACTGCTTCCGACGCACTGCGATGGAAGACGTCGAAGTGCGCGGGACGCAGATCAAAAAGGGCGACAAGGTCGTCGTGTACTACACGAGCGCTAACTTCGACGAAGAGGTCTTCGACGAGCCAGAGCGCTTCGACATCACGCGTGACTCGTCCGCGCAGGTTGTCTTTGGTGGCGGCGGCCCCCACTACTGCCTCGGCGCGTTCATGGCACGCATGCAAATCGAGACGCTCTTTACGACTGTGCTCGATCGCGGGCTGCGCCTCGAATCGGCTGGACCGACCACGCGCCTGCGTACAAATTTTGCGAATGGCCTCAAGACGATGCCCGTCCGGGTCATCAACAGCTAAAAATGGTTATTCTGCTGACCGCTGTCCGTCCCCCGGGACAAGGCTCAACGAGAGGAGGCCCGAGCGATGGGCGCAGGTGATTTTGATCTTCTGAAGGCAATCGAAAAGGGTGAGATCGTCGAGGTCGAAATGGCCTGGGCAGACCACCAAGGCTATCCGCGTGGCAAGCGCATCCCCGCCAACGTCTTCCTGGGCCGACTCGAAAAAGGTATCGCCTTCGCGGATGCCTCACTGACGTGGGACTACGCAGGCGATGTTCTCGACGGCTGCAAGCTCAGCGGTTGGGATACCGGCTACCCCGACTTCTTTCTGATTCCCGACCTCACCACCGCACGCCGCCTACCCTGGCGCGACAACGTCGCCTTCGTCACTGGTGAACTCAAAGACCACCACGGAGAGCTCATTCGAACCGCGCCCCGCAGCGTCTTGAGTCGTGTCGTTGACCGGCTCGCTGGACTCGGCTACACCGCGTCGATCGGAGCGGAGATCGAGTTCTACCTCGTCGACGATGCCGCCGTACCGCAGACCGACGGTATTCAGTGCTACTCGCTCGCCAAGGCCAACGAGCTCGAGCCTACCTTCAGCGAACTGCTTGGGGGCCTCAACGGCTTCGTCGAGATCGAAGGCTCGAACATCGAGTACGGCCCTGCCCAGTGCGAGGTCAACCTCAACCATGGCGATCCGATCTGGGCTGCCGACCAGGCCTTCCGCATGAAGTACGGCATTCGCGAGGTCGCGCGACGGCATGGGATCGTTGCGACCTTCATGGCGAAGCCGTTTAACCTTGTGTCGGGTTGCTCGATGCATCTACACGTCTCGCTCTGGAAGGACGGCAAGCCCGTCTTTGCTCCCGTCGATGGATCTGAGTCCGAAACGGCGCGCTGGGCGATAGGTGGGATGATGAATCACCTCGCCGGCATCACCCTTCCCGGAGCGCCAACTGTCAACTCGTACAGGCGCTTCGAGGCTGGCAGCTTCGCCCCGACCACGGCGACGTGGGGTCGCGACAATCGCACCTGCGCGATTCGGTCGCTGATCGAATCGCCATCGGCAACTCGCGTTGAGTTGCGCACCGGCGCCTCCGACGCTAACCCGTACTGGGCGATCGCCGGTATGCTCGCTGCCGTCTGCGCGGGTATCGAAAACAAGTCCGACCCGGGCGAGTACATGACGGGCAATCTCTACGAGACGGGCGTGCCCCTTCCGACCACGCTGGTCGATTCGGTCAAGGCTCTGGAGGCCGACACCGTCATCACCGAGATTCTCGGCAGCGATGCCGTCAACGATCTCTCTGTGATCTCGATGGCCGAGTGGAATACGTTCATCACGACCGTCACCCAGTGGGATTACGACCGCTACCTCAAGATCGTCTGACTAGGAGCCAACATGGCCGCCATTGAGAAGCCGAAGAAGCCTGTAGCGAAAGCCGCACCAAAGGCCGCACCGAAGGTCGCAACGAATGTCGCACCTAAAGTTGTACTGAAAGCCGTACCGAAGGCGAAGCCGGCAGTTGCCAAGCCACGCGTCAAGGCAGCAGGCAACGCCACGCCGAAGTTCAAGTCGGCGAAGGTCACGCCTGAGCGCCGGCGTAAGTTGGTTCCGCGACCGACCGTGCACCCTGGTGCGCTCGCCCAGGCACGCGCGTTTCCGGTGCTTGAGTCGATCTTCACACGCCGCTCGCGTCGCTTTGCGCTCGGCGCCGAGCTGACTGGGCCGCTGGGCTTCAAGTCCGACAAAGAGCCAGTGCCGCTCGCGTTCGAGGAGGAGGCAATCCTCGTCGCTGCTGCGACGGGTATCTCGGGCCTTGCAACCGAGGAGTGGCCGTTCCTTGACGACGACGGCGATTCGACCAGTGGCGACAAGATCGGCTCGTTCACGGGCCGCACCTATCCCTCGCCGCTTGCTAATCACAACGTCGAACTGTTTTGGACCAACGACGATGGTGTCTTCGCGCTGCCGCAGCGCGACGTGCGCCCGAAGAAGCACAACCAGCTCGCCGATGAGAACGCGCCGAATGAGCTGTATCGGCAGGCCGTCAAGCTGGCCGACAAGCGTCTTCTCGTCCCACGCGATCGACCGAACCTGTTCGCCTTCAACCATCGCATCCCGAACGCACAGGGCACGTCGATGTTCATGCCGATCACGGACATCACGCGTCAGTGCATCTCCGCGATGCTGCTCTACTTCGATCGGCCGCATGGCTACTACCTCGTCGACCCGCATCTCGGTGGCGATCCACTGCGCGAGTACGTCAAGTCGGGCCTCCTGGATCCCGCGCATGCCGTGGACTTCTGGGAATTCGAGCGCTGGCAGATGGTCGATGCCAATGGTGTCGAGCAGGGTCTGATGGTTGGCAACCTGATGCACGCCACGCAGGCGATGGGCCTCGGTGGTCATCCCTTCAACGGTGGCAAGGGTCGCGTCACGATGGGTGGTGAGCAGTACTGGCACGAGATCGGCGGCAAGGGTCCGTGCGGTTCGCTCGGCTTTGAGATGCTCAAGATCCCCGACGATGCCCCGCTTGGCGCAGGCGAATCCGTGCCGGTGGGTCTCAAGGGCGTCTTCGAGGCTGCGATGCCGCCGTTCCAGAAGAACATGGACAAGGCTGTCGACAGCGTTGTCGATATTCGTTGGGGCAAGAAGGGCATCTTCACCGACAAGACGCGTGCCATCCCGTGGACGAACCGTCAGGCGATCGAGCAGATGCCGCACCCGTCGGACGAGGCGATCGCCGCCACCAAGACGATGTGCAACTACATCTGGAATACGTATGGTCGCTTCCCGGCGACGATCGATCCGATGATGATGACCGTCTGGTACCAGGCTCAGCACCTCGATCTCGACTTCTATAAGAAGTACTACCCGGCCGAGGTGATCCCCGATCGCGTGCGTAACCACATGCGCGATTGGCACGGCATGGACTGCGACTGCTGCTGATCGTTGTGAGGCGACATTCTGGGCCCGGGCCCAGAATGTCGCCTATCAACGCCGACTAACAGTTCGCCCAAAAGTTGAGGATGATCCGGTTGAAGCCCGCCGGATCCTCTTGAAATGGCTGGTGCGCCTGCGCGGGCACACCAACCAGCTCGGCGCCCGGGATCAGCGCTGCGATCTGTCGTGAGTGGCGTGGCGGGCAGATGACGTCCTCTTCGCCGTAGAGAACGAGAGTTGGTGCGGTGATCTGCGGCAGGCGGTCACGCGTGTCGTGCGAGAGGATCGCGCGGGCGGTGCGCTGGAAACTCTCAGTCGACTGCGGGTAGGGGTTGTTGAGCGCTGCCTCGCAGAAGGCATCGACGCGACCGTCTTCGAAGACGGCAACAGAATAGGTGGAGGCGAGAAAGCCGATCAGCCACTTGCGCTCGTCGTCGGCAATGCCTGCGCTCCACTCGGCGGTCTCGATAAAGGTGCGAAAGAGACGGTCCGAATAGCACCACGACCCGACGATGACGAGGCTGCGGGCGAGCTCTGGGTGTGCAATCGCGAGTTCTTGCGCGATCGCTCCACCCATCGAGAATCCCATCACGTGCGCACTTTCGATGCCGAGTGCGGCGCACAGTCCAGCGGCGTCCTCGGCCATGTCGCGCACCGTAAACTCGCCGTCGGGCAGCGACGAGCGCCCGACGCCACGATTGTCGATCACCGTCACGCGGTAGTGCTTCCTGAGCGGCTCGAATTGCCCGTCCCACGCGGTCACGTCGTCACCGAGCCCGCAGAGCAGCAGAATGTCGTCGCCGGATCCTGCTTGAAGGTAGTGGAAATCGGCGTTGTTGACTGTGGCGTGAGGCATGCGCAGAGCGTAATCGGTGTGAAGCGACATTTTGGGCCCGGGCCCAAAATGTCGCTAGCCGGCGCCGGTGGCCGCGATCGCCGAGACCGCGAGGATCACGGTGACGATGCCGACCCACTGGCGGAGGCGCAGGCGTTCCTTCAAAACGACCATGCCGACGATCACACCGACAGTGGCGAACTGGGCCGCAAGCACGCCGGCGACCGCAACCGGTCCGCGGTCGGCGGCCGCAACAAAGAGCAGCGAGGCGACCGAGTCGCCGATACCCCAGGCCGCCACGTTCTTCCAATCGAGGCGAGCCTTGCCGACGACGCCAAGCTTGAGGCAGATCGGCAACGCAATCAGAAGCGCCACGACGCGCACGAGGATAAAGCCCCAGATCACGCCGACCTCATCGGCAACGGGAGCGGCCATCGTCAAAATGCCACCCCAGATCAGAGCGGCCAAGGCAGCCTTCAAGGCACCATTCGACTGTCCGTCCTCACTTGTGCCCATCGCGGCCAGCACAACACCGATCACCGCGACCGGCAACAGCAGCAGGATTCGTGTATCCACGGACTCGCCCAAGAGGATCGCGAAGACGGCGGCGACGGCGCCCTCGCAGGCAATCGTTGGTGCGACGATCGTCAGCTTGCCCGTCTGGAACGCGCTAAAAGCGACGATGTAACCGCAAAATGTCAAGATGCCCATGCCGATGATGAGCACCGCACCCCGCGTCGTAATGTTCGGCAGGCCGTCGACAAAGAAGAGAATCGGTGAGGTGACCAACAGGCCGATCACAATCGAACCGATCACCGTCGGCATGATGCCGAGGTTACGGGTGGCGCGTGCGAGCTGTACCTCCGGCAGGCCCCATGCGAGCGCGCACATGATGCCGAGGATGACGGTGATACCCATCTAGACGCTCACGGTCTCGCCGAGCCATGCGGTGATGGTCTCGACGCACCGCGCAGGCTCTTCGAGCTGGGGACAATGCCCCGAGTCGTCGAAGATCACCAGCGTGGAACCCGCAATGTTGCCGACACACCAGTCGCCCATCGACAGTGGGATCAACCCCTCGTCCCGACCCCAAATGTTCAACGTCGGAACGGTGCCCGAGGCGATCGCCTCGCGCGCGTCGTAGAGCGTCTGATCAAGCAGGATGTTGCAGCCGGCATTGGCTCCGACCAGACACGACTCGTCGGCGCACCATGCAAGGTCTTCAGGCGACAGGTCGTCCTTAAACATGACGGGCGCAAAGTGCTCCATCGAGCCGCGGTAGTCGGCCTGGCAACCCGTAATAAAGCCATGGATGGCCTCGAGCGAGAGCGGTGCGTCCGGAAAGTCGTCGGTTTGGAGATCGGTTGGGCCCTGAGAGATATTGATGTGTGCGAGGACGCGTTCGCGGCCGTGGCGGTGCATCAACTCCCACGCGACAAGATTGCCCATCGACCAGCCAACCAAAACGCAGCGATCGATCCCGAGCGTGTCGAGCAACGCGTTGATGTCGTCTGCGTATTGCCCAATCGTGTGGCCACCCTTGACCGCAGGTGAGCGGCCGTGGCTGCGCAGGTCCGGCACGACGACGCGATAGCCCGCCTCGACGAGGGGGTCGATAATGGAGTGGAAGTACGCGGCGCTCATCGAGACACCGTGCAACAGCACGAGCGGAAGGCCCTCACCACGATCGGTCACGCTCAGCGAGACGCCGGGCGTAACCTCAACGAGGCTCGCATCGGCGCCGAAGGCCTGAGAGGGGCGGATCATCACGGCACGAGGACGAAGCGGCCCTTGACGTCTCCGGCACGAAGACGATCGTGCGCGACCTGGGCCTGGCTCAGCGGCAGACGCTCGACGACGTGACGAATCGGCTCCTTCTGAGTAAGCGCGATTAGGTCGCCGAAGTCGGCGAGGGAACCCCAGACGCTCGTCATCAGTCGCGACTCCATCGGCACGGCACCGAAGCCGAAGGGGATGCGGCCGCCATGCAGACCGATCGCGATCAGGAGTCCTGTTCGATCGAGCAGGCGTGCGCCGTCTTCGAGCGACTGCTGTGCAGCCACGAAATCGAGCACGGCCGCGTACGGCCCTTCGAGGTCGGCGGGGTTCGCAGCCTCAGTCGCGCCGAGCTCTTTCGCGGTTGCGCACTTGGTGGGATCTGGATCGCCGACATGGACTTCGGCGTCACTCAGCAGGGAGAGGTACTGCACGGCATACTGGCCAAGGCCACCAGCGCCGAGCACGAGCACGCGCTTGCCTTTGCCGAGGAACGGCAGGGCGTGGCGGACGGCGCGGAAGGCCGTCAGGCCACCACAGCCGAGTGGGGCCGAATCGATCGGGTCGAGATCGCCGAGCGGAAAGATGTAGCGGCGGTGCGGCACGAGCATGTACTCGGCGTAGCCGCCTTGGTCGAACAGGCCGGCCTCATGGCTATCCGGGCAGATCATCTCGGTGCCCGCCGAGCAGAAGCGACAGTTGCCGCAGCCCCACGGCGTGTAGACGAAGACGTTGCCGTGCTCTTCGGTCCAGCCGGTTACCTCGTGTCCGAGTGTCATCGGGCGCGGCAAACCACCGAACTCGCCGTTGACGACATGAATATCGGAGAAACAGACGCCACAGGATGAGACCTTGATGACGACCTCATCGTCGCTCTTGGCAACGGGGACCTCAATCTCGTCGAAGTGCAGGGCCTGATCGCCCTCGTGTAGCCGTACTGCCAGCATCCGTCTCTCCTCCAAAGGACTGCAGCGCAAGCGTACCCCATAGCGCCTGCTTGCTTGGGTCTAGGTGTGCTGAGGACATGACAAGTGCGCACTTGTCATGTCCGCCTTGGGTAGCGGCCTCGCAGCTGATCACGTCACGCAGGTGCAGAGTGGCTAACTGCTCTGACCCTCGTAGCGGACGGGGATGCGCTTGATGCCGTTGAAGAAGTTCGAGCGCATACGGTCGACTGGGCCGTTGAGGTAGAGGTCGGGCAGGTAGGGCTCAAGTTCCTCAAGCCAGACCATGATCTCGAGGCGCGCGAGGTGCGAGCCGAGGCAGTAGTGCGGGCCGCCGAGGCCGAAGGCCATGTGCTTGTTTGGCGTCCGGGTGATGTCGAAGCGGTTCGGGTCGGGAAACACGCGCTCGTCACGGTTGGCGGATGTAAACCACAGGACGACCTTGTCGCCCGCCTTGATCTGCTGTCCGTGCAACTCGACGTCCTCGGTCGCCGTGCGACGGAAGTGGTGGACGGCCGTGGCGTAGCGGATGACCTCTTCGGCGGCCGTGCCGGCGAGCGTCGGGTCGGCACAGAGCCGCGCAATCTCGTCGCGGTTCTGAAGGAGCGCAGCAATGCCGTGCGACATCGAGTGGCGCGTCGTCTCGTTGCCGGCGGTGATCAGCAGCAGGAAGAAGAGTTTGAACTCGTGCTCGGAGAGCGTGTCGCCGTCGAGCTCGGAGTTGAGCAGGATCGTGACGATGTCCTCGCCCGGGTCGTTGCGCTTGAGGTCGGCCAGGCCGAGCGCGTAATCAAACATCTCCAGCGCGGCGGGGCTCGAGAAGGGCAGGTGCGCATACTGCGAGAGGTCGCTCTGGTCCTTGACGAGGTCGCCGACGAAGTCTGGCTCGGTATTGCCCAGCAGGCGGTCGCCGAGTGACACGAGCGTGTGTCGATCTTCGAGCGGTGAACCCATGATGTCCGACAGGATCTGCATCGGCAACTCGACCGAGATGTGCTCGACGAAATCGAACTCGCCGAGCGGCATGGTCTTGACCAGGATCTCGCGGATCAGGGTGCGAATGCGATCCTCGTAGACCTTGACGGCCTTAGGCGTGAAGCCGCGGTTGACAAGCGCCCGCAGGCGCGAGTGGCGCGGCGGATCCATGTCGAGCAGCGACATGCGCGACTCGACCTGCTCGGGCGTCAGATCGTCGAGGCTCGTGCCACCGACGCCGGCCGAGAACAGCAGCGGCTGCTTTTGCAGCGCGAGGATGTCCTCGTAGCGGGTGACGGACCAGAAGCCGCGACCGTTCGCCTCGTCCTGCCAGTAGCACGGGGCGTCGTCGCGGAGGCGCTTAAACCAATCGTGCGGCGTGCGCTCGACAAAGGTCTCAAGGTCCGTGAGGTTGATGTCGGAAACGCTGGAGGATGCTGCAATCGCCATGGTCGAACGGTACCCGAAACTGCCTCAGGTGCTACTCCAAGGGTTTTTTGGCTTGGGCAGGAACATGCTCGAGCCGAGGCCGATCAGGACGAAGAAGGCCGCGGCGAGGCCGGTCCAGCGGGTTGCGTCGGAGAATGCCTGGTCGATTGCCGGCGCAAGTTCGGCGCCGCCAGGCTGGCTGACGATGCTGGGGATGGCGGTGCCCGCGGAGCGTTCGATGGTCATAGAAATCGACGCTGCCCTGGCTGTCGGTAGTCCCTGCGCCTCCAGGTTCGCTGTGGTCTGGTTGGAGATGACGGTCGCAAGAATCACGCCGAGGATCGCGACACCGAGGGCGGAGCCGATCTGGCGCGACGTCGATTGGATTCCGGAGGCCTGGCCAGACGCGCTCATCGGCACGTCGGCGAGCACGACGCCGGTCAGTTGTGCGGTTGCAAAGCCGACCCCGATGCCATACACAAAGAGTGCGGGTACGAAGATCCACGGGTTCGAGTCGGGACCGACCAGTAGCGCGAAGGCGCCAATGCCGATCGTCTCGAGTGCCATGCCGAGCTGGACAACGCCACGTGCACCGAGTCGTTTCGAGACGGGCGCAGCGGCCCCGCCTGCGACGAACGCACCGACGGCGAGGCTCGCGATCAGCAGGCCCGACTGGGTGGCGCTGAGTCCGAGCACGCTCTGGAGATAGAGCGGAATTGCAAACAGCACGCCAAACTCGCCGAGGCTGACGAGTAGCGCCGTGATGTTGCCGAAGCCGAACGAGCGCAGTTTGAACAGTTCGAGGTCGACGAGGCGTGGCTTGCCAGCACGGAGGCGATAGCGCGAGTTGAGGAGAAACACGATGATGCTGACAAGCGACAGCGCGATCGCGACGGGAATCGGTGAGACCGTCGAGCTGGGCCAGTCCAAACCACCGGGTGAGAATGGCTCGGTGGGTGCCCACCAGCCGTATGTGCGACCTTCGATCAGGGCAAAGACGAGCGCGGCAAGGCCGACACCGAGGCTGACGGACCCAAGCACGTCGCCGGTCTTCTTGGCGTCGGGGTCTTTCGATTCGCGCACGTACTTGAGCGACAGTACGATCAGCGCAAGTGCGATTGGAATGTTGATCAGGAAGATCCAGCGCCAGCCGAAGTGCGTGGTCAGCAGGCCGCCGGCAATCGGTCCAAGTGCGGCCATGCCACCGATCGTCGCGCCCCAGACCCCAAACGCAGCGGCACGCTCTTTGCCTTGGAAGGTGGCGTTGACGATTGACAGGGTTGAGGGCAGCACGAGTGCGCCACCGATGCCCTGGAGGAGGCGCGCGAGGATCAGAAACTCACCATTGGGTGCGAGTCCGGCAAGGATGCTGGCGCCGGCAAAGATGGCGAGGCCGATCATGTAGATCTGACGTCGTCCGCGCATGTCGGCGAGGCGGCCGGTGACGATCAGGATCGCCGCGAAGACGAGGCTGTAGATCGAGTTGACCCATTCGGCGCCGGACAGGCCGAGGTTGAGATCGAGGATCATCGTCGGCAGCGCGACGTTGACGATCGTCGAGTCGATGATGATCAGGGCGACGCCAGCGGCGACAATACCGAGTGCGAGCCAGCGCTTCGGATCAAGTTCGAGCTCGTATTCGAGCTCGGATGCGCGTGCTTCAGGTGTTGCCATGGGCGATACGATGCCGGTTTGATCGGCGGGCAGCGCCAGTTGTGGTCACGCCCGATGCGGGGATTGTATTCTGGATCCAATTCGCTAGACTAGTGCCGACCCCCCGAGGTCTCTCCCCATGGCAGCAACGGAAATTCCCCAATTCAATCTGCTCGACCACGGCCTGTTCGTAGATCGCGAACCGTGGGAGATCTTCGAGTGGCTGCAGCGCGAGGCGCCCGTCTATCGGCACCCCGATGAGGCCGACGGGTTCTGGTGCGTGACGAAATACGACGACGTCCTCGATGTGCTCAAGCGCGCCAAGACGTTCTCTTCCGAGGCCGGTGGGTCGGCGCGCATTGGCCACGTCGAGCCCGACGTGCTCGAAGCACGCCGCAACTTTATGGAGACCGACGCGCCGCTGCATAACGAGTGGCGCAAGCCATTTGCACGCGACTTCACACCGAAGTCGATCGGTCGCTACGAAGACCAGCTGCGGGCGATCGTCGATGAGGTCCTCGATGAGGCCTTCGAGAAGCAGGACATCTGCTTTGTCCACGACATCGCTGCACTGATTCCGATCCGCGTGCTCGGCACCATTCTCGGCCTGCCACCCGAGCAGTTCGACCGCCTCATCGAACTCGGCGATCGCATGATTATCGACTCCGACCCGGAGATCGCGATCCACGTCGCCGGCTCGCCCGAGGCCGAGGCCTTTAAGTACCTCCCCTTTGGTAGCGAGGCAGCGGCCGAGTTGTGTGCCATGGGGCGCCAGACGATCTACGCACGTCGGGGCGCGCCAAAAGACGACGTGCTCTCGGTCCTCGCCAACATGGAGGTCGGTGGTTGCCCGCTCGACGATCGCGACCTCGACAACAACTTCGCCCTCTTCGTCGTGGCGGGCAACGAGACGACACGCCAGTCGATGGCGCTCGGCCTGCTCGCGCTCCTCAAGGACGACCGCGCGATGGGCGAGTTCTCGCAGCCCGGCGGCGTCACGGACCAGGCCGTCGACGAGCTCGTGCGCATCGCCTCGCCCGTTTGGCACTTTCGCCGCACGGCGACAGAGGACACCGAGATCCGCGGCGTCGAGATCAAGCAAGGCGAACGCGTCGTCGTCTGGTTCGCCCCAGCCAACCGTGATGTCGAGGTCTTCGACAACCCGCACACGCTCGACTTTTCCCGCAAGAAGGATGAGCACCTCGCCTTCGGCCGTGGCGGTCCGCATTACTGCATCGGCACGCACCTCGCACGCCTCGAGATCAAGGTGCTCTACGAACAGCTCTTCCCGCGCCTCAAGTCGATCGAGCAGACAGGCCAAGAGCGGCGGCTCTACTCGAACTTCACGAATGGCCTCAAGCACTTCCCCGTGCGCATCACCGCCAAGTAGGCGGCGGGTTGCTGCGAGAGAGCGGACTCATCGCGAAAATATCAATGTGTAACTTGTTTTTATATCAACTAAATACAAAATATAAATTGATTTCTGTGGTACGGTGCGAGTATGACAACGCAGGCTCAACAACGTCGAATGCTTGATGGGCGCCTCGCCGCGTGGCGCGCATTTCCAATGGATACTCCAAATAAGGGCTGGATTTACGCGCTCCGCCGTGCGCTGTTAATGCCACGTTCCACCCTTGCCAGCCGGCTTGGCGTATCTGATCAGGCTGTCGCGCAACTCGAACGCTCGGAACTCGATGGCCGCATCCGCCTCGATTCTCTGCGCCGTGCCGCAGAGGCGCTCGATTGCCACCTCGTCTACGCACTCGTGCCCAACGACACGCTCGAAGCAGTCGTCGATCGCCGCGCCCGCGTGGTGGTTGACCGCGACCTGCAACGGACGCGACACACGATGGCGATCGAGGATCAGACGGTAGACGACGCGCTCGCAGAATTGCTCGCAGAGGAGATGCTGGAAACAACTAAGCGTTCGTCTGCGCTTTGGCGGGAGTAACTCGATGGACAGGCTCTATGGTGCCGATGCCGGACAGACGCCACTTGACCCGGATGACCTCACTGATCTACGCCTTGGCTCCATCGCAACCCGCGGCGAGCTTGATGCCGTAGAGCAGAGTAATGTCGCCAAGGCGATCACCTGGAGTCGCGTACGTCGGCCTACGCCCGACCGAATCCTTGACGAGCCGTTCGTACGGGGACTACACCGACGGATGTTCGGCAATGTCTGGTCCTGGGCCGGGAGGTATCGCACGACGCCGCGCAATCTCGGCATCGACCCGTGGCTGATCTCGGAGGGTATCGGTGCGCTCCTCGGCGACGCTCGCCACTGGCTGGAGATCGGTGACGACCACGATGCAGTGAGCGTGCGCGTTCATCATCGTCTCGTGCAGGTTCACCCGTTTGCCAATGGCAATGGCCGCCATGCTCGCCTGTATGCAGATCTTCTGGTCGTGGGCCTCGGTGCTCAGCCATTTACCTGGGGGGCGCTGCAGAACGTGGACGCGGCGACATTCCGCGCGGCGTACATCTCGGCACTGCACGCGGCTGATGCCGGCGACCTCGCTTCGCTGATCGCCTTCGCACGGACCTAAGGGACGAGAGTGGCGAGACCCGGGCTCGAACCGGGGACACCGCGATTTTCAGTCGCGTGCTCCACCAACTGAGCTATCTCGC
>SXGR01546950.1_pt1 | contig 21726 bp, 27 predicted proteins | sample 3174711 | NCBI WGS metagenome assembly SXGR01 (sample SAMN11356860, study PRJNA531348) | freshwater metagenome | isolation source: freshwater sample F1-60 | place: China: Fuxian Lake, Yuxi | collected 2017-12-25 | reverse complement strand
AGCGCGTTTCAGCCGCTTGCGCAAGGTCAGCCGCGTCTGTCTTTGCTGTGCCGCTGCCTGACTGACCCCCGCCTCGGCCACCTGACCACGCAGGTCACGCTTGCCCCATAGCGGAATGGATTGCCGAAACTGGTAACGCATCGCACCCACCTGAGTGGGATCCAGAGTCGGGCTGTCATAGCGAATATCACGCCACTCCACGGCCAACATCGGATCGGGCAAGGCCCCCGCCGGTTGTACCCGAGCAGCCGCCGCATCCTGTTCCAGTCGTGCCGCCGCAAGCTCGGGATGATGCGCATCCAGCCATTCCAGCATCTGTTTCAGGCTGGCGCCGGGCAGATCCTCTGCCCGCGCGGCCGCCGCCATCCCGATGCTCAGGACAGCGGCCAGCAGCAGAACGACCGGATGCGGCTTATTGCCCCCGTTTCTGGATTGCCGTGACCACATTGCCGGCCTCCCCAGACACAAAGCTGAATGTCACCGCATCACCCGTCTTAAGGCCAGTGAGCAACTTGCTGTCCTGAACCTTGAAGTCCATGACCATCGCGGGCCAGCCCAAAGACGGAATCGGGTCATGCCTCAGCTTGATCTTGCCAGACTTGGCCGACAGGCCACGCACCTCGCCTGTGGCCTGAATAACCATGGGCATGGCGTGAGCAGCATGCGCATCGTGATGGTCATGGGCATGATGCTCGGCCCACGCGAACGGCGTCAGGGCAAAAACCAGGGAAAGGAACCACAACTTCTTCATGATAATCTCCTCATTTCGTAGTTGGCTTGTTTGCAGGCTTGGCGGCATGCTCCAGCACATCCAGGCGTTGCTCGATCGCCTTCATGCGGTTCTGCATCGCGTCATGTTTTGGGCAAGACACCGCAGCAGAGACATGGGCGCAGCGTTCTCCGCTCATCATGCCCTCACGAGGCCCCATCGCCGGCCGGCCCGGCATGCCACCCATGCCACCCATGCCACCCATGCCGGGCCTTCCACCGGGCATCATGTGGCAGGCCTCACCGTTCGGATTGGCCTCAACGAGCACCGCCATGTCACGCATTTGCAGCTCCATCAACTGCATACGACGCACGCGATCGGTCTCGCGTGCAATCTCGCCCATGCGGGCGTGCATTCTTGCCATCACGGCCGCCTCATCGTTAGGTGCCGTAGTGGGCTTACTCGCTGCCGTAGCCGTAGCAGGCACCGACGCGCCATGCGAGTGGTCGTGGGCCGGCTCAGCCGCCCATACCGATGCGGCGCCCAGTGTCATACATAAAACGGGAAATAGTTTACGAAGGGTATTCATCTCATCTCTCCTTACTCGGCCTACGCCTGTAGGCCAACAATAACTCGCGCAAGACAGGCCTCTGCCTGCGGCATGGCGACACAGGTCGCCCCGTTATTCAAGAGAGGTTAGAGAAGCGGAGGGCGCTCAAGGAGTGCAGGGATATGGGAATGAAAGGCCACCTTCACCGACGGCGGTGCGTCCACCCCCTCGACCGAGAGCGGAAACGCGAAGTTCGTGGTCAGGAAAACGGCACACAGGCCATGACAGGTAATGCTCTGACCATATCCGCCATGACCACCGGCATCATGTCCGGCAGACGATAAAGGTAGCGCATTGGCCGGCTCCGGTGGCGTCTGCATGTGGGTTTGCATGTAGCAATGCGCCACAGCCTCCCCGGCCGGGTGTGCTGCCATCGCCGGAAACGGCATGGCCGCCGACAGCACGCCCTTGATAGGGAGCCACAGCAGCATCAGAAACAGGAAGCAACGATAACGACGACACATGGGGAAGAACCATAATCCGATTCTGGTTAAATGCCAAGGAGAATCAGACAAACAAGGCACGCACCCGCTCAAGGTCTTCTGGCGTATCCACCCCCGGTGCGCTGGCATGTTCGGTGCAAACCACCGTAATGCGGTAGCCGTGCCACAGGGCGCGGAGTTGTTCCAGCGACTCCAGCCGTTCCAGTGCCGGTTGCGACAATCCGGGGTAAGCCTTCAAAAAGCCGGCCCGGTAAGCGTACAGGCCAACATGACGGAAAACAGGCAGATCGGCGGGGATGTTGCGCTCACCACTCAGCCACGCATCGCGGGCCCACGGAATGGGCGCGCGTGAAAATAACAAGGCATCGTCGCGCGCATCGAGCACCACCTTAACCACATTGGGGTTAAACACCTCATCCGAATTCGTCAGCGGATGACACACCGTGGCGATGGCTGCCTCGGGCCGCTCAGCCAGCCGCTCTGCCGTGACGCGAATCAAGGCCGGGGCAATCAGCGGCTCATCGCCCTGCACATTGACGACAATGGCATCATCCGCCCAAGCCTTGTGCGTAGCCACCTCGGCCAGCCGATCGGTGCCGGACGCGCAATCAGGCGAGGTCATCACTGCCTCGAACCCAGCGGCCCGCACCGCATCAAACACACCCACATGATCGGTCGCCACCACCACCGCAGTCGCGCCACTTTGCGCCGCCCGCTCTGCTACCCGCACCACCATGGGTTTTCCAGCGAGATCGGCCAGCGGCTTACCCGGCAAGCGCGTCGAGGCATAGCGGGCGGGGATCACAACAAAAAAATTCGTCATAGCAGGCTCCATGCCGCCAACAATAACAGAGACTCAACGCCTTCGATGCCTGCGCCTAGGCAGTCGCCACTCATCCCGCCCAGCCGCTGCCGCAAAAAAAGCCCCCAGCCGGCCAATAGCAGCGGCGCAACGCACAACGCCGGTAGCCATAGCAAGCTGATCGCCAACAAAGCCAACAACCAGAGCAGGCTGATCCAGCGCCCACCAGCCCAGGCGAAGCGGGCACCCAGCCCGGGTTTCAGCGGCGGCAGCATCTGCCCCCAGGCCAGGGCGCCCAGCCGCGCCCACGCGGCAATCAGGGCGAGGATTAGCAATAAGGTTAGCCAGCCGGGCGCAGCCTCAGCCAGCAGCCACAGCAACACAAACTTGGTCATGAGCTGCAGCACCAACGCTATCACGCCAAAGCTGCCGACATGGGGATCTGCCAACACCGCGAGGAAGCGGGCGCGATTCTGCTGTGTTGCTTTATGGACCGCGCCCAGCGCATCGGCCAGATCAGCCAAACCATCGAGATGCAGCCCGCCCGTCACCCAAACCCAAAGTAGCAATGCCAACAGCGCGGCCAGACGCGGATCTGGAACGAAGAGCAAAGGCAACGCCACCAGCCCGCCTACCACCAACCCTACCAGCGGAAACCAACCCGCCGCTTGGGCCGGTACGCCCACGACACGCAACACCGGCATCGGCAGCCGCGTGAGCATCTGAAAGGCCAGGATCAGACCGCGCATCCGTTAAGCGACAACAACACCGGAGCATGCCCCGCCAGCAGGGATACGGTGAAATGTCCCGCGTTGGGCAAGTTGAGGCGATACAAATGCTGCGGCGGCAAACCCAGCAAATACACCAGTAACGCCCGCATGATGCCGGCGTGCGCCACCAGCAGGTGATGGCCCGGCCCCAGACGAGCAGTCCATTCCGCCCAAACCGTTTCCACCCGGACGCGGAAATCGGGATACGCTTCGCCGCCCTCCGGCGCGTTGTCGTAAGGATTTTGCCGTGGATCGCCCTGGGTTGGGAAACGCGCCGCTACCTCAGCGGCGCTCAAGCCTTCCCAAGTACCGAAATCACGCTCGCGAAAACCGTTTTCTACCTGCAACGGCAAACTACGGCTGGCGGCAAACTCGGCGGAAAAGGCACGGCAACGCTGCAATGGCGAGCTGCTAATGCTGTCCAATGGGGGCAGGTGCGTGACCGCCTCGCGCATCTGCGCCCAACCCTTCGCTGACAACGGATCATCGGTGCGGCCACGAAACACCGCGTTGCGGCCCTCACATTCGCCGTGCCGCAGGACCGTCACAACAACAGCGCCCTCAATCATCACGCTCGCTCACTCCGGCCTCAGCAAAGGTGGCCATACCGTTGTGCAGAGTGCAGGCCATGCGCAAAAGCGGCACCGCCACGGCAGCGCCGCTGCCTTCGCCCAGGCGCATACCCAGATGCAGCAATGGTTTCGCGTTAAGCGCGGCAAGGATGCGCACATGGCCCGGCTCGGCCGAAGTATGGGCGTAAAGAAACCAGTTCGCCGTGCCCGGACAGAGCCGCTCGGCCGCCAGCGCCGCCACCGTGCTGATGAAACCATCGACCAGCACCGCCACGCCATTCTTGGCGCAGGCAAGATAAGCCCCGACCAGCGCGGCGATCTCGAAACCGCCCAGACAGCGCAGGGCCTCGTAGGGTTTTCCAAGCGCGCCGCGGTGCCGCTCCAGCGCCCGCGCGATCACCGCCGCCTTGTGCGCCACGCCAGCTGCATCTAGGCCCGTGCCGGGGCCAGCCAGGAGGCGCGGCGTCTCGTTCAGCAAGGCGCAGGCCAAAGCTGTTGCTGCGGTGGTATTGGCGATCCCCATCTCGCCGCCGATGAACAGCTGTGCTCCAGTCCGCCGTGCCCGCTCCGCGCTCTGCCGGCCTGCTGCAAGGGCCTGCGCGCATTGTGCCTCACTCATCGCCGCTTCCCGGGTCATATTGGCCGTACCGAGACCGAGCGGCAGATGCAAGACCCCCGGCACGGCGCCGATATCCGCCACCGTGCCGAGGTTAACCACCTCCATGGGCGCACCAATCGCGCGCGCCGCGACGCTGATCGCTGCGCCACCGCGCGCAAAGTTTTTGACCATCTCGCCCGTCACCGCCTGCGGAAAGGCCGATACCCCCTCCGCCGCCACGCCATGATCGGCCGCGAACACCGTCACCCAGAGGGTATCCAGTCGCGGCCGCTCCACTCCCTGCATGGCCGCCAGCCGGATCGCCAACGCCTCCAGCTCGCCCAGCGCCCCCGGCGGCTTGGTCAATTGCGCCTGACGAGCCCGAGCCGCCGCCTCAGCAGCCAGATCCAACGCTTTGATCGGTTCACTCAACCAGTCCACGCCTTATCCCTTCAACGCCACAGGTAGCCCCGCCACCGTCAGTACGACGCGGTCGCAGGCCTGGGCCAGCGACTGATGCAGCCAGCCGGCAACATCAACATAACGGCGCGACAAGACATCAGCCGGTACGACCCCCAGCCCGGTTTCATTCGCTACCAACAGGATTTCACCCGGCAAATCGGGCAGGGTGTTTAAAAGCGCCGTGGTTTCAGCCGCCAAGCGCGCCTCGGAATCGAGCAACAGGTTGGTCAACCACAGGGTCAGACAATCGACGATCACACAACGATCTGTAGCGCATTCAGCCTTGAGCGCGGCCGCTAGCGCCAGCGGTTCCTCGACGGTGCGCCAGCCGGGGGGCCGATCGGCCTGATGCCGGGCAATGCGTTCCGCCATCTCGGCATCCAGCGCCTGGGCGGTAGCAATCAGCGTCACTGACCGACCAGTGGCCTGGGCCCGTCGCTGAGCCAGCCCGCTCTTGCCCGAGCGGGCGCCACCCAGGATTAAAGTTTTCACTCAGATTTTGCGGGTGCACCCAAGCGCTGCGTCAGCAACCCATGGGCCAGGGCAGCCACAGCAAGATACAGCCCGGTCGCACCGAGATACAGAGGCAGATAACGCACGAACTGCGCCGTAAACTCGGCCCAGGTCGGCTCGGCAATCTGGCCACCCAACCAATAGAAACTCACATTGGACAGCACGAAAGCGCTGCAGACCGCCACACTGGATGCCCCCATCAGCGCCACCAGCGTCTGCCGCTTGACCAGCCAGCGGCCGCCCTGCCACAACACAGCGTAGGCTGCCAGCAAGAAGCCGTAGGCCGGGGTCAGGCAGTACGCCGAGACATTCAGCCAACCCAGCGCAACCGCATCAATGGCCACCGCCTCGACCATCAGGCTGGCTAGCCACAAGGGTGAAAGATAAAAACCGGCGATGAAGAAGATGGCCCACGACGCATCCGGAAGATGCAGCGCATCGCCAAAGTGATGGAAACGCGTCGCCAGCATAAAAGCCATCAGGCCGAAGCCGATAACGCGTTGCTGAGTCCTCGAGCATGTGAACATATTTCCTCCTGAAAAGTGTCGTCAATATAGCCCAAAAAGCCGCTGCTGCGGTTTACAGATCCACGCCCGGTTGCGCCTTGATGCCGGCCCGGTAGGCGTGTTTTACATCCCCAATCTCACTCACCGTGTCGGCCGCATCGAGCAGCGTCTGCGGTGCCGCGCGGCCAGTGATAACGACATGCTGGCCGGGCGGCCGGGCGGCCAGATCAGCCAGCACAGTAGCCATATCCAGCCAGCCGTAGCTCAGCAAATAGGTCAGCTCATCCAGTACCACCAATGACAGCGTCGGATCGGCCAACATCCGGTGTGCCACCTCCCAACCCCTTTTGGCGGTAGCGATGTCGCGTTGCAGATCCTGCGTGTCCCAAGTAAAACCCTCGCCCAAAACATGCCAATCGACACCGGGTTGCCGGCCGAGGAAGGCCTCCTCGCCGGTATCGGAACGGCCCTTGATAAACTGGCACACGCCCACCGTCATGCCATGACCCAGGGCGCGTGCGACCATGCCAAAGGCGGAGGAAGACTTGCCCTTACCGTTGCCGGTCAGCACCAGTAAGAGGCCTTTTTCCCGATCGGCCTGAGCGATGGCCGCGTCAATCACGGCCTTCTTTTTGGCCATGCGAGCGGCGTGGCGTTGAGGGTTATCAGTCATGCTTATTATTTTGGAGCGTAGCGCAAGGTGGCAAACACACTTCGACCGGGGGTGTTGAAACCATAGACCTGCTCATAGCCCTTGTCCAATGCGTTATCCATACGCATACGCAACTGCCAGTCGCGGGCCAGTTCGTGGGTCATCGACAAATTAAGCACACCATAACCCGAAACTTTTCGCGTATTGGCCGTATCATCAAAACGCGGGCCCTCAAAGCGCACCTCTGCGGCCCAAACTGTCTTGCCCTGTTGCAGTATCGACTTGAGATAACCAAACTGATTGGCGCGATAAGTCAGTTTCTTGCGGCTTTCAGCGTTGATCGCATTTTGCCTGGTCATGCCGAGCTCCAGTGCCAGTGGCCCCGACTGCTTGCGCCCAAACAGCTCAAGCCCGTCAATTTCCGCCGAGCCTACATTTACGGGCGCATCTGCCGCTTCACCCGAACTCGCAAGGATCAGATCAGACACACGCTGACGGTAAAGCGTCGCCTTGATTTCGCGTGTTGCGTCGTTTAAGGTCATGCCAAGCTCTAGGTTGCGGGCTCGCTCCGATTTCAGATTCGGGTTGCCGGCATAACTCCAACCTCCTCCATAATCCGTGAAAGGAAAATAGAGATCATTGAAGGTCGGTGCCTTGAACGCCGTTGCCCCCGTCACATGAACCCGCAAGCGTGGCTGCAATAGAAAGCCATACCCAAGACCGCCCGTGGTTTTTGCTCCAAATTGCGAATTATCATCATGCCTCAGGTTGAACTGTATCGTATGCGAATCCACTTTCATTCCATAACCGGCAAACAACGATTTCACTTCGCGTGCGGACTGGGTGAAGCTGGAGGTCGATTCCACTTCCTGACGCAGATGCTCTGCTCCTAGCAAAAAGTCTCCTTGTCCAAGGCGCATGACATTCTCGAGCGTCGTCTGTTGTTGCGATGTCTTGAACCGGCTGGGATTACCGGACACTGTCACCAGATTGTCCTCGCTGCCGCCCAGATGCAGCGTGCTTTGAATCCCCGGCCCCCAACTCTGTTTCAAGCGCAGGGATCGGGATGCAAGTGTCTGATCGGAATAATCCTGACCTGGATTGGCATCGTCCAACTCCGTTCGGGCATCCAAATGCATCACATCAACAGATAGATCACCGTCTCGCCACGCATACCCAAACCCGAGCTTGCCCGCATCATTGCGATAGGCGTCGCGGTCCGGGTCATATGCGTTCCATAGTGCCTTAGGGCTGGCCGATGAAAAGCCGTCGTTTTCGACATACCCCAAAGACAAGGCCATCCGCCACGGCCCTTGACGCGTCACCATGTCAGCACTTGTCTTTCGATAACCGTAGGCACCCATGCCAACCTCAGCGCTTGCGCCGGAACCAGCCTGTTTTGTAAACACCTGCATGACACCGCCCACAGCATCCATACCATACAGGTTGCTGGCGGGCGCACGCACCAGCTCAATGCGCTCGATCGCATGCAAGGGTAAATGCTCCAGCGCAGTAGCCCCTGTCGTAGCCGAACCCAAACGCTGACCATCGATCAGCACCAAAAGGTGATTGGCACTACTTCCTCGCACGCGCACATTCTGGTTTCCACCCAAACCACCATTGACTGTCACTTCCACGCCGGGGACAGTGGCCAGCAGTTCGGCCAGTGAGGTCGCCCCGCTTTGCCAAATCTGGTCAGCCGTCAGTACGGTGACATCGGTCAACACCTCGCGTGCTGGCGTCGGAATCCGCGTTGCAGTGACGACAATTTCGTCCAGCGTGAACTCGGCGGGCGGCAGGAGGGAGGGGTTCGCCAGGGCATTGGCGGAGAGGGCCGCGCACAGGGCAGCGGCGCGTGTGGTGTGTTGCATGGAATCACTTTCTTCGATGTCCTGCGACCCCGCAGGACGAACTCAAAACGCGAGTCGAGAAAGGCAACCATGCCATTACAGTCTCTGGAATCGCCACCCCGCGACCCGCGCACCCTGCCTCTGGCCGGTCTCCGGGCTTGCGCTGTGCGTCTTGTGACGCGGATTTTTCGCCTTCCCATCCTGAGGACAGTGGCTGGGTGAACACCCATGAAACACCCTGAAAAACCGTTCAGCGCTTACCGTTGCGGGGGCAGCCGCGGGATTGAAATCGAGAAATTTCGCACCGCGTTCCCGTTTCACCCTCAAAAAGGGCACCAGAAGCGGGGTGAATTGTAGCACCCGTAATCAGGACTCTGTGCTTGACCTCGGTCAATCGGCGCGATAACCGCCGCGTTTAAGTCGCTGCACGATCTGTTCGACGCTGGCCGTACCTTCACCACCCGCGCACAAAAAATCGTGGAACAAGGCGCTGTGATAACTACCGGCCACGCGGGCACGAATAGCGTCCCAGCGGGCGGCGCGGTTTTTTGACCAGCTCCCGTCGGCACGGCCAAAGGCGTAGATCTTGCGTTCGCCCGTAGCGCAGCGCATCCCTTCAAAATTGATGGTCCGCACCCCGCTCGGCGAGGTGATCACAACGCTGTAACGCGTCACGCCATCCCCGCCTACAGACAAGGACTTGCGATCGAGCGCATGGCGATAACCGGGACGCCCTTCAATTTCGAACGCGAGTAAATCCGTATCGACCGGGGCACTTGGCAGGTGCGTCTGCAACTCTTGCCAGGCCACAACTTCTGCGTCGAAATCGTAATCGAAGCGGCTTTCCTGGCCAATGTTGAACGCATAGGCGGGCACGCTCAAAAGCCACAAGGCCAGCACCTTTGCATACGGATGACTCATGACGCAGACCTCGGGAAGGGCATAAACAATGCGCAGACTGCGGCCTTCTGGCCTCGTTTATAGTCGGGGTTAGGGAGGGCATCAGGCTGTTCCGGGGCTGGCAGGGCGTCGGCTGCTGGACGGGACGAAGATGCAGCGCGGCCTGCCTCGCTTTGAGGTTCGCTCCGAGGTTCATGCCCAATCGACCTGGCTGGCTCGGGCAGGCTGTCAATACTTAGGCTACGCTGAATGAAACGCTCCACACCGGCCAGCAGTTTTTCCTCTTCCTTGCCAATCAGGGAAACAGCCAGTCCCGAGGCGCCGGCACGCCCCGTGCGACCAATGCGGTGCACATAATCCTCGGCGTGATAGGGTAATTCATAGTTGAACACCGCTGGCAATTCGGCAATATCCAGCCCACGGGCTGCGATATCGGTTGCAACCAGCAACTGGATTTCACCTTTCTTGAAACCGTCCAGAGCGGTAAGGCGTTCGACTTGCGCCTTGTCGCCATGAATTATGGCGGCCGCCACACCGCGTTTTTGCAGTTGCCGGCCCAGCTTGTCCGCGGTCAGTTTGGTGCGGGTAAAGACAATCGCCTGGGTCAGGCCGCGGGCCTTCACAAGGCGCAGTAGGGCATCCAGTTTATCGGCCTCCGGGACCCGGTAGCCGACTTGTTCGACGGTCTCGGCAGCGGTATTACGCCGCGCCACCTCGACTTTTTGTGGCTCATGCAGAAATTGCCCTGACAAGCGCAGGATGTCGTCGCTGAAGGTCGCTGAGAAAAGCAAGGTCTGACGGGCCTTGGGCAGCAGCTCGAGAATACGCTTTAGGTCCGGCAGAAAGCCCATGTCGAGCATACGGTCGGCCTCGTCGAGGACCAAGAATTGGACTTGCGCCAGATTCACCACCTTGCTGCCGGCGTGGTCAAGCAAACGCCCCGGGGTCGCCACGAGGATCTCCACGCCGCCGCGCAGGGCATCGGTCTGCTCCTTCATCCCCGCCCCGCCATAGACCACGGTACTCCTTAAGGGCATGCGCTGGCCGTAGTCCACCACGCTCTCATGGACCTGAATGGCTAATTCACGGGTCGGCGCCAGCACCAGGGCGCGCACCGGGTGACGGGCCGGTGAGGTGCTGGTATTGGCAAAACCGCGCAGACGATGCAACAACGGCAGGGCGAAGGCGGCCGTCTTGCCAGTGCCCGTCTGGGCCTGGGCCAGGAGATCACGACCAGCCAGCACCAGCGGAATGGCTTGGCTCTGGATCGGGGTCGGCGTCGAATAACCCATGGCCTCAATCGCCGCCAAAATCTCCGGGGCGAGGTGCAGATCGGCAAAGGTCCTCGCCTGTTCAAGGGCGGGCGTGGATGCGGCAGCGGCAATGAGTTCGGTCATATCAGTTCAGTGTCCGCCAATCGAGCCCATGTTCCTGGTCAGCGACGGCAATCCAGTCGGCCTGACAACCCAAGGCCTCGGCCAGGGCATGCGTGGCTAATTCGGGGGTATTGTTCTCAGCCGACAGATGTGCCGCCACCACATGGTGCAGCCCCTCATGTGCGACCTTGGCCAGCAGGGCTGCCGTCGCGGCATTTTCAAGATGACCGTGGGGACCGAGAATGCGCCGCTTCAGGGATTCGGGGTACCGGGTGCAAGCTCGCAGGCGCTCGGGATCATGGTTACATTCCAAAACCAGGGCATCGCAAGCGGCCAAGGTGGCTTCGATATGGGCCGTCACATGGCCGGCATCCGTCAGCAAGCCAAGACGACGAGCCCCATCGGAAAGGCGAAAATGTACCGGCTCGCGTGCATCGTGCGGAATGGTATAGGGCAACACCTCAAAGGCACCAATGGCTAAGGGTTGTTCGCCGTGCAAGAGACGCGGATCGTGCGGCGCATTATCTTGGGCCTCAAGCACGGCTAGGGTGCCGTGGGTCATCCACACCGGACACGCCGCACGCTGAGCAAAAGCCGCTGCCGAACGCGCATGATCACTGTGCTCGTGGGTCAGCAAGATCGCATCCAGGTCATCCGGAGCCAGCCCCAGCCGGGCCAGCCGTTGCAGGGTGTCCCTCACCGTCAAGCCACAATCGATCAGGACACGCGTTTTCGAACGGCCTTCCGAGGCCTCCACCACCCAGGCATTACCCTTGCTACCACTGCCAAGTGCGGCGAAACGAAACACTATTTCAACTGCTCCAGCAACAAGGTCAGGATGCGCAAGGCCGTCTCGTTGCGCAGCACCTCACCCTGATCGTTGAGAACCGTCACACCGGTCGTATCCCCTTGCGTAAGGACTCGAACGCGATATTTCTGGGCCAGAACCTTGTTGTCATCGGAGCGCCAGAACGCCATCTTGTCCAAAAAGCCCTTCTTGGCCGCTCCCGCCTCAGGATCGGCGTAGCGGACAAAATAGACACCGCCGGCGCGATCACGGTCTTCGACCACAAAACCAATCCGATCCAAGGCCAGACCGACCCGCCGCCAGGCCCGATCAAACAGTTCCGGCAGGACCAGTTGCCCGCTGCCATCCCCCGGGCGGACCAGCGTCGCCATCGGTGGGGCCGCCTTCTCTGCCATGCGCGCGGCGGCGGCCTTTTCCTCAGTCCCCAGACGCACCATCAGGCGACGCAGCATCTCGGCTTCGAGTTCCGGGTCCGGCTCACGCGGTTGCCACATGGTGCGACCCTTGCCCTCGTCACCGCCCGACTGGGTGCCCTCAAAAACCTCACGCATACCGCGATGGCTGATATAAATCTCGACCGTGCCGGGCTCGCTCCCCACCTCAATCCGGCTGCGGAACTTATCGCGATCGGCGGTCGAGTAGACCATGTCCATGGCCCGGCCAAGGAATTTGCGGATCCCGCCCTCCGGGACCTTGGCGCGGTTTTCGGCCCATTCGGTCTCCATGACCCCCGCCTCGGGCAGTTCCACATTGATGACAAAACCCAGCTCCTGCCAGAAATCCTTGACCGTCAGCCAGGCATCCTTGGCCGGCGCCTGCGCCACCAGCCAGCGCTGGGTTCCGGCCCGCTCAATGCGCACCTTATCGACCTTGGGCAACAAGGCCTTGCTGCTTTCGGAAGCAGGCGTACTGCTCCGCGCACGATCATATTCGGAGGCTGTCGCAGAGCCGCGGCCCATGGCACCCGGCACGGTATAGCGCGTATCCGCCGACGGTTGAACCAGATCTGGCGGAACGACTAGAGACGGGAGTTTTCCACCCCCCTCCGTCTTGTAATCGATCTTCTTTTCCTCCAGAAGGCTGCAACCTGCCAGAGTCACCGCCGCAGAAACCAAAACCAGCCGAGCTATAGGCGTACGCATTAATGTAATCTCCTCAAAGGACGCCGGCTTCACGCAGGGCGGCACGAATCGTTTCGTGATGGTTTTCAGCAAGGGGGGTGAGGGGCAGGCGAATCCCGTCCTCGCAGAATCCCAATTGCTGTACAGCCCACTTCACCGGGATCGGGTTGGCCTCGACAAACAGCTTGCTGTGCAGGGACAGTAAGCGGAAATGAATCTGCCGTGCCGTCGCCACATCACCGGCTAGGGCGGCAACGCACATAGCGTGCATTAGCTTGGGGGCAACATTGGCCGTGACCGAGATGACGCCCTGCCCGCCCAGCAGCATCAGCAACACACCGCTGGCATCATCGCCGCTATACACGCCAAACGAGGCTGGAGCGCGCTTGATCAGGTCAGAACCTCGCTCCATGTTGCCGGTGGCATCTTTGATGCCGATCACGCCGGGGATCTGCGCCAGACGCAGCGCCGTGTCATTGCTGATGTCAGCCACGGTACGACCCGGCACATTGTACAAAATCAAGGGCAGCTCAACCGCCTCGGCAATGGCCTTGAAATGACGGTACAGGCCTTCCTGGCCGGGCTTGTTGTAATACGGCGCTACCGACAAGCCAGCCACCGCACCCGCCTTTTTGGCGCAATGAGTCAACTCTATGGCCTCGGCCGTGGAATTGGCGCCCGTCCCGGCGATCACAGGAACACGCCCCGCGGCCTGTTCCACCGCCGTACGAATTAGCAAACAATGTTCATCCGGATTCACAGTAGGTGACTCGCCGGTCGTTCCGACGATCACCAGACCATCTGTACCTTCAGCAATGTGCCAGTCGATCAGGGCCTGGAAACGCGGCAGGTCCAGCCGGCCATCCGGCAACATGGGGGTAACAAGGGCAACGAGGCTACCGGTAATCATGATCCACGCACTATCCAACAAAACCAGCGCATTCTAGACGATCTCCGCGCGCTTCGGGGGTCGTCAAGAAGCAAGCATGGGCAACCAATGGGGTAATTCGCGGCCATAACGGTCAAGCCGGCCGTCAAGGGGACATCAATCGGCCCCGTGCTCCTCGTTATTGTGACTGAGTGCCACCAAGGCTTCGACATTCAACACCCGAATCTCGCGGCCGGTCAACGCGATCACATTCATTTCAAGCAACTGCCGGAACGCCCGCGACAGACTGGCTTGAGCCAGATTCAGCTTGGCTGCGATATCTTTCTTGCTGGCCGGGAGGATCAGCCCATAGCCGCTAAAACCGTCATCCGTACGGAATTGCAGAAGATAAAGGCAGAGGCGTTGCAGACTGGATCTTGGTGAGCTGCCGGCAATATCGCTAATCAAACCCATCACCCGATTTGACATCGCCACCAGCAAGCGACAGGCCAGATCTGCATCTTGTTGGGCCTGCTGGCGCAATACCTCGGAGCTAATCGCCAACACATGAGAGTCCACCTTGGCAACCGCTGTCGCGGTGTGCGGAACCCCCAAATAAGCCGTCGCTTCGCACACCGAGTCGCAGGAATGGGCCAGAACAATGATCTTCTCTGCCCCATTAGGCAGCGGCAAGAACATCCCGATCTGGCCCCTCACCACAATAAAAAGATCGTCGGCCAGCTCGCCCTGACGATACAAAATACCGTTGCGCGGCAGGAAAATACTCCGCGCCGTCTCGGCCAGCCGCATCAGACTCGCGGGCCGAACACCTTTGAACAGGGTGCACCGGCCGATCGATTCGGCGGTCGCCGCCAAGGTCAGGATATTCGAAGAGGTTGCAGTCATTCGGAATATAAATTGTGTTTATCACCTATTTATAGTCCATCGTTACTACTCTGTCCAGCCCTTGATGCGCCGTCCAATCAGGCCGGGATCTCCACCGCATCCGGGATGCGCCGTGCCTCATCGACCAGCATAACCGGAATATCGTCACGAATAGGGTAGGCCAGACGATCGGCCCGGCAGATCAACTCCGCCGCCGCACGGTCGTAATGTAAAGGCCCCTTGCACAGCGGGCATACCAAAATGTCGAGCAGTTTGCCGTCCATAATAAAACTCCTTTATCTGTTAAGGCCTAGTATTTTCAAAATGCGTCCTTGTAGTCCCTCTTCGACCACAGCGTCAACTTCCAGCACCCAGCAATCCGGATGCGCAAAGGCCGCACATTTGACGGCATCTTTCGCCGTCATGATGACGGGCCCGTGCGGCAGATCAGCCGCCACAAAAGGGTGATGATCCGCAAAGGCATGAGGCACCGGCGTCAGGCCCAAGCGAACCAATTGCGCAAAAAAGCGTTGGGGATGACCGATGCCGGCCAGCGCCGCCACCGGTCGACCAACAAAATCAGCGATAGCTGCCGTCCGGGCAGGATCGCGCAGATTACGCAACACCCCCGCCTGCAATTGCATCGCGTAAGTAGGCGCGGCGCATTTCAGCGCGGTGAGATTTTCTCCATTAATTACCACTGCAGTCACGCGCTCAAGACGCCGCGCCCCCTCGCGTAGCGGGCCCCAGGGTAGGCGATGGCCATTGCCAAGGCCGCGCGCCCCGTCGATCACGGCAATCTCGATATCGCGGGCCAAGGATAAGTGTTGCAGGCCATCGTCACAAAGTAGTACATCGACCTCGGGATGCGCCGCCAGCAGGGCACGCCCGGCATCCACCCGGCGTGCGCCCACCCAAACCGGGCAGCCACTTTGGCGTGCCAGCAGGATCGGTTCATCGCCCACCTGGTCAGCAACGCTTTCCAGCAAGACCGGACGCACGCCATGTCCCTGCCCCCGGTAACCACGACTCACAATCCCGGGGCGCCAACCAGCCGTGCGCAAGAGTTGCGCCAGCCAGAGGGTCAGGGGCGTTTTGCCGGTACCGCCGGCCGTAATATTGCCAACCACGATCACCGGAACCGGCAGCCGTTCCCCGTGCAAGAACCCGGATCGGTAAAAACGGGAGCGCAATTCGGCGATTAGAAAAAAAAGCCCCGCCAAGGGCGCCAAACAAAGGGCCAAAACACGACAGCGTACAGCCACGGCGGAACGCTCCGAACGCGGATACCAGCACTCCAACAGGACGGAAATCGCGCCGATTACACCAATCGTGTCACTCACCGCTTGTTTTGGTCACAAAAGTCACCCGCGTCAGCCCCGCCCGCCGCGCCGCATCCATGACGCGGATGACCGACTGGTGCGTCGCCCGCGCATCGGCGTTAATGATAACGACCGAGTCGGGAGCAGGGCCGGCCGCCGCCTTGAAGGCCGCGCTTAGATCCTGCACAGCGGTCTGGCTTAAGCGCCTGTTGTTGAGGCTGTAGCCGCCTTGGGCATCCACACCGATATCCAGACGCTTGGGTTCTTCCCGAGTCGAATCGCCTTTGGCCTCCGGCAAATTGATCTGCAACTCAGAAAACCGGGCATAGGTCGTGGTGACCATCAAAAAGATGAGAATAACGAGCAGGACATCAATGAGCGGGATCAGGTTGATCTCCGGCTCATTGGCAACCTCACCGCGCCGAAAGTTCACGGCCGATCTCCATGAACCACCTCGACCAACTTCACCGCCTGCTGTTCCATTTCAATCAGTTGACCCTCGACCTTGCCGCGAAAATGGCGGTAGGCAATCATGCTGGGAATAGCGACGATGAGACCAAAAGCGGTGTTGTAGAGCGCCACCGAAATGCCATGTGCCAAGACCGCCGGGTTGCCGCCCGTGGGCGTTTGCGAGCCGAAAATCTCGACCATGCCAATCACGGTACCCAGCAAGCCGAGCAGCGGCGAGACCGAGGCGATCGTCCCCAAGGTCGTGAGATAGCGCGATAAGTCATGAGCCACAGCGCGACCTGCCTCTTCCAGCGACTCTTTCATAAGCTCACGACTCACGCTCAGGCTACCGATTCCGGCGGCCAAAATCCGGCCCAATGGCGAGGCATCATCGGTCACCGGCGTACCCGCCTTGAGCTCCGTCAGAGTGCGCTGCAACAAGCCCGCTGGCAGAACCCGCGTATCACGCAAGGACCAGGCCCGATCAAAAATAATGCCAAGAGAGATCACCGAGGCAATGATCAACGGCCAAATGGGCCAACCGGCCGCTTCGATAAGTGCAATCACGGAGTTTCCTAAAAGATAAAAGGGACGCCGCTTACTTTATCGCCGCCCTGCGTCAGGGGCAAGCACCGTTCGGTACGCCCTTGGCTATAAACGCCTGAAGAAGCGCCGCGTCAAGACGTCAAGACGCCACCCCGGCGACATCCCTGTATAATCGCGCGGCCCTATGATCAGTCAAATACGCCCCCGTCCAACCTGCGCCGTTCAGGCCGTTCCCATGAATTGCCTTTCCACATGATTCGCCGCCTGATCCGCAAGGTCTTTGGACGAGGTGCGGCAACGGCCCCCCGCATTATTCCTGTTGCCCAGCATGGCATCCGGCGCGAGCAGATTCACCCCTGCGCTCTCAAGGTCACGCGCACCTTGCGCGCCGAGGGTTTTGCGGCCTTCGTCGTGGGCGGTGCCGTGCGCGATCTGCTGCTCAAAAAAACGCCTAAAGACTTCGATGTCGCCACCAACGCAACCCCCGACCAGATTCGGGCCCTGTTTCGGCGCGCCCGCGCCATTGGCCGCCGCTTTCAAATTGTTCATGTCTATTGTGGCGCCGACACCATTGAGGTGACCACCTTCCGTGCCAGTCAGGACAACACCGGTGAGGCCGCCGAGGACGAAGGCCTGCGCCAGACTGCGGCCGATGGCCTGATCCTGCGTGACAATGTCTTTGGCTCCCAGACCGAGGATGCCGCGCGGCGCGATTTCACGGTCAACGCCCTCTACTACGACCCGCACGACGAAAGCATCTGGGACTATCACGAGGGTGTGGCAGACGCGCAAAAACGCGTCCTGCGCATGATTGGCGACCCCAAGACCCGTTTTCGGGAAGATCCCGTGCGGATGCTGCGTGCCACCCGTTTTTCGGCCAAGCTCGATTTCCATATCGATGCGGCCACCCGCGCACCCATCGCCGAACTAGCCCCCATGCTGGAGCGCATCCCCTCGGCTCGCCTCTACGACGAGATGATAAAACTGCTCTTGTCGGGCCATGCCGAGCGCGGCGTCCACCAATTGCGCGCCGAGGGCCTGCATCACGGCATCCTGCCCATTCTCGATACGGTGCTCGATGATCCGGCCCACAAGCCCTTTATCCACGCGGCGCTGCACGATACTGACCAGCGCGTCCGCGAAGGGCGTTCGGCCTCGCCCGCCTTCATGCTGGCCGGCCTGCTCTGGTTTACCTTCCAGAAGGCTTGGGAATCCCTAAAGAATGAGGGCCTCCCCGACAGCACCGCCATGTACGAGGCAATGGACGAGACTCTAGAACGGCAGCGCAAGCAACTCGCCTTCCCGCGCCGACTCGACCCCATGATCAAAGAGATCTGGGCGTTGCAGCCCCGCTTTGAACAACGCAGTGGGGCGCGCCCGTTCCGCCTTCTGGATCACCCCCGATGGCGTGCCGGCTATGATTTTCTCCTGCTGCGCGGGCAGGGCGCCGATAGCCTGGCCGCCGAACTGGCCGATTGGTGGGATCGCTTCGAGGCGGCTGACGATGCCACCCGCAACGACCTGCTCCTACCCGCCAGTGGCGAACGCCGTCCACGCCGACGCAGAAAACGCGGCCCGGCCAGGTCCTCGGTCCAGGGCGAGGATGCCGGTCGTGAATGAAGGGGCAGCTAAGGCCGCGCCGGCCGTCGCACCCCAGTTCACCGCCTATATTGCCCTCGGTAGCAATCTGGGCGATGCATCGGGTCACGACAGTCCCATCCAGCAAATTGAGCGGGCACTACGCGAACTGCATAGCCTGCCGCAGACCCAGCGCGTGCGTCACTCCTGTCTTTACCAAAGTCCTCCCGCCGGCCATGCGGACCAACCGGACTATGTCAATGCCGTAGCCGAGATCAGGACCCGCTTGACCCCCGGCGCACTGCTCGAGGAATTACTCAAACTAGAAATCCGCTTTGGTCGTCGGCGGCTCTTTCGTAATGCCCCCCGCACCCTGGATCTCGATCTCCTCCTCTACGACGCACGGACCCTCCACGAACCCGGCCTGACCCTGCCGCACCCGCGCATGCACACCCGCCCCTTCGTCCTCGTTCCCCTGCTGGAGATCGCCCCAAAGATCGAAATCCCTGGGCACGGCCCGATTCGCTCCCTACCCCCCGCCCACGATCGATCGCAATTGCGGCCCGTCGCTCTCCAAACCGCCTCTGCTCTCTGTGAAGGCCCGCTCTGATGCATCTTCAGGACGCCCGTTACATCGTCGTAGAAGGCCCGATCGGGGTTGGCAAGACCAGCCTGGTCAAGAAGCTCGCCGACCATCTGGCGGCAACTCCCCTTCTTGAGAATGACCGAAACAATCCGTTTCTCGCCCATTACTACCAGGACCGGGCCCGGTTTGCCCTGCCAACCCAACTCTTCTTCCTGATGGAGCGACACGAGCAATTGCGCCATCTGGCTCAACCGCAGTTATTTACCCCCACCACTGTCGCCGATTTTCTGCCGGAGAAAGACGCCCTCTTCGCCCAAGCCACCCTGAATGAGGACGAATTCCGCCTCTACAGCAAGGTCCACGCTGCCCTCTGTAGCCCAGCCGATGCCGCTCCCCCGGCACCTGATCTAGTCATCTTCCTGCACGCCCCCACCGAGGTCCTGACCCGCCGCGTCCTGCAGCGCGCCCGCCCCATGGAATCGGCCCTCGACGAACGCTATCTGGCCCGAATCAGTGAGGCCTACAACCAATTCTTTGGCCATTACGACCGGGCGCCAGTCCTGACCGTCAATAGTGCACATCTTGACTTTGTGAACCAAGAAGCCGATTTTTCGCTCCTGTTGCAACATATCGACGCCATGCGCGGCCCGCGTGCGTTTCTCAATCGGGGTCTCTAATGTTTCTGCCACAACTGCTTGACAAGGCCCACAGCGGCCAACGACTGGTCGCCCTGACCTGCTACGACGCCAGCATGGCACGCCTCATGGCGAGCTGCGGCATCGATATCCTCCTCGTTGGCGATTCGCTGGGTATGACCATTCAGGGCCACGATAGCACCCTGCCGGTCAGCCTTGCCGACATGGTCTATCACACCCGCGCGGTCGCCAAGGGCGCTGCAGGTCAGGCTTTCATCCTCGCCGACCTCAATTTTGGCAGTTACCAGAGCGCCCCCAAGCAGGCCTTTGCCAGCGCCGCACAACTCATGGCGACCGGCGCCAATATGGTCAAGCTCGAGGGCGGCGCTCTTTTTGTTGAAACCGTCCGGTTTCTGACTCGGCGTGGAATTCCAGTCTGCGCTCATCTGGGCCTCCTACCCCAATCGGTCAACACCACCGGCTACCGCATGCAGGCCAAGGCCGAAACTGCCGCGCAGCAGCTCCTCGACGATGCCCTTGCTCTGCAGGAGGCCGGCGCCAGCCTGCTGGTCTTGGAGGCTATCCCGGCAGAACTTGCCGCCCGCGTCACGCAGACCCTGAGCATCCCGACCATTGGCATCGGCGCCGGAGTCCACTGCGGTGGCCAGGTTCTGGTTATCAATGATCTGCTCGGCCTGACCCCTACGCCGCCCCGCTTCGCGCAGAACTTCCTGCACGGCCAGGGCAGTCTGGAGGCCGCTCTTCGCGCCTACGCCGAGGCCGTCCGCCGCGGTCAATTCCCGGGCCCGGAACACAGCCGCTAGAGCGCCCACACCATGCAGATGCTCCATACCGTGGCCGAACTCCGTGCCGCCGTACACCTGGCCGGCGCCGTGGCTTTTGTGCCCACCATGGGCAACCTCCACGCTGGCCATCTCGAACTCATCCGCACCGCACGGCAGCGGGGCCTGCCTGTTGTGGCCAGTCTCTTTGTCAATCCGCTGCAATTTGGTCCGGCCGAAGATTTCGAACACTACCCGCGCACCCTGCAAGCCGACGCGACGCAACTGGCCGAGGCCGGCTGTCATATCCTTTTTGCCCCCTCGGTGACCGAGATGTACCCCGAGGCGCAGACCTGTACCGTCTCCCCGCCGCTGGCCGATGAGCTCTGCGGAGCCAGCCGGCCCGGCCATTTCGCCGGCGTGGCGACAGTCGTACTTAAGCTCTTCAATATAGTTCAACCCAGGCTCGCTCTGTTCGGCAAGAAGGATTACCAGCAGCTCTTCATCCTGCGTCTGCTGACCCGCCAACTCAATCTGCCCATCGAGATCATCGGTGTCGATACGGTACGCGCCGAGGACGGCTTGGCCTTATCTTCGCGCAACGGCTACCTCAGCACAGCCGAGCGGATCGAGGCTCCACGCTTGCATCAGATCCTCCAAGCCATGGCGGCGGCTCTAATGGCCGGAAAAACCGATCTAGTGGCGTTGGAAAATTCGGCCGTGGCCGAACTGACCCGGCACGGCTGGCAAGTCGATTATGTGCAAATCCGCGCCCAATCCAGCCTCCTCGCCCCCACCCCGATCGAGGCGGCCTGTGTGGTATTGGCCGCCGCGCGTCTGGGCAACACCCGACTGATCGACAACCTAGAAGTGACACGGCCAGTCCAAGCGGTATAATCCACTCCCGTTTTGACCTTTCCACGCTTTCGATGCAGCGTACGCTTCTCAAATCCAAGCTCCACCGCGTTCGAGTGACCGCTTCGGAACTCGAATACGAGGGTTCCTGCGCCATCGATGAAAATCTGCTCGAGGCAGCCGATATCCGCGAGTACGAGCGCATCGAGATTTACAATGTCAACAATGGCGAACGCTTTGCGACCTACGCCATCCGCGGTCAACGCGGCAGCGGCATGGTCTCGGTCAACGGCGCAGCAGCCCGCAAGGCCGCCGTCGGTGACATCCTCATCATCGCCACCTACAGCCAGTACAGCGAAATGGAACTGGCCCAGTTTGAACCGACGCTGATCTATGTGGACGAGAAAAACCGCATCAAGCGCATTGGCACTCAAATCGCCTCGCAGGCGGCCTGAACCCTAACGCTTCACCCGCCCCCAATCAAAACAAGGACCTGGATCGGTCTTGCGACCCGGCGCAATATCGCT
>SXGR01397540.1_pt1 | contig 21728 bp, 18 predicted proteins | sample 3174711 | NCBI WGS metagenome assembly SXGR01 (sample SAMN11356860, study PRJNA531348) | freshwater metagenome | isolation source: freshwater sample F1-60 | place: China: Fuxian Lake, Yuxi | collected 2017-12-25 | reverse complement strand
CCGGAACCGGCCGGTCTCATCGGGCTGTTCCGCCAGCGCTACCGCGGCGGCCGGTACTCCTGGGGCTACCCCGCCTGCCCGGACCTCGAGGACAACATGCGGGTGGCCGAGCTGCTCGGCGCCGACCGGCTGGGCATCACCTGCGACGAGGACACGGGCTTCCAGTACCAGCCGGAGCAGACGACCTCGGCGATCATCTGCCACCACCCCCGCGCCAAGTACTTCGTCGCCCGCTGACGGAGCGCCGCGTCGGCCGCTCGGGGCGGTACCGTCGCAGCGTGACGAACGAACGACGACAGCGCGGCCTCGATCGGATGGGCGAGGTGTACAGCTTCGAGGTCCACGACGGCCCCGGCGACTTCTTCGGCTACACCGTCGAACACCTCTTCGGCGACATCTGGGAGCGGCCGGGGCTGTCGCTGCGGGACCGCCGGCTCGTGCTCATCGGGCTCATGGTCGCCGACGGGCTCGACGACACCCTCGGGATCCAGCTGGAGTCCTCCCTCGCCAAGGGCGACCTGAGCGCCGAGGACCTGCGGGAGCTCGTCGTGTTCCTGGCGCACTACGCCGGGTGGCCGAAGGGCGCCGCGCTCAACACCATGGTCGAGACGGCGATCCACCGTCACCAGCGGGCGCAGGCCACCACCGACGAGTCCGTCTGACCACGAACCCCGTCGACGGTCGGTTCACCGACGGGGTGTCGGCAGCGACTGCTCGAGCGTCAGCACCGGGGCGAACAGGTCGCCGTGGACCCGGAGCCGGTCGAGCACCTCGGTCGCGGTGAACCGCAGCGACGACGCGTCGCCCGAGTCGGCACCGCCCGTGACCTCGTCCCAGGTGAGCGGCGTCGACACCGTCGGCGTCGACCGGCCCCGGAGCGAGTACACGCAGACCGTCGTGGCGAAGCGGGCGTTCTGCTGCCAGTCGACGAGCACGCGGCCGGTCCGCTCCGACCTCGTCCGGGTGGTGGTGACCCGATCGGGGTCGCCGACCTCCAACAGCTGACCGACAGCGAGTGCGAACTCGGCGCACGCCTCGTGGGTGGCGCCAGCCCCGAGCGGCACGTACACCTGCAGCCCCTTGGACCCCGACGTCTTGGGCCAGGCCGCCAGATCGAACCGGCCGAGCACCTCACGGACCCGGAGCGCCAGCCGGGCGCAGTCGACGACATCGGTCCCCGGACCCGGGTCCAGGTCGAACACGCAGGCCCGCGGTGCGTCCAGGTCGGCGGCGAGCGCCATGGGCGTGTGGATCTCGAGTGCCGCCAGGTTGGCCGCCCAGACGAGCGACGCACGGGAGTCCAGCACGCAGTAGCGGACCGCCCCCTCGGGCTCACCCGGCCCGGCCGCCTCGGGAATCCACGGCGGCCGGTGCGACGGGCACCGCTTCGTGAAGAACGAGTCGCCGTCCACCCCGTCGGGAGAACGTCGGAGCGTGACGCACCGGCCGGCGGTGTGGGCGACGAGCCACTCGCCGACGGCCTCGTAGTACCGGACGACCTCGAGCTTCGTCGTCCCGGTGGCCGGGTACAGCACCCTGTCGGGGTTCGTGACCGACACGGTGCGGCCGTCGACGAGCACCTCCACGGCCGGGCCGCCGGGGGATGCGCTCCCCTCAGGCACCCGACAGCACGGCCCGGGCGACCAGGTCGGTGCCGAAGGCCGTGAGGATGGCGAGGTAGAGGAGTCCCGTGGCGGCCATGACCGCCGAGTAGTAGCGCTCCTTCAGGGCGAGCCGGGTCACCACGACCAGGACCCCGGTCGTGACGGCGCATGCCAACCAGAACCAGCCGAGCATCCCTCCGTAGCCGTCGTCGACGGTGCCGGTCAGGACCGACACCATGCCCGGCGGGACCAGGAGCAGCGCCACCTCGATCGGCCACAGCCACAACAGCCAGTGCACCAGTTCCAGCAACGGCGCCCGGGGCAGGCCGGGCTGGGTCAGGTACCAGTGGCCGAGCAGCATCGCGTCGCTGACGCACCCCAGGAAGGCGGCGCCGACGAACGTCCTCGCCACCGACAGCCACACCGGCTCGCCGGCGGCGATGCCTCCGGCGAGCAGTCCGACCAGACCGATGGCGGGAGCGACCAGGTCGAGGGACGGCGGGAACTCGGGGGCCGAGTCGTCGAAGCGCTGCTCACTGCGCTCGATGCCGGTCATCTCCTCCACGCGTGCAGAGCGGACGGCGACCCGCTCGCGCTGGTGGAGCACGCCGGCGGACCGCCGGCGCCAGGAGACCCACCCGACCACGGCACACGCCAGCGCCACGCCGAGTGCCGCAGCGTCGCGGACGGGGACCGGGTCGTAGCGACGACCCACCGCCAGGGCGCCGACGGCGAGCAGCCCGTACACGGCCCGCAGCAGCCAGCCGTAGCCGAGCGACACCTCGCGGCGGCGGGTCGTGACCCAGCCGAAGGCCAGGCCGCCGACGCTCCACTGCAGGAGAAAGGTCGCGACGTCCAGGTTCACCGGTGGCGAACCTAGGCCAGCAGTGCCGCCGGACGTCAGTCGGCCGACCGCTCAGCCGTCGGTGTCGAGGGCCCGGTAGATCGAGTCGACGAGCGTCACCCGCCGGAAGGTCAGCGCCGTGTCCGCGTCCAGCCCGGCGTTGAACAGCACCGCCACGGCCACGTCCCGCTCCGGGTCGGCGAAGGCGAAGCTGGTCCCACCCTGGCCGGCGTGACCGAAGGCCTCCGGCGACGGCCGGTTGCCGAACACATGGGTCGACAGCGGGGTCATGAACCCGAGGCCGAACCCCGCGTCCCGGCCCAGCGTGGCGTCGTGGGTGATCGGGGTGCGGACGGTGACGGCATCCCGGAGCAGGTCCTCGGGCAGCACGACGCCGGCCCCGCCCAGGTCACCGAGCAGGCCGGTGTAGAAGCGGGCCAGCGACGACGCGCAGCCGTAGGCACCGAACGCCGGATTCCACTCACCGGCGGTCTCGGGCCCCGCCTCGGCGAGCAGCGGCACCGGTTGGTGCATCGTCAGGTCGAAGGTCGCCGAGATCCGAGGCCCGACCTCGGGGTAGGCCGTCTCGTCGACCCGGAGCCAGAGGTCGGCCGACGGCACCCCGTACGGGTCGAGCACGGCACTCCGACAGAACCGATCGAACGGCTGCTCCGAGAGCGACTCGATGGCCTCACCGAGCAGGAACCAGCCGCCGAACTCGGCGTAGGCCCGGTCGAGACCGAACCGCCAGACCGTCGGTGGCTCGGCGGCGTGCAACCAGCCCGGCCGGCTGCTCGGCGGGAGCACCCGTGCGAGCACGGTGTTGATGGCGTGCAGCCCGGCGGTGTGGTTCAGCACCTCGGCCACGGTGCGGTCCGCGATCCACGGCGTGGTGAGCCCGTCGACGACGTCACCCAGCCGGTCGTCCAGGCTGAGTTCGTCCGCGGCGACCAACTGCAGGACGGCGACCGCGATGATCGGCTTGGCGGTGCAGTAGAGCGCCGCGAGCGTGTCGGTCCGGTACGGCTCGTGCCGGTGTGTCCGACCGGTCGCCACGTCGACCAGGACCTCGTCGCCCCGCAGCACCGTCAGCTGCGCGGCGGTGTGGAACAACCCCTCGGCCGCCTCGCCGGCGATCCGCTCGACCAGCTCGACGAAGGCGTCGTCCACGCGGCCGCGGACCCCCGGGAGGCACTCGTCCTCGGTTGCGGCGGGCGTCGGGTCCACGCCGTCGACCCTAACGGGGAGGGCGGTGCGCCCGGCGCTCAGGCGTCGGCGAGCAGGGACCGCGCCACGGCCGAGATCTGGATCTCGTCGGTGCCGGCGTAGATCTGCAGCACCTTGGCGTCACGGGCCAGCTGCTCGACCTCGTACTCGGCCATGTAGCCGTTGCCCCCGAACAGCTGCACGGCCTCGAGGGCGACCTCGGTGGCTGCCTGCGCGGCGTACAACTTGGCGGCAGACGCCTCGGCGTAGCCCATCGGCACGCCGGCGGCGGTCATCTCGATGTGGCGGAACACCAGGTTCTGCAGGTTGATGCGGGCCACCTCCATCGTGGCGAGCTTCAGCTGGATCAGCTGGAACTGGCCGATGGGCTGGCCGAACTGCACCCGGTCCTTGGCGTACTGGAGCGACAGCTCCAGGCAGCGGTCCACGATGCCGAGCGCCATGGCGGCCACGCCGGCGCGCTCCATGGAGAAGGTGGCCTTGGACGCCTCACGCCCGCTCCGACCCGAGTAGGCGTCCAGGGACTCGCCGAGCAGGCGGTCGAAGCCGACACGGACGTCGGTCAGGAACAGCTGGCCCGTGGGCGACGAGTGGATCCCCATCTTGCGCAACGGCCGGGACTGCTCGAGGCCCTCCATGCCGGCGTCGAGCACGAACTGCACGATCCGCCGCTCCTCGGGCGGGTTGCCCTCGTCGAGCTTGCAGATGAACACGATCGTGTCGGCGTGGGGACCGTTGGTGATGAACGTCTTGGATCCGTTGAGGACGAACTCGTCACCGTCCAACCGGGCCGTCGAGGCCATGGAGCCGAAGGCGTCGGAGCCGGAGTTGGGCTCGGTGATCGCCCAGGCGCCGACCTTGTCCAGCGTCAGCAGGTCGAGGGCCCAGCGCTCCTTCTGGGCGATCGTCCCCTTGGAGGTGATCGCCGAGGCGGTCAGGCCCATGGACACGCCCATGGCGGTGACCATGCCCGGACAGACCCGGCACAGCTCGATGATCGGGATCATGGTGAACGCCACCGAGTTCGGGTCCCGGGTCCCGTCGCCCGACTCCTCGGCGACCGCCGTGCCGGCCTCGATGGCGCGCTCCCGCTCCATGCGGCGCTTGAAGGAGTCCCGGGCCATGGCGTCCATGCCGAAGGTGGAGAACAGCTTGCGGAGCAGGTCGTAGGGCGGCAGGTCGCCGAACTCCAGCTCGTCGCGGTGCGGGCGGATCTCCCGGTCGACGAAGTCGCGCACCGCCTGGCGCACCATCTCCTGCTCCTCGGACCACTGGAACACGGCTGCCTCCTGAGAGTCGGGGGACCTGATCCCCCTCAGCCTGCCGGAACTTGACCAGCCGGTCAAGGCGCCCCGGGGCGTCGGTCAGGGGCCGGCCGGGCCGTCGGTCAGGCCGACCCAGGGCGCCACCTCACCCCACCAGCCCAGTTCGGCCGGAACGACCGTGCAGGCCCGGTAGGTCGCCACGTAGGCGGGGTCCTGGACCAGTCCGTGCAGGAGGAGCATCAGCGTCCAGCGGCCGTCCACCGCCCCGCCGTCCTCGATCGCCTCGAGGGACGTCAGCTCACCGGTCCGCATCCGCAGGTAGTTCCTGAACGACATGGACACGAACAGGTCCGGGGCCTCGGCCGCCGGGGTTCCGGGCTCCGGGGTCGCCCAGTCGTCGACCATCCAGGCCGTGCGCAGGCTGTCCTCGTAGCGGATGTCCGCCCGTTGGATGCCCACGGGCGTCGTGGTCAACTGGTACCGCAGCCGGAGCGTGGCGTCGGGCACCCGCTCCACTGCGGCGAACCCGGGGTCCTCGAGCTCGTCCACCATCGGCAGCGGAACCACCCGCTCGCCGAGCCGCAGCCGGACGTCGTCGACGAGCTGCGGTGTGGCCACCCCCGTCGGGCACGGGTCGAGGGGGTCGCCGTGGCGGACGAGGGCCCACGGTCCCGGCGCGTCGTCGAGCTCCCACTCGACGAGGCGACCCGACTCGAACCGCTGGTGGTGGTGGACGACGGAGCCGTCGGCCTGCACGGCGTCGTGGTGGACGATCCCGGTGGCGTACTCGGGTGGGACCGGCGGTGCCGACGCCACCGGGGCCGACGCCGCCGACTGCTCCCGGTAGCGGGCGATCAGGCCCACGACGTACTCCACCGCTGCTCGGCGACCCGGCCGAGCGCCGCCCGGTAGGACTCAGCGGCGTGGTGGCTCGACCGGGTGAAGGGCGACGACTCGACGTGGGCCAGACCCAGGTCGAGGCCCACCCGGGCGAACGACTCGAACTCCTCGGGGGTCCACCACCGGGCCACCGGGAGGTGCCGCGACGTCGGGCGCAGGTACTGCCCGATCGTGACGATCTGGACGCCGACGGCGACCAGATCGGCGAGGGTGGCGTGGATCTCCTCGAGCTCCTCCCCCATCCCGACGACCAGGCCCGACTTGGTCACCGCCCCGGACCCGGCGGACCGGGCGAGCACGGCCAGCGACCGGGCGTACCCGGCCGATGGGCGAACCGCCCGCTGCAGACGCGGCACCGTCTCGACGTTGTGGTTGACCACCTCGGGCCGGGCGGCGAGCACGACGTCGAGGGCCGCCGCGTCACCGCGCAGGTCCGAGATCAGCACCTCGACGGTGCAGCCCGGCGAGCGCTCCCGCACCGCCCGGACCGTCCTGGCCACATGGTCCGCTCCCCCATCGGACAGGTCGTCGCGGGCGACCATGGTCACCACGACGTGGTCCAGCGCCATCCGGGACACCGCCTCCGCGACCCGCTCGGGCTCGGTTGCGTCGAGCGGTTCCGGGTGACGGGTGTCGACCAGGCAGAACCCGCAGGCCCGGGTGCACCGCTCCCCGCAGACCATGAACGTCGCCGTCCCCTCCGACCAGCACTCGGACAGGTTCGGGCAGCCCGCCTCCTCGCAGACCGTGACGAGCGACAACTCGTCGACCGTCCTGCGGGTGGCCAGCACGGCGCGGTCGTGGCGCACCGGGGCCCGCATCCACTCGGGCTTGCGCTCACGCAGGCCCACCCCGCCGGACACCCCCGCCCGGGCGAGACGGCCGACGAGCCGCACCGAGGTCGACCCGGCGTCGTGGCCGCCATCGCCGCCGGTCCGGGAGAACTCCGACAGGTCGGTGTCGTCGAACGCCGGACGCCAGACCACGTCGGCTCGTTCCCAGTCGACTGGGGACCACGCCGCGACGAACCGCTCGACGAACGAGTCGACGACGGCGTGCAGGTCCAGCGCCACGCCCTCGGCGGCCAGCGAGGTCACCCCGTGCTCGCTGATGCCGCACGGGACGATGGCCCCGAAGTGCTCCAGGTCCGGGTCGACGTTCAGCGCCACGCCGTGCATCGTCCGGCCACCGGCGATCCGGACACCGACCGCTGCGATCTTGCGGGGGTGCCGGCCATCCGGATCGACCCAGACCCCCGGGAACCCGGGCAGCCGGCCGACCGACTCCACGCCGGCATCGCGCACCACGTCGATCAACACCTGCTCGAGCAGGCACACCCAGGCCGGCGTGTCCGGCAGGTTCCCGCCACCCTTCCCGGGCAGTCCCACGAGGGGGTACGCCACGAGCTGACCCGGGCCGTGGTAGGTGACGTCCCCACCCCGGTCGACGTCGACCAGGTCGAATCCCGCACGCTCCGGGTCGACCAGCACGTGCGCCGGGTCGGCGTGGCGGCCGGCCGTGATCGTCGGCGGATGCTCGAGGAGCAGGAGGTGGTCGTCGGGGGCACCACCCGCCGCGGTACGTTCGACGGACCGCTCGTGCAGTCCCCGCTGCAGCGCCCACGCCTCCCGGTAGGGGACGGTGCCGAGCCACCGCACCCGCAGCGTGGCCGCCGGCATCAGAGCTCCGACGCCCAGTCCCGCGTCTCGATGATGTCCCGCAGCCGTCCCATGAACGCCGCCGCGTAGGCCCCGTCGAACGCCCGGTGGTCCCAGGCCAGCGTCAGGTTGCCGACCGAGTGGATGGCGATGGACTCACCGCCGGTGCCGTCGTCGACGACGACGGGGCGCCGCCGGACGCCGTCGGTCGAGAGGATCGCCACCTGGGGCTGGTTGATGATCGGGATCACGATCTCGGTGCCGTAGCTGCCCGAGTTCGAGATCGTGAACGTGCCGCCGTCGAGCTCGTCCGGGCCCAGACGACGGGACCGGGCCCGATCCGCCAGGTCGTGGATCCCGTGGGCGATCGCCCGCAGGCGCTGCTCGTGGGCGTCACGGACCACGGGCGCCAGGAGTCCTTCGAAGTCCAGATCGACGGCGATCGCCAGGTGGACCTCGTTGTGGATCACCAGCGAGGTGCCGTCGACCGCTGCGTTCATGCGGGGGAACTCGTGCAGGGCATCGACCACGGCCCGCGAGACGAACGGGAGGTACGTGAGCGAGAAGCCCTCCTCGGCCCGGAACTGGTCACGGACCGCCCGGCGGACCCGGTCGACCCCCTCGAAGTCCACCTCGACGATCGTCACGGCGTGGGGCGAGACGGCCTTGGAGGCCACCATGTGCTGACCGGTCAGCTGCCGGATCTTGTTGAGCTCGACCACCCGGTCGCCGGCACCGTGATGCATCGGCGCGGCGTCCGCCACCGTCGTCGGCCGTGCCGCCGGTGCCGGAGCCTGAGCCGGTGCCGGAGCCGGTGCGGGTGCGGGTGTGGGTGCGGGTGCGGGGGCCGGTGCCGGTGCAGCCGACTGGGCATCGATGGCGTCGTAGACGTCCTCCCGCGTGATCCGCCCACCCACGCCGGTGCCGACGATCCGCGACGGGTCCAGTCCGTTCTCGTCGATCAGTCGGCGCACGAGCGGTGAGAGCAGGACGCCGCCATCCGCCGAGGCGGCCGCGGGCTCGGTGACAGGTGCCGGTGCCGGTGCCGGAGCCGGAGCCGGTGCCGGAGCCGGAGCGGCCGCAGGTTCCGGTGCGGCTGCAGGTTCGGGTGCCGGTGCCGGAGCGGCCGCAGGTTCCGGAGCCGGAGCCGGTGCGGGAGCCGGCGCGGCGCCGGCCCCGTCCAGGACGGCGAGCACCGTCCCGACGTCGACGGTGTCACCCTCGGCGACCCGGATCTCGCTGAGCACACCACCGGCGGGCGCCGGCACCTCGGTGTCCACCTTGTCGGTCGACACCTCGAAGAGCGGCTCGTCCTCGGTCACGGTGTCGCCGACCGCCTTGAACCAGCGGGTGATCGTGCCCTCGGTGACGGACTCGCCGAGCTGGGGCATCACGATGTCGGTCATGTCGATCCTCCTGGGCCGGTTCGGCACACCGTCGTCCCGACGCGGCTCCGCCCGCAGCCTACGCGCCGGGGCGGAGGGCCCCGACCCGGGGCTCAGCCGTGCAACGAGCGGCCCGTGAGGGACAGCACGGTCTCGCCGAACAGCTCGCTCAGGGACGGGTGGGGCTGCAGGAACGCCGCCACCTCGTCGACCGTGGCCTCCCAGTTGACCGCCAGGTAGCCGCCGGAGAGCTGCTCGGTCACCCACGGACCCACCATGTGGACGCCCAGGATCCGCCCGGCGGTGCCGTCGGCGTTCCGCTCGGCGATCACCTTCACGAGCCCCTCGGTCTCCCCGATGATCATGGCCCGGCTGTTCGCCGCGAACCGGTGCTTGCTGGTGACCACCTCGAAGCCACGCTCCCGGGCCACCGACTCGGAGTACCCGGCGAAGGCGACCTCCGGGTTGCAGTAGATCGCCCACGGGACGAAGTCGTTGGCCACCGGCGCGCCGTCCTCGCCGAGCACCGATCGCACGACGCTGATCGCCTCGGCGAAGGCCACGTGGGCCAGCTGCGGCGAGTCGATCACGTCACCGATCGCGTACACGCCCTCGGCGTGGGTCCGGTAGCGGTCGTCGACGTCGACGTGGCCCCGGTCGGTGAGCTGCACCCCGGTGCCGGGTTCCAGCAGCCCGTCGGTGAGCGGGCGCCGACCCACCGAGACGACCACGAGTTCGCAGTCGACGGCATCGCCACCGGCGAGCCGCACGGTCGTGCCGCCCGAGGCGTTCGGGGTGTGCCCCTCGACCGAGACCCCGGTGCGGACCTCGATCCCCTTCTTCTTGAACGACTGGCCCACCACGCGGGTGACGTCCTCGTCGCAGCCCGGGAGGATCTTGGGGAGCGCCTCGAGCATCGTCACCTGCGAACCCAGATCGGCGAGCGTCGAGGCGAACTCGCAACCGATCGCGCCGCCGCCGATCACCACCGACCGGTAGGGCACCTGGGTGATGTCGAAGAACTCGTCCGAGGTCACGACCGGACCGCCGGGCTCGAAGCCGGGGATGACCCGCGGCACCGACCCGCTCGCCAGGATCACCGCGTCGCCCGAGATGGTGGCACGGTCGCCGTCCGCACCGACGACGGTGACGTTCCGGTTCGCGCCCAGGGTCCCGGTCCCGGCGAACACGTGGACCTTCCGGCCCTTGAGCAGCTGCGAGACGCCGCCGAACAGCCGGTCGATCACCTGCTGCTTGCGCTGCAGCACCACGTTCCAGTCGAGCGCCTTGGGCTCGACCACGACGCCGAACTCGCCGGCGGACTTCACGGCCCGGACCACCGCTGCGGTCTCGAGAAACTCCTTCGCCGGGATGCACCCCCGGTGCAGGCAGGTCCCGCCGACCTTGTCCCGCTCCACCACGGCCACCGAGAGCCCGGCCGAGGCTGCATAGAGGGCGGCGCCGTAGCCGCCGGGCCCGCCGCCGATCACCACCAGGTCGAAGTGCGTCTGTTCCACGGGCGGAGCCTAGCGACGCCGTTGCGGCGACCCGCGCCGTGGCCGGCGGCCCGGGGTGCGGCGCCGGCCCTCAGATCACCTGTGCGGCCTGGACGGCGAAGGCGACGAGGACGGCGAGTCCGCACAGCAGGGCCAGGATGATCAGCGTCCGGGTGCTCACGCCCGCCAACCTAGAGCGTCCGCCGGAACGGTCCGGCCGGACGGTCCCGGCCGGACGGTCCGCTAGCGTCGACCGGGTCGTGGACGTCGAGACGAGGAGGTCCCGTGCGGGACGCCCTGGGTGAGGTGCAGTCGGTGGTCGTGCTCGGCGGGGGGTCCGACATCGGCCGGGCGCTCTGCGTCCGGCTGGCGGGCGGCCGCTGCGACACCGTGGTGCTGGCGGGGCGGCCCGAGGACGGCATGGACGAGGTCGAGTCGGCGGTCCGCGCCGCCGGGGCCTCCGACGTCCAGCAGGTCCACTGGGAGTCGACGGCGCCCGACACCCACCAGCAGGTCGTCGACGAGATCTTCGACCGTGTCGGCGACGTCGATCTGGTCTACGTCCCGGCCGGCATCCTCGGCAGCCAGGAGGCGTTCGACGCCGACCCGGCCTTCGCCGCCAAGGCCGTCGAGATCAACTTCGCCGGACTCGTCTCGTCGTGTCTGGCGGTGGCCAACCGGATGCGGGCCCAGGGGCACGGCACCATCGTCGTCATGTCGTCGGTCGCCGGGGTGCGGACCCGCAAGGACAACTTCGTCTACGGCTCGACCAAGGCGGGGCTCGACGCCTTCGCCCAGGGCCTCGGCGACTCGCTCGTCGGGACCGGCGTGCAGGTCATGGTGGTGCGACCCGGGTTCGTCCACACGAAGATGACCGAGGGGATGGACGCCGCCCCGTTCTCGACGACCGCCGACCAGGTGGCCGACGTGATCGTCGGCGGCCTCGCATCGGGCCGAGAGGTCGTCTACGCACCACCGCTCCTCAAGTACCCCTTCGCGGTGTTCCGGAACCTGCCCAGGATGGTGTGGCGGAAGGTCGCCGAACGGGGCTGAGCGCACCCCACGTCGGAATGGCCGGGGCGAACCCGGGGTTGCAGGCGGCATGGACGTCGCCATCACCGGAGCCAACGGATTGATCGGCACGGCCCTGCGCCGTCGCCTCGAGGAAGCCGGTCACCGGGTTGTGCGCCTGGTCCGGCCCTCGTCGGCGGACCGGTCCGGCGACACCGTCACCTGGGACCCGGTCGCTGGCACCATCGACGCCGCCGGTCTCGAGGGGATCGGCGCGGTCGTCCACCTCGCCGGCGAAGGGATCGCGGAGCGCCGGTGGACCGACGAGCAGAAGCGGCGCATCACCGACTCCCGCGTGGAGGGCACCACGCTCCTCGCCAACGCCCTGGCAGGTCTGGAGCGGCCTCCGTCGGTGTTCCTGTCGGGTTCGGCCATCGGCTACTACGGCGACACCGGCGACCGGCCGACCGACGAGTCGGGAGCGGCCGGCGACGACTTCCCGGCCCGGGTCTGCGTCGTCTGGGAGGAGTCGGCGACGCCGGCGATCGACGCCGGCATCCGCACGGCGTTCCTGCGGACCGGCATCGTCCTGGATGCCCACGGTGGAGCCCTCGCCAAGCAGCTCCCCGCCTTCAGGTTCGGACTGGGCGGCCGGGCCGGTTCGGGTCGGCAGTACCAGAGCTGGATCAGCCTGGAGGACGAGGTGGCCGCCATCGAGTTCCTGCTCACGGCCCCCGTGACCGGCCCGGTGAACCTGACGGCCCCGAACCCGGTGACCAACGCCGACTTCACCACCACCCTGGGCCGGGTGCTGCGTCGACCGACCACGATCCTCCCGATGTTCGGCCCCCGGCTGCTGTTCGGCCGGGAGCTCGCCGACTCGCTGCTGTTGACCAGCCAGCGGATCGTCCCGGCGGCCCTCGAGGAGGCCGGGTTCACCTTCGCCCACCCTGAGCTCGAGGGTGCGCTGCGGTCCATCCTCGACCGCTGAGACCGCTCCGCTAGGTTCGTCCGGACCGACGACGACCAGGAGCGCCATGGGCACCGAACACATCTCCGCATCACGGGTCATCGACGCCGATGCGCAGGAACTGTTCGACCTGGTCGCCGACCCGAGCATGCACGCCGTCTTCGACGGGTCGGGCACCGTCCGCAGCGTGCGGGGCGGCAGCCGCAAGCTCGGCCCCGGCGACCGGTTCACGACGAACATGCGGATCGGCGTTCCCTACCTGATCTCCAACAAGGTCGTGGAGTACGAGGAGGGCCGACGGCTGGCCTGGGCGCACATCGGCGGGTGGCGCTGGCGCTACGAGTTCGAGCCGGTCGACGGCGGGACGCTCGTCACCGAGACCTTCGACTGGTCGACCTCGCTCGCCAAGCCCTACATCCAGTTCGCCGGCTGGGGACCACGCAACCTCCAGAACATGGAACGGACCCTCGAGCGGCTCGACGCCTACGTCACGAACCGCGGCGCCGGCACCTGAGGTGACGACCACGGACCGGGGGCTCGCGGCCTTCGACTTCGACGGCACGATCAGCCGCCGCGACACGCTCATTCCCTTCCTCGTCGGGGTCGCCGGCCCCCGGGACTTCGCCTCCGCCTGGGCTCGAATCGGCTCGCTCGCCGCCCGACGCCGTCTCGATGTCGGTGACCGGGACGAGGTCAAGGCGCAGCTGGTCCGCCTGCTGCTCGCCGGTCGGACCCAGCGGGACCTCGAGGCCCGGGGCGAACGGTACGCCCGGGACCTGCTCACCGGTGACCGGCTCCGGCCGCTCGTGGTCGACCGGGTGCAGGCCCACCGCGATCGCGGCGACCTGTGCGTCCTGGTCTCGGCGTCGCTCGTCTACTACCTGGAGCCGATCGCCGACGAGCTCGGGATCGACGGCGTCGTCGGCGTCCGACCCGAGTCGGTCGACGGCGTCCTGACCGGTGAGCTCACCCGCCCGAACGTGCGGGCCGACCAGAAGGTCGTGCAGCTCGACGAGTGGCTGGTGGCGGGCAACCGCCGTCCCGCCGCCGGCGAGCGATCGGCCTACGGCAACACCTCGGGCGACCACGCGCTCCTCGCCGCCGCCGACCACCGCTACTGGCTCGGGCGGCCCTCCAAGCTGCCGGCCGGCAGCGAGCTCCTGCTCGCCACGACGCCGCTGCGCTGAACGCAGCGGCGTCGATCACACCAGACCGCGACCGCTGCGCTGAACGCAGCGGCGTCGATCACACCAGACCGCGACCGCTGCGCTGAACGCAGCGGGTCGGCTCACTTGGGCTGCATCCGCGACCCGCTGTCGATGCGGACCGACTCGCCGTTGAGGTAGGTGTTGCGGATCAGCTCCACGGCCAGCGAGGCGTACTCCGACGGCAGCCCCATGCGCTTGGGGAACAGGGTCTGCTTGGTCAGGTTGTCCTTCATCTCCTGGTTGCCGCCGTAGATCGGCGTGTCGAAGAAGCCCGGGATGATGGTGTTCACCCGGATCCCGACGGCCGCCAGGTCACGGGCGAGCACCAGCGTCATGCCGACCACACCGGCCTTGGACGCCGTGTAGGACACCTGACCGATCTGGCCCTCGAGCGCCGCCACCGACGCCGTGTTCACGATCGCACCACGGGTGCCGTCCTCGTCGACCGGGTCGGTCTGGGACATCGCGGTCGCAGCCAGCCGCGTCACGTTGAACGTGCCGGTCAGGTTGATGTCGATGACCTTCTTGAAGATCTCCAGGTCGTGGGCGGACTCGTAGCTGCCGTCCCGACCGATCGTCCGGGTGGCCCACCCGATGCCCGCCGAGTTCACGACCGCCCGCAGCGGGCCCATCTCCTTGGCGGCCTCGACGGCGGCGATGACCTGCTCGGTGTCGGTGACGTCGGCACCGGCGAACAGCCCACCGACCTCCTTGGCGAGGGCCTCGCCCTGCTCGGCCTGGCGATCCAGGTCCAGCACGACGACCTTGGCGCCCTGCTCGGCGAGGGCCCTGACGGCAGCCTCACCCAGGCCCGAGGCCCCACCGGTGACGAGCGCGGATGATCCGTTGAGTTCCAGCATGGGCCGAAACGTAGTGACGCGCGGACGGTCGGCGCCAACCCCGGGGCCGTCAGTAACGTGGTCGGGTGAGCAACGCCCGTTTCGAGCCCACCTGGGAGTCCGTGTCCACCCACCGGGTCCCCGACTGGTACGAGGACGCCAAGCTCGGGGTGTTCCTGCACTGGGGCATGTTCTCCGTGCCGGGCTGGGCCCCGCAGGTCCCCAACATCCAGGAGATGTTGCAGCGCCAAGGGCCCGTGGCCATGCTCCGGGACAACCCCTACGCCGAGTGGTACCTCAACACCATGCGGATCGAGGGGAGCCCCACCTGGCGGCACCACCAGGAGACCTACGGTGGAGCGCCCTACGACGACTTCCGGGCGCCCTTCGACGAGGGCTCGGGGACCGCCGACCTGGACGCGATCGCGTCGGTCTGCGCCGAGGCGGGCGCCAAGTACGTCGTGTTGACCTCCAAGCACCACGAGGGGTTCACGCTCTGGCCGTCCTCGGTGCCGCACCCGAGACTCGGCGCCTACCACGCAGCGCGGGACCTGGTCGGCGACCTGGGCGAGGCCGTCAGGGCCCGCGACATGCGCATGGGCCTCTACTACTCAGGCGGCTACGACTGGTCCTACAACGGCGCGGTGATGCGCCGGCCGGCCGACGCCATCCTGGCGACGCCCACCGGCGACGCGTACCTGCGGTACGCCACGGCGCACGTCCGGGAGCTCATCGACCGCTACCGCCCGTCCGTGCTGTGGAACGACATCTGCTGGCCGCCGGGCGGCAACCTGGCCGAGCTCTTCGCGCACTACTACAACACCGTGCCCGACGGTGTGGTCAACGACCGCTGGCTCGAGTCCACCATTCCCCGCAACTCGCTCACCGACAACCTGCTCCGGGCGGCCGGCGAGGTGGCCCAGGCGACGTGGCGGTTCCTGCCGAGCGGGTCCAAGACGCTCACGTTCCCGGCCGCGAACCACTACGACTTCACGACCCCGGAGTACACCTCGCTCGATCAGGTCTCCGAACGGAAGTGGGAGTCCACCCGGGGCGTCGGCCACTCCTTCGGCGCCAACCGCAACGAGCGTCCCGAGGACATCGTGACCGGGCGTGAGCTCGTCCGGATGTTCTGCGACATCGTCGCCAAGAACGGCAACCTGCTCATCGGGGTGGGTCCCGACGGCTCGGGTGTCCTCCCCGAGCAGCAGATCACCCCACTGCGGGGACTGGGGCGGTGGATGGCCGTGAACGGCGAGGCCGTCTACGGGACGCGACCCTGGACGACACCGTCGACCACCACGACGGAGAACTCGCAGGTGCGCTTCACCCGTCGCGACGACCGGGTCTTCGCCCTGCTGGTCGACGAACCCGGGGTGACCACCTTCGGACTGCGTGGCATCGATGCCACGGACGTCACGGCGGTGCGCATGCTCGGCGTGGACGACGACCTGACCTGGCACGCCGAGGACGGCGCCCTGTGGGTCACCGTGCCGGACCGGCTTCCGGTCTCGGCCGCCCACGTGCTCGAGGTCCGCGGCGACCTGCGTTCGACCGTCCGCTGAGGCCCGGCCTGTTGCGGGTGTCCGTCATCGCGGTCTGTCATCTCGACCAGCTCCACGGTGGGGCTTCGCAGACCGGCAGTCGATCCGACGGGTGTGTCGGCCACACTCACCCGCTGCGTCCGGACGTCAGGTAGCCCCGCCAGGCGACCAGAGCGAGGCGATCGGGAGCGCTGCAATCTGGTCCGTGAGGGCGAACCCGGCCGGACCGGTGTGGAGGACCACGCCTGCGAGGAACCGCTCACCCAGGCGATCCCGCATCAACTCGAGATGCACGGCATCACAGCAGCGTGCCCGACTGGACCGCAGTTCGCTCCCCATCCGGACCACTCTGTGATGTCCAAACAGACCGACTGCCATTCCCTGTCTCGACCACAGCGGGGCCGGACCCCCGGCTCGGTCAGATGTTCTTGGGCATCGGGAGGGCTCCCCAGCCCCCGCCTCCCGGCGTGAACATGCGCACGACATCGCCGGCGTGGAGCTGGATGGTGCACTTGTCGGGCAGGCGCTCGGCCCGCGCCTCATCGCCGGCTGGCAGGAGCCAGTTCTCGCCGGGGGCGCCGGGCTCGCCGCCGGCCAACCCCCACGGTCGCGACACCCGCCGCTCGGTGATCAGCGAGACCGTGGCGTCCTCCAGCACCTGGAGGTCACGCTCGATGCCCTCGCCACCCGGCGCCCAGCCGGCACCACCGCTGCCAAGCCGCAGCCGGTACCGCAGCACGCGCACCGGGTAGGCCCGCTCCAGCGCCTCGACCGGCGTGTTGCGGGTGTTGGTCATGTGCGTGTGCACGCCGCCCATGCCCGGCTGGGGCGCGGCGTCCGCACGGCCCGGGTGCGGCGGCCGACCACCCTGACCGCCGCCGACCGTCTCGTAGTAGACCCACCCCGATCGGGACGCGCCGTCGCCCGATCCGCCGACGAGCACGTTGTTCATGGTGCCCTGCGAGGCCGCCGGGACGGCGAGGCCGGGCACCTGGGCGAGCGCGAGCGTCGCCACGTCGACCACCCGCTGGCTGACCTCGACGTTGCCGGCGCCGACCGCCGCGGGGTACGAGGCCGCCACGATCGTGCCCGGCGGAGCCACGACCCTCACCGGACGAAGCACCCCGGCGTTGGTCGGGAGATCGCGTCCCAGCACGCTGTGGACCACGTACGCAACCGACGACACCGTCACGGCCTCGACGGCGTTCACGTTGCCGAGGCCCTGGGGGTCCGTCCCGGTGAGGTCGAACTCGACGCCCTCACCCTCGACCCGCACGGTGCAGCACAGGCGGGCCGGCGGGCCGCCCGGGCCGATCGAATCCATGCGGTCCTCGGCCGACCACTCCCCGTCGGGCAGCCGGGCGATCGCCGCCCGGGCCAGCCGTTCGCCGTGGTCGAGCACCTCGTCGGTCGGCTGCGCCAGGAACGGAGCGAGCCGCTCGGCGCCGACCACGTTCGCGCCGACCTGCGCGTCCAGGTCCCCGCTGCGCTCCCACGGCGTGCGGGAGTTGGCCAGGATCAGCTCGCGCAGGTCCAGCGTGAGTCGGCTCGGCGGGATCCGCAGCCCCTCCTGGGCGATGTCGGTGGCATCAGCGGGGAGCGACCCGGGAGCGGCCCCACCCAGGTCGGCGTGGTGCGCACGGTTGGCCACCCATCCCCGCAGCACGCCGTCGACCCACACGGGGGTGACGACGGTGACGTCGTTCAGGTGGGTACCGCCCCGGAACGGGTCGTTCACGATGGCGTGCTCACCGGGTCCGAGCGCCGAGTCGGCCGGGCCGGCCCCGGTGTCGAACGCCCGCACCACCGCCGCCACGGATGCCGGCATGGACCCCAGGTGGACGGGGATGTGGGCCGCCTGGGCCAGCACCTGGCCGGACGCGTCGAAGACCGCCGCCGAGCAGTCGGCCCGCTCCTTGATGTTCGGACTGAACGCCGAGCGCTGGAGCACCGCCCCCATCAGGTCGGCGACACCCGTCAGTCGGGCGATCAGCACCTGCAGGTCGGCAGGCGACAGCATCACGACGCACCTCCCGGCCCCGAGGGACGAAGGATGAGCGAGCCGAGCGGGCCCGGCGTGCCGGTCCACCCGGCGGGCACCCAGACCGTGCAGTCGTCGCGGACCACCACGTCGGGGCCGACGACCGGCCCGCCGAACGGCGTCGCCCGGCCGAGCACCTCGGCCACATCGGCCGGAGCCGCCCCGGTGGCGACGGCCCGCACCGCCACGACCTCGACCTGCTCCCCGTCCCGGCGGAATCCGTTGCGGCGCCAGTGCTCGGCGGCGAACTCCTCCACCGAGCCCACGGTGACCTCGTGACTCTGGCCCCGGTAGCGGCAGTCCACGAACGTGGCGACGACCGCCCCGGCCGGGTCCACGTCGTCGCCGAGCTGGGCGAGTGCCCGATCGGCGAGCTGCGCCAACGCCTCGTCGAGTCCGGCGTGGTCCGTCGGGACCGGCCAGGACCGGACCAGCTCCCGCCTGGGTGGTGAGGTCAACAGCCCCACCGCCGACAACGCACCCGCCGCCGGCGGGACGACGACCGCCGGGATGCCGAGCGCTGCGGCCAGATCGCAGGCGTGGAGCGGCCCGGCGCCACCGAACGCGACGAGTGCCAGACCGGACGGGTCGATCCCGCGCTCGACCGAGACGGTCCGCAGGGCCTGCTCCATCTGGGCGTCGACCACGGCGACGACACCGGCCGCGTCGACCCCCGACTCGTCGAGGGCTCGTCGGGCGGCCTCCACGTCGAGCACCCCCAGACCGGGGAACGGCACCCCGGCGGGGATCCGGCCGAGCACCAGGTTGGCGTCGGTCACCGTGGGCAGCCGGCCACCGTGCCCGTAGCAGGCCGGCCCCGGACGGGCCCCGGCCGACTCCGGTCCGACGAGCAGCGCACCCCCGGCGTCGAGCCGGGCCACGCTGCCACCTCCCGCGCCGATGGTGTGGAGCTCGAGCGACGGGGAGCGCACCGGGTAGCCCGCGACCACATGCCCGGGGGCCGACGCCGGCGCCCCGTCGAGGACCAGCCCCACGTCGGTGCTCGTCCCGCCCATGTCGAAGGTGACGGCATCGGGGAACCCGCAGACCATCGCCACGGCGGCGGCCGCGCGCACCCCTGCCGCCGGACCCGACAGGAGCAGCGACACGGGTCGCACCGCGGCCTCGGCCAGACCGACGAGCCCGCCCGCCGACGTCGTGACGACCACCTCGTCGGCCACCTCGCGGAGCCCCTCGAGGTACGGGGCGCAGACCGGTCGCAGCGATGCGTTGAGCACCGTGGTGACGGTCCGCTCGTACTCCCGGAACTCCGGGGAGATCTCGTACGAGGCGCTGACGTCCCAGCCGGCGGCCCGCAGTTCCTCGGCCACGGCGTACTCGTGGTCGGGGTTGAGGTCGGAGTGCAGCAGGCACACCGCCACCGCCTCGCAGCCCTCCGGAGGCAACGGCGCGAGTCCGGGTGCGTAGGGGACGAGCACCTCACCGGTGGCGTCGAGCCGCTCGATCACCTCGAGCCGGTCGCCCCGGGCCACCGGCGGCACCGGCCGGTCCGCCCAGGGGTCGTAGAGGTCGGGCCGATCCTGACGGGCGATCTCGATCACGTCGGCGAACCCGGCCGTGGTCACCAGGGCGACCCGGGCCCCCCGACCCTCGAGCAACGTGTTCGTGGCCACGGTCGTCCCGTGGGCGAGCAGCGACGGTCGGCCGGTGTCCCCCGCCGCACGGCCGGCCCGGACGCCGTCTCGGACGGCTCGACCCGGGTCGTCCGGAGTGCTCGGCACCTTCAGGACCCGGCCGTCGTCGGTGACCACGTCGGTGAACGTGCCACCGCTGTCCACGCCCACCCGTCGGCCGCCCCCGGACCCCGCTGCCTCCATGCTCAGACCTCGGGGAGGTCGAGGTGCCAGACCTCACCCTCCCGGCCCCGCTGGGCCAGGGCCCGCTCGAACCGATCGCGCACCAGCTCGGCGTCGGCGTCGATCCCATCGCTCACCGCGATCACCGAGTCGCACACCGACCGCAGCCACCCGTCACGCCGGGCCAGGGCACCCTGGCGGCCGGCCACATCGGCGGGACGGGTTCGCTCCAGCACCACGGTCCTGACCGCCTCGTCGCAGAGGCGGGCGAATCCGGCGGCCTCGACCTCGGGCCAGCCGGCGGTCGGGTCGGGGTACGGCAGGACCGCCACGTAGGGCACGTCGGCGGCCACGGCGGCCCGCGCGCCCAGCTCCTCGGCCCCGGGCCGGAGGCCGGTGAGCACCACCAGATCCGGGTGGAGCTCGGCCTGAGCCGTCAGGATCTGCGCCAGACGGTCCACCAGGAACGCCCCGGCCGGCGACCCGGCGAGGGCAGCCGACCGGAGCCCCACCACCGCCAGCCGCCAGCCCTCCGGGACCCGGCCGTCGCGCGCCGTCGGGTCCGCGGCCACGACGCCGCCGCCCCGGGGCGCGTCCGGCTCGCCGAGCTGGTCCTCGGTCGGCGGGGTTCCCCCTGACTCCCCCCGACCGGTCGCCGCGGCCCGCACGGCCAGGCGGTCGACCACGTCGTTCATCTCGTCACCGCTGTGACCCTTCACCCACTCGAGGCGGAGCCCCGGGCGGTCGCGGAAGTGCGGGACGAGCTGCTCCCACAGGTCCCGGTTGGCGACCGGCTGCTTGGAGGCGTTGCGCCAACCGCGCCGGATCCAGCCCTCCCACCACCGGTCCCGCCAGCAGTGCACGACGTAGGTCGAGTCCGAGACGATGACCAGGTCGTCGTCGAACCGCTCCGCCGCCCGCAGCGCGGCGGTGATCTCCATCCGCTGGTTCGTGGTCGCCGCGTCGGCGCCCGATGCCCACTCCCCACCCGGCTCGGCCCAGGCCCATCCGCCCGGGCCCGGGTTTCCGCGACAGGCACCGTCGGTGTAGACGTGACGTGCGCCGGCGCTCACGCCGCGAACCTACCCGTAGGCTGACCACGTGGAGAGCGACGCGAGCGACGACCCCGGCTACGCCGCCCAGCTGCCGGACATCGACCCGGCCCAGACCGAGGAGTGGCTCGACTCCCTCGACGACGTCGTCGCCCGACAGGGACCGGCCCGGGCCCGCTACCTGCTGGCCCGCCTCGAGGTCCGGGCTCGCGACCTGGCGCTCGGCACCTCGCTGCCCGTGAGCACCCCCTACGTCAACACGATCCCGACCGAGCACCAGGCGTGGTTCCCCGGCGACGAGGACCTCGAACGTGAGATCCGCCGCTACATCCGCTGGAACGCGGCCGCCATGGTCGTCCGCGCCAACCACTTCTCCGACGCGATCGGCGGCCACCTGTCCACCTTCGCCAGCTCGGCGGCGCTCTACGACGTGGGGTTCAACCACTTCTTCCGGGGCAAGGCCGGCGGCCAGGCCGGCGACCACCTCTACATCCAGGGGCACGCCGCCCCGGGCATCTACGCCCGGGCGTTCGTCGAGGGGCGGCTCGACGAGTCCGACCTCGACCGGTTCCGACTCGAGGTCGACGTGCCCGGCCGGACCGGCCGGGGTCTGTCCTCGTACCCGCATCCCCGACTCATGCCGGACTTCTGGGAGTACCCCACCGTCTCCATGGGCCTGGGGCCGATCCTGTCGATCTACCAGGCGCGGTTCAACCGGTACCTGACCCAACGCCGGGTGGACGACGCGTCGGCGAGCCGGGTCTGGTGCTTCGTCGGCGACGGCGAGCTCGACGAGCCCGAGTCGCTCGGGTCCATCTCGCTCGCGGCCCGGGAGGGCCTCGACAACCTGACCTGGGTGGTCAACTG
>SXGR01041974.1_pt1 | contig 21733 bp, 22 predicted proteins | sample 3174711 | NCBI WGS metagenome assembly SXGR01 (sample SAMN11356860, study PRJNA531348) | freshwater metagenome | isolation source: freshwater sample F1-60 | place: China: Fuxian Lake, Yuxi | collected 2017-12-25 | reverse complement strand
GGCGTTGATCTCGTGCGCGAGCAGATCCTCGTCGCCTCGGGTCAGCCGCTGTCGTTTGCGCAGTCCGACATCGTCATGCGTGGGCACGCGATCGAATGTCGTGTCAATGCGGAGGATCCAGGCAACGGCTTTACGCCGTCGCCGGGCAGGTTGCTTCGTCATCGACCACCGAGTGGTCCGGGCATCCGCGTCGAGTCGGGCGTGGAGGAGGGCGGCGAGATCAACGACCGCTACGACCCGATGGTCGCGAAACTGCTCGTCTGGGACACGTCGCGTGAGCGCGCGATTGCCCGCATGCGTCGCGCGCTCGATGAGTACGAAATCGTCGGCCCGAAGACGCTGCTGCCGATGCACCGCATCGTCATGCGCGCACCCGAGTTTGCGGCGGGCGAGACCTGTGCTGGTTTGGTCGAGGGCGCCTGGGCCGATGCCTGCGCTGCCCTCGCCGACGAGCCGACCGCTGCGCCCACTGGGTCCGCCAGCGGCACGACGATTCCGCGCCATGTCCCCGTCGAGGTCGATGGGCGACGCTACGACGTGGTGCTGCGCCTGCCGGCTGCGGCTGGTGCCGAAGAGGCTCGCGACCGCATTCGTGCCCGCCAGAGTGGCGGCGCAGGTGGTGCTGCCGAGGGCGTGATCATCTCGCCGATGCAGGGCACGGTGCTGCAGCTCGAAGTCGCCGAGGGCGATCATGTCGAGGCCGGCCAGGTCGTCGCGGTCGTCGAGGCCATGAAGATGGAGAACGAGGTCACTTCGCTGCAGGCCGGCACGGTCGAGACGGTGCATGTGCAGGCGGGGCAGGGCGTGCAGGCCGGTCAGGTCTTGCTCGAGCTCGCGGGCGCGTAGTTCCACAGACATTGCAACAAAAAGATCTATCCCGGTCTTCGCATTCTCTATAGTTCCGTGCAATGGGACAGATCGATACAACTGTGTGGGAGGACGAACCCGTCTATGTACGCGACGCGGTCTTCGAGCCGATCGACACACCGACGGCAGTTGCTGAGGTAGCGCGACGGATTCGTCAGGCGATTGTTCTCGGTGTGCTGCGCGACGGCGACCGACTGCCGGCCGAGACCGAGTTGGCCAAGCGCATTGGTGTCGGTGTGATGACAGTCCGCGCGGCCCTCTCCGAATTGCGCGCCGACGGTCTGCTCGAGACGCATCGTGGTCGTCTCGGCGGCTCGTTCGTGGCGTCGAGCCACATGGCGTTTCTGTCCGGGAGATCGCCAACGAACCCGGAGACGTTCCGCAACAAGGCGCAGGTCTTGGGCGGTCTCGAGGCGCACGCCACGTTGCTCGCAACGGCGCTGATCACCGAGGACGAGCTGTTCATCCTTGGCGAGCTTGTCGACGAGTTCAACCAGCCGCACACGACGAGTGAGGTTGGTGTGCTCAACAATCGTTTCCACCTGACGATCGCCGCGGCCTCCGGCAATCGCCTGCTGGTCTCGGAGATCAGCCAGCGCCGCGCCGAGCTCTACGCCGACGCCTTCGCACTCGCAGAAGTCGAATTGCCGTTACCTCCTGGCAACGATGCCCACCCCGGAATCGTCGAGGCGATGACAGCCCGCGATGGCCAACTCGCATCGACGCGCATGTGGGAGCATCACGAGTTCACCATGGACGGGGTACTCACAGCGCGACGCGCCTAACTCGCGATCAGCTTCCTATTGGGGTCAGACCCTTTTAGGAGGTTAGAGGCCGCTCGATTGCTTGATTCGTTGATCCGACTTCCTACAAGGGTCTGACCCCAACAGGAAGCTGATCACCGTTGCGAGCGCGTAGGCCGTCCACGCTATCGTGCTGGGGATGCCTACGTTTCCGAATGAATTTCCACCGCCGTACGATCCCGCGAACGCGGTTGATCAGCCGGCAGCACCCGAAGACCTCAAGATTCCCGCCGGTGTCTGCATCGTCGGTGGCGGTGCGGCGGGTCTCGCTTGTGCCGTCAAGCTCGGCCAGTTGCTGGCCGACGATCTCGAGTCGCTCGAGAAGCTCGGCGAGGTGCCGATTGTCGTCATCGAGAAGGGCAAGGCCGTTGGCAGCCACTCGCTGAGTGGCGCGATGGTCAACCTGCAGCCGCTGCGCGATCTGTTTCCCGACCTCAAGGACGAGGACTTTCCGACCTACGGTGCAGTCGACAAGGAGTCGGTGCATTTCCTGACGAGTCAGAAGCGGCACATCAAGCTGCCGACGCCGCCCGAGTTTAAGAACCACGGCAACCATGCGCTGTCGCTCGCGACCCTCAACAAGTGGCTTGCCGAGCAGGCCGAGGCGCTCGGTGCGTACGTGCTGCCCGAGACGGATGCGCAGCAGTTGCTCGTCGAGGACGGTCGCGTCGTCGGTATTCGCACCGGCATCAAGGGTCTCGACAAAGAAGGCGTTGAGAAGCCCGGCGCGGCTCCCGCGACTGAGGTGCTGGCCCAGGTGACGGTGCTCGCCGAGGGCGCGCAGGGCAAGTTGCGCGAAGCCGCGATGACGGCCTTCGACGTTTCGAGCCCGTACCCGCAGATCTACGCGCTTGGCGTCAAAGAATTGTGGAAGGTCGAAAAGCCGCTCGATCGCATCATCCACACGCTTGGCTGGCCGCTGCGCGGTGCTGGTCGCTATCGCGAGTTTGGCGGCTCGTGGATTTATCCGATGGGTCCGGACCAGGTCTCGATCGGCCTCGTTGTCGGTCTCGACTGGGCCGACTCGTCGCTCAGCGTCCATGACCTGCTGCAAGAGCTCAAACTGCATCCGCTAGTTCGCAACATCTTGGAGGGTGGCGAGCGCCTCGAGTGGGGTGCGAAGATCATCCCCGAGGGTGGCTATTACGCGATGCCCGACCAACTCAGCCTGCCGGGTGCGCTGTTCGTCGGCGACAGCGCTGGCTTCGTCAACGTGCCGCGCCTGAAGGGCGTGCACTACGCGATTCGTTCGGGCATCCTGGCCGCGCAGGCGATCCACGCTGCGCTTCGGGCTGGGCACGACATCACTGCGCACGGCGCTTTGGCTGCGTACGACTCTTCGGTCCGTAATGGCGAGATCGGCAAGGACTTGTACGAGGTCCGCAACATGCGCCAGCAGTTCCAGAAGGGTCTGGTCTTGGGCGGCTCGATCGTGCCGCTGATCACCGCCTCGAAGGGCAAGATTCCCCTGGGCGCAACAGCCTTTACAGACGACGCGAAGCACGAGGTCGAACACCTCAACAGTCGCTACACGGCGCCCGATGGCACGTACACGTTCGACAAGTTGTCGAGCGTCTTCCTGTCGGGCAACAAAACGCGCGACGATCAGCCGAACCACCTGCGCATCCACGAGCCGCGGGTGCCGCGCGAGCTCGCTGAGACGTGGATCAACATGTGCCCGGCCCAGGTCTACGAGATCGTCGAGGGCTCCGAGTCGCGAGACGGCATGGTGCGCATTCATATGGATCCGTCGAATTGCGTTCAGTGCGGTGCCATCACCGCCAAGGGTGGCCGCTTTACCCCGCCCGAGGGCGGCAGCGGCCCCGAATACCAGAAGATGTAAGCCGAGGGGCACCGTGGATCTGTACGAGCATCAAGGCAAAGAGCTGTTCGCGAAAGCGGGCATCCCTGTCGCCGAGGGGCGGATTGCGTACACCGTCGCCGAGGCGCGCGCGGCGGCCGAAGAGTTCGGCGGCACGGTCGTCGTCAAAAGCCAGGTGCTGGTTGGAGGTCGCGGCAAGGCGGGCGGCGTCAAGGTCGTCAAGAACGCCGACGAGGCCGAAGCTGCAGCCCAGGCAATCCTCGGCCTCGACATCAAGGGGCACATCACGCGCCGCCTACTGATCGAGCGCGGCGTGGCGATCGCCAAGGAGTACTACGTCTCGGTCACCTTCGACCGTTCGGCCAAGATGCCGCTTTTGATGCTGACCACGATGGGCGGTATGGACGTCGAGGACGTCGCGGCGAATCATCCCGACATGCTGGCGCGCCTGCACGTCGATCCAGCACTCGGCTATCGCGGCTTCGACGGCGTGCAGTTGATGGCCGCCGCGGGCATTCCGGTCGATGAGCGCAAGGCTGTGGGCGCGATGCTCGCACAGCTGTACGGCGTCTTCCAATCCGAGGACGCGATGCTGGTCGAGGTCAATCCATTGGTCTTCCTCGAAGACGGCACACTGCTTGCAGCCGATGCCAAGGTGACGATAGACGACAACGCGCTTTATCGCCATCCAGATGTGGAGGCGATGCGCGACCTCGCGGCGATGGATCCGCAGGAGCAGGCCGCGCGCGAGGCCCACCTCGCCTACGTCAAGCTCGATGGCGACGTCGGCATTCTCGGCAATGGTGCGGGCCTCGTGATGAGCACCGTCGACGTGATTGCGCAAGCCGGCGGCCGTCCCGCTAACTTCCTCGACGTTGGTGGTGGCGCGAGCGCCGAGAAAATCACGACAGCGCTTGAGATTGTGCTCAGCAACGACAGGGTCACTAGCGTCTTGTTCAACATCTTCGGTGGCATCACCCGTTGCGATGAGGTCGCCAAGGGCTTGCTCAGCGCGCTCGAGAAAACCGAGATCCGCGCACCGATCGTGGTGCGCCTTGACGGCACGAATGCCGAGGAGGGACGCGCGCTGCTTGCAGAGGCGGCCCGCCCAGAGATCACGGTCGAGAAGACGATGCTCGAGGCCGCGGCGACTGCTGTCCGCCTCGCCAAGGAAGCGAGCTAGTCATGGCCATTATTGCTACCAAGGAAACGCGCCTGGTTGTCCAGGGCATCACCGGCCATGAGGGCACGTTCCACGCGCTACGCAACCGCGACTACGGCACCAATGTCGTTGCGGGCGTCACGCCGGGCCGTGCCGGGCAGGACGTCGAGGGTATCCTGGTCTACGACTCTGTGGCCGATGCCGTGGAGCACGAGGGTGCCAATACGGCGCTCGTGATTGTGCCACCGCGCTTTGCGGCCGAGGCGATTCTCGAGGCCGCCGAGGCGGGCGTGGCGCAGATCATCTGCATCACCGAGGGTATCCCTGCCCACGACATGCTCGAGGTCTACCACTACATTCGACCACGCGGCATTCACCTGCTTGGGCCGAACTGTCCGGGCGCACTTTCGCCGGGTATCGCCAATATCGGCATCATCCCGGCCGAGATTTTCAAGCCCGGTCCGATCGGCTTGATGTCGCGCTCTGGCACGCTCACGTACCAAATCGGTGGCGAGCTGGCAGCCAAGGGTCTCGGCAACTCGACGATCATCGGTCTCGGTGGCGACCCCGTCATCGGCACCTCGTTTATCGACGCGCTCGACCTGTTCCAGGCTGACGACGACACCGAGTACATCGTGATGGTCGGCGAGATTGGTGGCAACGAGGAGGAGAAGGCGGCCGAGGTGATTGCCGAGCGCATCACGAAGCCCGTCGTCGCCTACATCGCTGGCTTCGAGGCGCCCCCAGGCAAGACGATGGGCCACGCAGGCGCAATCATCTCCGGCTCGGCGGGCACGGCTGCCGCCAAGCAAGAGGCTCTCGAAGCCAAGGGCGTCCGCGTCGGCACAAACCCAACCGAGGCTGCCCAAATCATGGCCGACCTGGTGGCCAAGCACTAGCCACCCAACCCCAATGTCCAGAAGGGGCCAGACCCCATCTGGACATCTGGTCATGCACGGCTCGTAACCTAACGCGCTCGAATGTCCAGAAGGGGTTAGGCACCATCTGGACATTCGCGTCGCATCGTTGTCCTGTCGGAGCGTGCTGCCGTTCGAGGGGCGGCCAACCATGTCCAAAAGGTGCCAGGCACCATCCGGACATTCGAGTCGCGCTAGAGCGTGACCAAGACCGACGTCGCCTCAGCGTTGTCGGCGGCGGGAAATTCGAAGCCCATCACGGCCGTGCCGCCGAGCGCCTCGGCGAGGCGCTTGAGGGTGTCGGGCCGCGTGCGGTGCTGGCCGCTTTCGATGCGCGAGATCGAGGACGCGGTCGTACCCATGCGGCGAGCGAGTTCTTCCTGTGTCACGCCGAGCGCGCCGCGCCGCAAGATCACCGCGGTTGCGAGGTCCCTCATCGGGCGGTAGAAGTCGTTGAGGCGGCGGTATTCCGGATCCTCAGCACGCTTCGTGGCAATGCTCACCTCGACGGTCATTCCGATCGGACTGACCCACTGTTTGCTGCCATTTACGTTACTCATCGTCAAACCACCTTAGCACGCGTGCGAAGTTAGGATTCGGTTCATGGGGCATCGCTCCCAGCTGGTCGTCGACCAATGCGAGGCGATTCGTTCATCCGTTTCTTGAATGAATTCCAACGCCAGCCGGCGATTGCGATGTCACTCGTGGGAATCGCCCTTGTCGACTTTCGAAACGCATGAAGGAGCACAATCAACCGTTCGGATCGACAGTAGAGAATGCGGTAATGAGCACTGCCGAAATGACACCGAAGTTCATGCAGGTCGGCATCAATGTGAGAGCTAAAAGGAAACGGCAGATTTGGGTTGGCATCATCGAGATCATTGAGACGGTCAATCTGAGCATCGAGAGCATCCTGTTCAGCCCGGGGGAGTGACGCAATGAATTGCCGTACAGGCTCGTTACCTTGTTCATCGCGATAGAAGATCGCGGTGAGTCTGCGCTGGGGGTCTCTAGGCTTTGGCATCGGCTGGTGTCCTCGACGCTACGTGCGCGCGCTCGACCGAAATGACGCGGACCCAATCAAGGACGCCACGATTTGAACCGCGCCCCAGCCGCACGCACCCCAACCCCAGCCGCACCATCACACCCGCCGCATCACGCCGCACGGATTCGTAGACTGCGGGACATGGCCACTATCTCCTTTGCACGCGGCGTTCCGTCCGCAGACCTTCTTCCCGTCGACGAGATCAAGAGCGCCATTGCGCGCGCTATGGACAAGGATGCGACGGGCATGCTGCTCTATGGCGACCCGATGGGTTACATGCCGCTGCGCACGTGGATTGGTGATCGCTGGGGCTTCGATGCGGCCGGCGTCTTCGTCACGAACGGCTCGCTGCAGGCCTTCGCGTTTCTTGCCGAAGTGTTGTTTGCCGGCTCGGGTGGTCGTGCCGCTGTTGAGGCTCCGACCTACGACCGCACGATCCTGACGCTGAAGCGTTTTGGCGCGACCGTCGACGCGTATCCGCTGCTCGAAGACGGCATCGACGTCGATGCCCTCGAGGCTGCGATCAAGGCCGGCAAGACGCCCGGGCTGGTTTACATCATCCCGAACTTCCAGAACCCGGCCGGTAATGTCACGACGCTTGCCGTCCGTCAGCGCCTCGTCGATTTGGCTGCCGAGCATGGCTTTTGGATCTTCGAAGACGACCCGTACGGCGATCTGCGCTTCTCGGGCTCGGACGTTGCTCGCATGGTCGATCTCGATACGGCTGGCCGCGTGATCTACTCGACGTCGTTTACGAAGACGATCGCCCCCGGCGTCCGCGCCGGTGCCTTGCTGTTGCCAGAAGAGCTGCGTAAAAAGATGGCCTATATCGCCAACCAGACCTACATTGGCGCTGTGCACTTTGCCCATGCCGCCGTCGCCGAGTATTGCGCGGCCGGCGAGTTCGACAAGGGCCTCGACCGTGCGCGCCCGCAGTTGGAGGCCCGCAAGGACGCACTCGTCGCGGCGCTTGACACGCACCTCGGCGACCGCTTCTCGTATCGTGCACCCGAGGGTGGCTATTTCCTCTGGGGCAAGCTCCAAGGCGTCGACTGCGATGCGCTGCTGCCGAAGGCGACCGAGGCTGGCGTGCCGTTCGTCAAGGGCTCCGACTTCTTCGTCGACGGCTCTGGCAAGGATCACCTCCGTCTCGCGTTCTCGGCTGTCAAGCCCGAGGAGATGGACGAGGGCATCGCTCGCCTCGCGCAACTGCTCTAGTCGTCAATGCGACGAAGGGGTCAGACCCTTTAGTCGCATGACCGCAGAACACGCTTCGACTCTGACAGTGGACCGTGCGGGAATACGACTAAAGGGTCTGACCCCTTCGTCGCATTAGAAAGCTGATCGCCTGACCTACCCCTCGTTGTGGCGGCGGTGGCGACGGCCGAGCGTAAGCATGCCCACGATACCGAGTACGAGGCCGAGTCCAGCAGCGGCGATCATCACCCAGATCAGTGCGGTCGTCGTCGAGAAGGCGACGAACGAGACGCTGACCTGAGCTGTGTTGACCAGGCTGAAGGCGAGCAGATACACCAGCACGATGGCGAACACGATCAGGAGGATGTACGGCTTGCGATCGCTCTTCTTTGGTGTGCTGTCGCTCACGCAGGCAGACTAAGCGATTACAGTGAGGCTTGCGCGGCCAGACTTGCCACCACGGGACGCTCGATCAGCTGTGCCTGGGGCGGTGGAACGAGGCCTTGACGCTTTGCCAAACGGAAGGTCGCGCAGGGCTCGGTACGGGGCAGCGCGCAGAGGTCATGCACGCGGAAATAGCACTGATTGCATGTGCGCGCAGACATGAACGACGACTCCTCCGGGAACGAAATACGGTTGCGAGAAGGCTCTCCTCAGCAACAACATCAGGTTACGTTTAGGGGTCTAGCGGGGCAAGTGGTTTCAAGCCGAATTCCCCGCAATATGCGGGTTTTTTCGGCTACGACGTCGTGGCGCTATCGATGGCGTGTAACGCATCGGTGAAGTTACTGACGCCGATCACGCGCACGCCGTTCGGCGCGTCAGCGCGAGCATCGGCAACGTTGGCCATCGGCACGAGAAAGAGGTCCGCGTCGACGCGCCCGGCACCAATTGCTTTCTCACCGACTCCGCCGATCGGCCCGACCGTGCCTTGCATGTTGAGGGTGCCAGTCGCTGCTACTCGAAGGCCCTTCAGGTTTGCGTAGCCCTTGCCGGCGCTGTAGATCTGCAATGCGAAGGCGAGCCCGGCGGAAGGTCCACCAACACCTTCGATGGCGTAGGTCACCTTGCGCGTCGACACGACGACTGAGGCTTCGCTCGGCACGATGCCAAGCATCGGGGTGTTCTTCGGTCCCTTGATGGTTTGCGTGGTGACGGTTTCCATCTCGCCGGCGCGATGCAGCGTGAGCGTGACGGGCTGCTTGGCACCGACGACTGTCAGTGCCGCTCGTAGTTCGTCCGTCGTATTGATGCGCTCCTTGTTGACGGCGACGATGATGTCGCCGAGCACGGCTCCTGAGGTGGCGATTGGAGCCTGCGGGTCGATTCCGACGATGCGTACGCCTTTGGACGTGACGGTGACGGGGACGCCAAGCGCGCGTAGTCCGACTACTGTTGCTGCGCTTTGCGAGGAGTCCATGGCGACGGTGTCGAGTCGCGAGCGATCGGCTTCGGTTTCGCCTGGCTGGAGAATCGAGTGGGCGGGCATTAACTCGCCACCATCGGCGACCCCAAACCAGGTCTCAAAAATGGTGGCGTGCCGTACGCCCACGGTGCTGTAGTAAAGCGAACCAGCATCTTTGGGCGGTGGCTCTTGCCCGGCGATGGTTACGACGCCAATTGCTGGTACTGCTGCGCGCGGCACGAAGGCAAAGTCGCTGCTGTCTGCCTGCAGGGCCCAGACCAGGACACCACCGGTCGCGATGGCCGCGGCGACGGCGCTGATCAGTAGGAGGCGAAGAATGCGTGGCATGGAGTGCGGGGTTGCCGGCGTTGCAGCGGCCATCTGAGAATACGTGCGAACTGCTGCCCGCCGCGTGGCATCCGACTGGTCCGTGTCGCTAGAGTCCTCCCATGACCATGCATGAGCCTACCGACGCCCTCGCCTCGCCGCGCTTCACGGGCGTGCGCACCTTCGCCCGTCTGCTGCATATCCCCGAGATCGATGGCGCCGACGCTGCCGTCTTTGGCATGCCGTGGGATGGTGGGACGTCGTTTCGTTCGGGCTCGCGGTTTGGTCCCGAGGCGATCCGTTCGGCCTCTGCGCTGTTGCGACCATACAACCCTGCTGTGGGTGTCATGGTCTTCGGCAATTTGTCGGTCGTCGACGCGGGCGATGCCCCGACGGTGCCCGGTTACATCGAGCACACGCTGTCGCGCATCGAGGAGTACGTGATGGGCATTCTCGACCACGGGGCGATCCCGATCGGTATGGGCGGCGACCACTCGGTGGCGCTTGCCGAGTTGCGCGCGGTGGCGAAGAAGCACGGGCCGTTGGCCTATGTGCAGCTCGACGCGCATCACGATCTTTGGGACCAGTACAACGGCCTGCCGTACAACCACGGCACGTTCGCCAAGCGGGCGATCGAGGAGGGTCTGATTGACCCGGCTAAGTCATTGCAGGCGGGCCAGCGCGGCCCGCTCTACGGGCCCGAGGATTATCAGGTCGCGGCCGATCTCGGCATTCGCCTCGTGCCGTGGCAGGAGCTGCGCCATTGGACGCCGGCCGAGTTTGGCGCGGCGGTCGCGGAGCGCGTGGGTGACACGCCGCTGTTCTTCTCGTTCGATATCGACTTCGTCGATCCAGGCATCGCGCCGGGTACGGGCACGCCCGAGGTGGGCGGGCCGAGTGCGGACCAGGCGCTCGATTTCATCCGAGCCTTGAAGGGCGTCAACCTTGTCGGTGCCGATGTCGTTGAGGTCGCACCGCAGTACGACGGGCCGGGCCAGCAGACGGCGTTGATGGCCGCCAACGTGATCTACGAGATGCTGTCTCTGCTCGTGCTCAAGCGCCCGTAACGTCGAGCGCGTCGGCGACGAGGGCTTCGATCACCGCTTCGTCAATCGTGTAGCCGGCCTGGCGTGCGGTGTTCGCGAGGATGCGGTACCCGAGCGGCGTTAGCACGCTCTCGGGATGAAACTGCACGCCTTCGATCGTCAGCGTGCGATGGCGCAGCCCCATGATTAGCCCGTCTTCGAGGCGTGCGGAGACGATGAGTTCGCTGTCGGCGGCAGGTTCGGCGGCGGCGAGTGCGTGGTAGCGCCCAGCAGTAAACGGCGAGGGCAGACCAGCCAGCACGCCTTCGCCATCGTGTTCGATCGCGGCGGCCTGGCCATGCATGGCGTTGGCGTTGGGGCTGACGGCGATGCCGAAGGCGACGGCGATGCACTGGTGGCCGAGGCAGATGCCGAGCACGGGAATGTCGCGGCCGAACGTGCGGATCGCGGCCGTCGAGATGCCAGCCTCGTCTGGTCCTTGCGGGCCGGGCGAGACGATCAGCGCCCGCGGCGAGAGCGCAGAGATCTCGTCGAGCCGCGTGCTGTGCGACGGCACGACGCGGGCCGGCACGCCAAGCTCGGCGAGGCGGTGCTGGATGTTGAGGACGAACGAGTCGCGGTTGTCGAGGATGACGATCATGGCAGCGCCCGCCAGACTGTCTGCAGTTCGTCGAGGATCGCGTCGCGTGCGATCGCGTGCCCGTCGACGCTGGCGATGGGGATCACGCCACGGCCGGCCGTCAAGATGGCTGCTCCCTGCGCGGCGTAGAGGTCGGCGAGATGCACGTCGGCTTCGGCGGCGCCCGTCTCGTCGAGTGCCCAACTGCGCGTCACACCCTGCAGGATCCCGGCAAGGCGCGGCACGACCAGGCTGCCGTTTGCGAGCCGCACGATGATGCTCGCGCGCGTCGTCTCGCCGACCAGGTCGTCCTCAGAGACCAGCAGCACTTCGTCGCCGTCAAACTCGGCCTCGACGACGTCGACCCACGAGCGATCGGCGATCTTGATGTGCCGCAATTCGACGCCGGGGTCGTAGATCCGCTTGATCGGCAGCGCGACGGGGGAGGTCGAGCGAAGCGGGCGCGTCATCACCACGAGCCCCGCATCCGAGACGTCGATGCGGACGACGAATGGCTGCTCGGGTCGCGCGCAGACCTCGGTCAGCAGGCGATCGAGTTCGGCGACCTGCTCCGGCGAGCCACCCGACGCCGCGAGACGCGAGAGGTGACGCCCGCGCAGGCGAATGCGGCCGTCCTCGACGAGTGCGGTTTCGAAGACGGGGATCACTGCCAGCCCTCGAGGGTCGCGTTGGTGGCACGGAGGAAGGCCTGGGCTTTGACGATCGTCTCTTCGGCCTCGTCGGCGGGGTCGGACAGTAGCGTCACGGCACCACCGGCGCCATAGCGAGCCTCGCCGTCCGAGATCGAGGCGGTACGAATCGCGATGCTAGCGGTCAGCGAGCGGCGGGCCGGCTCGAAGGCAAAGATGGTGCCGCAGTAGAAGCCGCGCGCGTCGCTTTCGAGGCGGTCGATCAATTCCATCGCACGACGCTTCGGGGCGCCAGTAATCGAGCCACCAGGAAAGCACGAGACGAGCACGTCAGGCAGCCGTACGTCCTCGCGGATCTGCGCGGCGACGGCACTCACGAGGTGCATCACGCTCTCGGTTCGCTCGAGCTCGCAGAGTGCGTTCACGCGCACCGAGCCGGGCACGGCTGTGGCAGTCAGGTCGTTGCGCAGCAGGTCGACGATCATCACGTTCTCGGCGCGGTCCTTGGCAGAGGCTACGAGTTCGGTTGCCAGTGCCTCATCTTCGGCTGGCGTCGAGCCGCGCCGCCGGGTGCCCTTGATCGGCCGCGTCTCGGCGTGCCGATCCTCGATGTGGAGGAAGACCTCGGGCGAGACGCTGGCGAGTTCCACACCCTCGCCGGCGAGGTACGCGGCGTGGTCGGCGGGGGCGACGGCGACGAGGCGTTCGAAGAGGTCCCAGCCCCCGTCGCCCCATGGTGCACGGATTAGGTGTGTGAGGTTGATTTCGAAGGCCTCACCTTCGCCGATCAGGCGTTGCACTTCGCGGGCCTGGGTCGTGTATGCGGCTCGACTGAGGCCACTGGTCGCCGTGCGGGCAGGCGCTGCCACGCTTGGTGCTGGCGGGTCGTCCGCACTGGTTGCCGTGGCGAGCAGGTCGCGCGTCGCGCCGTCGGGCCCGAGGATCTCCCACGCGCCGTTCGCATGGTCGAGCACGGCGTAGGTGCGGTAGTAGTGGGCGAGAAAGGCCGGGTCGGTTGGGTGGTGACGGGGCGCGATGCCGAGCAGATCGAGCCCTGCGTCGTACGCGATCGCGCCGAGCCAGATGCCTTCACCGTGAGCGGTGTGGACGAGCCGAGGTGGAATCGCGGGCAACCCGGCACCGAGCGCACTAACGATCGTCTCGTCGGGGTTGACGGCCAGCAGCGACCGCGTGCCAAAACGCGTCTCCTGCAGGCTGGCCAGGAGGGCGGGTGTGTGGCCCGCGGCGTGGAGCCAGCGGGCGGCTCCAAGGGCGGTCGCCATACGCGGCAGGGTATCCGACTTTGCTTTGCAGCTTTGCTTTGGGGTCTGACCCCAAAGCAAAGCTGATCTACTTCGCTGGCATTGGGCCGACGTACTCGACCTGGGGGCGGATCAGACGCGGGAAGTTGATCTGCTCGAGCATGTGCGCTGTCCAGCCTGCTGTGCGGCTGACGGCGAAGGTTGGCGTGTAGAGGCCCGGATCAAGTTCGATCGTCTCGAGGACCGCGGCGGCGTAGTACTCGACGTTGGTGTAGAGGCGCTGGTCGGGCTTGTACTCATGCAGGAGGCGCAGGGCCGTCTGCTCGACGTGGCGGGCGAGTCCGAGTCGCTCGTCGTCCGAGCCGAGTCGCTCTGCGACTTCGCCAAGGGCGCGGGCGCGCGGGGCGTACGTCTTGTAGACGCGGTGGCCGAAGCCCATCAGGCGCTCGCCGCCTTCGATCTTGGCGCGCAACCATGGCTCGGCGTTGTCGGCCGTGCCGATCTCGTCGATCATCGACGAGACGTGGCTGGGTGCGCCGCCGTGCAGCTTGCCCTTGAGGGCACCGATCGAGCCGACGAGGCCGGAGCCGATGTCGGAGGCGGTGGAGACAATGACGCGGCCGGTAAAGGTCGAGGCGTTCATGCCGTGCTCGGCCGTCAACACGAGGTACGCGTCGAGGGCGCCGACTTGGGCGTCGGTCGGCTCGGCGCCGGTCATGATGCGTAGGTAGGCGCGGGCAATCGTGTCGCCGGGCTGAATGTCGCCGGGCGTCACGCCGGCACGGCGAGCGCCGAGCAGGGCAACAGAGCCAGCGATCGCGCCAAGTGCGGCCTGGGCGTCGGCGGGGGTGCCGCCTTCGACCATCTTGCGGCCCATCGACCAGACGCTCATCGCGGAGCGCACGGCGTCCATCGTCAGCGCGTTCGGATCGAGCGTGGCGACAGTGGCGGACTCGGCGGCAACTTTGCGCATGTTGTCGAAGACGACGTCGCGCAACTCGTTGGTCTCGTCGGCGCTGGGCAGTCGGCCGGTCCACAGCAGGAAGGCGACTTCGTCGAACGTGTGCTCGCGGACGAGCACCTCGGCGTCGTGGCCGCGATAGATCAGCTGGCCATTCTCGCCGTCGACCAGGCAGATCTCGCTTGGGCCGATCGAGATGCCCTCGAGGCCGTTGCCGGCGTGCATGCGGGGGTTGGAATCAGTAGCCATGTTCGTACTCCTTAAGAGACGAAACCCTAACCGGTCTCTGGCGAATCGGAGGTAACCAACTGGCAACGAGCCACGGCCGGTCTATCGGCGCCTTTCGGTGGCCGAGCGATCGCGATTCAGACGCGCTTGGCGTCTTGCAGGCTGCGGTAGAGCCGGTACGTGCCGAGCGCGATTAGCGGAACGGTCAGGGCGTTGGTGATGACACTGGTGATCGCCCCGATGATTGACTGCGTCATTCCCTCGGGCGCTACTAAGCCAATCGATGAGAACACGACAGCGATGGCGAAGGCGATCAGCGAGAAGACGACGAGTACGCCGAGTACGGCCCAGTAGCGGCCGCGTGTCAGTTGGGCCGAGTGGCGGAGCGCAGGCGCCATCCGCGCATCGCCCGTCACGACAGAGACGGTGGCCACACCGAGTCTCACGCCATTGAGAATCGCGGAGCCGAGCAGCGTGCCGATCCCGATCGTCAGCATCAGCTGCGAGCCGCTGATCCAGCCGCCGACAATCAAGATTCCTGGGAGCGCGACGATTACGAGCAGCACCATCAGTTGGGTGATCACGTACGTCGGCAAGAGCTCGAAGGCGTCGTCCACCGCCTGGCGCAGCGTCAGCGGCTCGCCCTTTTCGGAGGCTATCGCGGACCGGATCGCAACGATCGAGGCGAGTGGTGCAAACAGCAGCAGCGAGGCGACGACTTCGATGATCGCGATGCGCTGCTGCGTGTTCTGCGAGTCGGCAACGGCCAGTTCGAGCGCGAGCATGGCGGCTGCGAGGGGCAGAAAGATTAGGCCCGTCACGAGCACGAGCGGGCGAAAGAGGCCTCGGTAGAGGTCAAGCGCCTCGCGGATAACAGTTCGAACCATTCCCTGCAGGCTACGCGGGCATTCCTCCAAATGCCAATCCGATGCGATATAGAGGTTAGTGAAAAACTTTTTCCCGCATGTATCGGCTGCAACGTGCTTGCCGTTGTCCGGGGTCGCACGTACCCTGCATCCATGCGTGGCTCTGCCACGCCCCATTTTCGGAGGAACCTGATGATTCGACATGACGTGATTGTGCTTGGCGCTGGCCTTGCTGGCATGCGCGCAGCCATTGAAGCCAAGCGTGCCGGTGTCGATGTCGCCGTCATTTCGAAGCTCCATCCCACGCGTTCACATTCGGGCGCTGCGGAGGGTGGCATCAATGCCGCGCTTGGCAATGCGACTGAGGATTCGCCTGAGAGCCATACCTACGACACCATCAAGGGTTCGGATTATCTGGGCGACCAGGACGCGATCGAGGTCATGTGCCGCGAGGCGCCGGACGACATTTACGAGCTCGAGCACATGGGCGCGATCTTTACGCGCGCTTCCGATGGCAAGTTGGCTCAGCGTCCGTTCGGTGCTGCTGGTGCGCCGCGCACGGTCTATTCGGCCGACATCACGGGCCACGTCCTGATCCACGTGCTCTACGAGCAGCTCGTCAAGTACGAGATCAAGGTCTACGAGGAGTTCTTCGCGACTAGGGTTGTTGTCGACGAGGGCCGTTGCGCTGGTGTGATCGCTTGGGATACGCAGAAGGGTGGCCTGCATGCGATCGAGGCCAACCATGTGATTCTCGCGACGGGTGGCGTTGGTCGTATGTACTACGGCACGACGAATGCGTTTGCGTGCACGGGCGACGGCATGTCGCTTGCGTGGAACGCTGGTGTGCCGCTGAAGGACATGGAGTTCATGCAGGTCCATCCGACGACGCTGAAGTCGAACGGCGTGCTGATCACTGAGGGTTGTCGTGGAGAGGGTGGCTATCTGCGCAATAAGGATGGCGAGCGCTTCATGGTCCACGACGCACCGAACGCGATGGAACTGGCCTCCCGCGACGTCGTGTCGCGTGCTGAGTGGCGCGAGATTGCCGATGGTCGCGGCGTCGATGGTTGTGTGATGCTCGACTTGACGCACCTTGGTTGGAAGAAGTTGAAGTCGCGTCTGCCTGGTAGCCGCGAGTTGGCGATGGATTACGCCGGCGTCGATCCGATCGAGCAGCCGATCCCGGTGCGCCCGGGTGCCCACTATCAGATGGGCGGCGTCGATTGCGATATCTGGGGCGAGACGATGGTTCCCGGCCTCTGGGCCGCGGGTGAGGTCGCTTGCGTGTCGGTCCATGGTGCGAACCGCCTTGGTGGCAACTCGCTGATGGAGACGATCGTGTTCGGTCGTCGTGCCGGCCAGGCTGCTGCTGAGCGCGTGTTCGAGCAGGGCGATACGGGTGCACGCATCGAGCCGGCTGCGTTGGCCGACGAGGATCGCCGCATCGCCGCCATCCTCAATAACTCCGAGGGTGAGCGCCCCGGTGTGCTTCGCGAGGAGCTCGCTAAGACGATGTATGACAAGGCTGGTGTCTATCGCACGGGCGAGGCGCTGCTCGAGTGCCAGGACAAGGTGCATGATTTGCGCGAGCGTGCGAAGACGTTGAGTCTCGACGATCACAGCTCGGTCTTCAATACCGACCTCACGACGGCGCTGGAGCTGCTTTCGCTGCTCGAATGTGCCGATTGTCTCGTCACGAGCGCCGTGGCGCGCAAGGAGAGTCGTGGAGCGCACTCGCGGCTCGACTTTACGACCCGCGACGACGATCATTGGCTCAAGCACACGCTCAACTGGAACGACGGTGGCGAGGTTCGCCTCGACTACCGCCCGGTGACAATCACCACGCATCAGCCACTGGCACGGAGCTACTGATATGGCCGCGATCGAGAATGCCCACTTCACGACCCTCAAGGGTGCGTACGACCAGGAGACGATGGAGGCGACCCTCAAGGTGCGCCGCTACGACCCCGAGACGGGCAAGTCGCGTTTCGACACGTTTACGGTCACGATCCCGGTCACTGCGACGGTTCTCGACGCGCTCGACGCGATCAAGGACACGTGCGATGGCACGCTTTCGTATCGTAAGTCGTGCCGCATGTCGGTCTGTGGTTCGTGCGGCATGCGGGTTGATGGTGGTGCCGCATTGGCCTGCAAGACGTCGATGCGCAAGTTTGTCGAGGCTGGTCATACGATCACGGTGTCGCCGATGGGCAACCTGCCGGTGATCAAAGATCTCGTCGTCGACATGACGCCGTTCTGGGACAAGATTCGCGCGATCAAGCCGTATCTCGACACCAAGGATGCGGATACTCCGGCCAAGGAGTGGCGGATCAATCCGGAGGATACGGCTCTGATTCACAAGGAGTCGCTCTGCATCCTCTGTGGTTGCTGCGTCTCGGAGTGCAACTCGATGGAGTCGGATCCCGAGTTCCTCGGACCGGCAGCACTCGCCAAGGCGTATCGCTTCGTTGGTGATGCTCGCGATAAGGACACGCGTGAGCGTCTGCGCGATCTTAGTGGTGCGCACGGTATTTGGGATTGCACGCGTTGCTACTTCTGCAATCAGCGGTGCCCGAAGGGTGTCGATCCGCGCGATGCGATCGCCAAGCTTGGTGCCGAGTCCTTCAAGGAAGGCTTCACCAGCGACGCGGGTGCGAAGCATGCGAAGGTCTTCGTTGATTCGACGTACAAGGGTGGCTTTCTGCGCGAGACCGAGTTGGTCCCGAAGACTATCGGCCCGGCCAATGCGATTAAGGACATTCCGTTTGCGTTGCAGCTTGCGCGCGCCGGCAAGGTTCCGAATCCCCTGAGCCCGCATAAGGCGAAGGACAACGACGAGGTCAAGCGGCTCTGGAAGCTGCTCGAAAAGGAAGCGAAGGGTCAGCCGCGCCGTGCAACGGCAACGCATCCCGACGCCGTTCAGGAAGGCTGATTCCCCCATGCAGGAGCGTTACGCATACTACCCCGGTTGCCTCGCGAGCCTTTCGCAGAAAGAGCTCGATTCTTCGACGCGCGCAATTGCGGAGAAGCTCGAGATCGAGCTTGTCGAGATGCCGAGTGTCACGTGTTGCGGCGCGGGCGATATTCACGAGGCCAAGCCCGATTACTACCTCCACATTTCGGCGCGTATTCTCGGCCAAGCCGAGCAGTCGGGGTGCGACACGATCCTCACGATCTGCAATGTCTGTACCCTCAATTTGCGCCAAGCCAATATCGCGTTGAAGGAGGATGCGGCGCTGCTCAACCGCGTCAACGACAATCTCAAGGAAGTCGGCGCTGCGACGTATCAGGGCGGTGTCGATATTCGCCATTTGTTGTGGGAGGTTTCGGCGGGTGAGGGCTACGAGCGCTTCAAGAGCATTGCCGTCAAGAGCCTCGAGGGCCTTAAGGTCGCGCCGTTCTATGGTTGCCAGATCTTGCGTCCGGCGAAGATTCTCGGCTTCGAGAATTCGGATCGTCCCGAGTCGCTCGAGCGTCTGATCATGGCGTGTGGTGCCGAGCCGATCGACTATCCCGCCAAGGTCAAGTGTTGTGGCTTCCCGATCGTGTTGGCCCGCGAAGACGTCGCTCTCGGTGAGCTCGTGCAGCCGTTGGAGCAGGCGATGGATGCTGGTGCCGATGTCATCGTCACGCCGTGTCCGCTCTGCCACCTTTCCCTCGATGCGTGGCAGCGCAAGGCAGCAGCCTATTCGGGTCGCGAGTTTGGTATTCCGATTCTGCATCTTGCCCAGCTCTTGGGTGCGGCTGCTGGCATCGAGGAGTCCGAGCTCAAGTTCAAGCGCCATGTCACGCGTCTGAGCCCGTCGGTCAAGGCCAAGCTGCAGGTGCCGTCGGTCGTCGGTACGAAGGTCTAGCACGCGACGAGTTGTTTCGTCGGGTAGCCTTGGCGCAATGACACGGTCGGAGACAGCACAGCGATGATCGGTCAGCTTTCGAAGCTTGTGAGTTCGGGTCAGCGTTTCGCGACGCAGGGTGTCTCGGGCGCGTTGATTGCGGGCGCGACGCGTGGGCGCACGGTGGAGACCGTGGCCGACCTTGGTGGCTTGTCGGTTTCGACGCTTGCCGAGCGTGTTGGCACGGGCATGTTTACGGCGATCGATTTTGCGATTAGCCAGTTTGCGACGGATACCGCGGTGCGAGCCGACGTGACGCGCATCGTGCGTCGCGACCTTGACGATCGTGCACTCGAGCGCCAGTTGGTGCGCGATGTCGCGTGGCGTAGTGCGGCGCGTGGTGCGGTCAGTGGCATCCCGGCCGTCATCCCGGCGGCCGGCACGGTCATCGAGCTCTCGGCGGCTGTGGCAGATTCGCTGGCGATGACGGTCACCGAGGCGCGGATGGTGCTCGCACTCGCCCACCTGCGGGGTCTCGATGTGCAGGAGACCGAGTTGCGGCGACTCGACATCATGATCGTGCTTGGTATGGCGGCCGGTGCGGCCGAGATCGATGGCGATGTCATCCGTATTGGCAGCGAAGAGCTGTCGATCGACGTCCTGCGCAGTGGCATGATGCCACCAGAGACTGCGGTTGCGCTCGGGACGGCGATCGGTGCAGATGTCGTGCGCAAGGTGGCACGCCGCCGTACGAGCGGCATCCTGATCCGCCTCTTGCCGGGTGGCATTTCGATCGTTGCTGCGGCGTGGTCCGACTGGCGTCTGACACAGAGTGTGGGTCGGCAGGCTGTCGAGTACTTTGATCTGGTTGCACCCATGCAACCACGTCTTGTTTCTGCGCGTTCCTAGCGCGTCACGTCCAGCCATGATCGGTGCATGCATCGGCACCGCTCGCTCATCCTCGTCCTCGTTGCGCTGATCGCAGCGGTCGTCATCGCGCGACAGGTGCAGGCCCCGACGAGCCCGAGCCAATCCGATGGCCCGATCGCAGCAGGGCCAGGCCTCGTGCTCGACGTGCTCGATGGCGACACGGCCCGCATCCGTATGACGGGCTACGAGGGCTCGGTCCGCATCGTCGGCATCGACACGCCCGAGATCGAGCATCCCGGCAAACCGGCGGGCTGCTTTGGCTACGAGGCTGCAGCCGCTGCGAAGGCGTGGCTGCTTGGACGCGTCGTCGACGTCGTGCCAGCCAGAGAGCAGCGCGACCACTTCGGCCGCCTCTTGGCACGCGTCGTGCCGCGCGATGGCCCGATTGCAGGCCGCGATCTTGCGCGCGTGCTGGCCCTGTCGGGCTTCGCACGCGAGTTGCCGATGGCACCCAACCTCGACGACGCCGGCCCGCTCGCCGACCGCGTCGCCATTGCCCGGCGGCTGGGTCGCGGCTTGTGGGCTGCGTGCGGCTTTGCGGCTGCCTTTCCCGGCAGGTGAGCGATAAGAGCCTGCCACTGGCGGGTACGCTGTGGGCGTGTTCTTCCTCCCGCTTGCCGGTCTCGCTGTCCTTGGCGCGGCCGCTGGCGTGGCCGAGGCGCGCTCCGTGGTTCGCCTCGATCGCACGGTCACAGTCGCGGGCTTGCCCGCCGACCTCGACGGCCTACGGATTGCCCACGTCTCCGACCTGCACCTCGGCGTGCCGGGTGTCAACCTCGCCGCCGCTCGTCGCGCATTCGCGCTGGTGCAAGACGCCGCGCCTGATTTGATCACCATCACCGGCGACCTGCTCACCCATCCACGCGGTACCGCCGACCTGATGGAATTGCTCGACGAGATCGAGGCACCCCTTGGTGTCTATGCCACGCTCGGCAACCACGACGTCGGCGATGTTCGCGATCCCTTCTCGCGCGCCGGCGAGATCCCCGACCTTGCCAGCGTCGGTGTCGAGTTGCTGCGTAACCGCACGCTCACGATCACCGAGGGCGCGGCCACGATTGCCATCACCGGCTTCGACCCACACAAGCCCGAAGTGGGCGCACATAGCCTGCCGCCGGGTGTGGCATGGCCCGAGCAGACGGCCGACCTCAACCTCGTGCTCGCCCACTATCCCGACGTCTTTGATGCCGCCCCGGCCGACGCCGAGGGTCTCGTCCTTACGGGCCACCTGCATGGCGGCCAGATCTGCGTACCGTGGCCAACAGGCCGCCTACGCCTCTCGCAGTTCGGGCATCGCTACAGCGAGGGCCTCTACCACCGCGATGCCCTCACCATGCACGTCTCGCGCGGTGTGGGCACGACGTTCGTCCCGTTTCGCTTCTTCGCCCGGCCCGAGGTGACCGTACTGCGTGTGGTGGGGTAGTTCGGGTACCCGAGCTCCTTTCCAGCAACGAGGATCAGATTAAGGGGGCTAGCCCCGCTGATCACTTCCGGGCCTGTACGAGGGCCCGCGCGAGAGGTGTCTTTTTCTCAAGACTTCCGCGACACCTGTCCTTAAAATCCATTCGCGCACAACAGTGCTCCTCACGACGCTGATCGCCGTGGCGCTGCTCTTGTTCGGCGCGGCGAGCGCCCAGGCGAAGGACCCGGACCTGACCCCATTTTCTGGTCCACGTGTTATGGGGTTTTGGTGTGTTGGGTAGTTTGGCAGGTGGCGGCGTATTCTGCTGGCGTTTGGTAGTTGAGTGATTGGTGGGGGCGGTGTTGGTTGTAGTGGTGGCGCCAGTCTT
>SXGR01405320.1_pt1 | contig 21742 bp, 22 predicted proteins | sample 3174711 | NCBI WGS metagenome assembly SXGR01 (sample SAMN11356860, study PRJNA531348) | freshwater metagenome | isolation source: freshwater sample F1-60 | place: China: Fuxian Lake, Yuxi | collected 2017-12-25 | reverse complement strand
GCGGCGGGCAACGGCACCAGCTACGGCGCCCCGACGGAATTGGAAGTCGCGCTGGCGAAAGAGATTCGCGCAGCCTACCCCTCCATGGAAAAGATCCGCCTGGTCAGCTCCGGAACCGAAGCGGTCATGAGCGCGATTCGCGTGGCGCGAGGCTTTACCAAACGCGACGGCATTCTCAAATTCGAGGGCTGCTACCATGGCCACAGCGACTATCTTCTGGCCAAGGCCGGGTCAGGCTTGGCCACGCTGGGAATTCCGGATTCACCCGGCGTCCCGGCTGATTTTGCAAAACATACCCTGACCGCCCCATATAACGACATTCGCACGGTCCGACAGCTGATCAAGGAACACCGGAACACCATCGCCTGTGTCGTCCTTGAACCGATCGCCGGCAACATGGGCGTGGTGCCTCCGGCGCCGGACTTCCTCGCTGCACTCCGCCGGTTGACGGCCGAGAATGATATTCTATTGATTTTCGACGAAGTCATCTCAGGGTTTCGCGTGACCTACGGAGGAGCGCAAGCGCTCTATGACATCAAGCCGGACCTCACGGTGCTGGGGAAAATCATCGGAGGGGGATTGCCCGTCGGCGCCTACGGCGGACGACAAGAGATCATGGATCTCATCGCACCGGTCGGACCGGTCTATCAAGCCGGCACGTTATCGGGGAATCCACTGGCCGTGACCGCGGGGCTGGCGACACTCAAGCAGTTGCGGACAAAAGGACTCTATAAGAAGCTGGAAGCCTCTTCGGCAGCCTTAGCGAAAGGTATCGGCGAGGCCGCCAAGAAAGCGGGCGTCCCGCTCACACAAACCCGTGTGGGATCGATGCTGACGTCGTTCTTCACGGCTGGGCCTGTCGTAGATTGGAATACAGCCAAGCAATCCGATACGAAGCGGTACGGTCAGTTCTTTCATCACATGCTGGAACAAGGCGTTTATCTTGCCCCATCCCAGTTTGAAGCAGCCTTCCTCTCCACCGCCCACAGCGCGCAGGATATCGAGAAAACGATCCGCGCCGCGCACACCGCATTCAAAGCACTCTGAGAACCGTCACTCGTCGTTTTGCATCTCGTATCTCGCGAGATACAAAACGGGCCTATTTAGATACAGCACCACCAGCCATGACGAGCCGCCTGTGCCTGGCAGGCCGTTCAAAACGAGTTCATTGCTAGGCCGCAACGAGCGAAAACCCGAAGCGTACGTCGTATCAGTACATTGAGGGTTTGAGTGAAGTGAGAACAACGCAAGGAACCGTTTTCAACGGCCTGCGTTATTCGTCGTCCTCGTCATCCGCATCCATCGCCTCCTGCCGCTTCTGTTCTTCCATCGCATTATGGAGCAGCATGCGGATAAACATCGAATAGAGCGACCCTTTTTCCAAGGTCCCACCGGGTGGAATGGCGATTCTTCCCTCCTTAATCATGCGATCCATCCAGGCTTTCTGATCAGGGGCGATCAATACAGGAATCTCGACCAGCCCCACCCGTCCCATCATATCCATCTTGTAACCCTCCGTGAAATATCGCTCGCGAGATGCGCGGGAAATGCGCGTCAGGCACGACGCAAGAAAATAAAACTTCTGACTCGTCCCGCTTTTCTCGCCAATCTCGCGAGTCCCGCATAAAAACGAGATACGATCTCTATTGCAGCACGCCATTTTCCTCATTGTCAACCAACCTGATTGTGGCACGGCCTGTGCTGACACCGGTACACATGAACACCTCACGAATAGCCATCATCGCTCTGCTGCTCGTCGCCTTCGCTGGAGCTGGTCCACTGGATCCTTGGGCACAGGCTGAGCGCCTATCGAAATCCGATCTTGCGAAATCCGATCTTGAATCGACCCTGCAACCCCAATGTGATCTTTGCTGGTATCCATCGCCGGAGGAGTCCAACTCAAATCGCCTGCCGACCTACAAACAGCAACGCCCCAGACGTCCGCCGGACAGCCGCCCCCAGCGGTTTCCAAAAGGCCGCTACAAACTGGGGCCCAAGCAGAAACAATCCGGCGCCTCGACCCTGCGCACTCGCTTGCAAAGAAATGCGAGACTGCTCAGCACCCTGCAAATCTCCGCCGTCGATGGAGACACCATTCGTGCCGGGCCGGACCGCATCAGGCTCCGCGGCATCGACACACCGGAGCTGAGCGAGCCTGAAGGCGAGGCAGCCAAGCAACGGCTGGCCGAACTGCTCCGCAACGGCATCGTACGCATCATCCCGCGAGGCCGCGATGTCTACGACCGCCTGGTCGCCGACGTGTTCGTGGACGGGCAGAACGTGGCGGAGAGGCTAGAGAACGAAGGATTTGCGAAGGCGAAATAGTCGGAGCACCCCCCCCCGGCACCGGCTTCCTGAAATCTTGACTGTGCGGCGACCCGCTGTCATCCTGTTGTTGAAATATTCAACAAATGGAGTCCCGTTATGGCCACCGTGAACTTCAGCGTGCCGTCCGATGTCAAAGAGGCATTTGACAAGGCCTTCGGCCGGCAAAACAAAAGTGCGGTGCTGACGGAATTGATGCGGCAGGCTGTTGAGGAACGGCAGCGTCGCCGCCGGAGAGCCATGGTCGTCGAGAAACTGCTGGCATTGCGAAAGCGCACTCGACGGGTCACGAATACAGCCGTTCGAGCAGCGAGAACACGCGGGCGAGTATGACAACGGTCGTTCTCGATACCAGCGTGATCGTGAAGTGGATCTTCGCCGACCGATCCGAGGAGCTACACTCTCTCCAGGCTCTTCAGATTCTCCAACTCGTCAAAGAATCGCGCGTGACCGTGCTGCAACCGCCGCACTGGCTGGCCGAGACAGCAGCGGTGGTCGCACGGCTCGATCCTGGCCGTGCTCGTCAAGCCGTGTCCCTTCTGCACGCGCTTGAATTTCCGGTCGTCACAGGCGTGGAGGCCTACCACAAAGCCTGCGATCTTTCAGTGTCGCTGAAACAGCATTTGTTCGACACCTTCTATCACGCCGTAGCGCTGACTGAATCCAGTGCCACGCTGGTGACGGCCGACGACCAGTACTATCAAAAAGCTCATAGAGCCGGTCGGATTGTCAGACTAAGGGATTTCAACCTCGCAACGATCTGACATAAAAGAGAGCGGGGGCAGACAAAGGTGTCAGGAACCTTCTGGGCAGATTGGAAGCGCGGACGAGACGAATGCGGCCGAGAATGGTTCCTGACACCTTTCCCTGCCCCGGAACGAAGAAGAACCTGTGGGCTTCGGCGCAGCCGAAGCCCACAGAAGTCAGATTAGAAGTCGCCGGTTTTCACGTAGGGATGGCTCCAGAGCGTCAGCTGGAGGAAACAGGATTTCACCCACGCGTTGTACATCTTGTCGACCTCCTCGGCCTTGTGCCCCTTCTTGGCGAGGAACGGCTTCAAGGTGAACGTCACCGGGAAAATGAGCGCGAACAAATCGCGGAACGGCACGATTGCGCTCGCGTCTGCGCCGTCGGTCTGGTTCTTCTTCGTACGGTGGTGGCGGAGGCCGATCTCATGCTGATAGTCGAGCCACTTCTGATCATACTCGGCGCGGGCGGTGTCGAGAATCCACTGGCCGAAGCGCTTGCGCACTCCACCCAGATAGTCACCCAGCGGCTTGCCATCGCTCTTGCCGAGGAACGATTGGAGCAGCTGCGGCTGAGAACCGACGAACCCGTACCAGACGTCGAGGATGGCTTCAACCTGATCCTTCACCACGTCGTGCGACTGACGCAAGGCCTTGATGTCTTCGTCGCCAAACAAGGCGCTGTTCTTCATCAACTCAAATTCGGCAAGCGTCACTGGAGACGTCGCCACAGCAGGGGTCCCTGCCGTATATCCGGGGATGGCTGCACTTCCACTCATAAGCTGACTCCTTTCCACTTGTTGTTGAACCGCACCGCTGCATTACGATGTACTGACTCTCACGCACAATTGACTTCATTCACCAATTTCATTCGATACCAGCGCACCTATCGCCGTTACGTACACAGCTTGACTCACTGCTTTAGGCTGAGCACCTTTCTGGCGCTTTTGGCATCGCTTACAGGCAAGCGCGATGGATTCAATAGCCCGACCTGGACGAGGACCCCTGCTTGGTCCCAATAAATGTGTTCGTGGGCAATCTTGCCATTCTTGACCCCGACGATCACCACGACAGCCATTTCAACGGGCTTGCCTGTGGGCGGAACCCCTGGAAGCAGCCAGTCGAGCACCATAGTATGCGTAAACGTGATGACCAATTCTTCAACGATTTGACTGGTTCCAATGGTAAGGGAAACCCGCGTCATGGTCACATCAGGCGGGAAGAATTTTCCTACCAGATGATTCTTGTAAAAATTCCTGACCCCCGCGTATCCATCCCCGCCCATCATGTTTGGAACATTCAGCAGGTGTGGGCTGTCAGACATGGTAGCCATAGTGGTGTCGAGGTCCCCGTCTAGTTCAGCCTTCACGTGGCGCTGGAACAGGTCAACCATAGCCTGCTGGGTCCGAGATAATGACTCGCTCATTACGGGGACTCCTTTCTTTTTGTGCAATATCCGCCACCATCTAACAAGTACCGACTTCATATCAAATCGCGGTCAGTGACGGCAAGGACGTATTAACCTGACAAAGGGGCTCAACGAATACGTGCGACACTTTCAGAGCAGAATTCGTGACACACCCGCGACACATTTTTATAGCTTTTTGAAATATAGATAAATCAACCTATTGGAATTTGCGCGGCAAATTCTAACTTCCATGGGATTAACTGCTACTGGCAGATCACCGATGGCCGATATAGTTACAGGTTGTGAGTTCTCAGGTGAAACTCAAAATTCAGCACTATTCGTGCTATACGCCATAAGCCATACGCTCTTATAATACCAGCACCGGAAACCTCGGCAACGATGTCTCGTTGACGCCCATCAGCTTGACGACGACCTCGTACAATTGCTGCACACGCTCAGACTTGATCGGCTCGAAGCCATGGCCGAGCACCGCATGGTTGGCGGCATCGAGCAGCGGCTTCATCGTGGGCCACTCGCGCAGGAACGCCTGGCCTAATTGGTCGCCCAATCCGGCCAGCACACGAAACTGGGCTTGTACGGGCAGCTTGTACTTGCCGTCGATGTCTTCGAGGTAACAGGTCCGGCAGGTTTCCTGGAGGGTCTGCGGAAGTTGCTCGGGCCGCGCGTCCCAACTCTTGATATTCTGCGACTTGAAGAGCCGACGCTGCGCCACCGCTTCAAGCGCACGGACGAGCGCAATCATCGCCGCCTCCGGATCGTGGGTCCCATGCAACCGCCGCCCCGCGTGGGCCAACAGATCCAGCATCACAAATTCCTTCACCTCCGCCGGATCAAGCACCAGCTTTTCCAGAAATCCCATATTGGCCTTGATGGGCGGCAGCACGGCTTTCAATCCCGGCGGCCCGCCCCAGAGCGAGGCCATTTCAAGCGCTTTGGCCGCCGTCTTCAATTTATCCCAAGCCTGGCGATGGTGAAACCGTTCCCAGAAATCATAGCCCTCGGCCAAATCGGCAAACGCCCGATAGAGCGGCTTCTGCCCGCCGCTGACCCGCATCTCAATTTCGCGGAACAGTCTTACGGCAGCAGAAAAGTGTCCCCGGTTGAACGCCTCGCACCCCTCGCGGCGTGACACCGATGCCGCTTCGTCCCATGGATTGATCTGTTCCCATACCACCGGTTTTCCGTCCAAATGAAGAGGCTCGCTGTCCTGGCCTTCACGAACCGGAACCAGCGACACGATGCGCGAACTCCATGGCAGCGACACGATGGTCAAGGCGCCTGCCATCGCCGATGTCGCACCGGTCACATCAACGACCAGTTCGCCAGGCTGTACCTCCCAGGTCCGCAGCAGATCGGGGAGCGCCCGGGCGAGCGTCTGATAGCAGCCGGAAAACTCCCCAGTTTCCGAAACCACGATCCAGTCCCATCGCCGCGGCATCCGTTCGATCTTGGGCTGCACTGCCGACTCCACTATCGCTTTCCCCGCTTCCGGCAGCACAAAACAGAGCGCGTCTGGCTTGAGCCGATTGATTGAATAGACCGCCGCCGTGGCATCGTCCGTCAATGCCATCACCAGCGCTTTGATTGGTTGATCTTGTGCCATTGCGCGCGAACTATAGCATCGGCCTTGCGGCTGTTCAATTCGCAACCTGCTCAATCAGCGTTCTCCCTGACCCGCTGGTTGATCCATCTTAGACTCTCGCCTGAACCCTCAACAGCGCAGCCCGATTCACGCATCGACTCACCGCACAGGGCGAGGCTCTTCAATGATTTGGTGGTGTTTGACAGGTTCCTCCGCCTCGCCTAAAATCGCGTTCATGAAGGAATCGATCCTCGCGGCGTTCGCCGACAGCGCCCGCGTCAAACAACAGTTCGCCCGTGAGCATGCCGACCGGATCGCCCAGGTGGCGACACTGATGGCGGCGGCATTTCGCGACGGCTATAAAGTCTTATTGTTCGGCAACGGCGGCAGCGCCACCGACGCGGCCCATATCGCGGCGGAATTCGTCGGACGGTACAAACGCAACCGCATGCCCTTGCCCGCCATCGCCTTGGCGACGGACATCGCCGCCATCACCTGCATCGCCAACGACTACGGCTACGACGAACTGTTCGCGCGTCAAGTGCGCGCGCACGGACGGAAAGGCGATATCGCCGTCGCCATCAGCACAAGCGGCAATTCACCCAATGTCCTGAAAGGCGCCGCGGCGGCCATCGAATGCGGGTTGACGACGGTCGCATGGACCGGCGCGAACGGCGGCAAGCTGGCCGGACTCGTCGAGTATCCGTTTGTCGTGCCGTCCACCGTCACCTCTCGGATTCAAGAAAGCCACATCACGCTGGGCCACATCCTGTGTGAACTGGTAGAGGAACAGCTCCTTGGCCAAACGTCCTGATCGGACTTCCCCCAAGCGGTCCGCGCCGGCGTTGATTCGACCGATCGACGTATCGGCTCTCAAAACCTATCCGCTGAAGAAACGCCATAGCCTGGTGCAGGTGTCTGACTTTGCCGCGCCCTGGAAAGCCGGCGGATCGTTCACCAAGTTCTGCGCCGGCTTGCCCGATATCCTTGCCGTCAAAACCTTGCGGGCCGTGGCAAAGGCCATCGCACAAGCCCACCGAAAAGGCCGGCCTGTCATTGCCGGCCTCGGCGCGCACGTCATCAAAGTGGGACTCAGCCCGATTGTGACGGACTTGATGGGGCGCGGTATTGTCACCGCCGTCGCGATGAACGGCGCTGGAATCATCCACGACTTCGAATTGGCTTTGATGGGCCACACCTCCGAAGAAGTTGACGCCGAAATCGACGACGGCCGATTCGGCATGGCGGATGAAACAGGACGCATCCTCAACGAAGCAATCGGCCGTGGCGCCAAAGACGGCGAAGGCCTCGGCGAGGCCATCGGGCGCTACATCGACGGGCATCCTCATCAGTTTCCGAACCGGGCCACAAGCATCTTGGCGACCGGCGCACGGCTTGGCCTGCCGGTGACGGTGCATGTCGCGATGGGCACCGATATCATTCACATGCACCCGTCGGCCGATGGAGCCGCGATCGGAGCAACCTCGCTCCTCGACTTCAGACGTCTGGCCGCCGTGGTGGCCGGCATGGAAGGCGGTGTGTATCTCAACATCGGATCCGCGGTGATTCTGCCGGAAGTATTTCTGAAAGCCCTCTCGTTGGGAAGGAATCTCGGTCATCCGCTGGCAAACATCACCACGGTGAATATGGATTTCCTTTCCCATTACCGTCCGCAGACCAACGTGGTCCGTCGCCCCACACAAAAAGGCGGCAAGGGCTATGCCTTGACGGGCCACCATGAAATCATGCTGCCGCTGCTTGCCGCCTTGGTGATGGAGGAATTGACGTGACCAGGAATCCGGCCGCGCCGGCCGTTTCCATTGCATTGTCTCAGGCCGGCTTGCAGGCTCGATGGCGTGACCTAAATGCACGATACTTCGCGGGACTGTTGCCGCCGATTGCCATTGTCTGGAGCCGGCGTCTCACGTCATCGGTCGGCATGTTTGCCAGCCGAAGCGGGCCGCGCGCTCCCCAACTAGCCTCCGCAAGCCATTGCCATCGTGAAATTCGCCTTTCACTCCCGCTGCTGGAACGGCTCGCCGAACGAACGGCCTATGCGGAGCAGGAACTCCTCAATACCCTGGCCCATGAAATGATCCACCAGTGGCAGTTCGACGTGCTGAAACGGCGGCCCACTCACGGCCTGGACTTTCTGCGGAAAATGGCGGAGATCAACCGCACAGGCGAGATCGCCGTCACCACTTACCACTCGCTGCAGAAAGAAGTGCTAGCCTTGTCGCGCTTCGCGTGGCGTTGTGTGGGTTGCGGACAGATCTATCGCCGACAGCGGAAAACCATTGAGCCACGCCGGCATCAATGCGGCAGCTGTAGAGGCACTCTCCAGGAACTGCGCCTGTGGAACGCCACCCGTCATTCGTCAATCGGCAGAACAGAGAACCAGCCACCCCGCGCCGCCCGCACCGTTGCCGACAGACCGGCCGGACAACTGACGCTAGAGTTTTCTTCCTCTGAAGTCTAGAATTTGCTGGTTCTGACTCCGATCCTCTTCCCACGCTTGACGTATGACGCTTAACGAATAACGGTACCTCCCATGCGCTGGCCCCGCCAGATTCTCTTCGGCGATGTCGATGCCATGTTCGCATCGGCTGCCGTGGTCAAAGATCCGCGCCTCGCCGGTAAACCGATCGCGGTCGGCGGCCCGCCGCCGCGGGGTATCATCGCGGCCGCAAGCTATGCCGTCAGGCCCTTTGGCGTACGCTCGGCCATGCCGACTGCCAAGGCACTGCAACTGTGTCCCCAACTTATTCTGCTTCCCCCGGATCGGCCGCTGTACCGACGGCTGCACGAGGCCATGCAAGCAGTCACCGACAGACTCTTTCCCCTCACCGAGTGGAGCAGCATCGACGAGTTCTACGCGGACACGACGGATCTGCAATCGTTGCACCCTGATCCATCGGCCCTGGGGAAGCTGGTGAAAAACGAACTCCGTGCCGCCACCGGCCTCTGTTGCACCATCGCCCTGGCCACAGGCAAGACCGTCGCCAAAATCGCCGCCGACAGCCACAAACCTGACGGATTGGCCGTGATCGAACCGGGAACAGAACAATCATTTCTCGCGCTCCGTCCCCCACACGCCTTGCCCGGCATCGGACCAAAGACGGCCGCCAGACTCGATGCGCTCGGACTCCAAACGATCGGCGACTTGCTGGATGTTCGCTGGGAGCTGCCCCTTCAGCGCCTATTCGGCCACAGCCTGGCCCGGATCAGAGAACTGGCGCAAGGCCTCGACCGCGGACCGGTGATCGCCGATCGGGACTCCAAGAGCATCAGTCATGAAACGACGTTCGAGCGCGACACGCAGGACCGGACATTGCTCGAACGTACGCTACGCGGGTTTTTGCGCGAACTGACACACGATCTGCGGCAAGAGGGCCTCGCGGCCTGCGGCTGCGCCGTCAAACTGAAGGACTCACACTTTACGATCACCACCAAACATGGCCGGTTTCCCCGCCCGCTCAACTACGACCCTGACATGTGGCCGGTGGTACAGCAGGCCCTACGAGAGGTCATGACACCAGGCACGGCCTATCGCCTGGCCGGCTTGGCGCTGACCGCTCTGACCCCCACCGTGCCGGGCCTGTTCGACCAACGGCGGGCCAAGGCCATCGAGGCGATGGATGCGCTTGTGGCCCGCCATGGCTCATCCGTGATCGGACTCGGCGGCGTCACCCCTGAAGAGGAGTAAATCGTTATTCGTGAAGCGCAAGAACAGTCCGATCCGAACTACTTGCCACTCGCCATTTGCTACTTGCTATCAGCTTCTGCCTATCCCCTCCCTTTCCATCTCCGAACGCGGCAGGTATGATGGGGCCATGTCCGGAAAAATCATGACCCGCGCGCAATTGGTTCCAGTCCTCGAACAGGCACGCACGCAGCAACAGCGGATCGTCTTCACCAACGGCTGCTTCGACCTGATGCACGTCGGCCATGTCCGCTACCTCCAGGCAGCAAAGGCCCTCGGCCACCTGCTTGTGGTCGGCGTGAACAGCGACGCCTCGGTGCGCGGGTTGGACAAAGGCAGGGACCGTCCGATCGTGCCGGAGGCCCAGCGGACCGAAGTGCTGGCCGCCTTGGGCTGCGTGGATTATGTCGTGCTGTTCGCGGAACCGGACCCCGAGCAATTGATCGCCGCCTTGCAGCCGGACGTCTTGCTCAAGGGCGGAGATTGGGCGATCGACAAAATCGTGGGCCGCGCGATCGTCGAAGCCCGCGGCGGCATCGTGACAACCATCCCGCTGGTGCCAGGCCTGTCCACTACGGCGCTTCTTCAACGTATTCGTTCGACCACGACGTGATGCTCTCCGACGCCGGCGCCGACTCTACAGCATGGCTCGTTCCGCTCCGCTCGGCGTTGAGCCAAGACCGAGCCCGCGCCTGCCTCACAGGCTTGCACGGCTCAACGCCGGCCTGCGCATTGACGCTGCTCGCCCAGACACAGAGGCACGCACCGGACCACTCTGGTCCATGGGTCGTTATCACCCCCGACGACGCATCGGCTGAACGAATCTACAACGACTTGCAGTTTTTCCACGGCCTCATGGGCTTCCCGCTCAACACCCTCGCCTTGTTCCCGGAATGGGAGACGCTGCCCTATGAGGAAACGGCGCCGCATGTGGGATTGATCGCGCGTCGCATGACGACGTTGTATCGGATGCTGACCGGCTCATCCCTGATACTGGTCACGTCAGTCGCTGCCGCCATGCATCGCTTGATTCCGCGCTCCACATTCGAAGAAGCGGTGCTTCGATTCAAAACCGGCGGCGCCTGTGAACGCGAACCGTTCCTGGCCGGTCTCCTGCGTCTGGGCTACCGGCGTGTATCGGTTGTGGAGATCCCCGGCGAGTTCAGCGTTCGGGGCGGCATCATCGACATTTTCTCAACCGCCTATACCGATCCGCTCCGCCTCGAATTTCTCGGCGACCAAGTCGAATCGATCCGCCTGTTCGATCCCTCGACCCAAACCTCAATCGAGACACTGCGCGATGGGGTGGTCTTGCCGGCACGAGAGTTCCTTCGCCCCATGGACGCTCCGGACACACTTACGCCGATCGCGCCGGACGCCGAATGGCGCAGCCCCGATCTCTATGCGCACATGGACACCCTGTTCGACTACCTGCCTGCCCCTCCCTGCCTCGCTCTCGATCAGCCGGAGGCGTTGAAGAAGACCTGCAAGACCGCCTGGGAGAAGATCGACGACGGGTATCTCCGCCATGTCGACCGTGACGCCGCACAGCCTTATCCGACGCCGGAACGGCTCTTTCTACAATGGGAGGATCTGGAACGGGCCTTTGCGCCCTGGCCGACGCTGGCACTGGAACCGCTGGCGGCGCCGGACTCTTCCTGGACCCCGGTGTTGTCCTTTGCCGGGCAGACACCGGCCAGTATTGGACTCGGTGTGAGAGGCACGCCTTTCACACAGACCCTCAGCCTCTTGGAACACCTCAGGGACGAGTATCGGGTCACCGTGGTAGCCCGAAGCCGCGGACAGGTCGATCGGCTGCTGGCCCTTCTGCGAGAGCATGATCTGCCGGCCGATGAATGGACCACGTCAGTTTGGCCTCGCCATAGCGTGGGCAAGCTTCCTTTCTATGTCGTGCACGGCGATCTATCGGCGGGATTCCTTTCAAGCGACCTTCGCCTTGCCCTGCTGACCGAAGAAGAACTGTTTGCGAAAGGCGCGCGGCACAAGCCGCAGCCGAAAACGAAAACGGCCACGTTCCTGTCCTCATTGGAAGACCTGAACGTCGGCGATTATGTGGTCCACGTCCAGCACGGCATCGCCAAATACCGGGGGCTCAAGCGCCTCGCCGTTCAGGATTTCGAGAGCGACTATTTGATTTTGGAGTTTGCCGGCGGAGATACGCTCTATGTCCCGCTCGATCGTTTGAACCAAGTCCAGCGCTATAGCGGAGCCGACAGCCACGTTCCCCGGCTTGATTGCCTCGGCGGCACCAGTTGGGCCAAAACCACGGCGCGGGTGAAAAAGGATATCGAAGAGATGGCGCATGAGCTGGTCGATCTCTATGCCAACCGCGAGCTGGTGAAGCGGAACGCCTATGGAGCATCCAGCACGCTGTACCACGAGTTCGAGGCGGCCTTCGAATATGAAGAAACACCGGACCAGCTCAACGCCATCCGCGACATCGTCCGCGACCTGGAATCGACGAAGCCGATGGACCGGTTGGTCTGCGGCGACGTCGGGTACGGCAAGACGGAGGTGGCGATGCGCGCCGCCTTCAAAGCGGTGGAGCATGGCCGCCAGGTCGCGGTCCTGGTGCCCACCACCCTGCTGGCCCACCAGCATTATGACAACTTTGCGGAACGATTCGCTCCCTTTCCGGCCCGCGTGGCGCTGCTCTCGCGATTCCAATCGCCCAAGGACACCAAAGCGGCGCTCAAAGATGTTGCAGCCGGCCTCATCGATGTCATGATCGGCACCCACCGCCTGCTCCAGAAAGACGTCACATTCCGCGATCTCGGCCTCGTCATTATCGACGAGGAGCAGTGGTTCGGCGTGAAACACAAGGAACGGCTCAAACAGCTTCGCACCCAGGTCGACGTGCTCACCTTGACCGCCACGCCCATCCCGCGCACGCTGCAGATGGCCATATCGAGCGTCCGCGATCTCTCCATCATCGATACCCCGCCGGCCGGCCGCCTAGCGATCAAAACAGACGTCATCCGCTCCAGCGACAAAGCCGTGCGAGATGCCATTCTGCGCGAGCTGGGCCGTGGCGGGCAAGTCTACTTCGTGCACAACCGCGTCGAAACCATGGAGGGAATCGGCGCATGGCTTCGCCGGTTGGTCCCGGAAGCCCGCATGGTGATGGCGCACGGCCAAATGGACGCCAAACCGCTGGAAGCCGTCATGTTGAAATTCGTGAAGCACGAGACGGATGTCTTGATTGCCTCGGCGATCATTCAGTCCGGCCTCGATGTCCCGAACGCCAACACGATCATCGTGAACCGGGCCGACATGTTCGGCCTCGCGCAGTTGTACCAACTGCGCGGGCGCGTCGGGCGCGGAGGCGAACAGGCCTTCGCCTACTTCCTGATCCCCGACGAAGGCACGCTCACGGGCGATGCGCAGAAACGGCTGATTGCGATTCAACAATTCACCGAACTGGGATCGGGGTTTCGCATCGCGGCTGCCGACCTTGAAATCCGGGGGGCCGGAAACCTCTTGGGCAAACAGCAATCCGGCCACATCGCTGCGATCGGCCTGGACCTCTACATGCAAATGGTCGAACAGGCGGTCCAGCGCCTCAAGGGCCTGGTTGTCGAGGACGAGCCGGACCCGACCCTGCAACTGCCGGTATCCGCCTTCATCCCCGAAGGCTATGTGGCCGACCCACATCAACGGTTATCGCTCTACAAACGGCTGACCGCCTGCAACCAAGTCGGCGAACTGGCCTTGCTACACGGAGAAATCCAGGATCGCTACGGACATCCGCCGGAACCGGTCGAACGGCTGCTGGAGGTCATGCAGCTCCGCATGCATGCCAAACGACTGCGTCTCCTGTCGATCGAGGTGCATCACACGTCGGTGACCCTATCGTTCAGTCCCAAAGCAACCGTGTCCGACAAGTCTGTCAACCGGTTGATGGATCGGCTCAAGAAGCGCTTGCGCTTCCTGAGCCCCCTCTCCTTTCAGATCCAATTTCCAAGCGAAAGCTGGCCGGCCATGTTCTCGGAACTCACCACAACCTTGCAAAGCCTCAGTCTCTGTGATACCAACACCACCGGAAAGGACGCCGCCGGCTTGTGATCGGAACCTGCACCCTACGCCCATGATGTCGCTCTACATCCGTTGCACCGGTTATATCCCCTTCCGTCTCTCTCTATTCCTTGCCGGCCTACTGGTCGGATCGGGAGTCCTGCTGTCCGGCTGCGCGCCTCCGCACGAGGAACCGATCGTGGCGCTGGTCAATGGACGGGCCATTACGCAAACCGAGTTTGATATCCATTGGCGCGAGATCTCGGAGGCCACACGCATCCGCTACACGAAGGACGGGGGCAAACGGCGATTCCTGGACGAACTCATCACCCGTGAGCTGCTGATGCAGGAGGCCCGCCGTCGAGGGCTCGATCAAAACGACGCGATCCGCGACAAAGCCCAACGGTACAAAGAGCAATTGATTCTCGACGAACTGTTGAAGGACAAACTGCAGTCCAAGGTGGAAATCACGAAAGACGAACTCGATGCGTATTACGAGGTTCATTCGCACGAACTGTTGGACCCCTTGAAGATCCAGGTCTCTCTGATGCTGCTGCCGAATTTTCCGGCTGCAAGAGATCTTGAAACGCAGGTTAATCACGGAGGAGACTTCGCCGTTTTCGCCAAGCGCTATTCGATCCACGAACCATCAAAAGCCAAGGGCGGCGATCTTGGCCCTTACCGTAAAGGCCTGGTCATCCCCGAAGTCGATGACGTCATCCGAACCCTCAAACCAGGGCTGATCAGCGCTCCGATCAAAACTGAGAGCGGCTATTATCTGGTCATGATCACCCCCCTCGACACAGAAATCATCCAGGCCGACTTGGCCACCCAAGAACGGCTTCGTCAAGAACTTCTGGCCAACAAGCGCCGCAAGCGCTTCGAGGAAGTGATCGCCGATATCCGGACGAATGCCACGATTCGACTCGCCGACGCCTCCCGTCATATTACCGACGATGCAGGCAATCCGTAGTTTTCTGAGTCTCCCCAAAACCGACTCGTTTCGTGTAGAATCGGGTGATTCTCGGTTCTCAATCCTTCGTGACAAGGAGCGTGTACGCGTGCAGCCCGTTTCTCGCAGACAATATCCGATGGCCCTGTTCACCGCGCTATCGGTGTCGGTCGGCTTCCTGGCACTGACGACGCCCCTCGCATCGGCTCATCTCGAAGACCGCATTGTCGCCGTGGTGAATTCCGACCTAATCATGCTGTCGGACGTCAAACGCGAGTTTGCGTCACAGCAGGAACGCATCAAACAGCAACATCGTGGCGACGATCTCGCGCAACACTTGAAACTTGCGGAGTCCATGGCCCTGACGAAGATGATCGAGCGGAAGCTGCAACTGCAAGAAGCCAAAGCGCGGAAAGTCGAGGTGTCTGATCAGGAAGTGAAGGTCGCATTCGAGCAGATGAAGCAGCAGGGAGGAGCGATCGATCCGTCAAATCCCCAGAATGCGAGAGCCGTTCATGACCAGCTGACGCTGCTGAAAGTGATTGATCGTGAAGTGCGCGGGAACATCATGGTCGGAGAATCTGAAATGAAGCGCTATTATCAAGGACATCGCGACCGCTTTGCCCTCCCGGAAGAATACACGTTGAGCCAGATTCTCGTACCGTCCCGTTCACGCGACGGCGCGGCCGACGCACTCACCAAGATACGCAAAGCGATGGATGAATTGAAACGCGGCGAGAAGTTCGAGGATGTCGCATTGCAATATTCGGACGGACCGAATGCGCTGCAAGGCGGGCGGATCGGATTCGTGCGTCGTGGCGAGCTCTTGCCGACAATCGAACGGGCGATCGCGCCTCTTGTTCCAGGCGGTATCTCCGACATCGTCGAGAGCACCGACGGGTTTCATATCTTTCGAGTGGAGGACAAGAAAACCAAGCAGTACCGCCCATTTCAGGAAGTGCAACATGAAATCCAAGGACTGGTCTTCGAGCAGAAAACTGAAGATGGGTTTCAATCATGGCTGGCCGACCTGAAGAACAAGGCCTACATCGAAATCAAATTTTAGCCAGATCCCGCAGCGCTCCCCACACCCGCTCCCGCCCATCCCCGGTCACAGCCGAATAGGGAATCAGCATCTCCCCTTCGATCAATCCCAAATCCAGGTGGGTTTGACGAAGGGTACGCACCCGTTCACTAGGCTTGAGCTTATCGGCCTTGGTGGCAACGACGAGTGGATTGTGCCCGACGGAACGAAGCCAAGCGAGGGTTTGGCGATCTTGATCAGTCACCACGCGGCTTTCAACCAGCAGCACAACAGCGAGCAACGGAGATCGATCGGTCAGATAGGCTTCCAGCAACGGCGCCCACTCGGCACGGATCGACCGGGAGACCTTGGCAAACCCATATCCCGGCAGGTCTACCAGATAGAACTGCGCCAAATTCTGGTCGGATGTCGACACCCGAAACAGATTCACCGCCCTTGTTTTTCCGGGTGTCCGACTGACCTTCGCCAGATCCCGCCGATTCAACAGTGAGTTGATCAAAGAAGATTTGCCCACATTGGAACGCCCGACCACGGCAATCTCACGAAAGTCGCCGGGAGGAAATTGTTCTGGATCAACACAGCTTCTGATAAACTCAGCCGTAACGATTTTCATGCCGTTCCTAGACGGATGCGCGGAATTCAGGACAACAGTAGGACAACAGATTGGTCGCTTCGCCCTTATCTCACGCTGCTACACATACGCACCCCGCATACTGATGTCAACCAAACGCCCGATAATCATTCGCCTGCTCCTCTGGAGTATCCTGATTGCGGGGCTTCCGCTCGGCGCACTGGCGCTGACCTGGCTGGCCACCTTGCCCGATGTGGGAGCACTCGCCCGGCACAACCCGACATCGACCGCTCTCATGGATAGCCGGGCGGAGAAAGCGGCTCAAGAGAAACGCTCCGTCCTGAAGCAATGGTCCTGGGTACCCTTGTCGCGGATCTCTTCACACCTGCAACGAGCTGTTATTGCGGCAGAAGATGCCTCGTTCTTCACCCACGAAGGGTTCGATTGGGAAGGTATTCGAGAGGCCGCGCTCCATAATTTTGAAGCAGGAGAAATGCAACGAGGCGGAAGCACGATTACGCAGCAACTGGCCAAAAACCTGTACTTGTCTTCAGAGCGTTCGCTGATTCGAAAAACACGCGAGGCCTTGATCACTCGAACGCTCGAGCACCACCTGACCAAGGAGCGCATCCTTGAACTGTATCTGAATGTGGCTGAATGGGGGCGCGGGGTCTATGGCGCGGAAGCCGCCGCCCGCCACCATTTCGGCAAATCCGCCGCCGAGCTGACCCTGGACGAAGCGGCCTGGCTTGCCGCCATGCTGCCGTCGCCACAACGATACGACCCCCTCCGAAAAACCGTGGCGCTGACAAAGCGGCATCAGCGCATCCTTCGATGGGCCCACAACGTGTCGGCTGCCGCGCGAATACGCGAGCCATAACGGCCCAACGTACAATCGAGGCCCACCAGGTAAAACTGCTTCGTGGCTTCGATATTCGTTACCAGGAAGGCCAGGTGAAACCGGCTGCCTGAGCGGCGGTCATCGGACGGAGGCCTGCGCCTCCATGGACGAGCAGAATAGGATTGGCCTGTTTCAATTCAGCAGAAGATCCCGAGCGCGCTGATAGGCAGGATTTTGCATGCGGTCCAGATCGGATCGAACGAAACCCAAACCAGTGACGCAAAGCTCAAAATTCTCGGACAATTTTTGAAACAAGGGCGGATCGCCTTCGGCATCGTCACGACCGATCTTGGCCACAATGCCGTACGACCGCTTGCCGGTCTTTACGTAATCCACGAGAAAGTCCTTGCGATAGATCAATCCCGCCGATTTGAGCCTCCGGAGATATTCCGGAAACAACCCGGCCATGAACAGGGTAAAATCTCCGATATGGCGATGGACATCCCGTTCACGGTCCAACGACTGCGCCTCAAGCATCACTTCGGACTCAAACAACAGCTCGACAACAGTATCGATCTGCCAGCCTTGCTGATTTCTGATCTTATACAGATGATCGGTGTGGGTGAAATCGACGAGAAGGTCGGAGACATAGCCGGTTACATTCTGGTCCGGCCAACCAAGATGCTCAGTGAAGCTTTTCTCGGTCAGGGCTCCGAACAGCCGGCGCAACGGATGCTGTGGAGAAACTTGAGCTCCCATCGCAACACCTCATAAAATGTGACCAGGCTCTGGCATCAATTATAACGGGCTCGCGACAACAGGCTGATGCTCCTGCTGCTTTATCGGTCCTCGCCTGGGAGACTTGATTGGGGCCGATCGTGACCGGTCCATTGTTCAATAACGCCACCCGCATAAGCGTGAACTGCGATACCAACAAGACTGCTATCTGCTCCTCAGCATGGACAACGTCCCCTCAAGCGTCAGCACCTTTCGTTTCATGGGCAACCCACAGGAGAAGCCACCCAGCGACGCATCCTGCGCGACAATGCGATGGCAGGGGACGACGATCGGCAAAGGATTCGCGCCGACTGCGTTGCCGACAGCCCGGGCATAGCGACGGCCACCGACACGAGCCGCAATCCATTGGTATGAGCGGAGTTTGCCAAAGGGAACCCGTTGCAGCGTCCGCCACACTCGCCGCTGGAATACGGTTTCCCGCGAGAGATCGAGCGGGATATCGAATACATTCCGTCTCCCCCCAAGATAGTCGAGCAATTGGCAGCGGGCGGTTTCCAACCGCGCAGACTCTCCCGGTTCAAACGGCCCGCCTGCCATCGTGCGGAAACCACACTCGATGGCCCGTTTTGATCGCTTGGGCAACGCAATCGCGTCGATCCCTTCGGCTGTCTCGGAGATTCCGACCCAACCCCAAGGCGACTTGAAGATCATTGTGCGCCGCATGGCATCTCCTATTGTCCGGCCAGCCGTCCAAGTCTTCTTCGCACCATGCCCCACAACACGTCAAGTTCATCGGATCGCAGCAGCGCATGGGTTCCGAGATAGCCGCATACGCTCAATCCAATAGCCAGGACGAGCATCGACGATTTCGCAATCCAGTCGTCGGGATGCGCCCATATCTGCGCGCCGGCTACCCACCAACAGGCGACAACCATCGGCGTGCATGCCACGAGCACTCGCAGGAACGATCGCCCCACGCTCCCCCATTCGATGCCGCCCAACCGCCGATTGAGCACCGCCACCAGGATACCTCCATTCACCATGGCCGCTAGTGCCGTCGCAAGGGCCAGCCCCGCCGCCCCCAGAGAGGACATCAATGCCAGCGAGAAGAGAATGTTCGCTGCCACAGCAATCGCCGCTGAAATTGCCGGCGTCTTCGTGTCCTGGAGGGAATAGAACGCCGACACAATGATCCGCACCCCGCCGAACGCCCACAACCCGACCGCATAGCAGAGGACTGCCAGCGCGGTCTCCGCCGTATCCTGTGCGGTAAACGAGCCGTGCTCGAAAAAGAGATGCACGATCGGGGTACGCAGCAAAATCAGGCCCGCCATTGCCGGCACGATGATGAACAGGATCATACGCAGACCGAACCCGAGCGTCGTGCGCAGCTCGTCCAGCGCGCCGCGCGCTGCTTGGGCCGACAGCGTCGGCAGAATCGCCGTTGCCAAGGCTACACCGAAAATACCCAGCGGAAACTGGATCAGCCGCATCCCGTAAAATAGATAGGTGGGCCCTCCGGCGAAGAACGACCCCAGCACCGTACTCACTGTCAGATTGATCTGGGTCACAGACAGGCCGAGCAGCGACGGCACCATCAACCAGCCAATCCGTCGCAGGCCAGGATGCCCCGGCTCGAAGCGAAATCCGAACAACAGCCCGCGCAGTTTCAGACTGGGGAGCTGCATGGCGAATTGGGCTGCGCCGCCGGCGACCACGCCGATCGCCGCGCCGATGATCGGTTCGGGAAGCTGCGGCGAGACAAACAACGCGCCGATGATGATGAAGACGTTCAGAAACAGCGGGGAAAAGGCCGGCGCCGCAAAGGCCCGCACAGAATTGAGAATGCCCATGGCCAGCGCAGCCAGACTGATAAAGAGTAAATACGGAAACATGACGCGGGTCAGTAACGTCGCCAACGCAAGTTTGTCTGGATATTCCTGGAATCCAGGCGCGAGCAGTTGGACGAGCCAGGGCGAGACAAGAATGCCCAACAGAGTCACCGCTGTGACGATGGTCAATAACGTCGTGAATACGGCGCTGGCCAATTCCCACGCCTCCTGCTTGCCGCGCATCGTCCGGTACTCCGTGAACACCGGAATGAAGGCCGACGACATCGACCCTTCGGCAAACAGCTCTCGAAGGAGACTAGGAATACGGAAGGCCACAAAAAATGCATCCGCAGCCGACGTCGCGCCGAACAGGCGCGCGAGCACCATGTCACGGACGAAGCCCAGTATCCGGCTGGAAAAAGTGGCCGCGCCGATCACCCCGGCCGCTTTCACGACTGAACGGGTTTCGTCCTGCTGCGCCGGTGGTGGGACCGTCGGGGTGATGGGATCGGGCATGGATCGGGATTCTAGCGGAACGCTCGCAAGGCGTCTATCGATGTGGCAATTTCATTACAGATAAGCATTTACGAAAACTCGCGTTTGAATGCCCCGCCCGGAGCAGACGTCGGGGCCTCACGGGACTCGCCACAGCAGGTACGCCGCCGTGACAGTCCCCACCACCGCGCTACCGTAACACAGCACGTTGATGAGCTCGTTCAAGTGCTTGATCTGAAGCCCATCGTGCAGCGTGAACCGGAAACGGTGGGCCGAGTGGAACAGGGACAGGAAGCAGAAGACGAACAGGTACACCCGCACGAGCGGTGGCCGAATCAGGGCCAGCAGCGTTTCGTTGTTGGGCTGATCAAGCCATCCCAAGGGAAAGGCCAGGGCGAACAAGAACAGGTGGACCGGCATCAGCATCGCAGACACGACGCCGCCGGCGCTGAAGAGGAGCCACAGGAAGGGTTCCTTCGACCGTTTGCTCATTTACCCTTGCAGCACAACCCAGGCGACGCCGAGGCTGACCATTATCCAGGCGGCGTAGGTCGGCCCCGAGATGGCCCAATCCGGGACCCTCTGCCCCTTCACACGGATCGCCATCGCCTTGGGCGCCAGGCTGAACCAGGTGACGGCGTGGAACAATACGAACAGGAACGCGATGACGTTGACCCCGAGCATCAGCGGGTACCGCATCCATTCGTGAAAAGTCGCGTTAGTCGATGGCCCACGAGTGACGGCCCAGATCTGGACGAGCGTCAACAGCACGGTCCACCCCACAAACACACTGCTTGCCTCGCGCAGAATGAATGTGAGATACGGCCAGCGCGCCAGCCACCAATAGGTCGACATGCGCCGCTGGTACAACTTGGGCAGATACTCGGTGGGGTTGATCATGGCCGTTCCTTCGCCCCTCTTGGAAGCACCATGGCTTTGAGCCATTCCGTAGCGGCCGTCAGTTTGTATTGCTGAATGGCCCCGGCAGGATCTACATGCTTGGGGCACACCTGCGTGCATTCACCGACAAACATGCATCCCCAGATCCCTTCCTGATTCGAGAGGCTATCAAGGCGTTCGCTCGCCCCCTCGTCACGCGAATCCCTGTTGTAGCGCTGCGCCAGGGCGATCGCCGCAGGTCCAGTGAACTGGGAATCCAGGCCGTAAATGGGACAGGCAGCGTAGCACAGCAAGCAGTTGATGCACATACTGAACTGTCTGTACTCCTCCAGCTCTGTCGGCGTCTGGAGGTACTCCTGGTCCATTGGCTTTTCGACCTTGCGAATAATCCAGGGCTTGGCTCGCGTCAGCTTCATCAGGAAATCCGATGTGTCTACGACCAGGTCACGCAGGATGGGAAAGTGGTGCATCGGCTCGACGCGCACGGGGCCCGGCGCATAGTCGGAGAGGAAGGTGGCGCAGGCCAGCTTCGGTACGCCGTTGACCAT